>Ga0247812_10001460_pt1 | contig 13405 bp, 12 predicted proteins | sample UWRJL149409B1_FD_178011 | JGI IMG/M metagenome (GOLD analysis project Ga0247812, IMG submission 178011) | Plant litter microbial communities from Arlington Agricultural Research Station in Wisconsin, United States - UWRJ-L149-409B-1 | ecosystem: Environmental > Terrestrial > Plant litter >...
ACAGGGTCTCGAACAGCCTCAGCTTGGCGGCGCGATAGGCCTCCATCGTGCCGTGATAGTCGAGGTGATCCTGGGTCAGATTGGTGAAGCCCGCGGCCTTCAGGGTGACCCCGTCCAGACGCCGCTGATCCACACCGTGCGACGAGGCCTCAAGCGCCAGATGGGTGACGCCGGACGAGGCCAGATCGGCCAGCAACCGGGCCGCGTCGGCGGCGTCCGGGCTGGTCAGGCCAGGCGGCGTCAACGATTGATTAACGTTACCGGTCTGGCTGACGACGCCCAGCGTTCCCATGCTGGCGGCATTCAGGCCCAGACCGGCCCAGATCTGGCGGCAGAAGGCGGCGACCGAGGTCTTGCCGTTGGTGCCTGTGATGGCGACGCAGACGGCCGGCTGGGCGCCGTAGAAACTGCGCGCCGCAAGGGCATAGGCCCGGCGCACGTCGCCCGATGTGACCAGCACCGGCGCAGCGCCGTTCGGCGTATCGGCAGGCGCCAGGACGGCGGCGGCGCCTTGGGCCAGGGCCTGTGGAATGAAGGCGCGACCATCCGCGGCGCTGCCCGGCAGGGCGACGAACAGGGATCCCGGCGCGACCTTGCGGCTGTCGGCCGTCACGCCGGTGATCACGGGATCGGACGAGACGTCCCGGCGCAACAGGTCGGACAGGTGAATCGGGCTCATCGACCGTCCCCTTCCACATCCTGGAAGCTCGGGACCTTGTCGCCGAGGGCGGTGCTGTAGGCGTCGGCGCGGCGCTCGACGCCGAGGAAGGGCGCGATCCGGTTGGCGATGTTGCCCACGGCCGGCGCAGCGACGAAACCGCCAGTGCGGGGCCAGGTCTGGGGCTCGTCCATCAGGATCAGGATCGAATAGCGCTGCGTCCCGACCGGTCCGTCGGCCGGGAAGACGGCGGCGAAGGTTCCGACCGCGTGGCTGGCGTCATAGCGGCCGTTGACCAGCTTGTTGGCCGAGCCCGTCTTCCCCCCGACGCGCAGGCCGGCGGCGTCGGCATGGCTGCCCGATCCGCGCACCACATTGCGGCGCATCAGCTCCAGCATGGTCTGGGAGGTCTGCTCCGAGACGACGCGGCGGCCCTCGCCCCGGTTCAGCGCGCCACCCTTGCGCAGGCTCAGCGGGATGTAACGGCCCCCGTTGGTCAGGGCCCCCATGGCGGCCGACATCTGGGCCGGTGTGATCGAGATGCCGTAACCGAAGGACAGCGAGGCCAGGGTAGTGTCGGACCACTCGCGGGGCCGGATCGGACGGGCCGACTCCTTCAGCTCGATCGGGGCGGCGGCCAGCAGGCCGAACCGGGTGAAATAGTCCCGCATCGTGTTCCCGCCCATGCCGATGGCCAGGCGCGAGGTGCCGATGTTGGACGAGTGAAGATAGACCTCCTCCAGCGACAGGACGCGGTTGGTGGCGTGGAAGTCCTTGATCGCCCGCTTGCCGACCATGAAGGCCTCCGAGGCGTCGATCATGGTGTTCATGTCGGCCCGGCCGGTGTCGACGGCGGCGGCGATGGTGAAGGTCTTGAACACCGACCCCATCTCATAGACGGCCGAGACCGCCTGGTTCTTGGTGGTGGTCGCCGGGTAGCTGGCCATGCCCAGGACTTCGCCGGTCAGGACGTTGGTGACGATGCCCACCGCGCCCTTCGAGCCGTTGGCGATCGCGGCGGCGGCCAGTTCGTTCTCCAGCACGCCCTGCACCCGCAGGTCGATCGAGATGGGGAAGTCGCGGCCGGCGGCGCCCGCGGCGCGGATCTCGTCGTTGAAGGCCAGTTCGACGCCCGAGGTGCCGATCCCGCCCGTGTCCGAGGCGCCGATCAGATGCCGAGCCGAGGTCCCCAGCGGATAGGCGCGCAGGTCTTCGGCCTCGAACTCGACCCCGCCGAGGGCGAGGTCGTGGATGGCACGGCGCTCGTTGGGGGTCAGGCCTTGGGCCACAAGCGCACGACGATCACCGAACATGGCGGTGCGCAGCCGGTTGGCCGACAGGCGCGGCACGGCGCGGCGGATGTCGACCATCGCCTGACGCCGGTCCCAGACCTCGGCCGGATGGATGTACAGGCTGTAGTAGCCGATGTTGGTGGCCAGAAGCGCGCCGTTGCGATCGACCAGATCGGCCCGCTCCAGCGCATTGGGGTTGGCGGAACGGCCAGCCGCGCCCCGGTCGGCGAACAGGGCCGAATGGATCGCCCCGATGGCCAGTCCCGAAAAGACGACCGAGAAGACCACCATCACCAGAAAGATCCGGACGCGGGTGTCTTCCTCGGGCCGGCCGTCGGCGCGGGCGCGCTCGAAGGCGTGCTCGATCCACCAGACGCCGCCGGCGAACAGGCGCAGCCAGGGCGACAGGGTCGCGCCGAACGGACGCCCCTGCGATGCAGGGATGCCCGGGGCAGGCCGGTGGAAATGCGCGCGTTGGTCCTGAACGCTCACAACGCCTCCCCTGCGGGTTTGGCGGCGTCGTCGACCGGGGCGGCGGCCGGCGCAGCAGCGGGAACGGAGGCGGCAGGAACGGGCGCGGCGGGCTGGGGCATGGCCTGCAGGGCCGGCAGCTGCGCCTCGGTCGCCTGACGACGGGCGGTGACGGGCCCCAGGCCGGCGGCGCGCGACAGGGCCTCCAGCCGGGCCGGCTGCTCCAGACGCGAGATCTCGGCGTTCAGCAGACGGACGCGCTGGCGGTTCTCGGCGATCTGGCTTTCCAGCTCGCCGATCTGGCTGCCCTCGCGGGCCGCGGCGGCCTTGGCGATATAGACCGACAGGACCATGACCGCGACCAGCAGGCCGCCGATGATCTCGACCCAGCGGACGCCCCGGATCTTCCAGTCGAACAGGCGTTTGAAGACCAGGCCGGCGGTCATGCGGCGACCCTCCCCCAGGCCGGGGCGGCGGTGCGGACGCCGGCGCGCAGACGGGCTGACCGGGCGCGGGGATTGGCGGCCAACTCGGCCTCGCCCGCCTCGCGCGCGCCCTTGAAGGACATGGTGAAGCTGGGCTTGCGGGTCTCGAGGGCGACGGGGGCGTGGCGCGATCCGCCGGGTGCATTGCCGCTGCGCTCGGTGAAGAAGGCCTTCACGATCCGGTCCTCCAGCGAGTGGAAGGTCACGACCGCCAGACGGCCGCCCGGCGACAGGCTGGCCTCGGCCGCGGCCAGACCGGCCTCCAGCTCGCCCAGTTCGTCATTGACGGCGATGCGCAGGGCCTGAAACGTCCGGGTCGCCGGATGGGTCGGAGCGCCGCGACGGCCGCCCAGGGCCTTCTCGACCACTTCGGCCAGATCGAGGGTGCGGGTGAAGGGCTGGGCCTGACGGCGACGCAGGATGGCGGTGGCGATCCGGCCCGACTGACGCTCCTCGCCATACAGTTTGATCAGATGGGCCAGGGGGCCGTGGTCATAGCCGTTGACGATGTCGGCGGCCGTCTGGCCGTCATCGGACATCCGCATGTCCAGCGGCCCGTCGCGCATGAAGGAGAAGCCGCGCTCGGCCTGATCCAGCTGCATCGAGGACACCCCGATGTCGAAGACGACGCCGTCCAGCCGGCCGCGACCGCTGTCGGCGAAGGCGGCGGCCAGACCCGAGAAGGGCGTGCGGACCAGGGTGAACTTGCCGGGAAAGTCGTCGGCGACGGCGTCGGCGTGCAGCTGGACCGTCGGATCGCGATCCAGGGCGATGACCTCGGCGCCCTCGGCCAACAGGGCGCGGGTATAGCCGCCGGCGCCGAAGGTGGCGTCGATCATCACGTCGCCGACTGCGGGCGACAGGGCCTCGACGACCTCGGCGATCAGGACGGGGGCGTGGGGACCGCTCACGCGCCGCCTCCGGGCGTCACGACCGAGGGCCGGCGCATGGCGCTGAAGGCGGCGCGGCCTTCACGCACGATGCGGTTCTGTTCGGCCAGATGGGCGCGCCACTTGTCCTGGTTCCAGATCTGGAACCGGTCGCCCACGCCGAAGATCACGACGGTGTCGCTGAGCCCGTTCTGCTCGCACATATAGTCCGGCAGGGTGATGCGGCCGCCCGCGTCGAAGGCCAGCGGCTTCTGGGCGCCATAGAAGGACGCCTCCAGCGCGGACCGGTACGGGTCGCCGAAGGGCAGGCTGTCGATCAGGGCGCGATACATGCCGAACAGGGGCTCGCCGCCCGCTTCCAGACAGTCGAACTCCATCGAGGGGAAGCAGAAGACGCCGTGTTCGGCGCCGTTGTCGGCTGTCCGGTACTCCTGAGGGATCAGGAGACGACGCTTGCCGTCCAGCTGCTTCTCGTAGGTCGAGAGAAACACGCCCTGCCCCATCGAACCTTGCGGCCCGTCCCTGATTTGCCAAGGCGTCTGAAGATCGAGACGCCGATCACCCCCGGATCACAGGAATGGGATAACATGGGATCAGATGGGTCTCAATGGGATGTATTGACACTTTTTAACCACGTTCCGGCTGTGTCACGCTGAGCACAGACATGAAAACCGGAACATACACTGAACATCTATTCAGTAACGTCGGTCGCGGGCACTGTGAGCTCCCTGTCCGGCCGAATGATTAACGTGGGAAATCAATCCGCAACGGATGCGTCCAGGACGATCAACGGCCTCGGCGGGGCCGCACGCCGCGCACGGCCTCGCCGCACCAAAGTTAGGTGTGGACGAGCGGAAGATGAGAGAAACGCCAGACGGCCTGTAAGCCGGGTTCTGTCCCCGCCGAAACGGGTGACGATCATTCCTCTGGACCGCCCATTGCTGGACGGTTCTCGCGACCTACCCGGACGCCTCGGGCGGTGAACCCTGCGGCCGAAACCGCGCGACGTCCCTATTCGGTCTTGCTCCAGGCGGGGCTTGCCATGCCGTCCCTGTTGCCAGGCACGCGGTGGGCTCTTACCCCACCCTTTCACCCTTACCGGCCTCGCGAGGCCGGAGGTTTGCTTTCTGTGGCGCTATCCCTCGGGTCACCCCGGGCGGGCGTTACCCGCCGCCTTTTCACCGTGGAGCCCGGACTTTCCTCGACAGGAGCAAGCCCCCGCCGCGACCGCCCGGCCGTCTGGCGGGGGCTAAGTGCGCCCTGAGAGCAGCGCGGTCAACGTTCTCCCTCCCCTTTATGGGAAGGGAGAAGATTCTCCCTAATTCAAAACGCCCGTGACGCTCTCGGCCGTCGCCAGCTGCAGCACGCCCATCAGGGTGGCGCGGGTCTGGCCGTCAGCGACGCCGTCGACGCGGGACGGTCGCCAGTGGCGCTGGAAGGCGCGGACGGTGGTTTCGGTCTCGGCGTCATACGTCCCGCCCGGCTGAAGACCGTAGCCCAGCCGGTGCAAGCCGGCGCGCAGGACCACGACGCCGATGCCCTCGTCCCCGACTTGCAGAAAGCCGCCCAGGGCCGCGATCCGTTCGGCCGCCGGCTCGAACCACAGGCCGTGGCCGGCTCCGGCCAACGCCTTCCATGGGAACAGCTCGCCGGGATCCTCCTTGCGCCCGGGCGCGAGGTCGGAGTGGGCGATGATCCGGGCGTCGGGAATGCTCCAGCGCGCGCGGATGTCCGAGGTCAGGGCGACGACCGCCTCGATCTGGACGTCGGGAAAGGCGCGATAGCCGAACTGATGGCCCGGATTGACGATCTCGATGCCAATGGAGGCGGCGTTGACGTCGGTCTCGCCCTGCCAGACGCCGCGGCCGGCGTGCCATGCCCGACGTTCCTCGGGCACGAGGGAGAAGATGCCACCGTCTTCCTCGACGAGATAATGGGCCGAGACCTGGGCCGCCGGATCACGCAGCCGCGCCAGCGCCGCCTCGCCCGTGGGCATGCCCGTGTAATGCAGAACCAGCATGTCGGGCGGGCCGCGCCGCGCATTGAAGTTCGGCGACGGCGCTTCGATGATGTTCAGGGGCATGAGGGCCCGCCTAGCGGCCTTGCCGCTCCCAGCCGTAGGTGACCCAGGTGTCGCCGACCTTTCGGGCCTCGATCACCTCGTCGCCGCGACGGGTGCGGACCGCGACCTTGCGGCGGGCGCGCATGGCGAAACCGGCGAAGAAGACCAGGACGCTGGCGACCAGGGCGATCACGGCCACGGCGGCGGCGGTGAACACCGCCAGCACCGCCCCGATGGTCAGGGCGGCCAGGGTCGCGACCAGACCGGCCAGCCACATCAACGGCGCAAGCAGACCACCCGTGGGGCGGCGAGCATTGAATCCGAGCGAGGCGAAGCGATCCTGGGTCATCCGTTGTCCTTTCGAGCGTTCCGGGGAACGCCTGAACGCCCAATGTCGGTCCATAGAGATGAACCGTCAATGGACGAAACCTTCACAGGCGAGTGTGCCGCAGCCTGAAGCTCCCCTAGCGCAGGGGTTGGTCGGCCATGACGACGGCGCCCTGCCCCCGCATCCGGTCGGCCTCGACGCCCTGGATCAGGCTCTGCGCGCGGGGATCGGCCATGACGCCGCCGATGGCGATCAGGGCGTGGGCCGCCTCTCCCGAGACGCCGAAGGCCTCGGAGAAGGCTTCCCACGGCGACTTCTGGGCCGGGAACCGCTTGAACCGGACCGAGCGGTCGTCGGGGATGCCGGCCAGGGACCGGGCCTTGCCGACCGCCTCGGTCACCCCGCCCAACTGATCGACCAGACCCAGGGCCTTGCCCTGGGCGCCGGTCCAGACGCGGCCCCGGGCGATCTCGCGCACGCGGGTCACCGGGATGTGCCGCCCGGTCGAGACGCGGGTCACGAAGTCCTCGTAGGTGCGGTCCATCGAGGCCGCGAACGCCGCCCGCTGGGGCGCGGTGAAGGGCTGGGTCGAGGCGAAGGCGTCGGCGTATTCGCCGCCCACCGAAATCCCGCGCAGATCGACGCCGAACCTCGCCAGGGCGTCGGCGACCACGAACTTGCCGCCGAAGACCCCGATGGAGCCCGTCAGGGTCGAGGGCTGGGCTACGATCCAGTCCGCCTCGGAACTGATCCAGTAGCCGCCCGAGGCCGCATAGGCGCCCATGGACACGACCACCGGCTTGCCGGCCTTTCGCGCCGCGCGTACGGCGGCCAGAATCTGTTCGGACGCCTCGGGCGAGCCGCCGGGCGACGAGACGCGGAAGACGATCGCCTTCACCGACTTGTCCTCGATAGCGTCATAGATGGCCTTGGCGGTCACGTCGGAATGGATCGAGGAGCCGCCGCCGAACCCGCCGCCGCCGCCGCGTCCGGTCAGGATCGCGCCCTCGCCGCCGACGATGGCGATCGCGTCGCGGCCCGAACCGACCCGTTCGCCCTGCGAGGCGGCATAGTCGTCGAACTCCAGGATCTCGGCCTTGCCGCCGGCGCGGCGCTTCGCCTCGGCCTCGGCGTCCTCGGCCTGACCAATCTTGTCGACCAGCTTCAGCGTCAGGGCCTGGGCCGCCGAATAGGGCCCGGCCTCCAGCGCGGTCTTCAGAAGCAGCGGCGTCGTCTTGCGGTCCTGGGCCGCATTGGCGATGGCGCTGTCATAGATGGACGTCATCCACGCCGTCATCGCCTCGCGGTGCGGTTCGGTGAAATCGCTCTGGGTGTACTGGTTGACGGCGTTCTTGTACTCGTAGCGCTGTTCGAAGTCGGCGCGGACGCCGTATTTGTCGAACGCCCGGCCCAGGAACATCTCGTCGGTCGCAAAGCCCGAGGCCTGGAAATTGGCCGTGTTCTGCATCCACAGCTCGGACGCCGAGGCGCCGACCATATAGCTGGAGATCACCGTGCCGATGGGCTGGAAGCCCTGCGAATGGGCGATCACCGGCTTTCCGGCCGCGCGGAAACGGCGGATCGCCTGACGGATCTCGTCGGCCGAGGCCGGGGTCAGGCCGCCTTCGGGCAGGCGGACCAGCAGTACCTTGACGTGATTGTCCTTCTCGGCCTGGGCCAGTGTGTCGACAATCGACATCACCGACAGGCGGGAGCCGCTGAAGGCCGCGAAGGGATTGGTCGAGGCCTGGTCGCTGATCCCCTCGCGCAGGTCCAGCTCCAGCACCGCATTGGCGGGCGTCGTGGGCGCCGAGGACGAGGCCACGGCCATGGTGATCAACACGATCGGCAGGACGACGAGGAACAGGATCAGGCCGGTGAAAACACCCAGCACCGTCAGGAAGAACTGTTTCATGCGCGGGAAGCGGTCCGTTCGTCCGGCCATGGTCGGCCGCTTTCGACCATAGAGGGCGGGCCGTCACCGTCAAATGAACGTCGCCTCGCGCGGGAACGGAAATCACGATTTCGCTGCGCCGCAGCACGGTGATTGATGACGGTGAGAGAAATCCCTATATCAGCCGCCTGCGAGCGGGGGCCTATCGCCCCGCGTCATGACTGGACCGCACCTCCCATGCTGGTCACCCTGATGAAGGCCAAACTGCACCGCGCGACGGTGACCCAGGCCGATCTCGACTACGAAGGCTCGATCGCTATCGACGGCGATCTGCTGGACGCTGCGGGCATCTTTCCGCACGAGCAGGTCGATGTGCTGAACATCACCAACGGCGCCCGCTTCACCACCTACGCCATCGAGGCGCCGCGCGGCTCGAAGGTCATCGGCGTCAACGGCGCCGCCGCCCGTCTGGTCCAGAAGAACGACAAGGTCATCGTCGTGACCTACGCCCAGATGCCTGCGGAAGAAGCCCGCCAGTGGTCCCCGTCCGTCGTCCTTCTGGACGACGCCAACGAGATCAAACGCGCGGCCTGAGGCCTGTCTCTCAGATCAGCGCGACCGGTGTAAGGATCACAAGCAGGCAGATCAGGGCCCGCGTTACGGCCCAGACCGTGGTCACCCCCGCGTTCAGCCACGACACAGCAAGCCGTTTGCGGAACCACCGCGTCTGCATGACCAGGAACCAGGCGGTCCCGACGCCGATGCAGACGAAGCCGAGCCAGTTCGCCACACCCGGGACCATCTGGATGATGCCGCCCGCCGAGATCAGTCCGGCGCAGGGCGCGGCCAGATAGCATTGGGCGTAGAAGGGTGGGCGCAGACTGTCACGGCTGACCTTGTGTCCTTGTCGACGCAACAGGGTCAGGGCGCAGACCAGCGGCACCAGGCTGAAGACCAGCGACCGGAACAGGACCAGCCGCTCGGGCGAGACGGTCAGCGCCTTCATCAGGTCCGATGTGCCTTCCGGCGGCGGAACATGGACCGCGACGGACACCAGATTGGCGATGACGATGGTGGCCAGCAGCACCAGCGGCGGGCTGATGGAGTCGTCATAGCGCTTGTCCTCAATCTCCCCCTGTTCGCGATCCGAATAGTCCATCGCCGCCAGCGGCCCGCGCACGATCCGCCACAGGGTCAACGGATAGAAGACCAGCCAGGTCGTCGCCTCGAAGATGAACTCCTCGAAGCTGCGCAGGATCTTGAGGAAATCCATTCAGCGGGCGTCCGGCCTATTTACGCGACACGACGAGCGAAAAGTCTGCGGTCTCGCCGCGACGCGCCATGGCGCGCGGCTGATAGGGTGTGACGACGAAGGTCGTGTCGCGTTCCGCCTTCAGACTGGCGTTCGGCCCGTCCGTTTCCCCCCGATGCACCGCCTCGCCCGGCGTATCCGCGACGTCGCTGACGTTGATGTACAGGTTGGCGCTGGCCGTCTGTAATGCGACCTCCAGCGTCTGACCGGCCGCAACCGGGATCGCATAGACCGGCGCGTCATAGCCGGCGACCTCGCCATTGACCGTCAGGTCGCCGTCGCGTGGAAATTCCAGCGGGACCAGCGGATTGCCGGGACGGGTGAACGCCTCCGCCTTCACCGTGTCCGCGGCCGGCAGGGGTGCGACGGACGGGACCGCAGCGACCTCCGCCTCCTCGGTCATCGATCTGTTCGCAGGGGCGGGTGCCGCGGCCGGTGTTTCCTGGCACGCCGCCAGCAGGGCAACGCAGCCCATCACTGCGGCGGTGACTAGCCATCCAGACATCAGACCTCCCTGCGCACGGACCAGACGTTCGCAGACGTGGCCCGAATGTTCAACGCACGGACAGGTCTGTGCGTCGCCCGAACGATCGACCGGCGACGGCCTCGCGACGGACGTCTGGTCCAGAGGGTCAGGTAGCGTCGTCCGTCAGCGCCTTGATCTCCGCGATGATCAGCGGCCAGTCCGCGCGATTGAGCTCATGCCCGCCCTCCAGCACCGACAGCCTCGCATGCGGAAGACCCGCCGCCAATTTACGTGCGCCTGCCAACGACAGGATCGGATCTTTGGCGCCGTCAATGACCAGAGCCGTCGCCTCGATCTCGCGCAGCCGTCCTGCAAAGGCCTGGCCGCCCGTCAGTTGACCGTGGTTCATGGCGCTGCGGGGGTCACGCGCCCGGCCGAACTCGCGCTCGGCCAACGCGGTCGCCTCCGCCGCATCGAACCGGTCGTCGGCATTGGCCGACAGCCGGGCGCTCTCGACCTGAAAGGCCACGACGGCGTCTCGATCGCTCCAGTCCAGGGCGTCGAGTCTGGCGAAATGCGCCATGAACTTCCGGTCCATCGGCGGCAGGTCCGGATCGTCCTCGTCGAAGGCCGAGGAACTGATCGCCGTCAGGCTCTTCACCCGCTCCGGCGCCTTCAGCGCGACAAGCTGGGCGATCATCCCGCCCAGCGACATCCCGATGACGTGGGCGCGTGCGACGCCGTATCCGTCGAGCACGGCCGTGGCGTCGTCCGCCATGTCGTCGGTTGTATAGGCCGGCTTGCCTGCAGGACCTGTCGTCGACCGTCCCGTATCCCGATTGTCGTAGCGGATAACGAACAGACCGGCCTTGCTGAGCGCCTGACAGAAATCTTCCGGCCACCACAGCATCGATGCCGTCGCCCCCATGATCAGCAGGGCGGCGGGGTCGCCCGGATCCCCGAAGGCCTCGGTGCAGATCTCGACGGAGCCGTGATGAATCGTGCGCGAATGCGGATGGGCTGCCGGACGGGTCATCCGCCCAAAACGCCTGAAGACGGAAATGGGCGCCAGCTTGGCCTGGTCCTAGCCGATCAGCGCCGTCGCCGCCGCCCGGGCCGCATCGGTGATCTCGGCGCCCGACAGCATGCGCGCGATCTCCTCACGGCGGCGGACGTCATCGAGAGCCACGACCGTTGTGGTCGTCGCGCCGCCGGTGTCGGCCTTCATGACCTTCCAGTGGGCATGACCGCGCGCGGCGACCTGGGGGCTGTGGGTGACGACCAGAACCTGCGCCCCGGTCGACAGCCGCTTCAGCCGCTGGCCCACGGCCTCGGCCACCGCACCGCCGACGCCCTGATCGACCTCGTCGAAGATCATCACCGGCTGACGCTGATCCTCGCGTCCGGCCAGAGCCGCCTTCATGGCCAAAGCGAAACGCGCCAGTTCCCCGCCGGATGCGATGGCGTCCAGCGGGCCGAACCCGTCGCCGGCGTTGGTGGCGATCTGGAACCGCACGGTCTCGACACCCAGGGGCCCGCGCCGTCCGTCAGACACGGGCTCGAAGGCCACGCGGAAGCGAGCCCGGTCCAGCTTCAACGGCCCCAACTCGTCCATCACCGCCTTCGCCAGCCGCTCGCCTGCCGCCTCGCGCGCCGAGGTCAGGAAGGTCGCGGCCAGATCATAGGCCTCGCGGGCGGCGGCGGTGTCGCGTTCGGCCTTCGTCAGGGCCTCCTCGCCGTCCTCGATCAGCCGCAGCTGTTCGCGCAGGCGGATGCGCAGTCCCGGCAGGGCCTGGACCGTGGTGTTCAGCTTGCGGGCGGCGGCGCGCAGGGCGAACAGGCGCTCCTCGGCCTTGTCCAGTCGGCCGGGCTCGAAATCGAAGGCGGCGGCGGCGGCGTCCACCTCGGCGATGGCCTCGACGGCCTCGACGATGGTGCGGTCGATGGCCTCGGCGGCGGCGGCGAGCCGGGCGATGACGGGATGGTCGGCCTCGGCCCCCGCCTGGGTCGCACGCTGGCGGGCGTGCTCGACGGCGCGCAGGGCCGCCGACAGCTTCTGGGACAGCTTGTCCCCACCCAGCTGGGTGCGGGCGTCGGCCAGATCGCCCATGGCCTTTTCCGCCGCGCCCAGGATGGCGCGCTCCCCGGCCAGTTCGGTCTCCTCGTCCTCGCGCGGATCCAGGGCGTCGAGGTCAGCGAGATTGAGCGTGATCTCTTCGGCCCGGGCGGCGGCGTCGGCTGCGGCGGCGCGCAGCTCGGCCAGGCGCGTCTCCACCGCCTTCAGGGCGTCCGCCGCCCTCGCCACAGCCGACAGCTGGGGCGACAGGCCGCCATAGGCGTCCAGCAGGCCGCGATGATTCTTCCAGTCCAGCAGACCGACGGTCTCGTGCTGGCCATGAACCTCGACGAGACGGGCGCCGATCTCGCGCAGGGCGGTCACACCCGCAGGTTGATCGTTGACATAGGCCCGGCTGCGGCCGTCGGCGCCCAGCACCCTGCGCAGGATCAGATCCTCGCCCGCCGCGATCTCGAAGCCGCGTTCGGCGATCAGGGCGATCAGATCGGGATCGTCGGGGGCGGTGAAGACGGCGGTGGCGCTGGCCTGTTTCGCGCCCGAACGCACCAGACCCGCCTCGCCTCGACCGCCCAGGGCCAGACCCAGGGCGTCGAGGATGATCGACTTGCCGGCCCCGGTTTCGCCGGTCAGCACGGTCAGGCCTTCGTCGACCTCCAGATCGAGCGAATCCACCAGGACGACGTCACGGATGGAAAGGGCGGTCAGCATGGGCGCATGTGATTCGTCATCGCGGTCAGTCTAGCGCAAGCACGACGAACGGGTTCACGAGTTGTTCCGCCTAGAGGCCCGACTCTCGGCGCAAGGCGGCGTTGATGGCCGATTGCCAACCCGGTCCCTTCGCCTTCCAGTGATCCAGAACATCGGCGTCCAGCCTGAGCGTGATCTGCTTCTTGGGAGAGGCTACGGGGGGGCGACCGGGCGGACGTCTGAACTGGGCCAGGAAAGCTTCGGGGAAGACCTCGTGGGCGGGACGCAGCCGAGCCGCTCGCTCCGCCGTCAGCTCGGGCGCATCATCACCGTCCAGCTCAACTAAACCGGGCTCGCTGTTCGCATTCGAAAGTGCCGCTGTTCGCGCCGGTTCGCCTTGCGCAGGCTTATCGCCCGGAGATCCATGTCCCGCCTCGTGAACACCAGAATGTGGAGTCGATCCTGAAGATGTCCGTAGGCGATCCATCGCGCTTCTCCATCGTCACCTGATCGGGCCTGTTCAATCAAAGCCTTGCCCAGATCGATCTGATCCGCGCGGCCCAATGAAACACCATGCTTGGCGATGTTGGCCGCATCTTTGACCGGATCGAACTCGACCATTTATGTAACTACAATAAATGGTCGCGTCAAGGAACCTCTCAGCCCGGGATGATCCGCTGCAGCCAGCTTTCGCGCTGGCCGGTCGGGGCCGTCTCGGGCTTCTGGCCATCCTCGGTCAGCAGGGCGTAGGCTTCGGCGTACCAGGGGCTGCCCGGATAGTTG
>Ga0247812_10001463_pt1 | contig 13398 bp, 10 predicted proteins | sample UWRJL149409B1_FD_178011 | JGI IMG/M metagenome (GOLD analysis project Ga0247812, IMG submission 178011) | Plant litter microbial communities from Arlington Agricultural Research Station in Wisconsin, United States - UWRJ-L149-409B-1 | ecosystem: Environmental > Terrestrial > Plant litter >...
GGGACTCACGATGATGATCACGCAGGCCTTCCTCTACAACGCGATCTTCTTCACATACGTTCTCGTGCTGCAGAACTTCTACGACGTGCCGAGCGAGAGCGTGCAGTACTACTTCTTCCCCTTCGCGATCGGCAACCTCGCCGGCCCCCTCATCCTCGGGCACCTGTTCGACACGTGGGGTCGCCGCAAGATGATCTTCCTCACCTACGGCGGTTCGGGCGCGATCCTCGTGGTCTCGGGTTTCCTGTTCCAGGCGAATGTGCTGACCGCTCTCACGCAGACGATCATCTGGTGCGTCGCGTTCTTCTTCGCCTCGGCGGGGGCGTCATCGGCCTACCTGACGGTGAGCGAGCTCTTCCCGCTCGAGATCCGCTCGCAGGTCATCTCGTACTTCTTCTCGATCGGGCAGATCTTCGGAGCGATCGCACCGCTGCTGTTCGGCATCCTCATCGGCGACGCATCGGATCGCGGTCCGCTCACGATCGGCTACATCGGTGCGGGAGCGGTGATGGCCCTCGGTGGGGTCGTCGCGTTCATCTTCGGGGTCAACGCCGAGAGGCAATCGCTCGAGGATGTGACCGGGCCGCTCTCGGTGGTCAAGAAGTAGTGACTGTCGGCGCGAGGTCCGACAGGTCGAGCCCGATGTCGATGAGCGTCACCGCGCCGACATAGCCCGAGCCCGGCGGCAACAGCAATCCCGCCTTGCAGCCGCCGAACGTGACGGTGACGTCGGCGCGGAGAACCGTCGGGTCGGGCACGCCGCCGTCGTCCGGGGAGATTCCGCTCGGGATGTCCACGGCGACGATCGTTCCCCCGATAGTGGGGATGAGGGACGACACGAGCTCTCGGGCGGGCGAGCGAAGAGCTGGATTCGCTGACGTGCCCGTTCCCAGGATCCCGTCGACCACGACATCCGCTGTCCCGGCGAAGCCGACCGGGTCGTCAGTGATCAACGCCCCGGCGTCGATAGCGGCCGCGAATCCGGCCTCGTGCACGCGCGAGCCGGTGCGGACAATGGCGACCTCGATTCCGGATGACGCGAGCTCCGCTCCCGCGAACAGCGCATCGCCCCCGTTGTCGCCGGCACCCACAAGAAGCAGTACGCGGGTCGGCGACATCGCCGCAATGACGGCGGCAAGACCGTGCGCCGCGCGTGCCATGAGCGGGACCCCCGCGGCGAGCAGTGGCGCCTCGGCGGCGCGGATCTGGTCGGAGCTGTAGCCGAGCATCAAATGAGCGTGGCCAGTAGCGCGAGGTGGTCGAGGTCGTGGAGGTCCATGACCTGGAAGTAGATGCGGTCGGCGCCTCGTTCGCGAAGGTCGGCGATCCTGTCCTCCGCCTCGGCGACCGTGCCGCCGATTCCGGTGTCCCGGAAGGTTGCGGGATTGCGGCCGATCGCCGCGACCCGGCGCTCGTATTCCGCCGGGGTCGTGCCGACCGCGGTCGTCATGGCAACCGAGTACTTCAGGGGGCGGCCGGCGGCGGCCTCGCGCACGACGTCGAACTTCTCCGACACGGTCGCGGCATCCACGAATCCGATGTTGAACTCGCTCGCGTACTTCGCCGCGATCGCGGGCGTGCGCTTCGGCCCGCCTCCGCCGATGATGATCGGCACCTTCTCCTGCGTGGGCTTCGGCAACCCGGGAGCGTTGTCGAGCGAGTAGAACTTCCCCTCGTACGAGAAGCGGTCGTTCGCCCACAGGCCCGTCACGATGTCGAGGGACTCCTCGAGCAGCCCGAAGCGCTTCTCCGGGAACGGGATGCCGAGCGCGCGGTGCTCCTCCTCGAACCAGCCGGTGCCGAGTCCGAGTTCGACGCGACCGCCGGACATCTGGTCGACGTTCGCGACCTGGATCGCGAGGATGCTCGGGTGCCGGTGTGTTGCCGACGAGACGAGGGTCCCGAGGCGGATGCGGGAGGTGTCGCGGGCGAGTCCAGCGAGGGTCGTCCACGCGTCACTCGGTCCGGGCAGGCCGTCCCCGTCGCCCATGACCATGTAGTGGTCGGAGCGGAAGAAGCCCGTGAAGCCGAGCTCCTCGGTGGCCGTCGCGACAGCGAGGAGGTCGTCGTAGGTCGCGCCCTGCTGGGGCTCCGTGAAGATGCAGAATTCCATGCGCCCACCATATGGCGGGAGACGAGTCCGGCGCGGCACCCCACCACAGTGCGCCGCGCCGGAGATCTCTACGGGCGAGCGCGCGGAACGAGCCGCTCGAGCTGCGTGACGTGACCCGGCTCGAGTTCCTCGAGCGAGTTCACGCCGAGGAGGCGCATCGTGCGCGTCACCTGCTCGGAGAGGATCTCGATCGTGCGGTCGACGCCCTCACGTCCGCCGGCCATGAGGCCGTACAGGTACGCGCGGCCGATCATCGTGAAGCGCGCACCGAGAGCGACGGATGCCACGATGTCGGCGCCTGACATGATGCCCGTGTCGAGGTGCACCTCCGTGTCGTTGCCGACCTCGCGCACGACCTCGGGCAGCAGGTGGAACGGGATCGGCGCCCGGTCGAGCTGGCGCCCGCCGTGGTTCGAGAGCGTGATGCCGTCGACACCGAGGTCGGCGAGCCGCTTGGCGTCGGCGACGGTCTGCACGCCCTTGACGACGACCTTGCCGGGCCACTGCTCCTTGATCCACGTGAGGTCCTCGTACGTGACAGTCGGGTCGAACATCGTGTCGAGCAGTTCGCCGACGGTGCCCGACCAGCGGTCGAGAGACGCGAACGCGAGCGGCTCGGTCGTGAGGAAGTTGATCCACCATTCGGGGCGCGGGATGGCGTTGATCACGGTGCCCGCGGTGAGCTGCGGCGGGATCGAGAAGCCGTTGCGCTTGTCGCGGAGTCGGGCGCCCGCGACGGGAACGTCGACGGTCACGAGCAGCGTGTCGAACCCGGACGCGGCAGCCCGGTCGACAAGCGCCATCGAGCGGTCGCGGTCCTTCCACATGTACAGCTGGAACCAGTTGCGTCCGGGGTTCGCCTTCTTGACGTCCTCGATCGCCGTGGTTCCCATGGTCGAGAGCGCGAACGGGATGCCGGCGGCGTACGCGGCGCCCGCTCCGGCGATCTCGCCCTCGCTCTGCATCATGCGCGTGAAGCCCGTAGGCGCGATACCGAACGGCATCGCGACGGGAGCGCCGAGAACGTCCCAGCCCGTGGTGACAGTGGATACGTCGCGCAGGATCGCGGGGTTGAACTGGATGTCCTCGAACGCCTGGCGCGCACGACCGAGCGAGATCTCCGCCTCGGCGGCGCCCTCGGTGTAGTCGAACGCGGCCTTCGGGGTACGGCGCTTGGCGATGTCGCGGAGGTCCGCGATCGTGAGCGCCTGCTGGAGCCGGCGCTTCTTCGCGTTGAGCTCGGGAGTCGCGAAGTGCATGAGCGGCGCGAGGTCGCGCGGGCGGGGGATACGACGTTGCATCTTCATGGTTCTAGTTTCCTGTCGTGCTGCGCGGTGTGTACCGCTGAGGTTGGGTGGTGCGCGCGACGAGCGCGCGGAGCGTCTCGAGGTCGCCGTCGACGAGCCCCTGGGCGCGGGCCTGGATGAGCACGTTGCCGATCGCGGTCGCTTCGACGGGACCGGCGAGCACGGGGAGTCCAGCGCGGTCGGCGGTCAGCTGGCAGAGGAGGGCGTTCTGCGAGCCACCTCCGACGATGTGGATCACCGCGACCGTTGTGCCGCTGAGCTCGCTCGCCGTGCGGACAGCGGAGGCGAAGGCATCCGCGAGGCTCTCGATGATGCTGCGCACGAACTCGGCACGCGTGCGCGGGGCGGCGAGTGCGTGCTCGGTGCACCAGTCGGCGATGCGTGTCGGCATGTCGCCGGGGCCGAGGAAGCGCGGATCGTTGGCGTCGAAGAAGCTCACCGGGGTCGAGACAGCGGATGCCGCGGCGATGAGTGCCGGCAGGTCGATCGTCGAGCCATCCTTCTCCCACTCGCGCACCGATTCGCTCAGCAGCCACAGGCCCATGACGTTGTGGAGATAGCGGATGCGGCCGTCGACACCGCCCTCGTTCGTGAAGTTCGCGAGACGGCCGGCCTCGCTGATGATCGGTGCCTCGGTCTCGACGCCGACGAGTCCCCAGGTGCCACACGAGATGTAGGCGAAATCCCTGTCGGTCGCGGGGATGGCGACGACAGCGGATGCCGTGTCGTGCGACCCGACGGACGCGACGGTCATGCGCGAGCCCAGTTCGAGCTCGGGGCGGACCGAACCGATCGTGGATCCTGCATCGATCAGATCGGGGAAGATCCCGGCGGGCAGGCCGAGCCGCTCGATGAGTCCGTGGTGCCAGTCGCCGGTGGCGGGGTCGAGGAGTCCCGTCGTCGAGGCGTTGGTGCGCTCGGCGAAACGCTCACCCGTGAGCCAGTAGTTCACGAGATCCGGAACCAGGAGGAACCCGTCGGCGAGCTCGAGGGAGTGCGCCGCGTCATCCGCCGCGAACTGGAAGAGGGTGTTGAACGGGAGGTGCTGGAGTCCGTTGGCGGCGTAGAGCTCCTCGGCGGAGACGCGCGCGTGGATGCTCGCAACCGCCGCCTCGTTGCGCTCGTCGCGGTAGTGGTACGGGGTGCCGAGCATGCGTCCGCCGCGCATGAGCGCGTAGTCGACCGCCCACGAGTCGACGGCGACGCTGAGGATCTCGGGCTCCGCACGGGCCGCGGCGCCGAGGCCGGCGACGATGCTGCGGTAGAGCTCGAGGATGTTCCAGTGCAGGCCGTCGATCGTGCGGACGGGCGTGTTCGGAAAGCGCGCGACGGGCGTGAGGGCGAGCTCGTTGTGCCCGACGTAGCCGAGCATGACGCGACCACTCGTGGCGCCGAGGTCGACGGCCGCGACGGCGGAGGTCATTGGAATGCCCTCCTTCGCAGGCTCAGTCGGCGCTGGGGTCGCGTGATCGCTGGCGCGATCACCTTCAGCTCCACCGCGTTCATCGCAGGAACGCTGCCGCCACCCCGGCATCGACCGGGATGTGCAGGCCGGTCGTGTGGCTGAGGTCGCCCGTGCACAGTACGAAGACCGCGTTCGCGACGTTCTCCGGAAGAACCTCGCGCTTGAGCAGTGTGCGCTGTGCGTAGTACGCGCCGAGCTCATCCTCGGGAACGCCGTAGACCGCAGCACGCTTGGCGCCCCAGCCGCCGGCGAAGATGCCCGAGCCGCGCACGACGCCGTCGGGGTTGATGCCGTTGACCTTGACGCCGTACTCGCCGAGCTCGGCCGCGAGCAGTCGCACCTGGTGGGCCTGGTCGGCCTTGGTGGCCGAGTAGGCGATGTTGTTCGGTCCCGCGAAGACGGAGTTCTTCGACGAGATGTAGATGATGTCTCCACCGAGCTTCTGGTCGATGAGCACCTTCGCCGCAGCCCTCGCGACGAGGAACGAGCCCTTCGCCATGACGTTGTGCTGGAGGTCCCAGTCCGCGACGGTGGTCTCGAGGAGGGACTTCGAGAGGGAGAGTCCCGCGTTGTTGACGACGATGTCGAGTCCGCCGAACGCAAGGAGTGCCGCGTCGATCGACGCCTGCACCTGGTCCTCGTCGGTGACGTTCGCCTGCACGCCGACCGCGACATCCGTCGACCCGATCTCCGCGGCTGCCGCCTGGGCCTTCGCAAGGTCGAGGTCGGCGATGACGACGCACGCGCCCTCGGCCGCGAGCCGGGTCGCGATGGCCTTGCCGATGCCGGAGGCGGCACCCGTCACGAGGGCGATACGGCTCGCGAGTGGCTTCGGCTTCGGCATGCGCTGCAGCTTGGCCTCCTCGAGCGCCCAGTACTCGATGCGGAACTTCTCGGCCTCGTCGATCGGCGCGTAGGTCGAGATCGCCTCGGCGCCGCGCATGACGTTGATCGCGTTGATGTAGAACTCGCCGGCCACGCGGGCGGTCTGCTTGTTGGCGCCGTAGCTGAACATGCCGACACCCGGGATGAGCACGATGAGGGGGTCGGCGCCTCTGATCGCTGGCACGCTGGAGCTAAGAGGATCGCGAAGCGATCCGGCGACGCCAGTGCCGAGCGAGCCTGCGAGCTCGGTTGCAGCCTGCGCGCCACGCTCGTAGTACGCCTGGTAGTCGGCGCGGTATGCGGTGTGGAGCTCGTCGAGGCGCGCGATGGACTCCTCGACGGTAGCCGTGGCCGGCAGGTCGAGCACGAGCGGCTTGACCTTGGTGCGGAGGAAGTGGTCGGGGCAGCTCGTACCGAGGGCGGCGAGGCGCGGGTGCTCGCTGCTCGAGAGGAAGTCGAGCACGACGTCGGCGTCGGTGAAGTGGCCGACCTGCGGCTTGTCGGTCGAGGCGATCGAGCGGATGTGGGCGGCCAGCGCGGCAGCCTTCGCGCGACGCTCCTCGGACGGCAGCGCCGCGTATCCCTCGAGCGGCTCCCCGAATGGCGCCGGGCGACCGTGCTCCTCGATGTATGCGGCGGCGGTGTCGATGATCCACAGGCTGTTCGCCTCGGCCTCGTCGCTCGTGTCGCCCCACGCGGTGATGCCATGGCCGCCGAGGATCACGCCGATGGCCTCGGGACTTTCCGCCTTGATGGCCGCGATGTCGAGACCGAGCTGGAACCCCGGGCGACGCCAGTCGACCCAGGCGACCTTGCCACCGAATGCCGCCGCCGTGAGCGCACGACCGTCGGCCGCTGTTGCGAACGCGATTCCGGCATCCGGGTGCAGGTGGTCGACGTGTGCGGCGTCGACGAGGCCGTGCATCGCGGTGTCGATCGACGGGGCGGCTCCGCCCTTGCCGTGGAGCGTGTAGTCGAACGCGGCGACCATCTCGTCCTCGCGGTCGAGACCGGGGTAGACGTCGACGAGGGCGCGCATGCGGTCGAGGCGCAGGACGGCGAGACCCGACTCGGTCAGCGTGCCGAGGTCTCCGCCCGATCCCTTAACCCACAGCAGCTCGACCGGCTCACCCGTGACGGGGTCGATCTCGGTGCCCTTGGCGGACGTGTTGCCGCCCGCGTAGTTCGTGACCTTGGGGTCGGACCCGAGGCGATTGCTGCGCGCGATGAGCTCGGCGGCTGCGGTGTTGGTCATGAGAAGTCTTTCTGCTGCGTATCTGAAGGGTGTGAGGGGTTCGGCGGGAGAAGCTGCACCCGATGGGCGGTGAACCTGGCACGCGGCGGGAGAAACAACTCCGCCCGCGCGACGGTTTCTCCCGCCGACCGGAGGGCTTAGGCTCCCCAGCTCGCCTGGGTGCCGCCGACGCGGTCTTCGGCGATCTGCTTCTGGTATCCGGATGCCGCATACGCTGCCATCGGATCGCCGCCGAAGCCGCGCTCCTCACGCCACGCAGCGAGCGGTGCACGAACGTCGGTGTAGAACGCGTCCATGAGGATGCTGTTCGCGCCGAGCACGTCGCCGGCGTTCTGCGCGGCGAGCAGGGCGTCGCCGTCGACGAGGAGCGCGCGGGCCGTCATCTCCTGAACGTTCAGCACGGAGCGGATCTGGCCGGGGATCTTGTCCTCGACGTTGTGGCACTGGTCCAGCATGAAGGCCACGGTCGACGAGGGACCGAATCCGCCTCCGCGAATGACCTCGTAGAGGATCCGGAACAACTGGAACGGGTCGGCCGCCCCGACGATGAGGTCGTCATCCGCATAGAAGCGGGAGTTGAAGTCGAACGAGCCGAGCTTTCCGAGACGGAGGAGCTGCATCACGATGAACTCGATGTTGGTACCGGGAGCGTGGTGGCCGGTGTCGAGGCAGACCATTGCGCGGTCGCCGAGGGCGCTGACCTGGGCGTAGCTGGTTCCCCAGTCGGGAACATCCGTGTGATAGAACGCCGGCTCGAAGAACTTGTACTCGAGCACGAGGCGCTGCGACTCCCCGATCCGGTCGTAGATCTTCTGCAGCGAGTCGGCGAGGCGGTCCTGGCGGCCGCGGAGGTCGCCCTGTCCGGGGTAGTTGGTGCCGTCGGCGAGCCAGATCTTCAGGTCTTGCGAACCGGTCTGGTCCATGATGTCGATGCACTCGAAGTGGTGGTCGATCGCTTTCTGGCGCACGGCGGCGTCCGTGTGGGTGAGCGAGCCGAACTTGTACGCGTCGTCCTGGAACGTGTTGCTGTTGACCGTGCCGAGCGAGACTCCGAGGTCCTGGGCGAAGTTCGACAGCGCCGTGTAATCGTCGACCTTGTCCCACGGGATGTGGAGGGCGACCGAGGGGGAGAGGCGCGTGTACTTGTTGACCTGGGCGGCGTCGGCGATCTTCTCCTGCGGGGTGCGCGGGGTGCCGGGTGTCGAGAAGACCTTGAAACGAGTACCCGAGTTACCGAAGGCCCATGAGGGGAGCTCGATGGCCTGCGTCTCGAGCAGCGGGGTGATTTCGTCGAACGTTGTCATGATTTCCTTTTCAGCGTCTTGCTCTGCACGTCATTGTGGTTGAATCGTTTCAAAGTGATCTGGTGTAGACCATATCCGGCCTATCGCAGAGCGTCAATCTGGTCTTCGAGGTTGAACACCTCGACGAGTCGGGGCGCCGCCTGGTCGGGGCGCCCGTCCATGTCGGCGAAGAAGCCAGCGGCCTCCGCTTCCCATTCGGCCGTGTCCGGGTTCTGCTCGAGCATGCGCTGCGATTCCTCGATGGAGTCGGTCTCGTAGTAGCCGATGAGCAGCCCGTCGTCACGGATGAAGAGGGAGTAGTTGCGACGCCCGGAGGCCTCGATCGCACGCAGCACCTTCGGCCAGACTGCCGCGTGGCGTTCCCGGTACTCGGAGATGCGCTCGGGCTTGACCTGGAGCTGGAAGCAGACGCGTTCCATGGGGCTCTCCTTTCCTGCAGGAATCGTGAAGAGTGGGCCCGGTCGGCAGCGCGTGGCTGCCGACCGGGAGTGGCGACTAGAAGTCGAAGTCGCCGATGTTCTCTGCGTTGAACGTGTACGGGTCGCCCAGGAGGACGGTCGCGTCAGCGTCGACGGTGTACGAGCCGAGCTTGCCGGCTTCGAAGGTGTCACCCTCGGCGCCGGTGATCTCGCCCTCGATGAGTGCCTTCGTCGCGTATGCGGCGAGGTAGCCGAGGTCGGCCGGGTTCCACAGCGCGAACGCCGTGACGGTCTCGTCCTCGACGTAGTCGCGCATCTGGTTCGGCGTGCCGAGACCGGTCAGTGCGACCTTGCCCTTGTAGTCCGAGGTCTGGAGGTAGCGCGCTGCTGCGGCGATACCGACGGTCGTCGGGGAGATGATGCCCTTGAGGTCCGGGTAGGTCTGCAGCAGTGCCGCGGTCTTGTCGAACGACGTCTGGTCGTCGTCGTCGCCGTAGACGGTGTCGACGAGTTCGATGTCGGGGTGGTTCTCCTTGATGTCCGCTTCCATGAGCTCGATCCAGGCGTTCTGGTTCGTTGCGTTGGCGGTGGCGGACAGGATCGCTACCTGGCCCTTGTCGCCGATCTGCTCGGCGATGAGGTCGACCTGGATCTTGGCGATGCCCTCGGACGTGGCCTGGTTGATGTAGAGGTCGCGGCAGTCGGGGCTCGTGTCGGAGTCGAAGGTGACGACCTTGATGCCTGCATCGCGTGCCTCGTTGATGGCGTCGCAGATCGCGGTCGGGTCGTTGGCCGAGACGGCGAGGCCGCCGACGCCCTGCTGGGTGAGCGTGTTGATGAAGCTGACCTGGCCGTCGGGCGTTCCCTCGGCGGGAGCCTGCTCGTCGTACGTTCCGCCGAACTCGTCGATCGCTTCCTTGCCGCCGGCGTCGGAGGTGTCGAAGTACGCGTTACCGAGGTTCTTCGGCACGAACGTGATGGCGAGGTTCGCGTCGCCGGAGGCATCGGAGCCGCCGCCGGTCGAGCCGCTGCCCTCTGGGGCCTGTGCGGTGCAGCCGCTCGCGACGAGCGTGAGCCCGACCGCGAGGGCGACGATTGCGCCCGAGCGCCGTGTGATGGAGTTGAACATGTCCTTTGTTCTCCTAGTTTCTTCTTTGAATGGATTTCATTGAACTTGCGCTGCGATTCAGCCCTTGGCGGCTGGGATCACGGTTTTCTTTCCTCCTGGTTTGGTGCGCTTCTTGTGAAGCCATGTCAGGAAGCTTGTGGACACCACCGAGAGCACGAGGAGCACTCCGGTGATGATGTTGATCACGTCGGACGTGATCGAGGCCAGCCGCAGGGCGCTGCCGAGGGCGCCGATCAGCAGGACCCCGGCGATGACGCCGTGCAGTGCACCGCGTCCGCCGAAGATGGAGACGCCGCCGAGCAGCACGGCCGCGATGACCGAGAGCTCGAGGCCCGTCGCGTTGTCGCCGCGCGCGGTGCCGAAGCGCAGCGTGTAGTAGATGCCCGCGAGTGCCGAGATGACGCCGCTGAGCATGAAGAGGATGAACTTCGTGCGCTCGACACGGATGCCGGAGAATCGCGCGGCTTCATCGTTGAGCCCGATCGCGAAGATCCCTCGTCCGAACGGCGTGAAGTGCAGCAGGATCGCGAACGCGATGGCGAGGATCACGAAGAGGATCGTGACGGACGGGATCGACGTGTCGCCGATCTTCGACTTCGCGAGATCGGTCCAGAACTCGGTGAACTCGGTGACCGCTTTCGTGCCGAGAAGGCCGACGGCGAGTCCTCTATATAGGGCGAGCGTTCCGATCGTCACCGCGAGCGACGGGAGACCGACGACCGTGACGAGGAATCCGTTGAGCGCGCCCGCCAGGGTGCCGACGATGAGGGCGATGATTCCGGCGAGCTCGATGGGCATTCCACCCTCGTGGAGCGTGCCGAGGATGACGCTCGAGAGTCCCATCGTGCTCGCGACCGAGAGGTCGATCTCGCCCGTCACGATGATGAGGGTCATCGGCAGGGCGATGAACAGGATCGGCATGATGTCGAGCAGGAGGTAATTGAGCGTGATCGGTGTACCGAAGCGGTAGACCGTAGCGTTCGCGACGATCACGACGAGGATGAGCCCGCCGATGACGGCGGCTTCCCGCGAGATGAGCAGTCGGCGCCAGAGCGGCCGCCCGTAGTTCTTGTATGTGCGCACCGTGGTCGGCGCTCCCGTGATGGCTGACTCGGTCACTTGTCTCTCGCTTCCACTAGCTTGCGAGCTGTTCGCAGGGCGAGCACGCGGTCGAGCACGATGGCGCCGATGATGAGCACGCCGACGACGGCGCGCTGCCAGAAGTCTTCAACGCCGAGGATCGGCAGGGCACGGTTGATGGTGAGCAGCAGGTACGCGCCGATCGCAGCGCCCCAGACGGTTCCGCTGCCGCCGAAGATCGCGACACCGCCGATGACGGCGGCGGCAACAGCGTCGAGCTCGAAGCCGCTGCCGACCTGCGAGTTGACCGTTCCGTAGCGGGCGGTGGTGAGTACGCCCGCGAGTCCCGCGAGGGCACCGCAGACCACGAAGGCGACGAGCACGCGCTGCGTGACCTTCAGTCCGTAGAGGTGTGCGGCAGCCGGGTCGGAGCCGATCGCGTAGAGCTCGCGACCTCCCCGGAGGTTGCGCATGTACCAGCCGGCCGCGATGAGCACCACGACGGCGATGATCGTGAGCACCGGGATGAAGAGGATCGTCTGGGTGCCGAGTGCGAGGAACGGCTTGGGCACATCGGATGCGTTGATGCGATCGCTGCCGGTCCACAGCACGTTGATGCCCCGGTAGGCGTAGAGCGTGCCGAGGGTGATCACGAGGGCGGGCACCTTCGCGAAGGCGATGAGCGCGCCGTTGATGAGTCCGAGGAACGCACCGAGCGCAATGCCCGCAAGGAAGACGACGATGATCGGGATGCCCGGGAAGTCGATGAACAGGCGACCGGTCAGGTAGGCCGTGAGACCGAGGGTCGAGCCGACCGACAGGTCGACGCTCCTCGTGATGATCACGACAGCCTGGCCGACGGCGACGAGCATCAGGATCGACGGGGTGAGCAGCAGGTCGCGGAAGCCGTCGTTGCTGAACAGGAAGTTCGGGTTCTTGATGGTCGCGATGGCGATCACGAGAACGAGGGCGATGAGGATGCCCGTCTCGCGAGCGCGTGCGAATCCGCCGAAGCCGCGGAGCACGCGGGCTCCCGCGGTGTCGGGCGGGGTGATCAGGGTGGTCATCGGGCGAGCTCCTGGGTTGCGGCCTGGGTGGCGGCGAGCATGACGGATTCCGCCGTGGCATCCGCTCTGCTGATGTCTGCGGTGATGCGCCCCTCGCGCACGACGAGTACGCGGTCCGCCATGCCGAGCACCTCGGGCAGTTCGGACGAGATCATGAGGATCGCGAGGCCCTGGCCCGCGAGCTGCGAGAGCAAGCGGTGTACCTCGGCCTTGGTGCCGACGTCGATGCCGCGGGTCGGCTCATCGATGATGAGAACCGAGGGGTTCGTGGCGAGCCACTTGGCGAGGACGACCTTCTGCTGGTTGCCACCGCTCAGGGTTCCGGCCTCGGTGTCGAGGGCCGCGGACTTCACTTCCAGTCGGCTCGACCATTCGCGTGCCGCACGGTTCTCCGCGGGCGAGAACAGCAGTCCGAACCGCGCGAGGGACGAGCGGATGGCCATGGTCGCGTTGCGCGCGACGGAGGTGTCGAGCACGAGTCCCTGCTTGCGGCGGTCCTCGGGCACGAGCGCGAGGCCCAGGCGCATGGCTGCCGCGGGATTCTTCTTCGGTACACGTGAGCCGTTGAGGGTGACGGTGCCCTCGCTGTACGGATCGACGCCGAAGATCGCGCGGGCGATCTCGCTGCGTCCCGCTCCGACGAGTCCCGCGAGAGCGACGATCTCGCCCGACTTCACGGTGAAGTTCACCTCGTGGAAGACGCCCGCCTCATTGAGGCCCGACACGACGAGGACGTCGTCGCCAATGACGGCCTCCTCCTTGGGGAACAGGGTCGCAACATCGCGGCCGACCATCTGGCGCACGATCTGCTCGACGGTCGTCTCGGCGATCGGACTCGTCGCGATGTACGCGCCGTCGCGCATGACGGTGACGGTGTCGCACAGGTCGAAGACCTCGTCGAAGCGGTGGGAGATGAAGAGGATCGCGCGGCCCTCGTCGCGCAGGCTGCGGGCGACCGCGAACAGGCGCTCGACCTCGACACCGCTGAGCGCTGCGGTCGGCTCGTCCATGACGAGCACCTTCGCCTCGAGCGAGATGGCCTTGGCGATCTCGATGAGCTGCTGGTCGGCGATGGAGAGCCCGAGGGTCGGTCGGTCGGGATCGATGCGAACGCCGAGCCGGGCGAAGAGTGCAAGGGCCTCCGTGCGCATCTGCTTGCGGTCGATCTGGCCGAGAGCGCGGGTGGGCTGGCGGCCCATGAAGATGTTCTCGGTGACCGAGAGGTCGGGGAAGAGTGTCGGCTCCTGATAGATGACGGCGATGCCGGCGGCCTTCGATTCCGCGGTGCTCGAGAAGTCGACGGTCTCGCCCTCGAGCAGGAAGTCTCCGCTGTCGCGCTGGTAGAGGCCGGCGATGATCTTGACGATCGTCGAC
>Ga0247812_10001464_pt1 | contig 13396 bp, 6 predicted proteins | sample UWRJL149409B1_FD_178011 | JGI IMG/M metagenome (GOLD analysis project Ga0247812, IMG submission 178011) | Plant litter microbial communities from Arlington Agricultural Research Station in Wisconsin, United States - UWRJ-L149-409B-1 | ecosystem: Environmental > Terrestrial > Plant litter >...
CGCACTCCCACCTCCGACACATCTATACTGTCTCTCATTTGGATGATTCAGCTTGGGCGTTTCTTCTAATGCGCCTTGTTTCTCCAAAATTGAAGCTATAACTTTTGTTGGATCGTGATATACTTCCTCCGGCGCGTGCGCCCCTCCACGAACGCATCAACACGAACTGCCCACCATGGGGAAGCTTATACGCCTCGAGCTCTTTAGTAGGTTATCCTGAATCTCATGAGAAGTGCCTTGCTCATATCTTCTAGACTTCAAATCATACAAGGGTCATCATACCCTCCTATTTGGTGATTCTTATTTCACTTCCATAATCGGTCCCAATGGTTCTGGAAAGTCCAATTCGTAGGTTAATCTTGCTGCGCACATCCTGAGACTTACTAACCAAAACAGTATGGATGCAATTTCGTTTGTACTAGGTATCAAATCATCGCACTTGCGCTCAGCTCATCTGAAAGATCTGGTCTACCGAGGAAGGGTTCTGAAGACTTCGAAAATAAATGCCGATGGATCCGCTGCTGCTCCGGCCACGAATGGGCATGCAAATGGAGACGAAGATGGAATGGCATCAGATGAGGAATCGCAATCACAACGACCTGGGCGCCACGATCCTAAGAGCGCATGGGTTATGGCAGTCTACGAAGATGAAGCTGGCGACGAGCAGAAGTGGAAGCGAACCATTACAAGTTCAGGCGCCAGTGAATACCGTATCAATGACCGCGTTGTCACTGCAGTACAATATAATGAGGCACTGGAGTCAGAGAATATCCTTATCAAAGCCCGAAATTTCCTGGTTTTCCAAGGAGATGTTGAAGCTATTGCATCGCAATCCCCCAAAGACCTTACACGGCTCATTGAGCAAATATCCGGCAGTCTGGAATATAAAGCCGAATATGAGAAGCTGCAGGAGGAGTCGGAGGAAGCAGCAGAAAACCAGACGTACAACCTTCATCGCCGCAGAGGTATCAATTCTGAGATTAAGCAATACCAAGAACAGAAGAAAGAAGCCGAGGCGTATCAAAGCAAGTCTGAGGAGAGAGATAGTGCAATTGTTACTCAGATTCTCTGGAAGCTTTATCACTTCCAGCGTGTAATGGAAGAATCGAGCGCCAGCATTCATGAGCATCAAGAAAATCTCAAAGAATACCGCCGAGGAGTTGAGAAGTATGAGAAGACTCTCGAGGAAGCACGCAATGCCCATGCCAAAGTGAGCAAGGACTCCAGCAAAGTTGAACGCAACATCAAAAAGAAAGAAAAGGAGATCGAGGAGAAGGAAAACAGTCTTGTGCCCATCCAGGAAAAGGTCGATCAAACAGAAAATGAGATCATGAAGATTGACAAACGTGTGACAACTGTCACCAAAGAACTCAATGATCAAGGTACTATGGTGAAGAACGCAGAAAAGGAGCTCAGCCAGGTTGAGAAAGCGCAAAAACAGTTTGAGGCTCAGTGGCAAGAGACGCTGAAGAAACAAGGTAAACAACTCAGCGAAAATGATTTCAAGGAGTATAACGCACTTAAATCCAAGACCAATACTAAAACTTCATCGAACAAGCCTAAGCTGGACATTCTTTTGCGACAAAAGAAAACAGATGAGGTCACCGCCAATTCTCTGAAAGGAAGACTGGAGGCTACTCAAGGCACTGTCGAAAAATTAGAGAATGAGGTGAAGACCATTGATGAACGTAAGGAAGCTACCAAAAGCTTGGTTAAAGAACTTTCGAAGGAGTTGGATGGTAAGAAGAAGGAGTTCAATACACTGAATTCAAAACGTGTCAAGGAGAATCAGTTACGAACTGACTACGAGGAAAAACAAGAGGAGTATCGCAAGAAGCTAGAAGTTGCCGAGGGTGGCCAGAGACAGAATGAGAGAGAAATACGAACTAGAGAGATGATCACATCTTTGAAGCGTATATTCCCAGGAGTACGAGGCCAAGTCGGTAAACTATGCAAGCCCAAACAAAAAAAGTTCGAAGACGCAATCGTCATAGCCCTTGGTTATGATTTCGAATCCGTTATTGTAGATACCGAGAAGACAGGTACTGAGTGTGTTCAATACCTGAAAGATCAAAGATTTCGTCCGATGACCTTCATTCCACTCGACAACATAAAGGTTAGCGCAGTCAACTCAAATTTAAAAGGGCTTTCGAAAGCTCGGTTGACGATTGACACCATTGACTTCGATTCGTCCCTAGAACGAGCTATGGCATACGCTTGCTCAAATTCTATTGTTTGCGATGATATAGACACAGCAAAGCACATTGTTTACGGCAAAAAGATCGAAGTCAAGGCTGTCACTTTGGAGGGTCATGTTATCCATAAAGGTGGCAATTTCACTGGAGGACGAGGCTCTGCGGATAGAGGTGGAAAGCGAAAGTTTGAAGATCAGGATGTTGAGAAGCTGAGAGATATGATGAAGCAGACACAGAAAAAGATTGATGAAATCCCTAAAGTTAATCGAAAAACTGCCGCGGAAGAGCAACTACAGATAGACTTGAGTGGCTTAGAGCAACGTCTCTCATATGCCAAAAACGAGTTGGCCAGTTTTGAACAGAATCTTGCTAGCAAGAAGAAGGAGCTATCTCATGAGCAGCGAGCACTAGCAGAACTTGAATCAAAGTACACGGACAAACAGTCTGGACTGGAACGTCTTCAACAAACTGTCAAGAAATTCGAGGACGAAATTGCTCAAGTTGAGGATGAGATATTTGCAAGTTTTTGTAAACGTCTAGGCTACTCTAACATTAGGGCATATGAAGCTCAGCAGGGTAGTTTGGAGCAAGAAGCTTCGGAAAAGAGAAATGCATTCGAGCTCCAGAAGCAGACCTTAAAGAGTCAGCTAAATTGGGAAGCTTCTCGGCACCGTGATACTGGTGCCCGCATTAAGAGATTGCAGGATCAGATATCAAGATTGGAGCAGGACAAACAGATGTACACGGCCGAAAAGATAGCTCTCGAAAATGCAATCGACATCGATCAAGCTCACCTAACTCAATTGGAAGATGAGTGGAATAAGTTGAAGGAGAAAGTTGCGGCAAAGCTAGAGAAAGTAACGGCAGCCCGGAGTGAGCTCCACAAACATAGTAAGGAAATCGACGCTCGCACCAAAGCTATTGCCGTATTGGAGGCAGAGGGGCAGAAGAATAGTGCCGGCCGTTATGCATTGCTTCGTCGCTGCAAGTTGGAGCAGATCTCCATTCCATTAAGTAGAGACTCCAGAAAGCTGGAAAGTCTACCTGTTGATGACAACATCCTTGAGACTGACCATGATGCCATGGATGTGGATGAAGAGAGCCCGGAGGATGTACTGAAAGACTACGGCATTGATGTTGACTTCGAGAACCTCGAGGAAGATCTCAAGAACGTAAGTGATATACCCCGGTGTCTATATTTTGCAACTGCTGACAACCTTTTCAAGCCTGAGGAGGATGGAATCGAAGATCAACTCCAGGAGAAGATAGATACTCTGAATCTGGAGTTGGAGAAGCTCAATCCGAATATGCGTGCCATTGACCGACTCGAGAGCGTCCAATCCCGGCTCATTGCCACTGAAGAGGAGTTTGAGAATGCGCGGAAACTTGCGAAGGACAAAAAGGACGCATTCACCAAAGTTAAAGAGAAGCGCTTTGATCTCTTCAGCAAAGCCTTTGCACACATCGCTGAACAAATAACTCATGTATACAAAGATCTCACTCGGTCTGCTAACTTTCCCATTGGTGGTCAAGCATTTCTCGATATCGAAGATAGCGATGCCCCTTATCTCTCTGGGATTAAATACACCGCTATGCCACCTCTGAAGCGTTTCCGTGACATGGAACATCTATCCGGTGGTGAGAAGACTATGGCCGCTCTGGCATTATTATTTGCCGTCCACTCTTATCAACCTAGTCCTTTCTTTGTCCTAGATGAGGTTGATGCCGCCCTGGACAATGCCAATGTGGAGAAAATCAAGAACTACATTCGTGAACATGCTGGTCCGGGAATGCAGTTCATAGTTATTAGTTTGAAGACTGGTCTTTTCCAAGGTAGTGAGAGTTTGGTGGGTGTGTTTAGGGATCAGGAAGCCAATAGCTCCAAGACACTCACGTTGGACCTGCGAAAGTACGTCTGAGAGCAATGGCATTCGGTTATGGGTGGGCCGGGTTATTTCAATGACTGTAAATGATGGGTTAGTGTATTTTGGCTGTAGGTACTTCGATAATAAGGGAACGGCGTTTAGTTGTGAATTTCCAGATGGCAGGATACAGTGGTAGTTACCCCTCAAATACTAAAATGAACGAGCAACTTTACAATTTCAGTGTGTAGGAACATGACACAGAAGAGTCAGGGAATATTATTAGATATCTTCTTGTCGTCTAGTTCCATTAGTCAAAGTCTTTTCACAGCCTCTCATCTTTCGCTTCCAAAGTACTTCTCAAATCATTAACGTTTAGCCCATTGAACCTGCGTGCCATTGTTGGCTAATTAGTGGCTTATTTAACTTCAGGTGCTTCCTACCAAACATATCAACAGGTGCGGGTCAAACAGCGAAGAGTTTTGCATCTGGTGGGTCTAGTATCGGCCAATATAAAAGCAGCTTTGAGGGAATTATATCTAGAACAATCTTGTGCTTCACAGAAAATTTACAATAGATCACGTCTTGTTTATATATACTTTTTTTTTTAATACAAGTGTTATCTGGAAAAGACTAGTTTGATATAAGCATGTTCCACATGTTTCATTCATCCCACACACCGCTTGTCATCTGGTGCACTTGAGGCTAGTGAGATTTAAGTGAAGACTCAAGCCCGAGGCTGTTGCTTTCAACATATGAAAAGAATTAGAAGCAAAGGTCCCTTCAAAACATGAGAAAATTTCAAATGATCGTGGCCTCAGCTATAGCGTTTGATTAGGCACCTGCATGTTTCGCCAATATCAACCTGGGACCTCACCTCGTATTTGATGCTCAGCCCCTGAAATAAGCGAGAAGCGAGAGTCAATTAACACCGGCTCCAGCTGTGCCGCAACTAGAATAGGAACGCCGCATAGTTGAACAATAACCAATGCGAATCTGATTCCTTCTTGTACCACTTATTTCTCACAATTCTCATTAACACTCCCAAGAACTCTATTCCCTCGAGTCACAACGAAATCCCAAATACAAACAAATGCCAGGCCCCATTGCACTCGACGATCCATCATCGGCTCCTCGCTGGAGCCGAAAGCTTTTGGGCTTCTTATGGCTCTGCCAGTTGTGTATTATCGGCATCTTCTTGTTCATGACCTTCCTTGTGCTGATCCTAGTTTTCGGTGCTGATGCCCACAAACAACTTTCTGTCGCTTTGTATGCCCCCATCTCTTTTGCTTATGTTCTTTGGCGAGGCTAATGCGTGAAAAGTATGGCCTCGTCCGTTATCATCTTCTTATCCAACGTCGCGACTCTGTGCTGCATTCTTTATGAATTTACCTATCTCGCCTCCATCACGCAGCTTACAACACACCGTTATTATCGTATTCAGCTTGTGAAGAGCTTGTATTTCATTGCTTTGATAGTGCTTGTGGTGGCTTCTGGCAGTGGCACTCCAATGTCGACGGGGCAGACAAGAGGGAAGGTTTGGAGTGATGTTTGGAGATTGTGTATTATTGTGTAAGTCTAACTCTCATGAGATGAGGACTAGAGGAGGCCGTGATGCTTGGATCAAAGACTAATAGTAAACTAGGACTCCTTTCTGGGCAGCATTGGCGTATGCGGTTGTCATGAGAAAGAAGAATGCGAGCCCGTTCGGAGATGAGAGTGTGCGGCTCTTGACTTTGTTGTGGTAGGATAGATAAGCAAGTCATTACCCCATGATCTCATGGAAGAGGCAACCCTTTGTGTGGCAGGATGCAATCAAGGTGTTGAAAGATTGTTTCCACTGCCTAGCTACTGAAAGTAATCATGTTGGGACGAATTTTCCTAGGAATCAGCATTCCTTCTGGAAGAGATGCGTGGAAATCCAGAATAAGAAATATAGGATGCCAGGTTGTTTTGCTATTATTAGCCGCCCCCTCATGGAGGCCAAAGCCGTATTAAATTAATCGTAAATCATCTAAGGCATATCACGCCTATTCAATGAATATTTCGTGCTTTTCGTATTACATACCCATCGCAATTCTTTCGTACTTCGATCCTATATCTTCTAATACCCATTATAGTCGTTGCTTACTCGTAATCCGCGTATGTTTGCTCCCTTGCCTATATGTCCCTAGCAGCTCGATTATCGTGAAATTCATGCTGAGCTGCCCATATTTTTTCCATCTTTCGAGGTGTGTGCGGCACTTCCTCAGTTTGCACTGGCATTAACGGGGCAGTTCTGTGGAAAGCTGGTAATCCATTCTCGCCCTTGTCCGTTAACTCGAATTCCTGACTAAATCTGCCATCGTAAAGTTCGTTGTATCTCGATGCTGACTTGTTCCAAATTGGGGAAATGGGGTTTATATTCAACTGTATCTGGTCGCTGTGTTGCTTTTCTGTTGCTCCTCCTGTACTTGTGTCGAACAACAGAGGAAGCGCTTGTGCGAGGAGGGCACGAATAGCGGGTACACATGCGCAGATTGTTGCGACACATATTTCAATCATGCTCCAAATTGCAGGTAAGGCATGATCCCAGGTAGGGTCAGGGGTTTCTCTGAAATCTACGATGTATCTGTACACATGTTAGCGGATATATGGCAGGAAGCAAGTTCTAGGTCTTAAATATGAGAACAAAAAACGATTAGACTACTGGGCTCATTAAGCAGTACTCTGTCGTCGATTGCAAAAGCTGTTTCAAAAGGAGGAGCGAAATGTCCGGGTACATACTTAAGACGTATCATACTGGTTACGCATGCTCTGCCGAGTAGTCAGTAAGCTATTCAAGAGCGCTGGGTCTATACTAACAATAAACCGAGACTCAACATGAACAGAAGGCTATATCTCTTTTTCCTGCTCATGTCCAATGTGGCGACTAGAGGCATGGCTGGTTGGGGTTCGTTAACGAGCTGTTGTTTTGCATGAAGGATAGTATGGAATATTTACGCATTATCAAAATGACTAGGTCCTGAACAACAGAGATAACTGCTGTTGCAAACGTAAGAGCATTGACATCAATACATGTCTTCGGTTGCATCCTATCCCACACGCCATCTTTACTTGATTAGCTAGATGTTTAGTTGTGAGTCTTCTTTGATGACTTACAAATCGGATTGCACTAATATCACAGTCAGTACAAAAATGAAAACCTCGGGCTTATGGTATCAGATCATAAGATATTTCAATACTTGTTACTACCCATTACCTGCTACAGATGTTCCAGCCCTAGCAGACGTAATGTCTGTTCGAGTAAGAGACTGCAGAGAGTACCTTATGAAATAATGTAGCCCGGAAGGCTAATGTTTCTTTCTTATTGCATACCTGAAATATTATGACAGATGCCAAAGCAACTGTGAATAGGCCGACTGATACCATCGCCATGGTGTTAAATATCCTGAAGTTTCGTGAAGAAAAAACTCGATGCTGCTATATGCTTAGTAGATGTTTGAATGAAGACTTCCTGGAAACCCTTACGTAGAACAAAAGAATAGAGACCTTAGTGAGCGAGATGGCAAGCACATATTGCATTTCAGCAAACCAAAAAAGCTACTTCCACCCATGTTAGTAGTCTAGCACTATTAACCTCCTCAGTTGTGATAGTTGACCCTTGCCTTTAGTAGAGAAACAATATTGCGAGGATCGACATTCCAGATATGCCGTCCGAAGCCTAATTCACAATCTACATGTCGTTAGAATAGTCGAAAGGAGATGGTGAAGCAGTGAACGAACTCTTTGTATCGACAGCTATCAATCCACATATCACACACGCCGCCATGATTATCGTCCAGTCATCAATTTCAAGTTTTTTGCCAATCGCAAATCGGGACCAACAACGTAAAAGCACTGCAGCAAGGGCCAACACACCAAATACTACTCCGGTGACTTCAGTCAACTAAAGTAAGACAAGTCAGTTTTAGCTTAACGCAACATGAATTTCTGACTAACAGTTTTCCGGCTACTGATGGGCGTTCCTTTGCAAAGCTGGTTTTGGAGATTGTACATAACTAATCAAATTAGCATTGATGAGTAGATTGAACAGAACAACACCACAGACCTGTTAGTTCACTCGGTAGACAGCCAGCGATCAAGCAAGTGGACAGCAATCTTTGAACCGTGAAGTTGGTGCACACTGCCATCGAATTTGTGATCAATATGGAAGGATCAGGTAGGTTTTGGTTTATGCATTTTACCTGTATATCATTAGCCACCAGGATAAAAGTGCTGAGAAGCAGATTTTCTTACACCGCAGGCTGGCAAGAACGCAGCTAAATTGACGGCGGGGGTATCTTCTGCACTCTGGACCAACTCGAATAGCCCACATATTGACAGTGTCAGGATATAGTTGAGCCGCATCTTGAGGCTCGGCTTATATGGGGGGAAATGATCACAGAGGCGGTCGCGGGAGACCTACTGGTATTTATGAAGAGGCATACGAATACCGTCCTGACATTATTGCACATTTACTTTCGTACAATATCCACAATCCATTGGTGATGTGTAACCAGGGTTGCGATCCTGGTACATCGACAGCTTGGCAAAACAAATGGCTGTCGCCCGAACATCCTTTCCTAAAACTCTAATAATAATGGCCTGTCAAGGCGCTCCTTGTAAGTACCGTACCAGACGTTTAACGTTGTAGTCAAGCAAGGCGGGATCTCAAGCCGCTACGTAGTACAGTAGTAGTAGGGTATAGCTAAATTATCAATATATAGTAGCACTTTCAATCCAGCTATTGAAAGGAATATCGTGGTAAGCTTGTATCACTAATAATGAACCTAGCCCTCGTAATTCCTACTTGCACGGCAACACTAACTGTCGACATGTCGTTATTAGTGCACAATATTCCTGCTGCAGCGTGTGTTAGTACGCGCAACTATGGAGACAACTTCTCAGTAGAGTAACAAAGTAGGATGATCGATCTTGTGATCCTGGGAGGGGGGCATTGACGTTCCCTTGCTGTTAATTATACTTCGTCCTGGTAAGTATGCTGGTATGTAATATAAAGTCTCACTTGTCGCCTTTTCTTTCCCTACAGTACCGAGCGTACCTTACCTGTTGGACTGGACTCTTTCCTCCTCCCCTGCTCAGTGGCTGCAGGATTCCCTTTTTGTGGAAAAGCAACCGGTTGCAACGGTAAACCTACTACACTTCAGTACTAAACTGGCTACTGTATGGTATGGGTTGGCAGCATGGTTGACCTGCAATACTACTTTTATACTTTCCTATGCACAGTATCTATCTACTTTACTACATACAGTACTGTACCTACCCCAGTATGCTTGATTTCAGGCTACTGTACGCTGTACTTACGGTACGCTACAGTAGTTGGTCGTCGTGTGCCGCTGATGCCGCTGGCTGGCTGGTGGCCGCTGAGATTCATTAGCGGCTCGATCATAACGAGTAAGTACTGTAAATAAGTCCATTGGCCTTGGAGAATCCGAGGCCGTGGTAACGGAGCGAGCAGTGGCAGCGTCTCCCATTCGACCACCATTGCTGGGGCTAGCCGGCATCACAGACACGACTCATGCATATCTGGACATCCAGATAACTGACCCCCATTTTCCCACGAACGGGCATGACATGTCCCCCCAGAAACAGTACTAATATGTAAGATACGCAGTCCAACGTACTGCCGATACGATACATACGTTTATTATGTTGTGTGGACTTTTGGTTCCTCCTCCTTCCCTAGGTAATAAAGATGGAGCACGGATCAGCCGGACTCGATACAGTAATATTGACGAGCCGGAGAAGACCTGGCTGGGCCCGAAGATGTACATGATTAATTGCCAGAGACAGCAAGGACTTTTGTGTGCTTTTTCGATAATGCTGTTGAGGTGAAAAACTTCAACCTGAGCGACTTATGCATCATTATGAGGTCAGACAAGACAATCAAGACAAGCAAGACAACTCTTTGCACCTATATTGTTGTCGGTAAACAAGTCAACGGAAGTAAGGTGGCTGGTTAGCTAGGCAAGCTTGTGACCACCATAAACCCTACCACATAGCTTGCCCTAGCACTCGACTCGACAGGACAACACCATAAGTAGGTTCTGCCAGCATACGGACACAAACAACGTCAACATGACTAGTACAGAATCTCTACAGGCAGAACCTATCTCTATGAAACTTCTCTATGAAACTCGCATCGGTCATACTAGCTTGAATTTAATGGCCGTTGGGTAGCGAGCTCCCCTCGCGGAACTGTTCATATTCAGATTATTATGGCCAAAGCGGTGCCAACTCTAATTCGTAAAACTCCATGCCAGAAACGGAGTATCATATTTCAATAGCGCGCCGGTGAACTACTCGGCACCCAAGGCTATGTGTGGTATATGGAAGCGGTGGGAACAAAATTTTATGTGGTGGGATTCATGCATTCGAGAATCTAGAGACAGGAAGACAAAGCCAACCTGGGTAGATCGATTCCTCAATAATACTGCAATTGATTACCAGGTATATCCTTACTTGAGGCTAAATGGAAAAGCCAAATAAGCATGATACCCATCGTAAGCTTAGACTGAAAATCACTTGAACATACTGCCCAGATTAGCTATGGGGTAGACCGACAGGAGCGACCTTGATGAGTGGAGATTTCGATATTGATCCACAGTGGTCGCGAATTCAAGCCCATGGAAAACCCCTGTTAGAAGCATTATCAGACTGAATATAGCAATTTTAAATCGTTCGAGCAGGCTATGTCTGCGAAATATAGATTTATAATTAACATCATAGCATCGGTGCTTCGCGGGACAAAGACTATACCGATCCTACTGTGCTAACATGGGCTGGGCGATTATTACCTCTCTGTCAGAGTGAACAAATTATCGCGCGGCTGTGTGGAATAGGATTCATGAAAACTTACATATCCTGAACCCAAGATTATCAAAAGATCTGGCAGCATGCCATCATATCTTCCCGAAAAGCGTCCCGTAGTGGGCTTTTCCATATAAGTTTAAAAGGACCAAGGTTTCAAATGTGGTCGTTCATCGATATTCTGGATACAGAAAATAAGAACCAATGGACAATTACCCACTATAATGGTAAGAGAGCGAGTATTGCAAGTAGAACTTTAATTTCAGCTAACCGTACTCATCTTCGTAGCGCTATGTGTGATGTAAGAAAGCATGCTGGATACTCGGCAAATCCAAGACATCGATATAATTTCCCACCAACTACCGACTGCTGGACTCACCAAAGTTGCTGCCAACGTAGAATATGACCATCGCCTTAACCATATCGCTCTGTTTTATCTAGCTTTCTTTCTGTAAATGAACTCTCGCCAGCTGTGGTCTTGTGCTTGCGATGATGGTTGTTGAAAGGGAAGGAGCGGATAGAGCATTTGTAGCGCTTGTCTCTTGACACTAGAATATCCTTTGAAGTACAACATACATCTCATCAAGCATCAATTTCACTTCCAAAATAACTTTCTACGCTACCTTTTAGATCTTTCATACTGGGTCTTTCATCTTTCTTTTTCCTCGGGATAGACGTTAAAGTTTGAGCCCTTCGTCCAAGAGCATGAGCTCGCAAACCTCCTTGGACTTAATTATAGCCCAATCGATGGATACAATCTAAAAATACCTTCAAAGAGAATATGTTGAAATCAAAATCCAAGACCGAGTTCCACGTGCGTATTCCTTCGTGGATGAAGTGGTCTAAACTTAAGAACGAGGTTCAAACTGGAGAAGTGGTTAAGGATGGACCCAAATCAATGAGCAGCGATGAGTCAAGCAACCAGCGGATCTATGGTAATATCATGGAGGATGTCAATGAGAATCGGAGGTTTATCCAACTGAAGGTTAATCCCACGTTGTCAAACCCACTGATACACCAGTTCTTTTGGTTGTTTGTACTGACTCTCTCTAGGATATTATTCACTTCAAGGATGATTGGGGTACAAGAGCACGGAAGTTTTTAGACGAGATTCTACCTAAGAGTGAGGGCCAGGCGGAGGTTCAGGCTGAATAGTGAGCTGTCTCTTCTCTTGTCAGCTACCTCTCTCTTGGTGTTAACATTTTCTTTTAAGCCGCCCACGTCTGCATGTTGGCACGTTCAACATAATGCGTGACTTGACTGGGCTATATCACGGCCCTCCACTCTGGCAAGAGATTTATATCTATTTTACCATATCATCAAGCCCCAGTCAAAAACCAGAGTATAATTACTACTACACTCTAGAACCAGAGTCAAACAGGGCCAAAAAGAGTTTCAAAATTGAAGAAAACATTTGTGACCAGCATAACATGAGCAAACGAAAACGTCGCAGTCTCCAGAAGAAGGTCATCGAGCCTTGGGTAATCTACAAACAAGAATTTTCAATTCATCCGTGCTTTCAACACTTACCTAGTATCATAGACTTGCGTTACAAACGCTTCAAGGATGAATACTACCAACAAGCAACGTTTAAGGAAGCTGAAGGTGTGTTTCAAGCAGACTTCGTTTCACCTTCTGGGCATTATTCTGAAAACAAGGATGCTCAACCAAAACAAGTTTCTTCTCTTGAACCTCATCCAGGAATGGAAGACCTTGAGCCAGGTCGATCTCTCCTATGAGACCCCCAACTGGTTATGAATAGGTTATGGGACGTTACGGTCAGATCTGGGATATAGGGATGGTGATCTGAGATACAGCATAGCGCATTTCTTTGCAGAGGGGTGTTTGGCGTATTATTAGAACCTACTGTGTTTTGACCACATGTAGTTGTATCAATTGAAAGCGTCTAACTCTGATTTCGTGGACTGCATCCCCTCTTGTAGTTTTCTTCAACTTTTAACTTAAAAAAGGATGAAAGCTAGCAATCACCCACAGTCACTAGTCAAGCTTACTTTAAGCTAAGATATATCGATCCTTCGTTCTTCTCGCCCAGCTGCGCCGCGCCTGAGCGAAAACATTAAGAGGCTGAAGTCATTGGTTGAGGCCGGATCATCACTTCCGGTGCTCTCGTTCAGTCCACAATATTTATTAGAGAAAGAATGTACGGTACAAGTGGTACATGTGCTTTCTTAGGGAGGTAGGTCTCATTTAAAGAGCGAAGCTGTGCCATTCCTACCGACAGGAAATTAAAACGAGTAAAGCCTGAACGAGCGGTATTTGCCTAACGGCGGGCTTTTGTCGGGCATGATATCTCGCAACGGGGAATAGGTCTTCTCATTCTTCACTTCCAAACATCTTTTCGATTGAACTTGAGCCTATGGTACACTGTATTGTCTTGTATCAAAATGTCACCAATGACCAGAATATTGCGTACCGAGCGGCGACCTTGTACTCTAGGCACAAGACACCCCCATTGATATTAACCTA
>Ga0247812_10001465_pt1 | contig 13394 bp, 10 predicted proteins | sample UWRJL149409B1_FD_178011 | JGI IMG/M metagenome (GOLD analysis project Ga0247812, IMG submission 178011) | Plant litter microbial communities from Arlington Agricultural Research Station in Wisconsin, United States - UWRJ-L149-409B-1 | ecosystem: Environmental > Terrestrial > Plant litter >...
GGTTAACTAATTATCTGTGGTAATAAAGCAGTTCTGGTCTTGATGACACCGTGTCCAGGAATAATTGACAGTCTTGAACCGTCTCATTGGTTTCGGTGTTAAGTTTGAGTGTGGTCGTCGCACCTGAGCCCATCATAGGGACAATGCTCGAGTATACCCGGTGCTCGTGTTCTTGTATTGTATGAAGCTTGAAGAACGCCCATAATTATGACGCGGGCAAGATGTGGCACAGTAAGTCAACGGTGCCTTGATGGTGAGATGACCGCAACATGGATCTCTTGGTTCTGCTTAGGTAACTAGTCAATTTCCCTATGGCAGTATAATTTCACAGATTTTTTCTTGGTCGCATTATCGGTTCGGCCAGTGCGAAGGCAAGGCCGGTAACCACTCTTCAATATAATCAATATAATAAGAAGGCTTCGTTCATAGAGTATCTGAGCATGAGTTACCCCTTACTCTTCTCAGATTGATTTTTGCGTAAAGAATTCAGAATCTAAAAACAGTATGAATAGCAATTCGTATGTCACGGGTCGTTTTCGAAGGAGAAGTAGTAGCCATGGCTAATTAAAGCTTGGTTAGTTCAAAATGCATAGTGGTGTTGTATGGGGTTAGAAGCAGGGCTAATTCGCAAACAGTTGCTTAGTAACTAATGTACAGCTTTCTAATTGGCTAATAGGTATTTGCTGGAGCTCTAGTATTGTACTGACAACTTTAAGATCCCTAAAGGAAGGTTCAGATGTCGATACTCCGATCGTGATACCCTTGATATTACTTGATTCGACTATTACTCTACTACCAATCGTTGCTCTTCATGTCACACTTCACAATAATTACCCCTCCAAAATAATCAAGCTTGCTTTCTTTCTCGCTACGAGATTTGCTAGCTAGTATTAAATAGGATTAAGCGAGGTGCCGTTTAGCGAGGTGCCCCGGATATAAGGCCCCACCATTATTTAATCCCCATAGTACGAGGTCCGTATGGAAAAGGACTATGCATTTAGGGTGGAGAATAGTAATTTATTCAGCTCTCGCCGCACACGCACAGGATCCACCGTCTCATCAAGAATCCTTTGTCCCTTTTCGCCACACCAATGGTCCAAATCCATGTTAACGGCGCATAATTCTCCATCTACCTTTATTTTTGTTTGACCTTCACCTATGCGGGAGGCTGTGTGTGTCACGTAACACATACATTTCACAATCTAGAAAGCGGTGTCGGCTCTAGGTGCGTTGCGGTGATACCGAGGTGCGATGTAAGATTCTAATAGTGACTATGCAGTCAGATAGCAGTATCCGAAATGTCGCTCGGATCGCGTGGGTTGCCTAGTACTGGTTGCAATCATTGTCGCTCAAGGAAGATCAAGGTGGGCTGGCAAAATCTACATTGGCGATATGTGCATAGCACTAATAGCTGATCACTACAGTGCGATGAGGTCAAGCCTATGTGTGAACGTTGCAAGAAGGTCGGGTACAGTGACTGCGAGTATCGTGACATATTCGAGCGGACGTGGCGCTGGCAGAACAGCAAATCGATGAATATCGGACCCACAGGAGGACGAGAATTACTGAGATCCAGGCCAATCAAAATAAACCCCAGCGTAATCCTGGTGGGTAGTCATGTCTTTTTTTGTTTCATGAGCGGTCCTGCTCGAAGTTGTATCAAATACTTACCTACCTCTGCACCTGTCCCCAGAACACACCATTAAGTGATGAAGTACTCGGAACATTCTTTCACGATTGGTCCATAGTAAAGTCCAATGCCCCTGGTATCAGCATTTCCTGGTTCAACAGCCTCCCTACAACGTACACACAAGCTCTACCGAAGAGCCTGGTTTACTATTCCATCACTGCACTCGCCAATGCGAGCTATGGCCAGAGGTTTGACAAACCTGAACTGCTTGCTGAAGCTGCAACATGGTGTGGGAAGGCTTTACGTATGCTGAGAAGTGAACTTTACTCAAACAGCAGCCTTTTATCCACCCGCGAAATATTGATTTCCGTTGTGCTGTTAGGAATCTATGAGGTGAGGAAAATAAAGATGCAAGAAGATAATAGCTAAACACATCTCAGACTCTAGTAGATCCAGGTATGGCCTCCAACGGATCGTGGATGTCCCACATGAGCGGTGCAGCCATACTTCTGAAGATGCGAAGCGAAGCCGCCCCCACGCGACGGCCGGCAGATCTAGAAGTCTCGGCAACAATAGTTAGACAGATGGTAAGAGTAGTCACCAAGACATTTAGAAAGAAGTACGACTCATCAATCATTCCATCTAGTTACATGGTTGTATCATCAGCGGTCATGCACCTTTGATCCGCAAGGCACAAGTCATGCAGATCTTCCCAGCCAAACTGGAGCATGTCTCCAGTTTGAGCGAACTCGTGTTTGACGCAGCTACCTTATTCTCGGTTTGGAGATCAGCATTTCGTGTCGTTGAAACTTCATCAGGTTTACAGCAGCTATCAGAAATCGCAAATTGCGGTATAAGCTTGTCTGGAGATTTTGATCGTTGGTCTAAGAAGCTACCACGAGCATATGCATATGATAAAAAGTCATTATCTACAATTCCACAGCTACAATGGCTCGGCGCATTACTTGATGGCGATTGGGTACCCGAATGTGTCCATCAGTATCCATCTCCTGTATCACAAATGCTCTGGAGATTTTACTGGGTAACACGATTGGTACTTTGCCAAGTGCTTCTCTATACACACATGACCCTCGAGAAGGCACCCACAATTTCAAATCCCATGACAACGATCCAAAAGGACATCCAATGTTGCTTGTTATCCTTGATAGATCGATTGTGCGAATCCTGCCTTACTCCTTTCGCAGCTCCAAACCAGTCTAGTCTCAAAAGCAGGGATCAAATCCGGAGCCTCCAAGGCTATCTCTTACTACAGATATTGCCCACAGTCGGATTGTGTGTCGATCAGGTGGTTATCAGCGACGCTAACCTCACCGCTCGTAAAGATTGGATATGCAAGATGAGAGAATGTCTTAAAAGCCACTTTGGCTTTGCTAAAGTAGCGACTTTCATACAGCCATCTCGATATGCACAACTCCCGATACAGTTATGGGGTCTGGAGCAGTAAAGCAGATTAAACTACCGGGGAAGAAAAGAGTTTCTCAAGTGACCTGTTATCATGCGTCTGTGATGGACACTTTTTATGATAATGGAGTACCATCTAGAGTGATTTTTGATCGATTGAATCTGTCTCCTCACATACACAATAGTCAGTGCTATAGACTATCGACATTCTCAGTTCTTAACTGTGTTTTGAGCCTAAAGCACGTCATATTCTTGTGCATGATTGACAGCCACACCTGAAATAGGCGTCATAAATGAAGTAGGGTTCTCAGTTATCTGTCTCTGCTCTGATTTATGGTTTCCGATATTCCCCTCGTTGGTGATATGCTACGGACATATGGGAGTACTACACATGAGGACACAAAGTTGAAAGCAGATCGGGAATCGCAAAATTGCCCACTTGTAGATAGTCTGGCTACTCACTGAACATAAATACATGCGCAAGAATGAATATGTTACAGCAACTTATCGCTTTCGGTGTCTACGCGAAGTAATTGGGCTTGAAAGGGGTGTTTGTGACACAAATAATACGAAAGCAATTTTCTTAAGCAGAAAGCTATAGAAATTAGCATTATTTAATGCTTGTGCAGACCTGGTTCCGACTTGATAGAATGGCTACCATCCAGTTAGCGTTGAATTGTCTCTGCTTGGTTCCCTACCAGGGCCAAATTTAGAGTCTGCGTTTTGTGATTGGGCGGTTTGTTTACGAGATAATCGGTAGGCCTGGTACCATACCGTATCGAGTGATGCGTGCGAAGGATTGGCTGGCGCGATCGCCGATTGGCGGAAGCTCTGTGACAGGGATAGGAAGCTTAATGTAGTTAGTTTGAGTAGCTACCTTTTGGACCTTGAGACGGGTGGATTGGACCGAAGTAAAGCTTTTTGATGTACGAAGGGTTGACAAGCAGTCTTGGCCCTCGTAATCTACAAAGCTTGATCTCAAGATCGACAAAGCTAAAACGACCAGGGTATCTAATGCTCAATCTACCTGCGTTCGTTGGATCAGGATGATGTGCTAAGCCCGAAAGGGGAATGCGTGCGACGTTAGTCTAAGGCGCAGACAAAGTACCTATCTTACATGGGTAATACATCTGCCATATATATTGCAACTAGCATGATTGAAAATACAAGTTTTCTCGACTCAAACATATCTTACTTTAATCCATACAGTCATCATCCTACCAATTTTTTGGTGCTCGCATACAATGTTGAATCGTGGTGGACCTTTGTCGAAGATAGTTAGTGGTACAATCGGCCTTGCCAAAGAGTACAGCGCAGACAAACGTGAACGCAAGGCCGCACAGCAAACGACTGAGAGTACAACAGCAACCCAAGGCTCAGACTCGGGTTCTCAGGGTGTGGGGAATCATGGGCAGATCATCGACGCTGGGGAGACCAGTGATGAATCAGGTTATGAAGACTGGATTCTGGACCTTGACGAAGCTCAAGCGCTGCAAACCAGCACCAATTTCCGTCCGCAAACCACTTCTAGTGACGAATTTGATATGGAATTCATGCTCCAATCATTTATCAATAATCATCCACCAAGACCAACTAAAAGTAACGGTCTGCCCATGGATGTTCTCCTGCCGCAAAGAAGAATAAAGTCTCAACACAAAGGTTTCATCCGTGCATATGCGCCTGTACTTGGAGGGTGTGGAATAGACCAGGAGACTTGGTTGGAATTCCTTGATGGGTTTGAAAAGAGCATCAGTAAGAATTCCTGGTTCCACATTACGAACGCGGCGATCCTGTTGGCAGGCACCGCCTCTGCAATTACAATGGGCATCAGTCCTATGCTCCATATGGTCTCCATGGCTATACATACATCAATTGAGCTTTCCAGGCGTGGTCACCTCAACTTCCAGCAAAACCGGTATCTCGATGTTATGAATGAGAAGTTCTTCAAACCTAGGGGTCTGTTCTGTATGGTCATCAAGTACAAGCCGTCTTCTGATGAGATACTAGAAGAAGCCGACCTCCAACAGAACATTACCAAAAGTATAGAGAAGCGTGATGGGAAAAACAAGTGGAAGGGTGTTCTTAGCAGTAGCGACATGACAATAAAAACTGATGTGGAAATCCCGGAGCCAGCACCTCTCATATTTCCCGAACTTGATCAGATGAGCCCACAACAAAAGAAAAATTCGGTTAAGCGATTTGGTCATGTCATGCAAGATTATATGGATCGCCGCGCAGCAGCGACGTTCGACGCAGCGCATCCAGATTCTAAACTCCCAGCTGCACCACAAAAAGAGTTTGCATCAGTGTATGGCGATCCCAACTCAGCAGCAAACAGTGGCGGATTTATATCACTCGCTACCGGAGGCAAGTGGAATCCGAGCGGGCCATCTGGTGCTCGACACGACGTACGTAGAGATTTTCGGAGTGCTCGGAAAGACGGAATGAAGCAGAGGAAGGAAAAGCGGCCAATGAGCAAGATGCTGAAGAGCGAAGCCATGTATTTGATGGTCACAAATCTTCCAAGTCAGGAGGTCCTTGACCGCGTAGGTGCAGAGATCGAGAACGCTGCAAATAGAAGTTAAAGTCACTGTATCACTATAGCAAGTAATGAAAACCAATGATGTCAATTCGATTGAAGAGCATGTCAACATATTAGTGCTGCTCTGGCTAACCATTGAAAACCTCAGCATTAACTTTGGGTATTAACTGTATGATAAAGCTAATATACTCGTAGAGTCTTTCCGATTCTGCTACATGCTGCTTTTAGACTAATTCCCGTCTCCAGAGTACGATGCATCTGATTATAGACACTGTATTGCTGGGCTGGATAAAATTAACTTCACTCTTTCTCGCCTCATGATCCACGTGTCGTCTGCATCAGCTGTATTGAAATTGACTTCTGCGGCCACTCAGCCACTGTGCTTATGAAGCTAGCACCTCATATCATAACCAAAAGGAAACGACTGCTGCGAGTTCCTGCTGGTGATAATGCGCCTTGCAGTTTTGAGGAATGGTTGACGACTGTCAAGGGCCGAATACTAGAGCATCTGATTTCAAAGACTGAGGCAGACTCGGACTTAGACTCAGAGCTGCGTCGAATCTTTCTTGGTGCGTCGAGCACCAGTGGCTCGAAATCGAAGAAGGTCCGGTGAAGAACAATTGCCTGAGGTGCTCGTAAATTATAAAGAAATATATCTTGCGTCTGAAGCTGAAAAAAGATATAATGATAGAGTAAAACAGAACTAGACGAGGTGAAGCAGGAATCAAACAATGCATGTAATAAGTTTCTCGGCTGGACCCCTTGGGACCGTCCCGTTAAACCTTTCTGTGTTAATCAGTAACTTCACTTGGTTAACTAGCCTGGCGTTACAAATCTGACAGTTAATATGTACTCCCTCCTATTTCCTACCACCTCACTCCGTCCTAATATAAAGTTTTACATTAAAGCTTTATGTTAAAATTATATTATTTAACTTGGTATGAAATAAGAGTTTAATCTCTTAAGAGGCTTGTCTCACTTTGCCATTAGAAGCCTTACAGACAGACGCTTAAGCCCTAAAGCAAATAAAGGATAACGCACAGGCCCTAAAGTGAGTAAAGAGTCGCTAACACAGCTAATTTTTAAACCTGACCTGGAAAAACCCCCTTCGAGTAGAATAACAGGAAACGTTAGACCTTTTCTTTTATTAGACTTATCGCTTCAACGCCTAATTGAGATTCAAGGTATCCTATGCACTTGCTCGCTCCAAAAACCTTAATCCGTCCGAAGTCCTTTTCAATTCTACAACCAACGACTTTGAGACCTTCATCATCTCGTTGTTAGATACGATCTCTGACATCCTTTGGCGCATCTCATCATCACAGCCATGAAACAGTAGGGCCAAATTTGAGCATCTCCAGCTTCGAGTCGAAGTCCATAAGCTGCTGCGTTGACAACTCTGAATCGTGCAAATCAAAAGCAGAAGAGTGAGGCCTACCAAGCCAGCAGGTAGCGACAACCAAGCCCAGTTGACACGAATACATGTCTGTGATATCTGAACTGTTCCTAAAACTCTTCCGGATCCCCGTTGACGAATAGTTGCTGTCATGGCGCCAACCAGGCCGTTCATATAATTGCTTACAGAGTCGATGTCGGCCGTGCCGTTCCGGTATAGAGGTTTCAGCCAGATCGATCCTGCAGTAATAACTGTGTTGCTGGTGACAGCAAGAAGTGGAGATTCATCGAACATCCATGAGAGGAACTGATTTATTGCTAATGCCGGAACGTAGTCGAGCATCCAGACGCATGCGGTCGGATACCACAAGGTTGGCTCTTCAGGATACAGTTGTAAGGTTTTGTTGACAGAGATAGGGATCGGTGTCGACTCAGTGAAATGATCAGAAACCTGACATCTTTGCCAGCTGCCGTTGACTAATATGCTGTCAGTTGCTAGGGAGTATGTCAGGTTGGCCGTAGTAGTCACTTCAACTGCCGAGGCGTTTGTTTTACGAAGTGGTAGGGTTGTGATGGGGGTTTCTTCCGCTATAGCCTTAACAATTTTACTTCTGTATGTCTTGATGCATGGATATAGCGAGGCTCGAAATGCCCATGGATACTTCTCACAGCGTTCGCTAAGGTGTATATCTCCGTCCATGACCTGGCAGGATGAGTTGACGTTCAGCATAATGGCATCGAATGTAAAGAGACCATCGAAATCGGGTGTAAAACCTGGGCCATTCTCAATGACCTTCTTCGGCTGTAGCATTTTCCAATGGCTATTGGCGACCGTGACCAGTGATTGAGCTGGCCCGGATGTACCCAGATTATCCTGACCAACATTTGCTTCGGCGTAACTGGAGTTATCGGCTGACATGCCCCAGGAGAGATCTGGAAGCCAGTACCCAACGGTTACGTTTTGAGATATGTTTGGTTTGATGTAATTGGTAAGATCCATGACGGAATAGCAGATCCCGAGAGTCGAAAAAGTTGCATTCTGCATGGCGGGAAAGGTACAATTGCCTGTTGAACAGTCAAAGGCGATGTTTGATGAAGGGTTCACTGGAGGATCGATAGTACCCATGTACATGGCGGCGGCCATTATGCTGTCCAACTCAGCGAATCCAGGCTTGGATAGAAATCCCCCATCTGTGTAGTTATTCGTGCGAGGGAGACTGGCTATACTACCTGGAAGTGATTCTATGCAGGTATAGTATTGAATGATTTGTTGTGAAAAGGGGTCGATTGCAAGGGCAAGGATGGTGATCAAGGCACCTAAAGATGCAAGATAGCTTACAAGTCAGCAAGAAGTGTTTCCGGGTTTGAAAGGACATACTGTTTGCGTGCTGCTAGCATCAGAATACAAGCCCCCCAAGGTCCTCTTGTAGCGCCATCAAAGTGTTCAATATCTGCTAAGCAGTGTGGTTCGCTGAACCAATGCCACTTCAATTGACTTATTGCTGTACATGAGTCAGTAAATCTGAAAGATTTAGTTACATTAGGACTTACCAGCAGCCACAATGACCATCAGGGCAGTTTTCAAAAGAGCAGTGAAGATAGAGATCACGGAGTTGATTGATATTGCATACGGCCAGTTTGGAACGCTTCTCTCCTGATGAATCACCAAAGTGATTATTATTGCGAATAGGTTGCATAAGGCCCAAATGCAGCACAATGTTTCAAAGATCCACCAATCTTCAAGAGCATTGAACATACGTGTAAACTTCTGCGCTTTGCTGCTCCGCCCTTTAGAGTGAGATCTTGGCAGACTTTGCACAGTAATTGTAGGTCCGGAATCATTGACCTTGGAATCCATTTTCGCGCTATTTTCAGAGCGTTTGGTGATGGGTGTCTCGATAGAAGTTGGGGAGGCAAAAGGAACTTTTATATCAGGAGTCAAGGAATGCTGAGGCTGGGCATCTTGTACGGGTGTGTACACGATGTGCTCTGTTGAGGGCTTTTCGCTTATCATACTGTGAAGTAAAAGTCCGGGAATTATAAATTTGTACAGAGCTGCTAAGTATATGCATTCAACACACGGCAATGATGGTGGTAAATATATCTTTGGCAATGGTATTGGAACATCGAGCCTTAGGAAAGCTTTGTGTTTTCACATGCAGAGTAACATCTTGCCCGCTTTGAGAAACAGAGAACACAACATAATTTGTCGCCTGCAACGAGGCTGTTAATGAAGATGATTATTGATGGAGTGAACGAAGGGAATAGGGGATATGCAGTGTGGTTGCAGTGGACATCTACAATATGTCGCTACGGATATGATTTGGCTACATCGGAATTCCAGCCGCACGAGGCTGTGGTCCTACTGGCCCGGTTCCATCGAATGTTGAAGCCATTGTGCAGATTCCCGGATTCCCCGCTGCAAATACCTGGGAATTGACGCCAAAAGAAATAAATACGCCATTTTCTTAACCGAGCACTCCCAAAGACCATCAAGGATAGGTCTGAATCCCTTGAGGGAGTAACTAAAATCCGCTGCACCTCAAACAGAAATATATTTTTTATCAGTCCCGAATTCAAGGCGCTTCATTTAAAATTCTGGGGTTTATACTAGAAACTTGGGGGGTACGAGTATTACTGTATTCCAAAAAAAAAAAGGCAATATAAGGCTAAAGCTGGGTGCTTATGCTCCTAGCCTAATATTCATGTAAAGGTTAAAAATACCTGGCGACCTCCAACATAGATGATGGCGCAACGTAATATGCACCATTATCTCAATCCCAATACGAACCTAATGCACGTAATACGGTCAACCCGGTCTCTACTAATCGTTTACTATTTTAATAGGTAGCATATATTTAACTTTAATAAAATATCTCAAATCTTATAGAATTAAAATAGGAATAGTTGGTAGGCTATATACTATAAGTTTGTCAGAGCTTCTATAAATAGGAATTAACAAATTATCAAGCAAACAGCAATAACCCTTTGTTCAATAACCCTTTGTTCAATAACCCTTTGTTCTCGTTATATAAATATTATAAGCTGTTCCCTTCGCTGGAGCAAGTGACCCCTGGTCAGGCAATTCTTAACAACCCCCTAATGCTAAGTCTTGACAAAGAAGTGAATTAATATAAAGTTTCTAACTGCTTGATAAAAGAAGAGAAGAGAAGAATTATACGAAGCTAAAGCTCCTTACGTGATACCCTTATTTTCTACCACTTTACCGCGCCACAAAATTACCACCCAAGCTGCTCACAGTATAATTCCACGCTAGGTGTCACGACCCTGGACATGCCTACCATGGGGACGTACCCCCATAGGTGTGTCTATGATATAATATATTTCGTGCCCTATTCTATTTCTACCTGTCGTGAGAAGAGGCAACGCCTCTTCTCCTCCTTAGACTACACGGTATATAGAACCCCTCTTTACATTTTTGAGGAACCTCCCTTCGCAGTGTGATATAGGGTCCTTGGCATCTTGGATCATGGTGGCTCACCATGATCCATCATAAGGGGCTCATTCGTTCATTTGTTCATTCTCTGACCTCATAGTAGTTACGGAATAGCCGGAAAATGCCGCCAAGTGAGGTTTCATAGATGATTAAAAGAATGTATTGACGATGAGTTATTACCAACGGAACTTCCTCGTACGGTCAATACTACATTTTGGTCATTCTGTTGTGTGGACGGTTATGTACTAGTACGCGTATCTTTAGGCATCTATAATCATAAAAGGCTGAGAGATTCGAAATTAGTAATAGCCAACACGTATAGTTGTAGTTCTGAAAAACTACCAGGCTAAGTGGAACGAGGTGACGGCCAGAGTAAGAAACACTAATATCCTCTGGTAACCGCCACTCTCTCTTCTCCCGAAACATGTACGCTCTTTTTAACATATATTGCCTCTTCCAAGCTCCTAGCATCAGCCCTGGAACTTGCCCCATCGGTTCGATTGTGCCAGTCGCCCTCTGCCATCGCGTTGTGCGCCGATCCGGGGACTTGTGGAACCAGTTCGATATCATCATCTCCTGACATCTTTCTTAGTTTCAACCTTAATGTTGTTATAAGATATGTTGCGGGAAGAGTGACGACTGTCGCTACTGAGAGAACCGATGCTGCGAACACTGCGCACAATCGATTCAACAGATACCTTGGAAATTAATGGCCAAATAGCTGGCAGGTTGAGAGCAACTATCCCAAACCCAGTTTCGAGGGCAGAGAACAGACTGCTTCGGTGTTGTTCAATATATAGGAGAACGTTGTTTAGTACAAATCAAATTCAGCGGGTAAGGGATGAGACAAGGCCAAGAGATAGCCATACATTGTACGTCTGGTAGCACTCCTGGCTCTAACGACTCTTTGGAGATTCGAACAAATGTCACAAGCCGTACAATAGAGGCTCCATATCCGCTGTATCAATATCAGCCTTTCCAAGTTCGAAATTAGCTTCTGAGAGCAGCTGCTTATATTAAACCCAACATGAAAACGCAGGTGACACTAATTTTGCGAATGAGAGTCATATGAAGAGACCAGATCTAATGACCCTCGATTAGTGCCCACTGTAACGTCTTCAAGGTGAAATGTAAGGCGCCGGCTGACGTACCGAAGGAAGAGGGATAGCTAAGACAAATATATCAATCATGAAATCTGAATGGCAAATGCTTGCTCGTATTTCTCTATTTTCAAGCAGTATGTAGCGAATCCAATGAATCCAGACCAAGCGGCAGAAATGTGAGAACCACATGCACCAATATAGTAACCGGTAAACCCAATACACCAAACTATGATGATGCCTATCATACTCCAATTTATCCAGTTCAGAGCACTGCTTCGTGCTGATGGAATGAAAATGCGACCGTAGAATAATAATGCCGCCACTTTGATCATTCCCAAAGACCATATCTGCATCATTTGGATGATGAACGATAGCTACGGAGCGTGTTAGGAAGATTTCAAATAAGATCAAATAGATGCGTAGACGGGAACTGCAGCAGACATACTCTTTCAGAAAGAATCGAAGGCGGTGCTGCAATTGTTGGATTGTGACGATTTGGAGTTGTGTAGCTAAACGCATGATGTTCAACACCTACTGAGTTGTTAGACACTTGAATAGACCACTACTCACCATAAATGGCGGCAATAGCCATACCAATGAATATTATCTAATAAATTCAGCGTCAAAATTACTACAGTGGATAGTTTTCCTCATCTTGTTAATTGCTTACCAAAGCTAGAATCTGTAACCACTCATCGATTTTGAGTTTGATTTTTTTGTGTGGAACGCACGTGAAAAGCGAAGACCAATGACCACAATGCCTAGGACGGGCAAAATCGGGTTGGTGGTGTAAACTCCAGCATTTGATTGGCCAACATGATGAATGATACAATGTAATGAACTACCTGAGGCTTTTGAACTTTGTGTAGCAATTACAATATTGATTTGACCGGAGGTATGCTGGATATATGAGTGATAAGTGAAAGTAGGAATGGAGAATAGGATGGACTTCCAAATTGGGACGCTAGTATCTAGTATTGCACTGTTGAGGTGACTAAGCCGAGCTGTGAAGATCTCAGAATTTGGCAATGATGAGCCCTTGTCAGCTAACTGCTTCAACAGATATTCTTCATACTGTGTTTAATTAACGAATACAGCGTGAGTTTCCACACCCTTAACCATTTTCTTGGCCCAAGATTGGCTCGCAGGGGGCTCAGTGTCAGTAGGCTTGCCAGTACCAGACTAGGTGGCATCAGGACAGCTGGTAGGAGCAAGTTCCACGTCCTTCAAAATGGATGTAGGAAGTGTAATGGTTCCCTTCTCGCCTAACTCGAACTCGGCAGTGAAGGGCGTGTGCTGGCCATCATTTTCAATAGCCCCCAAGAACTGAAGCACAATCATATTGGTCAGGTTGTTCTTCTCGACGTAGTTGACAAAATTGGTGACAAAGCTGGCAAGGTTGTCGACGAAGTCGTTGTCGACCGTACCACTCTCGGAGACAGACATTGGGCCTTCGGCGAATTCATAAGGAACCAAACATTTCTCCTTGGGGTCGAGCTTGAAGACGATCCCGTGGATGTTGTTCAGGTGAACTACTTATTAGCAAGATGACCAGCCTTCAAAGTTCTGTTGATTTGCTTATTGGGAAGATGACCAATCTCGGGGTTATCGTTTCCAGCGCCCTCGCGAAACCTAGCGAACCAGTAAGCTTCACATACACCCCATTGTGCTACATACCGACTTACTAAACTAAAACACAGGTTCCACCCTCGACCCCAAATCCCCAGGTCGACCCAGCTCAGGGTGCTGCTAGAAGTACCCAGGAATAAATACCCAATCGATCGGCATTATATTAGTCCGGAAGAATGCCTCAATTGTTGATCCAACTAGTAAAAAGAATAAAGC
>Ga0247812_10001469_pt1 | contig 13370 bp, 15 predicted proteins | sample UWRJL149409B1_FD_178011 | JGI IMG/M metagenome (GOLD analysis project Ga0247812, IMG submission 178011) | Plant litter microbial communities from Arlington Agricultural Research Station in Wisconsin, United States - UWRJ-L149-409B-1 | ecosystem: Environmental > Terrestrial > Plant litter >...
GCATCTTGGCGATTCTCCTCTATGGTCTCTGGTACCAGCTTGATTGGCTAATGCATATCTTGTTGCTTACTCCAGGGTCGCTTGGCTCCCTCTCCCTCCCCCTTCGTCTGCACTAAAATTGCAGTGCAGCTCCAGCCAGGGTTGTTTGGAGCTGAGGCTGCCTTAGCTGCAGTGGGGCTCCCGTGCACCACCCTCCTTAAAATATATATCGCCCGTAAATTGCTACTTTTACACTAATTTTCTACTGCATAGGATAGGGGACATATAAAGGCTATACAAAAAACAAAACACCGGCATTTGGACTTAAAACCAGCATCGCCAAGCATCAAAAGATCCACTGGGAATTATTCGGGCCTGTACGAAGTACTGTACATGCATGTCCGGTCCGGCCCTGTCCTGTTCTGTGCAAGGTTACGCTAGCGAGTGCAGCAGATGTTCTTCGTACTGTGAAGGCAAACCTAACCTTATCCTTCATGTTTTATACGTGCAGTGCACGAATGAAATGGATATCCCGTCTGGCACCCGAGGCTTAGTTTTATATCTTATTTGATTTCCATTGCCGCCATCACTACTGTGTTGTGATACGCCACCCCCCGCCTCGGTGAGAAAGAGTACCTGGAACAGTCTACGACGGCAGTGGATTCCGTGACCAAACATGCACTCGCCAAAGGATTCCTTCGAGACTATTCTCGCAGACTTTAAAAAAGACCTATCCCCGATACAGCGCCATGATTTTCAGTTCGTGACCCTGGACGATGTCCGCAAAACTGCACTCCGCATTCAGAGGGACCAAGAGCAATTGAAATCCCTCATGCACTTGTCTCGCCTTGAGTCTTTCATCGAGGCCATGACCCAATTTGGAAAAGTCGTAGAAGTCTTTGCCAATAGCAGTATCTTCGTTGCGTTCGTGTGGGGCCCCATGAAGTTCATTCTGCTGGTAATTGAAGCATTTCCTCTACCTATCTCTTCTGCTTAAATTTGCAAGCCTGTAGAGACATGATATTCGGTTTCCTTGAGATATTCGCGTCCGCAAATCACGCTGATGTGTAAATCTGGTAGACTGCAAGCACACGGAATGAGATTTTCGAATTGATTCTCGACGCTTACAGCCAGATAGGAGAGCATATGCCGCTCTTGGAGCAGTACAAATCTTTATTCGGCACTAAACCTGCCATGCAACGAGTTCTAGCCCTTATCTATACAGACATACTCAATTTTCATAAAAACGCGGTGGGTATATTTAGAAAGAAGGGTGTGTGTCTGCCCCGATAGCCCTCGACTAACGCATCTGACGTTGTGCAGCTGATGTTTGGCGATATCTGTTTCGTTCTATTTGGAAAGATTATGAAACCAAGTTCAAAGGGATACTCAACAGCCTCATGCTACACAAACAGCTAATCGCCGAGCAAGCAAACCTTTTGCAGTTTGAAGAATTACATAGCAGTATACAAAACAGTAGCCAGGAATTGTTTGCTCACATCAATCAATATGAGCAGGATAGATCAGCAAGATGGACACGACTAAGTAGAGAGGATGAAGACGAGAAAAAAAAGAAACGTTCAGCAGTTCTGACTTGGTTTTCAGCAGCCCGGAGCACTATATCAGACCACGAAAGCTTTTGTCGAACACGGATTCCAGAAACAGGGAGTGGAGAGTGGATATTGAAGCATGAAAAGGTTCAGGGTTGGATAGAAATGGACCCTCCAGTCTCATCAATTCTCTGGCTCGATGGAATTCCAGGAGCTGGTATGTCACCACCACTTTATGGCTAGGAGCTTCTAAGATCTATGCTTGCTAAATTCTGCATAGGAAAAACAATTCTTGCTTCTGTCATTGTACAAAGTCTTTTGAATAGTACTTCTACTGTCAGCTATTTTTACTGCCGGGAAGATGATCCGGAAAAGAATGACTGTATATCAATATTCAGGGGTCTTCTGAGCCAGCTTCTGTATCACTGTCAAGAGATTGTTCCATTATGTTATGAAAAATCTCTCGTGAGTGGGCAGCTTAACTTATCTTCTTTAGGTCTCGCTGAGAAACTATTGATTCTTTCTTTTGAAACGATTCCGAAGCCATTCATTATAATAGACGGTCTGGACGAATGCAATACAGCGCAGCGGAAGTTAGTCTTAACATTTTTCACAAATATAGTAGAGCGGTTGGATGAACAAGAGCCAGGCAAGCTACGTGTACTTTTTGTCAGTCAAGATTTCCCCGACATAAAAAAGGCTCTCGAAGCTGCTACTATTCTTGACCTTACTCCAAAGGATAATGAGAATGATATAAAGTCATATGTCAACGCTTGGTCAAAGAGGATTGAAGAAAAATATGAGCTTAATAGTGAAGATATCAAATTCATCCAAGAATCGACTTTGGTTAGGTCACAAGGTACAGCGCCATATCAAAAGGAGATCTGACATATAGAAGTCGCTGATAGTTTACAGGAATGTTTCTCTTTGCAAAACTAGTCATGGAAAATCTGCATGCGCAAGAGACTCAAATGGATCTCTTAAATGAAATTAGGGGATATACATTTCCCAAAGAAATAGGAGATGCGTAAGTATAATTCAGGCCATACCACTTCTAACAACAGTGTTCGAAGAAGTTGCTGAAGCTTCCTTTTTTCCCAACGCCAGCTTATCAAAATGTTTTAACCCAGAACACATAGGCTAACTTCCCCCAAAGTTACAAAAGAATACTATGTCGCCTACAACGAAGCATGCTCCCTAATCAGTGGGAGATTGTACGCAAGCTTTTAGGCTGGATTGTTTGTGCCAAACGGCCACTTAAATGGCGAGAGATACAAGCAGCAGTCTCTATAGACACGTGTAGACAGATGTTCGATTTCCATGGGAGAAAATTGCGAAGTAGTGTTGAGGAGTACTGTGGTTCATTGATCCAAGTGTTATCCGATGATCGCATAGAACTTGTACACGCCACTGCAAAATTGTACATTCACCTCCTCCTTCCCAATTATTCGCTTACTAAAACAAAAACAGATACATCGGAGAGAGCGAATACATTCGTAAAACGGTCGTAGAATGTAGTCTAGCAGCTCTTTGTCTTCAGTATTTGACCTTCGAGTGCTTTGACATGGAGCTTGACGCAGATTCGGTGCAAAACAGAACGATCGAGGGCATTCTGACCCTTCAAGATTATGCTGCTGCACAATGGCAGCAACATATTCGTGCCATTATTAGCCCACAAATTAGCCAATTTCCCACAGATCCAGAGTCGCAGAACATATTAACAGAGCTTGGCATGGGATTAGATGACTTTTCTATCAGATATGAGCAAGAACTAATGTACGCGTCAACTTTAAAAGAAGTTGAAGAAGACTGCGAGCCATTCCGGGCCTATCCCTTCTATGCAAGTCTAATTAAGGTGTGGAATCATGTGAATCAACACGATAGAAAAGGTCTGGAAGCAAGGAAAGAAATCAGCATCAAATCGCTGAGTGAAGCCGTCACCCGAAACCGCGTAGTACTCGAAAAGCTCGCCTTATCTGAAGATATACGCACATTTTATGGCGAAAACCTCTTCAAATGTCCGCGGCCAACCTGTTTCTACTTCCACGAGGGATTTAAGGAAGAGAAGTCACGCAAGCAGCACATCAATCGTCACGACCGGCCGTTCAACTGCTCCTTCCCAGACTGCTCCATCGCCGAGTTTGGCTTCACCTCGAACAAGGATCTCGAAAAGCATATGAAGCTATTCCATCCCGAGGCCGGAGACCTGGCCAACTCCTTCAGCACGCAGACAAAACCGACGGGGGCGACGCCTTTTGTGTGTGAGCTGTGCGGCAAGCGCTTCACTAGGAATTTCCATTGGCGCAGTCATATGCGGAGTCATGCGGGCGAGAGACCTTTCAAGTGCAGCGAATGCGATAAAGCGTTCACGAGGAGTAATGATTGTAGGAGGCATGAGAAAATTCACGCTCGGAAATAGACACTGTAGATGAAAACTTGTCTGTCTGCATATTGGAGAGCATGAGGTTTACCCCAGCCGAGTGTTAGGGTAACGATCGAATGGCTAATCTTCGTACTGTTCAAGGCAATTAAAAAAACATAATCACTTTTCCGCGGGGGAGGGGGGGTTTCGGATACTAAGTACAGAGGCTTTGGAACGCTCGTGATGTCTTCTTTTCATCTTAAAACAATCTCATTAACTGGTTCTAAATCCTTACACGTGAAGTTAGGACCTGTTCAAATTACTCGATCCCTTGCTTCAGATTCTGAGATAGAGCGAATTGGCAAATGCTCCACGTATACGTGTTAAAATAAAATAAATATCCCTTCAGCTCCGGGTTGATCGGTTTCCTCTACGATGAGAGGTTTAGTCTGCAAAAAACATGAAAATCTAGTTCTTTCCAAATATCAGCTATAATGCAAATCAATGCCATTTAACTCATTGCAAAAGACTTCCAAAGATGGAATGAGATCAATTGAATAGCATTATTTTTTATCATAATTTGAATTTTAAGCTCTTGGCGAGTCATTGGGGTAATTGGTAGACACGGTAAACACGGTATTCTTGTTCTTTTTCAAAAGCCTTATGTGATGTGTACAGGTAGGGTTTCCCAATTTTGCTGTCGTTTGATAACTATCAACTTTTCATCTTATTTTTGAAATAACATGAGCTAGCAGAAAAATCTGTATTGTCATTGACATAATATTGAGCATTTAAAAGAGAATCGTTTGCATTTAATAGAAGACAGTATTGATATAGCACTTGCTTCTTCATTTGAAATAGACCTCATCTTGTCTCTTGCCATCTGGGATGATCATTCGAGTTGCATTCAAGTCATACGGTTCGCTTCGACATATACTTGCTTTTTTTGAAAACTATCATTTCAAACATTATTTCTTTGCACCATGGGTGTGGTTTTATTTCCTGCAGCTCAAGATTACTTCAACAGATAAGCAGTGTTGTGGGCAGTCGTCTGTGCACTGTGAAAACTGGGCTTCCAGATACTCTTTATGTCTTGATTTCTCAGCTCACAACTATCAACAACGCAACAACGCAACAACGCAACAAAAATGCAGACATTTGTGATAGCTTTGCAGTAACTTGTGACTATGTAGGACTTAATTTGATGCTTGATGCTGAGTTTAGAATGCTTACCATAGTTAGCATTGAGATCATCTTGCTGGATTTTTGGATTTTCTTTTTGGAGGATTTTGGTCCAAGGCATGACAAAATTATATTCATAACTCGCTTAGAATACACAATGAATAAACAACTAAAGTGCAGAATTTTACAGTTTTTCTGCCTAGGCAACAGATCAGGTGAAAAAAAGTCCCACTTTAAGTGGCCCGAGCGTAGTGTATTGCTATAGTATTTAAAGAGTAGTTGCCCGAAACAACTTTGTTCTTCACACTCTTGTCCCAACTCTTTTACACACAACAACACTGCAACACTACAATAGCACAACAAACCCGAACAACCATTCTCTCCACATTTGCCCGAACGTCCACCATGTTTCGCCAAACACCCCCACGGCTAGACATGAATAAAATTGCGGAAAATAAATGGTCCCGGCGCTATCGATTGTAAGTACAACCCACACAACATCCCAAAATTTGTTTACGCGTTCCACATCTTCGCAAATCAGTCGCAAGTTACCTTTCGAGTCTAAGATTGTTCTTTTTTGGCCTTGACAATAGACGGAGCTGTTTAAGAACATGGCTATTCTTGAAACGATACAAGTGCTCATTCCCGTTGGCGGCGCATTTTGGAGAGCTGCTAACAATCCAAGATACGGTCGGGCAGTATGTAATGCTTCGGTCGCAATCAGTGTTGTTGGTTTGGTTGGTGTCAATATTTGGGCGAAGCAAGAAACCAAACGAACTGAAATTCTGGCTCTTCAACATGTTGAGGTGAGCGCCCAGATGACCAAGAGATTTGCCAAAGAAGAAGAGGAGAAGACCAAACTAGTCTTCAAGAGGGAAGAGGAGAAGACCAAACAATTCTTCAAGGGGGAAGAGGAGAAGACCAAACAAGTCTTCAAGGGAGCAGATGAGAAGACCAAACAAGTCTTCAAGGAAGAAGAGGAGAAGACCAAGCGAGTCTTCATAGTAGAGATGAAGCGATCCTACAAGGACAAGAAGGAACTTGCACCTTTCAACAACTGGCATGATACTTACATCAATGCAGTGGCCCGAGCTGCCAAGGGTGACAGTGGAGAGTTCAAGTTGGAGGATGAGGAGGAGAAGAAGGATGGCGGTTCCCAAGATTGAGGTTTACAACATGGAAGTTGAAAGGTCAGGCATTGCAGAGCACGAATGCCACAAATATACTAACCAGAATGTAGCAAAGCAATTCTCAGTCGAACCGGGGCAACTGTTGCTTTGATTGGATCTCTGCGCCTCCTTCCCTCTTCGAATACCCACCCCTCTCAAACAACAAATACGAAACCAAATTCAACTCAACTCCTTTTCCATTTCTTTAGCGACACGAATATTCAGGCATTTGAATCCTCTTTTTCAGGCCAGAACATTCAGCTATACATATTTTGAGGTTCATCTGGATTATTACAATTGAGCACGACCAACAAGGAAGATATCAGTTGGCAAAGGGCGCATTTCTGGAGTATAAAAAGTCTGGAGGTGCATTTTTGACATGACTTGAATCAACCGTAATGGGTCTAGCTTGGGATTGGTTGCATAGATCTGGCTATGCATTATACTCTTCTCTTTCTAAAATGGAAGTCAATTGACAAAATCTTGGTCTTTATTTTTCTGTCATGTGTTTCTGTTGTGAACATGCTCTTGACGATATCAACATTGGACTACATGCGTGAGAAGGCAGGAGGGTTGCCCACAGCCCGCAGCCCATAGCCCATAGCCCACCGTCGGCTTAGGTATTCCGGTGAAGGATTGCAAAGCTTTAAGCACAAGGGCTCAGAGGCATTTATTTCCTTCTGGCAAGAATTATCAGAAGCGATCTTGAACGTGTGACCATCGCGATCTTCGGGTTTGACGTATAAAATAAATGGTGTTTACTTTGCATCTGCCCTACAGTGCACCAATGGCTTATACTCTTCAACATATGTAGATGAAACATCCTAATGGCCCGTCCTCTACCCTTTCCTCTTATATTTCACTATGATGGAGGTGGTATGTAACTGGCAAAAGTTACTCCTTTAAGTTTATTAACCATACTTTCTGCCACTGTCAAGCGAAAGCAATTAAGTTATTCAGATTGTAGAATTGCATCAGCTTTCCAGGTTCTTCAAGATTGACCATTAAATTATTTAGAAAATTCCGCATATTAGCAACATCTCACTTTTATGGGAATCTCTTTCCCAGAATGCTATCTGATCATTATTCTGACGTTTTAAAGGTGGAAGTAACCTCACGTATTCCGAGTTTGAAGATGTACATATACAGAAACGGTGTTTCAAATTTATGTCCACCTCATAGATGAAAGGGTAAATGGTCCCGAATCGGACGTCGTTAAAAAGGAGGTAAGCGACAACCCACTTTATAATAGCGGGCCAACGCCACCAGCTCCATAAAACGGTGCAGTTCTTTTTCAGAGAACTTTGACAAGAGAAGATTGATAACTATGAGAATTCTTATTCGCCATAGTAGTACAAAATGACGAGAATTAAACTTATGGAGCTTGGTCAAAGGTTGGAAATACATTGCGCGACCAAAGGACATGAGCTGAGGGTGAAATGGTGTTGGAACGGGTGGTGCCAAGCTTATAGGTATCTATCGCCCAGCTATAAAACAGAAATATGTGTGGAATATTCAAGTATACAAAACATAAAAGAATTGGTTAAGCTTCCATTTAGTGTTATTCGCTACAAATTTAAAAGACTTAACTAGACAGGATTGGTCAAAATAGGCTGCTCTAACCCCAGGGAGAGAAACTTTAGATTGGTAGACTTCGAATCCACATCACCACCACAAAAACAACAAATCAAGGTACAGTCATCAGATCATCTCAATAGTTTGAAGTGGATGCCCATGGGCCCTCAAAGCATCAGGCAGCAAACGGGGATCGTAATTTACAACTTCTCCAGTTACTGTGTTTCTGAACCATTCAACCGTCGGTGGGTCCCTGTTCGATGGAGGCATCGATGTTCTTTCCCAACCGATAAGTGGCTCAAGTCGTGGATCATCATCCCTAAGCTCTCCAGTCTCTGTGTTATAGTAGCGACGGACTCGGAGAATGGCTGCCGAGTCAAATGTCACCTGGACTCTCCATGGTTTGGGTAAAGGACCAAGAAATATTGCAGCATCTGCCATACCCTGGATATAACATTCGCCCACAACTTGCCAATATCCACTTGAGTGAGGTCTTAATAGTATTGGGGAGTTGCAGCCGAGAAAGTAAAATACTATGTCACCTATTGCGTTCGTTAGCTAAGACAATGCATTAGAGTACGTTAGGAAATTCCCAAGCCAGTCTTTTTGTCCCCACCCCATAGCAACTTTTATGAGAGAAATTTTGAGACATTAGAGTTGAGTACTACCTTGCTGTGCAAAGCCAGGTCCACGTCCCATATATCCACTCTCAGTTATAAAAATCCGCTGGCCTTTCAAGTGACTTAAGCATCTGTCCTCGTACCAGGTTGGATTATTCCATGATGTATATTGTGATGTGTGACCGAAGAAAGGGTTTGCGGTCTTTTGGCACTTCCATTCTTCAAAACTGGTTATATCACCGCCTGGGAATCGTTCCTTGGAGTAATTGTGGCACAGTAGAGCTGCATACGCTTCTATAAGAGGCTCACCATCAACATATTTCTTGCCTTGTAATCCTGGAGGTTCCAGTCCGCGAATGAGTTCAATTGCCTGATTGCTATCTTGTGGTATTTGTGACATTACTTCAGCTATTTGAGAGAGCTCTATTCCTGTGGCTCTCATCACTTCGCCATCAAACTGATATTCTGCAGGTGAAGCCCCAGTGGCAAACTCGAATGAAAAATAACCCATCTTACGTGCAGGCTGGGAAAGGTCAGGGACCCATGAAGGGAGGTTTTCTAAGCGCCATGGTCCTAAATTACATATGCGCAAAAAGTCAAAGCGACAGAAGTAATTGGTATAAGCAATAACCGCATCAGTATAGACTGTCTCGACCTGATTCGAATAATCTGGGTGGATTACTAAATCGGAAGGAGTAAAGCCGAGTAGACCGTATACTTTGTCTTTTGGATCTTTGCATAAGCGCGTGCTAGTTTGCATGATGATATTGAAGAGCGGCGTAGATGTTTGTGCAATCGCAATCCTCGCTGTCGGATCGAGATTTGTACGTAGAGATGCAGGCGTGTAATCATTACCATAAAGAAAAACAGCTGCCCCTCGAAACAGTGACCAAGGGATAGTTTGGTATCCGCACTGTATCATTGCTGTTTTCGCAAATCGTACTTCTTGATAAACCCAGAGACGGGTGAACCAGGGCCGTTGCGCGAGAGCTGCCATTGCCATAAATATCTGTTTGTCGTATGGCAGCGGCGTTGAAGAGTCGTACCATTGCCTCTCGGCAGCATCAGGACTTGGGAAAATATCGCTTGCTGTCGAGAGCTCAATTTGCTGTCCAATGTAGTGGAAGGCATCTATTGCAGCCTCACTGTTTTCTGCACTCTCGCCTAACCAGATGACCACCATGCAAGCAGATCGATAAATGTCCGCCATTCGACGAACCTGCTCACCCCTTTCTGAAGAGTCTTTTTGATTAATACACAACGCATCCACCCACAATACTCTAATTCGATCTGCTCGGCGAAGATAGCGTAATGCCCATGCTAGCGTCGAGCTTATCTCTACGTTTTTGGCCGAGTTCTTGTCAGCCATAATATCGGGAGAATTGCTGATTAAGATCTCGGCCATTTCTCTTGCATCACCCCAACAATATGAAAGTGCCTCATACTCTTGGGGGTTAACTTCCGGGGCAGAGACACCATCTGAGTTCTTTTCAAAGTCGGTAGTGTCAAATCCATCGACCGGATGTGCCCACGTAGATTGAGAATTGTCCTTTATATAAGCAAATCTACCATCTACACTCTTGCGAACTTTCCATGTATCAGGAAGTGTCTTTTGAATCCGCTCTAATATATCGTCAGAATTTTGAGGATCAGGAGGAGCCGGCGTCGGGAGATGCTGGTGGAAGAGCTCAATCTCAATTGGTTCATTAAATTGCCCGGGGTAGAGTCTTAGTAATCTGATATCCTTTGAGCCAGATACTAGCTTTGAATACTGATAGGTATGCATTTTTGCTGGTGGCTAACTTGGCGATAGACCTAAACAACTGTTATGGTCCGAACTAGTGTTAACAGCCAGCATCATGTGACTTAAGAAGCTAGTAGGCTAGGCCTAATGGATATTAGCTTCTTGGCATCTCCCATTAAGACATCACTCCTTTTGGAGAAAACGTAAGCTCGCGAGCTACAACAGACTCAATCAAGACAGGAATAGCTGTTAGCAATACATTTAACAATAAGGAAATACTTTTGGACTTTTGAATTTGCTCAAATATCAGCACATCCCTTGATTTTAAAAATTAATTAGAAATCAGAAGCCATTATATTTCTATTCATTTCTACTATTGACTTCTTTACTAACTTAGACATTTCTCCCCATTTATTGTAACTAGATAAAGACCAAACTAGCTCAAGAGGACTGTTGATGTCTTTGTTACATAAGCATTAAGAATGAACGGAGAAGCTTCCTCCCAGACTACCAACTTGCCATGGCTTTTATGGCTTGACGAAGAAATCAAAGGCGCTATCGAGGAGGATTATACCAATGGATTGTGTGTCGCTTTGAAAGATTTTCTTCTTTCAACAAGCGACACCGCAGCTGCAGATACCGCCCTGCGCGTAGATGCACTTTACAAGGAAACACTTCTGGATGGGGACCCACTATTGAAATTTCAGGACGACAAAGGAATCTCAGGCTTCCTTAATACCCTCTGGGAGATTTTTTTTGAGGTTGCGAAGCGAGTTCCCTATAGCGATTCTGAACAGCACAAGCTTCTACAATTTATCAACGAGCTCCGAAAGTTATCACCCAAGCCATTCAATATCTGGAAGGTACGTATACCTTTGTGGTTTTATGTTTGCCAAACTAATATAGTTGATAGAGCGAGTGTCTCGTCTATTCTAAGGAGCCAGTATTCTTCTCAGTGATAAATAGGCATTGGAATCATAACTCTGGTATGGCAATTTTCTTGGAATCCTCTTCTATGCTTTCCTAGGTTTGATAGCTAACAGGGGTTTTTACAGTCCAGGATATCGACACCGAGGATTGCACAGGGCCAGAGCTGAAAGCGTATAAGGAAGATTGCGACCAGTGGGTAAACTTTTCCGCCTTCCTCGCTCGCTGTACTGCATCAGGTCTAGATCGAAACTACGAAGACCCCATCCCATATCCTAGCCGAGACCTTGAAGCTGCTCTTGAAGAGAATCACGAGCCTGGACTTAAGCGTGACTACACAATCTTGGCTGCTGCACAGTACATTCTGCTGGCTGACCGTACCCTCTACGAAGATTTCATCGGAAAAGGTGCAGAAGGGAGTAAAAGGAAGACCTGGGGATTGAAGAAGTGGCCGCTTTGGAATAGAAAATTTGCAGAGGCCGCTGCGGAATATGAAGCGAACGGGAGGACCGAGTTGGCCGAGGCAACTAAGAAGGCTAATGATAAAATGGCTTCTTATCCTCTGTAAAGCAATGGAATACTCCATATCTGCTTGCTGCAAGCAAAGCTGACCGTTAATCACCATCATATTCCTCCTAAATGACTTTTTGCCCGACTCGTCTAATGTCCCTGCAGCTTTTCGTTTGTGATCTTTTAACCACTTTAATTCTTGCTGATCAGACACCTTATGATTAAAATGACTTAATGAACTCGGATAAAATAATATCAGAAACGGTGCCGAGAGAAGTGGTGTCTCAGAAATAATCCCCTAACAAGAGTGGTCAAAAGATGGCATGGCTTCTAAAGTAAGGGCAAGGCTTGGCACAAAATTTGTGCTCTATTTTATTCGTATGTTATAACATATGAAAGCTTCTTGCTGGGATTTTCGACTTCTCATAAATTCTGCCGCCTTGTACAGTGCGGCTGCTTCCTTGAACAAGGAAATGGGAAATGGGTCCTAGGTTTGACTTGAGGTGGGAAAGGTAAATTTTGCTTTCACTAAACGTGAAAGATTCGAAGAAGCCAATTGTCTCCCCACAAATGGTTGAGTATGTGTGGTAAAGAACCATGGGATGATGATAGGTGCGCCATGTGGGATATGTACAGACAGACACGTGCTTTGAAAAATAGTCCTTGAATTGAGCGTATGTGTCGCCCAAAAGTTCTCTGCAATTTTCTGTGTTTCATTGTATATAGTTAATTTGACTATGAAAAGTTTATACTCGATCATTTTAATCAGTCTTCCTCGCCAAGGGCGGCACCAAAAATTGGTATACAGGATTGTTTGTAAAAACTCTAGCAAAGAGTTCGAAAATCAAATCCTCCAAGCGCTATCTCCTTGACATTTCAGTCTTAGTTTTATTGTGGGCGGACACGAGAGCTGGTGCAGTCCTGTTTCAAGCGCCGACATCTTAGGCAAGCTCTTTCTTGATCACACTAGAACCTCTGTATTAGCTTAAAGTACCAATAAATTAATAAATCGTAAAAACGCAGGATGACTGCCTTTACTCTATTTACGATCTTGATGTCATGGCCACTGATATTTACGGTACAATATCAATCGGCTCGATGGGCGTGCAGATCCCAAAGTTTGATCCAGGCACAAGGAGGGCCCTCGCCTATTGATTCTTGTTGTGATGTGTTAACAGACTATAAGAGGTTGATTTAATGGCTTGCTATGTGCCTGGAATATAGGCTGCCAGGTTGATCCGTTACAGGGAGGTTGTTCTACATCCCACCGTAAGCGAACTGGTTCCATTTGCTGTTCCAGATGCCCTGCTCAATCCAACTCTCTTTGACAATTGCGCTGGCCTCTTTAACCAAGCTATCTCCGGGAGGCATGCTCATCCATTTTGTACGCGGATTTCCGCCCAAATCCGCCTCATTACTTCTTCTATTTGGGCTGAGAACTGTTCGTGTGGTTTTGAGGCATCGCTGCTCCTCGGTGGGAGGATTTAGACTCTGAGATCGAGTTGTTGTAGTTAATTGATCTGATGTGTATGGTGGTGGAGACTCGTAAAATCGTACGATAGAGTTGCGTCATGTCCCTTTCTAAACTCGCTAGAGCTCTCTGAGCTTTACCCAGTCCACCCCCTCGAAGAGAATTGGTAGAGCTAGCCATGAGTTGTTATCGTTTAGCAGTCTGGGATTGTAATATGGAGGAGGTTGAATGAAAAATATTGATTATGGGAGAAAATAGAAAGGCTGATTGAAGTGTCAAGA
>Ga0247812_10001470_pt1 | contig 13365 bp, 11 predicted proteins | sample UWRJL149409B1_FD_178011 | JGI IMG/M metagenome (GOLD analysis project Ga0247812, IMG submission 178011) | Plant litter microbial communities from Arlington Agricultural Research Station in Wisconsin, United States - UWRJ-L149-409B-1 | ecosystem: Environmental > Terrestrial > Plant litter >...
GGCGTTACAATGGTCGATATACTCATTTTGCGTGTTAAAGTAAAGAAAGGGGTAGAGTTGAATTAAGATCTACTAAAAGCAAAAACAACCCTCGTTTTAGTCCAATTCGGTGAATTAATTGCTTCTCGCTTATGAAAAGGGGGTTTGGGTGTTTTACAGGATTATAAAATTTGAATTGTTTCATTAGAAATGTTGTACAACTATGGGACATGGAACGCCTGGATATGCAAATTCTAGCCGTATTATAGCGGCGGCAGGTTTTCTCTACAAATCGGGCACTGCAGCCGGAACCTCATCCAGCCCTCCAGACAAGTGCTGTGAAAGACATGTCTGCAAGGTGTAACCATATACTGCCTCCTGGCTAACATCCCCACCACACCACCCGCGGCACCCGAGCTCCCTGCATCCGCACCAGACGCGATGACGGGAACTTCGAGCACCTGCATGCAAATCGCGCAGTCCACGCTTCGAGTCCCGCTCTCACCCTTCTTTTCTTCGCCTGTCCGCGTGCGTTCGATAGTTGGCGAGCCGGGCATTTGCACCAGACCGATGGGCAAACTTCCAGCTTCGACATTGTCCTCTCGAAGGATAGGATGGTAATCCCATCCTTCTTCCGTCCATCCGGATGGTAGCCCCCATCTCGGACCCAGAATCTCTTGAGCAACCAGTATCCAAATCTGGATCCATACCCAACCTACATACACAGTAAACGCTTTCCAATCGGGTTCGGCGAAGAGGATATTATCTTCCTTGAGATAGAAATAGGCGAAAGGAAGGAGGCGGAGAATGGATTGCCCTATAATAAATTTCCAGAGAAGCGCTTTCCGGCAGTTGCGGAGGATGTTGCGTCGGATTTGGGGCAACCAGAAGGAGAGGTATACGAGAGAGACGAGGTGGATGTAGCCAGTACGGAGGGAAATAGGCCAGGAGATTGCTGACAGAGAGAGGAAGAGGAAGAATGTTAGTATGAGCACGAATCTGACGTAGATAGTTCCAAAGTTGGAGGTTGATCTGGCTGTCACGTTTGTTGCTGGCCGATTTGCCGTTGGGAGTAAGGGAGCGTTTGTATTTGGGACTTGGACAGTCGAAGCTGCGTTTACATTTTCAGCGATTTCAGCATCAATGTCCTGATCAGATGGAACAATAATCGGCTGGTTTTCGGGTGCAGATTCGACACGAGGAACGGGTGGGACGACGTCAGCTCCAGCTGCTGTAATAATTGGAACGGACGGTGTTGTAGGAGCGGGTGTTCCACCAGGAGGTGGCGGAACTACATTTACTACTGGAGCTTGCGACGGCGGAGGTGGGTTTCTTGCAGCTTGAGCAACAATTTCAGCTCTTAAAGCAGTAAGTTCAGCTAACAATCTTGCTCTTCGTTCTGGTTCTTGGACATTATAAACTGCGCCTGTGAAGCGCACTCCTAATGCCACGCACATCAAAGCAGCAAATGAAGCTATCAGAGCGGATGGAAAGATATTGGGAGCAGATGCGCTCAACAGAGATAAGGCGGAGAATATGAAAGCATCAACCATCAACATCATAGCGATCGTGTAGAGACTGACACGACCAACAGTAGATGGCGTCGAAGCTTCCTTTGACTGGAGTTTCAGAAGCATAATTTGACCGAACATTACAGCTCCATATATGAGCAACCAATTTTGAATATCATGTAGCCATACTTCTTGCTTACTACCAATGAGATGCTGAGCAAGTTTGGGACTGTAGTCAGGAGGTCCTTGGGATTCCAGCATAAAGCCGCAATCTGGAGAGAAGATAACGGTAGACATCTGGAGCTTGGGTGCTTCAGGAAGCGGAGCACCATTGGGATATCGCAGCTCCTGCTCTATCTGGTATATCACTTGTGCATGGTCCATATGCTGAGCCATACTTCCAAGCACCGGAGGATGAACTTGGACATACACCACATACTCACAGTGAGGCTGAGGCATTATTGCGTCGCCTTGGGCATCTGGGGTTGAGGACCATGGATTGGTAGGATCGAACCAAACAGCATTCTCCATCTTCTCTACAACCCTTTCCAGCGTTTTATTTAGAAGGATTTTGCTTGTTTCGAATTGTTCAATGTTCAGAGCTAAGTGTGGCAAGCCGAAAATACCAGCAAACTTCTCACTTGTGGTGGTCATGAGCAGGCTGCCTTGCTTTGGCCAGTGAACTCCATGTAGCCTCATTTCATAGCCATCGCCGCTGCTGCTCTCATCCTGAATAGTCATGGTAGCTGCAACTTCTCGAATAAATCCTGCTGGTGTATGTTCCATCTTGTCACTGGTAGCATCTTTCTCAGCCACTTCTTTCTCATCAATCCTCAGCATCAACTTCCCCTCCTGGCCCGTAACATTTCTAGTCCAGAATTCCTCACTCTGGTATGCCCATTCGATCCCTGGAGATATCTCGCTCAAGTTCAACTGGCGATGTGATTCAATACCAGCTAAATCTTTTGTATTCCGTACCCATCTTCCCCTCACGACACCCGTCACATTCTCATATATCTCGCCCGGTACGCCAGGCTCCCCGCTCCCCGGATTTGTGCTGAGTCTCCAGTTGCGTGTCGCCTCCTCATTAAATAGCTTTGTCCTCTCCTTGAATGCATCCAGACGGTCCCATATAAAACCATTATCCTCCTTGAACCCGGTCAGGTTCAAGTATCTTGACACATCATATCCTGACTTCTTCGGGCTTTTGGGCGAGAAGTCCTGCCACCTCGTCACATTCAAGACATCAAGATTATGACGGGACCTTTCGATGCGCTCAGCCGCATAATCATGCACGGAATAGCCCGGTTGTCCTCCTTGGTCAGGGTTCGTGTAGAAGAAGAATAGCAAGACGCAGATCAACACTATCTTATGGTATTCGGGGGGAGGTGGCCCCTGTTGTGGTGGCATTTTGGCTGCTGCGGCGTTAATCGATACCTCATTTTATTGCCCCTCTCATGATGTGAGAGGAAGTTAGAGCTATTTCTGCAAAAATGCGGGTTGCTTAAATGTTATAATGCTGGAGCTTGGAAGCTGTGAGGATGTTGCCATTGCCGACCAGAACCCGGCAAGGCGGTTCGTCAGCCGCGTGTGAATCCTCAAGCCTTACGACCGTACAATATCAAGAAACACAAAGTAGACGGGCTTCAATTCAACAGATCAGTTTATTCTATTTAAAGCTTACATTCCCTGCGCAAATATGGCATCCAGTCCATCGAGCGCGAACGAGATTTCTACAAATTCTGTACGTCGTGTAAATCCCCGTCCTTACATAGGACTTTTCTAATGACCTACAGATAACGACAGACGCCTCTGCTCAAGCCGAACTCTCCGTAGTTGTTGACGAGCTGCTGAATACACTATCGAACAAGTTTGCTGGCGTGTCTAGCGAGATCTTTGCCAAAAGTAGGTGGCTCTTCGATCAATTAGATGCGCCACCAGTTAATTAATTGGTGTTTCAACAGTGGACGATATGTCACGAAGACTTGATAACCTCGAGGCGGCGATGCAAAATAGTGATGGAAAAACTAGTCCTACGAAGAAGACATGAGGGAGAGAAGTGATTTAAGAATAGCGTTGCGGGTTGTACAAGGCGTTCGCGATTTCTTTACGGCAGAGAAGCCCGGGACAATGTTAACTACATTTTGAGGCACTAAGCGCTTTAAGATTGATATGGCACTTTCACGAGCACATGAGAATGGGAAGTTCAATACCAATAATAAGTTTCAGATGTTCATAGGCATTCATAAAGCAGCATTTGCATGGCTTTCCTTTTTCCTTTTTTACAATTCCATCATTACAAATTGTTTGTCGACACCTGCAATCCAATTGAATCTACAACTCTTCCTTGCCAGCGGCCTTCAATACAAACTTCTTGAGGATGTTGATCTTGCTGGTGAACTCGTCAACCTTTTCTGGTGCCAAACCTCCCTTCTTAAGAATGCCATCCAATCTAGCCAATTCCTTGGCAACATAGTTGTCACTCTTGCTCAACTTGTCGAAAACTCTAACATAGTACTCGGCGTACTTGTATTGAGCATCGGACTTCAAGTTGGCAGCAGCCTTGGTAGCTTCAGCTGCAATCTCAGCAATGCTAGAGCCACCGGTGAACTTTGAAACGATAGTGTCGAGAGCTTCAATTGTACCAGCGGTAGCATCGAGTCCTCCTCCAACAGCACGGTGGGTTCCTGCCTTGCTATTGAGGAAAGAAACAAAGTCTGCCTCTGTGCGTCCTCCGTTGTAATCCTCAGGCTCCTTACTACCCTTGGGGAAGAACTTGATGGTTGGGTATGATGAGACTCCTTGGTCCTTAGCAGTTGCCTTCGAGTTCTCGGCTTCAGCGTCGACCTTGGCTACCAAAACGTTATGCTCGTTCGCAAAGTCGGTGGCCACTGTTTCCCATATAGGAGCAAGGGTCTTGCAGTCTAGAACCAGTTAGCAAGAGGTAGCATATCGTGTAGGTAGATACACTTACGGCCACACCAAGGTGCGGTAAAAGCAACGAGGGCATCTTTATCCCCTCCAATTTCCTGTTTGAAGCTCTTGTCTGTGAGCATTACGACCTTGCTAGGTGCAGCCGCCTTCTTCTTGGGCTTAACACCAGTCTTCTCGGTCAAGAAGGCACTCAGACTCTCCAAATCTCTACCTCCATTATAATCCTGTGGCTTGTCATCCTTTCCGTTGAAGAACTTGATCGTGGGGAAACCCTGAACACCAAATCGTTTGCCCAACGACTTCTCAGCATCGGCATCAACCTTAGCAATAATGACCTTGTCCTTTGCAGAAGCAAATTCGTGTGCAAGCTCCTCGTAGACCGGTGCAAGTGTTTTGCAATGCCCGCACCATGGGGCAAAAAATTCGACAAGAGCTGGCTTGCCTGCAAGAACAAGCTTGTCGAAGTTGGAAGGAATCAGATCTATGACTTCTGAATTTTGATATTTGGGAGGAGGGCCACCGCTGGATGCAAGAGATACGGTAGCACTAAAGCCAGCAAGGAGCAGGCTCCTGATAAGTACCATTTTGAGGTATTTTTAGGTGGTATTGGTGAGATATTTTAATAAATGGTAGGGCAGATGTCAGATGTACCTAGGAAGTTTGAGAAAGGAGGATTGAGCTGAAGGTTGCTAGATATGTGGCAAACAATAAGCTTTGAAATCGTTCAAGGACAGTTTCCAGTTTAACCGTCAGGGTATGTATAATCACGTGACAACAAACACCAACTCGACTCGGTAGATTTGTCGAGTACCGAATAGTTTCGCCATTGATCATCCTATGAACAGTAAGTAAATTCGTTAGACTTGAAAATTTAATACCTTTGCTGAGGTTGATACTGTACCTTTCGCTCAAGTAGAAAGATGTTCCCTATTATTGAGAGACTGGGGAACAAAATATTATCCTGCTTGATGTTTATTGGTTTTTTCATGAATTGTTTTACTATAGCACTATATGTTTCTTGCAATTGCTGCCCATTGCTCGTCTCGAGAAAGGTATAGAGTACAACTGTGCATTTGTTTCCCTCGCTGAGTTTGTAGTTCAAGTTGTATGCAATCCCCAGTAGTAGACCAATAAAAGTCTATGATGTGATGATGACTTTCAAAGTCCAGGCCGTCCATCAACAGGGCATATGCAGCATACAGTACCAGACCATATTGAAGAGAGATAGGGCGCCGCCTTTGCACCTGTCCTGCTTGCTTTCTCTTAATGAAGACATATACAGTATGTTTGTAGCGCACAAACAATGGTCGATTAAAGATTGGAGACGCGCGGTTACACGTCGCAGCGCACGTTGTGAGTTCCCTGTTAATAAATGCCCGTGATATATGTCCGAGAAGCCATCACGCGTTAATGCCTGCCTCCAGCTGGTATTTCCAAGCCACCTCCTGGTACGGAGGGTTGCGTGCAGTGGGATTGTTCTCTTCTGTGCTTTTCCCCTGTTTGGAATCGACGTTTTTAAGCTTATTTATGCGTATATACAGTATACTGTTGTATATGTATACCGATTTGGGTTGATCATACTTCGAAGTACATCGAGTTGCATATAAGGAAGTTAGGAAGTGGGAAGGTCGCCTTCACCCATGCCACGCCCTGCCATGGTCCTATGGCGGACAGTTTCTCCTGCTGGGGTTGATTCCAGTCTAGATCTTGAACTATACTTAAAAGCTCAGCCGCACGCCCTGTTATATGTATTACTGTAAGTTAGATACATCGTAAATCGGAATCCACCCACTGGGTCCATCACTTACAGCGAGATGGTCGTCTGGATGTTGGATTATAGTGTATTGTTGCAAGTGTAGGAAACCCTCAGGAATCCAATCCAATCCAATCCAATCCAAGCCGAGCCGAGCAGCACTGCCTTCGAAGCTGGCATATAAGTAGTAAATTGTAAAGTGTGTAATATAAAATCATGTCCCCATGATCCATGACCGCCGTGTCGAGATTGGCTGAGCACAAGCTCCGTCCTTCCAACAACAGTAGCGGCGGCTGTCGTGCACCATTCCCACCACCACCACCACCGTAACCCCGGTCAGCACACAGGCCAGCCTCAGTCCGTGCCAATCTACGTGCCAACGTCCCATCTCGAACGTGCGGGATTTTGGATCTTCTTCCTGTCGCACATCTACTTAGACGGGCCTGCTCGGATTATTAAACCCAATCCCCCCCCCTTTCCCAAAAGGCAGCAAGCAGAAAGGACCAAAGCTACCTTACCTATCAAAGTCAATGAGTCCTATTCGCCAATCCTACAGTCATGGAGTCGCCTCGCCTGGGCAAACAGTTTGCCACGCACGGCAAATGGGCTACTACGCAAGACTGGGAGCGCATGAAGCTTCCGATAAGAGAGTTGTATTTGGATAAAGACAAAACCCTCACCAAGGTCATGGAGGTAATGGAGAAGGACTATGGGTTTCGAGCTACGTATGTTGAACTCTGTATACCCGGTGCCTATCGTCTTGTTCGGGGGGAGGAAAGGGAATAGCATATGTTGTGATGTCTACCTAGTTTATTTGCAATACCTAGCGCGACCGACTTTGGAAGAGTCCAATGCGCATATACGAAGCGAAGCTCAGTCGCTAACCCTTCGTAGGAGAAAGATGTACATCAGTCGTTTTGGGAAATGGGGATATAATAAAAACAACCGCAAAGGTGACATGTTATTTGTACTGAACAAGAAAGCAAAACGCGACGCCATGGGGAAAAAGTCGGAGTTTGTGGTTCGCGGAAGACTCTTGACGGAAGATGATATCCACCAGTACTTATCCCGGACGAAGGAGTCGGCGCCGGTCCTGGATGATACTCCTCAAACACCAGCTTTCATAACCTACAGAACCCCTCCCTCGTCGCCTCAACTTATGAAGTCCAAGCCAAGTACAGATCGAGGAATTGCAGACCACTTGTTAACATATGCTCTGTCAACTAAGAGCAAGAGGTCTGCTAGTCATTGCTCGACTGATTCTGGCCATACCAGTGGAGCTCTCACCCTCTCTGATGGTTCAGTAATAACATATCTCGATTCCGAAGATGCTCGGCGTATATTCACACCTAATTCTGAAATGTCTCCGCAGCCATCGTCGCCAAAGTTTTTCGGGATACCGGAGGAACTATTCTTCAACATCGACCTTTACTTTGACGCATCATTCCAGAGTGGTAAATGGATGTTGGATGAGAAGGGAATATGTGTGAGCACGGTCACATCCAGGACAGATGACATTACTACATTCATCGACGCTTGTCGCACAGCTGGAGCATTGGTTAAAGCCCGGTCCTTCGTTGAAGCGAGGAAGATGCTCTCTCGCGCCTGCAATCTTGTTCGCGACATTCTCGAACGAGAGGACCCTAGAACTATCGCTGGCTTTTGCGATACTTTCAACATGCTACTAAGAGACGGACATGTGCAAATCGTCAATGTTTTGAAGAGATACATTAGCGAAATGGCGACCATCATTCTGAGGGAGCGTGCCAACCACCCCTGGTTCAAGGTTTGGCATCTGTTAGGTATGGTCGAGATGGAAACCATCGCAGACGTTACCCTTCAATCATGGAAATGCACTAGTACGGCATTGCAAAACAACGTTGGCCGATACACGAAGGAGGCTGTAGACTGCTATATCGATTACATTCAAGGAGCATACACCAGCGACAATGCGACCACCAATGATTACGTTGCCGAAGAATCACTCCTACGCTCCTTCCTTCAAGAGTGTCTCCAAGTGTTCGAAGATCCACGAGAGATTCCCTCCATCGTCGTCTTCAACCTAGGCATCAACCTAAACCGTCAGGGCCGTTTCGCTGAAGCCGAGGTCCTGGCCAAAAACATCCTCATGAACGCGCAATTCCGGATCCGGGAGCTCGGCCTCATAGAAGGGCCCATCTACACCGGGCTATTCCAAGAGGAAATCCGCGGCTACTTCCTGCAAGCGCGAGCACAGTACTGGCAAGGGAAATTTGACGTGGCAGAGAAGAACGTGCGCGCCGCCATTGCCTGCGCCGACAATATGGAAGGCGCCAACAACCCCTTCTCCGTCAACAAGCGCGTCCTGCTAGAATCTTGGCTGCGCGAATGGGGTCGCGACGCGGACGCGGATGCCGTCAAGGCATACAACGATAGCTTGCTGAGCGGCGAAGACACGGATTCCGATATCGAAGAACTGCAAAGCACTTGAAAGAAGCACCCGGGTTTTTTTTAAAAAACAAATATTGGCTTCTAGATCTAGTAAAGAAACCAAAGCGAGATACATATCTAAATCGGCTGCATGAATAGCTCGAAAGGCTTCTGTTGCAACATGGAAAGAATATGCCTTGGGATACACAAGATATCCCATCTGGATGACTCGCCCTCGAAATGGAATGAGGGAGTACCGAAGACATACTATCTCTTCTAGCCTCCCAGCGCCATGCCAGTTTCCACGCGCAGTTTAGCTACCCAAAGGAATTCAATACCGCTCGCTCCATCGAGGGGAAACGATAAACCCACCCACTCACCCACCCCATTGATTGATGGCATAACAAATCATTGTCAATGTCCATGACATATGAAAACTTACATATGGAAAAAAGGGGGCAGAGAGTAAGTGGAAAATCGTATAGATGAGCTCGCTCGCCATAGGGTGGTGGTGGTGAGATATATATTAAGAAGAAAGGAAGGAAGGAAGGAAGATGGAAAGATGGAAAGATCGATGCATGTATAGATAGGGTAGGTGGGTGCTTGCAGCTACAGAAGAAGCTTCAATATGTGTATGATGCGGTGAGAGGAATGAACAAGACAGTCTGTATAAGATCTAAAGAAGCTTCTCTCTTTCTTTCTTTCTTCGATGTAAAAGCTCAAGCATGTATCAATAAGCTTAAACAAGAGGAAGGGATGAATGGATGAAGGGAGGAGGATGATAATGGTGCTGAAGAAGGTAATTCGGAAGGAATGGCACGATAGGAAGGGAAATAGCTAGCATAGTTTACCATTTTACCACATAAGCTAACAATATAGAACCATATATTATGTTTTTTTGTTATATGCTTATGAGGTATGTATGTATTATATATATATGAGAGATAGATTGATGAAACATCTGATTTTATTCTTTATCCATCCAAAATTCGCCCACTATATATAGGTATAAAACCCCAACCCAGTCCGTACACATATCTGATGAAGAAAAAGTACGGATAAAAGACAAGAGCCACCAACCAACCAATCACATTAACACCAATTCTATTAACCCTCCCCCCCACCCCCCAAAAAGAGGTTAAAACATATGCGAATTCCCTCCATGCTTGTTGAATCATCGCCGGAGACGCCCAAAAGATTCCCCATCACTCCTAACTTCTTTTTTTCCCCATCAAGATCCGTACCCACATATACACATAAAACCAAAACTCCTTTTGGGTATTCACAAATTATCCATTCCAGTAATGATGATTGAGAAAAGACGGGACCTTAACCGCTGGCTTGCGCAACATCAGGCCCCTCACGATTGTACCTGGCGAATCCCTCGCTGTTGAACATGAAATTCCGATCAATATCCATACTCCTCGCAATGCGACCTCCAGGGGTGCGTGGGTTGGCGATGTTAACCCTACCATGCGAGGTAGCACGATGCTCATCCTCTTCCTCCTCTTCATCATCGTCGTACGCTTCTCCTAATCGTGCGAAATAGTCTGCTAATCCATCGTGTGAGGGTGTGCCAACTATGTGGTCATACTGGGGTGGAGGGGTCGCTAGTGGCGGAGGAGGTTCCTCCTCATCAAACGCAGGTGGGTTGTACGAGGGGTGGCGCATCATATATAGAGGTCTTTGAGCAGCTGCTTGGGATGGCTGTGCAGGGACTTCATAGGGACGTTCAACACCGCCATCGCTACCGCCTGACAGATGGGCTTGCGGCGGAGGTGCAAGAGTGGTAAATGTCTCAGCCCGTTCTGGTCGTAGGAGATCCATGCTGTTAAGCGTAGGGACCGCTTCGCTAGATGATGTAGGTGTAGCATTTTTGACCGCCGAGTTTGGGCAGCCGCATATGTGCTGTCTGCTAAGCGAATTGGTATTTGGGCCAGAGTACTCAGGCAGTGCCAAATTGTCGCGAGTTGCACGACAGTTGAGCACAGTGAACGGGGAGTCAATCGATATTTCGAAGTGGCGTCTCTTGGCTTCGGGGTCGTCGCTATCTTTTCGAGATATCCGCATGACGATCTAAAGTACGTTAACAAAGCACTCTTGCTTTCAAAAAGAAGAACCCAAAAAATTGGGAACATACCTTGATCCAATGATGCACATTGACATTCTTCCAGGTGCAATCGTGCGTCATCCTCTTAGTAGGATCCTTCTCCATCATCTCACAAGTTGGCAACTGAACCTGCATCTCAATCTCGGTCGCGGCATTGAAATGCTCCAATCCCAAGTCAATATCACCCAATAAATTGTCCGATGGTTCTGGAAGAGGTGCTGAATTGCCTGTCATCCTTCTAACCCTTTCGGCTTGAGCTCTGGCCTTTAGTCTTGATTCGGGATCTAGTTCTCCCCCCGCTAAAACCCTAATATCTGAATTGCTATATTCTTTCGCGAGAGGTTTTCCTGCGGTTTTTTCTAGCAAAAGAATCTTCCGGCCTTGACCATGCGTATCCCTCCTAGCCACCTTTTTGTCATTTGTGAAATACTCGACATTTTCGCTAACATAAACCTTCAATTTGTGGACCTGTACTTTCGCTAAAGGCGTGAGCTTGAATGCTATTGGAATCTTGGATCCTAGAGGAAACGATTTCCCGGAGATTATGATGTCATAGTGCAATTGATCCTCCCATTTCCGACTTATTGAAATTGGTTCCACCAACTCCAGCGAATCTTCAGATGGAGATCTGACCACCAATACTTCCTTTGAGCCTGACAGATTTGATTTGAATGTTCCCGATCTTTCAACTAAGCACTCCAACGTCCATTTTACAGAAGCTGACGGCAAGCTCGTTGTCTCTGGGCTGTTATTGTCTATCGACAACTCAAAGGGATACTCGTACACCCCTGGATGAAAAGTCTTGAAACCCTTCTGTGCTGGCGTCGGTCCAAATGGCGAATCTCCTTTCTGAAAGCTACGAGCCTGTACATTCTGCAATGAAAGCCTCTTGGCTTCTTTTGAAGTTAATCCTGTTCCAACCTTAGATCCTCGGCTTCCCAACATCGGTATCGAGAAGGACGATTGAGACCCATTCCCATTATTTCCGAGATTTGAGGAGGAAAGATTGCTTAGATTGGTGACGGAAGAGTTTGTAGAACCTGGTCGTAATGTATAACTACACAAGGAACCATATCCATTTTCAGAGCCTGGAAATTGGGCATTGAAGAATGGAATTGTCTGGTTTCTTAACGACTCCTCTTCATAAGTATCAACTTTGGTAGGCGGGATGCCTAAATACATTAATTAGCCTTTCATCTTGGAAGCTCCAGAGAATTCCCTACCTTCCGGCCATTCAGTGCGGGCCTTCCCCATAAACTTCAGGCTGACGGCCTTGATTTTCACACTTTTGGTGATCTTCAACTGAAACTTCCCACGAACCATGGCCTGTGAATGGTGGTGCGAGTCTCTCGTCGTTCCGTCATGGTCGAGGCCGGTCAAGAACGTAGTTGGCTCTGCCAGTGAAATAAAACAAGATATCCCTCCACCTGAGGCAACTGGTTTCTCCTGTTCCGTGACACTACTGCTAGATGCGGCCGATAATGCGCGATTTCTACTTGACCTTTCTGCGGTAAGTATCCCTCGGCTGTCGAGTGATGGCCTCGACATGCTCGCGTCCCCTGGTACCACTGCTGTTGGCATAATCGGCCTCTGCTGCATTCGTGCTGCCGCACTTCCTCCCTCCAAAGCCGGTTCTTGTGGTGTTGTAGGAGACGTGGATTGTGGAGTTGCCGCGGAGGACGATGAAGCTGTGGAAGATGTGGAAAAGGACGAGAAGACCGAGCCTAACACCCGTTTTGCGTTCTCCCGTGAAGCCAGTTTTCCTACCTCTATGCTCAGTCGAGAAGGTTTCCTGCGTTGTTTCGGCGGTGGCTGGGGGCGTAACTCGTAGGGAACGAAACCGGCGGGCGAACGAATAATATGTATTGAATGTGGACGTCTTCCTCGTGGTCTACAAGGCGGATCTGGGAACTGCCACTGGTCGCTGACTTGGGTAGCTTCACCAGGAGTATATGCTAGATATCCCCGCGTACTATTGAGTGCGATTGCGGAAGCTGGCATGGTTGCACGTTAGCATATAAATTCCTGTGAACTTCGGGAAACTGCTGAAGGGGTGCTGCCATGGGCATGTATATGTTTTATTTTCTGGCCCTGGCCCTGGCCAGGGCTGCCATGATGCCATGATGCACTTGCATGAAAATGCAGCCCAGAGGGTATAGATGCTGGCATCCAGTCATAAGATGTAATGAACGAGGAGTGCCCTTTGCGATCGATGCATCACCAGGACTGGCCAGCGGAGTTGGGCCTGGTCATGCTCCCGTACGAATACCAGAGCAGCAGGCGAACGAATGTGGGGGGCTTGGAATGTATCAATCGGATAGTATGGCATAGTATAGTAGTATACATACCGGTATGGGGTGTCGTGTGGGATGCTGAAAAGTGAACGAGCAACACAGATTGCGGTCAACAAGAACACCACCGCAGCAGCAGCAGCAACAGCGGCGGGCAGGGAGGGGGGTGGTTGTTTGGGTGCCAGCACATTAATTGGCACTCTTGGTCGTCATGAGAAAGCAGGATTGAGGATGATGATCTCGCAGGGTGCGTGGGTGTGGTATGGTTGAGTAGTCGTGGCTCCCGAGCTTGATCCTGGCGGGGTTCTAGCGGTGGATAGTAGCGTGTTCGAAGTTTGAAGTTTGAAAGTCCAAGCAAAGCCCTATGAAAACTAAGAT
>Ga0247812_10001471_pt1 | contig 13358 bp, 16 predicted proteins | sample UWRJL149409B1_FD_178011 | JGI IMG/M metagenome (GOLD analysis project Ga0247812, IMG submission 178011) | Plant litter microbial communities from Arlington Agricultural Research Station in Wisconsin, United States - UWRJ-L149-409B-1 | ecosystem: Environmental > Terrestrial > Plant litter >...
GGTGGTTTTAAACATCATTAGAAATAAAATTGTATCAAGGGTATTTGCAACGGTCAACAGGGGGACACCTTATGTAGAAATAAATAAATTTCTTGCGTAAAAGTTTGGATTTGATCTTGGAATGCCGGTAAGCGAATTCGCGATGCCAGCGGACTGAGTTTTCTCTGCCAAGATAAAACTTTCTTCGTGAAAACAAAACTTCATTTTACCGAAATCTAGCGTAATTAGCTTACCGGCTGTTAGGGGAAGTTTCATTAATTTATCTGTGTAAAACTCAAACCATAACTATCTTCCAAAATATTTGCCTCGTACAATTTTATGTGATTTTGTTTTGTTTGAACTATTTCAATAAGTTTTGTTTTAAATTTTTCTTCAGTTCTTAAACCAAAAGCAATACCTCTAATCGCATTTGGATTAATATTATGCTTTCCGTATTGTTCTTTTATTAAGCGAAGTTCGTATTCATAACGCCAAACTTCTAATTTTTTAAAAAATAGATTCATCATTGATTCGTGTTCATTTTCAGGTGAATAATCTATTCTTTGAAATTTGTCAACATATTCCATAAGTCGAATGTCTTCAAAAAAATTTCTATCTAAGTCTGTATTATATTGTATGCAGATTCCTTGATGATTGTTTGCATAAGTCGCCCAAAGCATAATATTTACTGGCGAAATAGTAAAGCAAGCAACACCAAAATTAGAAAAGAATTCTTTTATATTTTCGCTTATAAATTTATAAAGAGATTTTGGATCATTTAAATAAACATTTTCAAAGTATTGCTTTGCGATTGAATTATCAAATTTGGCAGCAAGTGTTTCAGCTAATTTTAGAATTTCAGCATTATCATTTGGAATATTTATTAGCTCATGATTTGCGTCAAATGGATCGTTTAATTTTTCATTTGTTGGATAATATACATAGCTTTCAGAAATCTCTGAAAGAGTATGATCATTATTTTGCCGATATCTAAAAACATAAGGTTTTTTATTATTTGCAAATTCTACTGTTTCTTCCATATTTGATGTTTCTGATCGGCGCGGAAATTTCCCCTAACGTGCCGCCGGTAAGCGAATTCGCGATACCAGCGGACTGAGTTTTCTCTGCCAAGATAGAACTTTCTTCGTGAAAACAAACGTTCATTTTACCGAAATCTAGCGTAATTAGCTTACCGGCTGTTGTGTGCTGTTACTTTTATTTCAATTTTTTTAATAAACCAATTGTATCAGATTTATAAAGATCAAAATCTAATTCTGTCTCGGTTTTGCTTAAAAAATTAATTATTCTTTTATTCATTCGAAAATATGGTGTAGAAGAATTTGGGTCAATATCTATATCGACCACAAATTGTAATCGACTATCAAGATTTAGCTTTTTTTTGATCCTGTTTATTTCTTCAATTTTTGGTTCAAAAATATCCACAAGTTTATGTAAAAAAGTTTGGAGGTCAATTTTATCTCCCGCAACAATTTCATATTTCCATGAAGTTGATTTAGGAACAGGATTTTTCTTAATCATAACCGAAGTTGGACTAATTTTTAATTCAGATGTGACTTCTTCAATATTAAAGTAATCTCCATCAAGAGCGAAGTAAATATAATTATTACATTTTGGACTACTATATGTTAGCTTTTGGAACGTCATTTTTTAATTCGATGTTTTTTTCCCGATTCGTTTTTTGTAATAGCACACAACGTGTCGCCGCTTCGCGCAGTTGCGAATGAAAGCGAACTGAGTTTTCTCGGCCAAGATAAAACATTCCTCGTGAAAATAGATTTTCCGGTTGAGAAAAACTTCGCAATTGCGTGAAGCGGCTGTTGCTGGAATTTGCAATACAAACTGAATTTTGTTTTTGTGGATATTTTCTTGAGATTTTCCGGTTAGAAAAAAAGCTAATTATAACCTTAAATTTCAATCTCAAAAAAAAATAGGAGTGAAGTTAAAAACGATTGTTCGACATACTTTTAACATATGGTTTGCGCAAAACAAAAAGATTTGAAACTTAGAAAATATTTAATTTTAACCTAACGCAGAACAATGAGATTTTTCTAAGAGTGAAACGAATTTGTCCGTACAGTTTTGCAAAGTTTTTTTTCGCAAATTTGATCAAAACAAAATTTGAATTTAAGAAAAAGGTTGTTATTTTCAAAAAAATTCGCGATTACAAAGATTTAAAAATGTGATCAAGATTCAAACCCTGAAATATCAAAAATGGTCAAATGGAAACGAATTTTTTTCTGCAAGTTCCAGCAACGTTTCGCATGCATGCGAAGTTGCGGATATAGGAGCAGAGTATTCTCCGCTACCGTGAACAAACTTAGTGATAAAAAAATATTCTCTTACCTGAAAACCAGCAATTTCGTATGCACGCTGTTAGCGGTAGTATCTTAGTTTACGAGCCGTTTAATTTTATCTTGTGAGAACGTTTTCAAATCACTCTCTTTTTTGAAACTATATATAATAAGGATATTCCCTTTGATAAAAAATTCCTCTGGGTGTTCTTTTGTTGGTTTTTTAGATTGTCCCCATAATAGACCTTCTAGAAAACCTTGACCTTCAAAATCTTTTTCAAATTCAAAATACATTATACTTCCGCTATCTTTTTTGCTTTCAAAGTTTTGAATGTCTTTGGTTTTGACTTTTCCTAAAAAAGAACTGTAAATGTCAGTTTGTTTGTAAAACAAGCACGCTTGGATTGCCCGACATTGAGTTTCCTCAGTAAATTCATATTCTTTAGGCAATTCTTCTTTAGAGATTTTGAATTTTTCAAATTCTTGACCCAACACATTTGAATAGGTTAAAAATAGTAATGTAACTGTAAAAAATAGTGTTTTCATGAATGTTGATTTATGGTTTTGATGCGCTTGGATATTACCGCTAACGTGTCGCCGGTAAGCGAATTCGCGATGCCAGCGAGCTGAGTTTTCTTTGCCAAAATAGAACTTTCTTCGTGAAAAACGAACGTTCAACTCGCCGAAAATTAGCGTAATTCGCTTACCGGCTGTTGGCCGCAGTTTTATTGGTTAAAATGAAAAAATATAATTTCTAAAAATACTTCCTTCTGAGGGTCATCGGGAAGTTTGAAAATATAACTTAAGGATGATTCACCATTTTTACCATTTCCACGAATATAATATTCATGATTACAAGTTTCTTGTTCGGCGACTTGTAATGTTTTTGAAAAATCTTTGTTTGTAACAAAGAATATTAGAGCAACTTTAGAATCTCTCCAAGTTAGATATCGCTGAAAAAGTTGATTGATAGCTAAATGAAATTCAGCCGCACCTTTCCAAAATTTACATTCTGCAACAAACAAATTAGAGTTATCATTGGAGTACTTCAAAATTATATCAGTTTTTCCTCTTTTATTAAATGTTTCACCCGTTGCTGTAACCGATTCATATCTAGTTTCGAGTATAAATAAAAACTGATCTCTTAGTCCTTCTTCATCTTTTCCTGTATAAAGTGCAGGTTTTTTCTCCATACTTTTACCTGCGTCATATATAACTTTTAAAATGTCCGAATACATAGTTTTCGACATTGTTGGAACAGAAGCAAATTCCTTGTTTTTGTCAACTTTAGGTTGAGGAATAATAATTTTTTTCACCGCTGGAACCGTAAAAATTGACTCGGTTTCTGAATTTGTTGAAATATTTAGCGCTGCAAAAAAATCATTCTCTTTGAGGAATTTATTTTTAATTTCTTTGAAAATACTATTTACAATCCCTTTGACATCAACGTTCCATTTGTTTGCAAAGTCATTGACATTTGTAAGATTTACAAATGCTGAACTGTAAGCTTCAGATTTAATACGTTTAAACTTTTCTGGATCTTGTTCTGCAATTTTAAATGAAAACGATATGGTTTTATCTCTATCATCTATGAAAGCGTCATAGGAAGCATACGTATAATGGCTTGGACGAATTTTAAACAAAACAGCTGAGCCAGAAAAGTTATAATGCACATTGAAATAATAGACATCAGCGAAATATTCGTATTCTCTGGGAAAGCCAGTAGACATTTTTTCTTTTTTAATTTGAGGCTTATCTATTTTCTCACTTTCTGGAAAAATTTTAATAGGCTCTACAGAATATTCGCTGATAAGATAATCAAGATACTCATCTTCATTAACACCTAAAATGTATTCCTTAGATTTAGCTTCAATAGCTTTCCTAATGTTTTCTTCAAATTGTCTTCGAGCGCTAAAGCTGTCAACTTCCGTAAATGTGTTTGTTCTAAAGCTCATAGTTTTTCAAAAATTGCGGCCAACGTGTCGCCGCTTTGCGCAGTTGCGGATCATAGCGAACTGAGTTTTCTCTGCCGAGGATAATGTTTCTTCGTGAAATAACGATTTCCCGTTACCGAAAATTCCGCAATTGCGTAAAGCGGCTGTTAGCCGTCGTTTTATCTATAAGATATAATTCTTAATTTCGATTTTAGAATTTTGTGCTCTTTCATAGACAATAAATTGCGCTTTCATTAAATCCGGTTCAAGCGCTTTTGAAAAGTATCGTTCTCTTATTTTGAATTCATTTAGCTCCAACCTCAGGTAATGATCTGCGTAAATATTTGAAGGTAAATCTAACTTCATGCGTTCTGATATTTCACTAACTCTTGTCACGGGAATCTTTATTACTTCTTTATTTTTTTCAATTAAATCTTTTTGGATTGGTTTTTTAATTTTTACAAAAAAGAAATAATATATGAACGCGAACGATATCAAGATTGGAATTAGAACGAAAAGAAGATTTTCAAAATAACTAAAACGTGAAAATGTACTTTCTTCGAGCTCTGTTCGTAGCACATTTTTTCTGCCCTTTTGGAAGACACCAAGCCATTTCAAATAGTGCGCAGGAATAAATAATATGATCAAAACTATAGGAAGAATAAACTTTAAACTTTTGACAAACAGGCGCAAACTTCTCTTTCTACAACTAATAAGAACATTCTTCAGAAAATTAACATCACTTGTACTTAGTTTTTCTAATTGCATAATATTCGTTATTTTAAGTTTGCAAAATGACGGCTAACGATTCTTGCATTTGCGCAAACGCGTTAAAGCAAGCTGAGCTTTGTCTGCCCAAGATAATGCTTATTGTGAAATAGCAACTTCCTGCTACCTTAAAGCAACGCTTTGCGTAAATGCGGTGTTATGCGACGTTTTTGTTCAATTGTTTTCTTAGGAGATGAATAGCCAAGAAAATAATAAAGGCTAAAATTGCCCATTTCGAAGCATTTCCCGATTCATTCATTCGCTCCTGATATTTTCCTCCATATTGTCCTGAATGTTTTATTGTACTAAGCACAAACAACATTTTTTGAAAATTTGATTTGTCATTTTTAGGATCATCGAAAAGTTGAATATTTAGCCAGCCTTTTTCTCCTAAACTCTTTGCTTCAAATAAAGTTTTTCCAAATGCTTTATATTTGGCAAGCGAATAGTTTTGGGTTGCTTCAATCACTAACGTATCACATTTATAATCTTCTGCCGTAATTTTATTTAGCATTTTTAAAACATTTTCCGATCTTTCTGCACCTCCATCAGGATTTTCATAATACTGATATCCAATAATTGGTGTTTTTTCTTTATCGGTAGAATCAATAAATATTTTCCCATTCTCATGAAATAAATCGTACTTCAGTTGCTTATTCTCTTTTCTTACTTGAGAAAATTCTCTAGGCACTTGAAAATCTAAATCGCGCAAAACGATTTTGGTTTGTGAGTACAAGTTAACTTGCAATATTAAAAATAGTAAAAAAAGATTCTTCATAAATGTATTGCGTTAGTTTATTGAATCGGCGTTTGCGATTACTGCTAACGTGTGGCCTGTAACCGCAGTCGCGGATTAAAGCGGACTGAGTTCTATCTGCTAAGATAGAAGTTCTTCGTGAAAATGCAATTTCTGGTTAGAAAAAACTTCGCAATTGCTTGAAGCCGTTGTTGTGCGACGTTACTGGTTAAGAGTTTACAGGAAAGGTCAGTAAGGTTCTAACTTTTTTTCCGTCTTTTTCTGCAGGAATCCATTTTGGTGATAATTTGAGAACTCGTATTGCTTCATTCGCAAATGCTGCATCGACACTATTTTTCACAACTCGAACGCGTTTGATTGATCCGTCTGATTCGATGACGAATGATAATAGTATTTTTCCAGGAATTCGATTTTCACGTCTAACAAAACTCTTCATGAAGTATTCATAGAATTTGTTTAAACCTCCAGGGAATTCGGCCTTTACATCGACTTCCGGAACATTGTAAATGCGTTCTTCCTCAATAGCAAATGAACTTTCATTATCTTGGCTTAATGCAGATTGAAAAGAAAGTAATAGGAATAAAAAAAATAGATTCTTCATGAAAATACTGTGTTTTAAGTTATCGTTTTGCAATGTCGCACAACGCCCTGCCGCTTCACGCGGTTGCGTCAAAGCAAACTAAGTTCTCCCTGCCAAGATAAAACTTTCTTCGTGAAAATGAATATACAATTTACCAAAATCTCGGCAATCTCGATTTAGCGGCGTTTAGCGGCGGTTATGTGCAAATTGTCATTCCCCACAATGAAGATATTCTTTCAGCGCTAATTCCCAAGATTTCTGACTATCGAAATTCTCCACAAGTCCATCTGCATTATTATCTGAAAACGCTTGAATTCCATGTTGTACCATATATTTTGGATAATATTTTGGAACTCCAATTTTTTGAATACTTTGACAAACCTCATTTAGATTGTTAGAGCCCTTTTCCAATTCTTTTTCTAGCTGGCTCATTAAGGAATTTTGCTCACTTTCATCGAGGTCGAAAAAAATGCTTTGTTGTAAAACTAACAATGCTTGATGAGCAGTCTTATCTTTTACTCTGAAAGAATCATACTTCCCATAAACTCCAGCAATTGCAAATAGTCTCGCAGCATTTTTGTAATCTTTTTGGTCAATGCATTTTCGCATTCCATTTAAGATGTCTGCCGGATTATTCTCGTTTGTGACCTCGGATAGTTTGATACATGATAAAGGTTTTGGTGATTCCAAATTTCCAGGAGCGTTGATATTTTGCGCGTTGGATAAGTTGATTCCAAATGATAAAAAAATTGCTATAAAAAAGATCTTCATGTTTTGAATTGTCCTTGGGTTTCTGAAATGTTGCATAACGTGAGGCCGCTTAAGCGCAGTTGCTGATGAAAGCGGACTGAGTATTCTCTGCCAAGATAAATATTTTTCGTGAAAACAAAACGTTCTGTAACCTGAAATCAGCAATTGTGCTTAGCGGCGGTTACCAGCAGTTTTTATTAAATTCCTCCTTGATGTAATATGTTTATACTAATTTTGCTCTTATTATTTCCAATAATTTCAAATGAACTTCCACCGCCGTTAGAATAATTAAAATGTTTTCGCTTTCTCGTTACTCCAAAATCTATAATATGAATTTGAAGTTTTCCATCTTTCCACATCGCAGGTCTTATGGATATTAAAGACAAAACTTTTCCTTTTTTTGTCATGTCATAGATATCTTTTTGCGATAAAACTTTAATAGCTTTTCCTTCAATAAAATTTCCTAAATCAACAGTTGTATAAATATCTTTTTCAATAAAATACACATCGGGCGATTTGTATATTTTGGGATTTTCATCTTCGAAATTTTTCAAGTATTTAATATGATATTTTAATGCTTTAAAATAAACATTTGAAGTGTCTATACTTTGCGCTTGTGACAAAGATGAAATTATCAAAGTTAAGAATATCGCTATTTTGACCGGATTTCTCATAAAATTGCTGGTAACGTGTCGCCGGTAAGCGAAGTTGCCCAAATTGCGGGCTGAGTTTTCTCTGCCAATATAATATTTCTGCGGGAAATAAAATGTTCCGGTTTCATAAATTGGGCAATTTCGCTTACCGGCTGTTACCTGAAGTTTTAAATGCATTCATTTCTCACTATAATATTTTTCTTTTCTAAATCGTGTTTTAATTCGAGCCATGTTGAATCTTTTAATGTTCCCGCTCTATATAATTTCCTTTTAAAATCTTTTGTAATAACACGAAGAATATTTGCTTGTTTAGAATATGTTTCAAAAACCACTTCTTCTATATCAGTAAGTCTGAAAATATTCTTCTTCCAAAAGAAATAGTGATTTTTGACTACTAAATAATTTTTTGAAACTTCGAAATAATCTGTTGAATATGCATTCGCCAAAAACCAAAAAAGGCTTATAGGTATAAATACATATAATTTTTTTGATAGCGACATTTTTTCTCCGCTTGAGAAACCCAAATAAAGAAAAAATATTATTAACGACCACATCATTATTCCTCGAAATGAAAATATCGGATTTCCTGCGTATGTGTAAAATATTTCTTTTTGAATATCTTTTTCTAAGATGACATTTTCAATTGGAGCTTTGTTTTCATTTTTGTCTACAATAACATTTTTGATAAACGACTTTATTTCCCAACCGTTTGAAAAAATGTCATCAAATATATAACGTCTAGAATTATCTTCAAATGTTATTGTTGTCGCTTCTATTTGAGAATTAAAAAAGCCAAAACTCTTTTTACCTGTTAGCATAATTTCTTTTACATTTTCCCAGCGATAATCTGACTTTCCAAAACTGATTTTGTGTTCATCAAGAATTATTTTTTTAGTGTATTTTGTATATGTATATATTAGATTTACGATTATGCCATAAACGAAAATGGCAAATAGAATCATAAAATAGGTTTTATTTTCAACTTTGTTTTCTAAATACATTTTTCGGAAAACAAAAAGTAATGCTGTCGCTATTGCAAATATGAATAATGATGCAAATGCTATTGCAATTAGAAATTTGTAATTTCGTCTGGATTCGATCTTCATAAAATTTCAGGTAACGTGTCGCCGCTTCGCGCAGTTGCGAATGAAAGCGAACCGCGGTTTCTCCGCCAAGATAAAACATTCTTGGTGAAAATAGATTTTCCGGCGAAAAAAAACTTCGCAATTGCGTGAAGCGGCTGTTGCCCGAAGGTCGCGGCCAAAATAGATTTCATTTTTAAGATTTCGCTAATTTAAATTCAATTTTTAGAAACCTTCGAGCGAGAATAAATTGTCTCGTATAAAAAAACGTTGTGCGAGTTTTTCGCGAAACAATTAGATAAAATTAGACAAAGAGTTTATCGACTTTAGCGATCAAACTTGCGTTTTTCTAAACTCGACGAATTGGATGTTGTGTGAGTTCTGCGCAAAATAATTAGACAAAGAATTAAGAGAAAGAATTTCTAGATTTGGCGATAAATTTGTCTTTGTCTAAATCCAAAAAATTAAATAAGAAATAAATAATTTCCATCAATTTGGCTTTTCTAAAAATTTAAAAAAGGTAGGAAAAGAAAGGGAAATATTCACGTAACGTTTTTCACGCGCGCCACGGCGATTTGCGGGCAACGTTAGGCCGGTAAACGTCAGTTGCTGATGAAAGCGAGCTGAGTTCGCTCTGCCAAGATAATGTTTCTTCGTGAAAATGAACGTTCTGCAACCTGAAAATCAGCAATTGCGATTACCGGCGGTTAGCTGATGCCGTAATTATTAATCAATATTTTCCTCGAGTTTCCAACTTCCGCCAATCGAATCTCGTATTGCAGTTTGTCCATATTCTAGTTGAAAAACTTCATTTAAAGTTTCGTCTTTCTTTGTCATAAATTCTAAGTGTACAATTTTTGCATCTTTTAATTCTGCTTCTTCGGTTAGAAATTGCCAATCTCCATCTTCGTCATGACTTACTCTAATGATAGGCTCATTATCATCTAAAAATTGTTTAGTCGTAAAAACTCCTAAGTTTTTATCTTCACGAAATTTAAATTTCATGTTGCGATCAAGTAAAGGTTGTTTATGAATTAGATCAATTTCATAGTCACTTTCCCAAGGAAATTTATTTTGATTATCTGTCCAAACAAATTGAAATGCAGGAAAGTATTTTGACCCGTAATATTCAATTGCATATCCAAAGTAGTCAGAAATATTATCTTTGTCAACTTCAATAAATTGAACGTTATTATTGTCGAAGAAATCATCGTAGTTTTTTTTCATTTCTATTTCTTCGCCTGATTTAAAAATATCTGCAGCTTGATTAACCAATATATGAAGACTTTTTGTATCCAGCCCAAAAGCAATAATTTCAGGTCTATTGTAAGTTTCCCAAACTCCAATAGTGTAAGCAAATGCTGGCGAATAGTCGGTTTCTTTGATCATTACAACTGACCAACCGAACTTTTCTATATCTTCTGAAAAATTTCTCATAAATGGTTAAAATGTTCTTGTTTACTACGGTTTTCAACGGTTTCAGCTAACGTGTCGCCGGTAAGCGAATTCGCGATGCCAGCGGATTGCGTTTTCTCTGCCAAGATAAAACTTTCTTCGTGAAAAACAATGTTCATTTTACCGAAAACCAGCGTAATTAGCTTACCGGCTGTTAGTGGTAGTTTTTATTCTTCGGATAAAAAAGTTGAGATTTGATTATGTATATCTGGAATTTTATTTTTCATCACATCCCAAACGATGCTATAATTTACTCCAATATAATCATGAATAAGTCTGTCTCTCATTCCAGCCATATTTTTCCATTGTATTGAATTCCACTTTACTTTAAAGTCAGCGGGAATTTTCTTTGTAGCTTCTCCAATAATTTCTAAACTTCGAGTTATAGCGCGCTTCAAAGTCTCATCTTCTAGAAAGTCATTGAAAGATAAATCTTCACTGACAGAAATTATATAATAACATTCATCTTCAATATGTTTAAGATATTCTTTTGGATCTTTAGACATATTGAACTTCATTTAAAATTTTTGGACCAATATAAGGACTCAATCCATTTTTCGTTACAACTTCGATTTTTTCGTTTTTGAAAAGCTTCTCAAATAGATCGTAAACTGCCATATAGTTATCAAAATTCTCTTTTTCAGGTTCAAAATCAATCAACAAATCGATATCACTTTCGTTAGATTGTTCGTTACGAATATAAGAACCAAATAAACCAACATTTCGAATACCAAATTTCGAAAGTTTAAGTTTATTCGATTTTAGCTTTTTTAATATGTTGTCTTTTGTTGTCATTTTAAACTTTTTCCAAATATACAAAAGTTTGTCTTTGGAAGTTCGTCTCCTCAAAAATTACCACTAACGTGTGGCCGCTTCGCGTCAGTTGCGGCAATTGGAGCAGAGTACTTTCTGCAACCGTAAACGAAGTTATGAAAATAAAACGTTCAGCCAATCAAAAACCAGCAATTGCGTGAAGCGGCGGTTATATGCCGTTTCTATGCTCGGCCATTTGTATAAAACTTTATAATCTTCTTTTTCTTCAAGTCAATTATTAAATGAAAATAGCAACTTCCTCCATCGTCAACATCTATCTTGTCTAATTTCCAGTTTTCATCTTCTCGCATTTCGCAAAAACAATTGACTTCAACTTCTGTCCCGCTTTTAGATAGATATGGGAAATATTGCCTTTTGTATTTTTTTAAATCAATTTTAAAATTTTCATTATAAGAGTCAACTTGAGGATTTTCGAGTCTATATTTTGTAATTTTTTCAGTTTGCTTTAAATTATAGATATTTACAGATTCACGTAATAGTTTTTCGATTAAATTCATTTCTTTTTTTGATAAAGAAACTTCAGATTTGCTATTCTGAATTATTGCAATGTAATCGCCATGAAGTGTATCGACTTCAACAATTCTTGCCGGAATTTTCATATCTTTATTTTGTCCAATAATTAGATTTGAGCAAGTCAGAAAAAGTATAAACATTAATTGTTTCATATTCGTTGTATTCGCGATTCGTGTTCTGAAATGGCATATAACGTTTGGCCTGTAACCGTCAGTCGCGGATCCAAGCGAGCTGAGTTCTCTCTGCTAAGATAGAATTTCTTCGTGAAAACGAAACTTCAATTTACCGAAAACTCCGCGATTGCGGTTACAGGCGGTTATGCGTCGTGCGTTATTCTTTATTATTTGGAATACAATCGATATTCAATGCGATTCCACTTTGACCAATTCTTTTTAATTCTTCTGCGTTAAAACCTAAAGCACATTGTTGATCAAATTCATATAAAAGCCAAATGAGTATATTTTCTTTTTGTATTCCAATTAAACTTAACTTTTCAAAGTTTGGCTCTAATATTTCCAGAAAAACATTTATAAAATCAAAGTAATCAATTTCTTCGTTGTTTACAACTTGATATGCCCAAGTGCTATACTTTTCTTGATCTTCTTTTGAATTTTCGGTAGGTGCAACTTTTAATATTTCAGTAATTTTTTGATAAGTTTCAAAATCATTGCTTGTATCAATATATAAATTGTGATATTTCATTTTCTGTGTTTTGATTTTGAGCGTTCTTGTCGGCGGTTTCAAATTGCTAACGCAACTTTAAGCTAAAATACACAAAAAAATCAGAGTTCAATTTTTGCTATAATCATTTCATTGAAAACCTCTGATGGCGATCTCACATCCAGGACTTTTCTTGGCCTTTCATTGAGCTCTCTCTGGACTTTTTTAAGGTACGCTTTCGAGTGTACTGATAAGTCGGTTCCTTTAGGAAAGTAATCCCTTAGAAGCCCATTTGTGTTCTCATTTGTAGGCCGTTCCCAAGGACTGTATGGATGTGCAAAATAGACTTTCACTTTCGTGTTTTTAGTGAATAATTTATGCTGAGCCATTTCGGTTCCGTTGTCGTAGGTAAGGCTCTTTCGCATGAGTTTAGGGAGTTTCTTGAACTCGGCTTCAAATGCTTTGCGCACAGTTTCTGCTTCCTTGTTTTGAAGATGTACCAATATCAGTGCGCGTGAACTTCTCTCAGTCAATGTTCCTATAAAAGATTTGTTTTCCTTTCCTACAATCAGGTCGCCTTCCCAATGGCCTGGAATCTCACGTCCGAGCACTTCTACCGGGCGCTCATCAATGGTTGTCCTGTCGGAGATCTTCACATCACGGACAGCTTTAGTATGTCTTGATCCGCGTGTTTTTCGCTTTTGGCGAAGCTGTTTAATGAGTTCTTCTTTGAGTGATTTTTTGCTGTGCAGATAGATATAAAAATAGATGGTTTCGTGGCTTGCCTGCATGCTTTTCTCATTAGGATATTTCTTTTTTAAAGATAATGAAATCTGCTCAGGCGACCATTTTTTTCGCAATTTCGAAAGCACATATTTCAACAGAATTTTATTGGATAAAATCTTTGATCTGCCGTAGTTTTTTTCACTGCAGATCTTCGTTGATCTCATATGAGAATGAAATGCACTATAAGAATTGTAATGCGTATTTTGTATCTCACGGGAGATGGTAGATTTATGTCTATTTAACAAAATAGCAATGGAACAAGCTGACAATCCCTTGTCAAGATACTTCTCAATCT
>Ga0247812_10001472_pt1 | contig 13347 bp, 15 predicted proteins | sample UWRJL149409B1_FD_178011 | JGI IMG/M metagenome (GOLD analysis project Ga0247812, IMG submission 178011) | Plant litter microbial communities from Arlington Agricultural Research Station in Wisconsin, United States - UWRJ-L149-409B-1 | ecosystem: Environmental > Terrestrial > Plant litter >...
GGCCGACGGCTGTCCTGGCCGCCGCACTGTCCGGGTTTGACGCCGGACGTCCCGCTTCTTCGTCCCCGCCGCCGCAGACTCGCAAGGCCTTGCGCGCCTCCCGGTGCGACGGGACAGGAGAAGGATAGCGGGGGTTTGAAGCAGGGCGCGCTCGCGGGGGCGTTTGAGGCGCAAACCCGGGAAATCGTTGGGGTTGGAGGGGGTGCGGGTGGCGGGTTCGCCGATTCTTCCTTTCCTCATTCCGGGCGAAGGAGGGCGTCAGCGAACCGCAGACCCGGAACGGGGCGGCGCCGAAGGCGACCTGTTCACGCGGGATGCGGGACGCGCCGGTGTGCGCGACAGTTTCGCGCTCTCGCGCGCCGCCCTGTTCCGGGTCTTCGCTGCGCTCGCCCGGAATGACGAACGGGAGGGGGAGCAGTTCGTGACCTGGGCGTTTGTCTTCGGGCGGAACCTTGTCCATGCCTGTCCGAGAACAGACGTTCCGAACGTCTGGCAGGGGTGGAAAGCGGACTGGAAGGCTAAGGTGTGGCAGTGCGGTAGAATGGCCGAATGGCTAGATCACTCTGACAGCTGTCATAGGAGAAGCGGCCCGGAGGTAATCCTGATCCCCTTCGCGCTGAATCTAGTTCTGCTTCTGTCCGTATCGGCTTACTTTCAATCCGGAGCGCAACCCGCCGACCGCCTATCCAAGTTTCATGGCTAAAAACCCGAAGGTCGGTCGCCATAGGTATCTGGATCACTAGCTCTGGCTGGCGAGACATGACGATTGGAGCCATGCCGTCCTGATAAGCAGCAGCCGCGTTACATCCCCGCTCCGGGTGGCAAAGCTCCACAACTGAAATCGTGTCCCCCGGAATGCCTTCAGAGGAGTAGGTGCTGCGCCGCATCAAAAGTCCCGGTGCGATTTCTTGTGCACCGCATTGTCTAGAGCTCGAAACAGCTTTCGCGGATCGCTCGGCTGAGACGTCCTCGCTGACGCCGCAACCCGCTACTGAAAGCCAGCACAACGTGAGAGAGGCCACCGATACGAACCGAGTGTGCATTGTTCTGGCTCCCCACTGACTGCTTCTATCATACGTTGCGACGGAAGCGATCATTTCCATTCATCGTTACTCATCCTCATCGGGACGGGCAATGGCCGAAACGGGTCGATGTCAGTCTTTCAAGTCGCCGCCGTAAGCAGACGGTTCGGCCGTCCAAAAGGGGGTGGATTGCGGATCAAGACGTCCGCCCCCGTGTCCGCCCACGTCGCCGCCTGCCTCGCCGCCCATGCCGGCGAGGCCTCGCCGGCTCATCTGGCCGTTCGCCATGCTTTTGGGCGCCAGAGTCCTCTCTCGCCGGGAGAGGGGGGCGTCACTTCGCCAGCCGGCCGGCGTCCTTGTCGGCGCTGAAGACGATGGACTTGTCGGGCTTGTCGGCCGTCTGGCCGGGGCGGTCGAGGGTGCGCAGGATTTGGCGGATGATGTTGAGGCGAGCAGTCTTCTTGTCGTCGGTGGCGATGACGATCCAGGGGGCGTGGCCGCTGTGGGTTTCGTCGAGCATCCGGTCGCGGGCGGCGGAATAGGCGTCCCAGCGGGTCTGGGCCTCGGCGTCCAGGGACGAGACCTTGAACTTCTTCAGCGGATCCTCGATCCGCTCGGCCAGCCGCTTCGCCTGTTCGGCCCTGGAGATGTCCAGCCACAGCTTGATCAGGATCACGCCGCTGTCGACCAGCATCCGCTCGAAGCGCGGGGCGTCCTTGAGGAACTGCTCGTGTTGTTGCGGCGTGCAGAAGCCCATGACGGGCTCGACCCCGCCGCGATTGTACCAGGAGCGGTTCAGGATCACGAGTTGGCCGGCGCCCGGCAGGTGGGGGACGTAGCGCTGGAAATACCACTGGGTGGTCTCCTGCTCGGTCGGCTTGGGCAGGGCGATGACCCGGGTCTGGCGCGGCGAGGCGTATTCGGTGATCCGCTTGATCGCCCCGTCCTTGCCGGCGCTGTCTCGACCTTCGAGCACGATCAGGACCTTCAGCCCCTTTTCGATGGCCCATGCCTGGGTTTCGACAAGCTCGATCTGGAGCTTTTCGAGGGCGGCTTCGTAGTCGTCTTTCTTGCTCATGGCGCGACATTGCGGTCTGGCGGCCGCGGGGGCAAGCGACAGGTCTCGGCGGACGATTGCGACCCGATGAGGTTTCGAGCGTTGCCGTATGTCATTCGACAGGCAATGCTGAGGCGGCATGAAGCGCGACTTCGCCGATTTCTGGAATCTGATCTGGGAGCTTGGGCTGGCGGCGTGCGCCATGTTCGCCCTGGTGAACGCCGTCGTTCCGCATCAGGACCTGCCCTGGAAGCCGCTGGATCTGAACCGTCCGGTGGGGGCCGCGACCAGCGCCAAGGTCGCCGATTTCGAACTGCCATTCAGCGCGCCCGCCGAACAGGTTCAGGGCGCGACCGAGGCCTGTATGCAGACGCTGAGGGACGCCGGGGTGACCGTCGAACGGGTCGAGGACCGCAACGACGGCCAGTTCTGCGTGGCGCAGGGGCTGGTGCGGATCACCGGCGGGGACGTGACTCCGCTGGCGCCGTCCGACGTGGTCATGCAGTGCCCGCTGGCGGTCCGCTATGTGATCTGGGACCGGCAGGTGCTGCAGCCGGCGGCGACGGGGGCGTTCGGATCGAAGGTGGCGCGGGTCGAGAACTACGGGACCTATTCCTGCCGCCGGATCTATGGCTCGACCGAGGTCAACGACCGGCCCAGCGAGCACGCGCGGGCCAATGCGCTGGATGTGGCCAGCGTGACGCTGGAAGACGGGCGCAGGATCTCGGTGCTGGACGACTGGAACGGGCAGGGGCCGGCCGGGGTGCAGGGGGCGGGGTTCCTGAGGGTGTTGAGGGACGGGGCGTGTCGGGTGTTCTCGACCGTGCTGACGCCGGATTACAACGCCGCCCACGCCAACCACCTGCATCTGGACGGGGCGCCGCGCGGCCTGTGCGCGACCGGGCCGTCGCCGCAGACACGGGCCGGAGTCCCGGGCGGGGCCATCCCGCCGCGACCGTGAGAATCAGGCGGGACCGGACGGTTCTGATACTGTGGCGCCAAGGCCTCGCCGGCCGCGCGAATCGAATCCGGTTGACCGTTGTGGACAGACGCGAGAAAACATCTTCGCAGTCCGGATTATGCGTGGGGTCCAAACCCATGTTTCGCTCCTTCGCCTGAACGAGCCGTCCAGATGGACTGACGGGTTTCTCCGCGTGAGAGCCTGCCTGGAAAGCGCGTTTATGGAGAGCGCAGATATGGCGACCGGTACGGTCAAGTGGTTCAACCCCACGAAAGGCTTCGGCTTCATCCAGCCGGAAAGCGGCGGCGCCGATGTGTTCGTTCACATCACCGCCGTTCAGAAGGCGGGCCTGCAAGGCCTGGATGAGAACACCAAGGTCGAATACGAGCTGGAATCCCAGCGCGGCAAGACCTCGGCCGTGAACCTCAAGGTTCTCTAAGCCGAACGTCCTCGGACGTTAGAGATCGACGGGCGCGGGATCTTCGGATCCCGCGCCCGTTTTCGTTTGGCCCGCAGGTTTCCGGCGGGTCGACAGCTGGGCCAGGACAATGGCGGCCAGCACCAGGGCGCCGCCCAGAGCCTGAACCGGGGTCAGGGTCTCGCCGAAGATCCACCAGCTCAGCAGGCCGGCGACGATGGGCTGAATCAGGATGGTGACGGCGGTGACCGAGGCCGGCAGCTTGCCCAGCGACCAGGCGACGCCGCCCTGACCGGCCACATGCATGAGGCCCATTCCGACGCAGGCGCCCCAGCCGGCGATCGTGGCCGGGATCATGTCCTCGCCCAGCAGCAACGAGACGATGGCCAGGGGCGGGATGCCGATGGCGGTGGCCCACAGGGTGATGCGCATGGCGCCGGCGGTGGTCCGCGCCTGTTTGACCGCAAGGAAATAGCCCGAGTACCAGAGGGCGACGGACAGGCTGAAAATGTCGCCGAGCACCGGATTGGTCCCCTGCGTCCCGCTGGCGCCCGCCGCCATGGCGAAGGCGCCGCCCATGGCGAGAGCGAGGGCCAGGATGAACAGCCGGGCGGGCGCCTCCTTAAATACGATCCAGCCGAACAGGGTGACCACGACCGGCGTCAGGTTGCACAGCACCGTGGCGTTGGCGACCGAGGTCATGACGATGCCGTAGTGCCAGAAGCTGAGGTCGAGGGCGAAGAAGGCCCCCGCCAGCGCCATCCATTTCGACGGTAAGCCGATGCCTTCGCCGCCCGGTCTGGCGGCGAGCGCCAGCAACAGCGGCATGGCGAAGACGAACCGCCAGAAGCCGGCGGCGGCCGGGCCGGTCTCGGTCAGCCGCACCAGAATGGGGGCGAGACCGAGCACGCAGGCGGAGGCCAGCAGGACACACAGGGCGAAGGCGCGCGAGGACATGGCGGCTGCTTAGCCCGTCCGTCTCAGGCGGAGAAGGACAGTTCAGCCTTCAGCGCTTCGGCCGTCAGACCCGACGCCCTGAGCTCCGCCAGGGTGACCGACCGGTCCCGCTTGGCGTAGCGCTTGCCGTCGGGGCCGAGCAGCAGGGGATGATGGCGATAGACAGGAGTGGGGAGGTTCAGCAGGGCTTGCAATACGCGCTGGACAGAGGTCACCTCGATCAGGTCCTGGCCCCGGATGATGTGGGTCACGCCCTGCAGGGCGTCATCGACCACGGAGGCGATGATGTAGCCGGCGCCGATATCCTTGCGGCCAACGACCATGTCGCCGAGCTGTTCTGGGTGGGCGTGGTGGACGCCAGGTCGGATGATTTTCTCCGACCAGGTCAGGGCGTCCAGCGGACCGAGGCGGTCGCGCGCGGCGTCCAGCGACAGCCGCCATGCGAAGGGCTCGCCCGAGGCCAGCCGCTCGGCCTCTTCCGGCGCCGGCATCGGGCCATAGCTGAAGGCGTGGGGGTCGTTGGGATTGTCGGCGTGGGGGGCGACCCCGGCCAGGGCCATCAACTCCTTGCGCGTGCGGAAACAGCGGTAGAGCACGCCCATCTCGCGCAGTCGGCCGAGGGCGACGTCGTATTCGGCGCGGTGTTCGGACTGGCGCCTGACGGGCGTTTCCCAGTCGACGCCCAGCCAGGCCAGGTCGTCGTAGATCGCGGCCTCATACTCGGGCCGGCAGCGCGTGAAGTCGGTGTCCTCGATCCGCAGCAGAAACCGTCCGCCGGCGGCCTTGGCCGCATTCCATGCCGTCAGGACCGAGAAGGCGTGGCCCTTGTGCAGATAGCCGGTGGGCGAGGGGGCGAAGCGTGTGACGAACATCAGGCGTCGTCCAGCAGCGAGAGCCAGTCCCGGGCGGAATGGAGGATGCGCACGATACGAACGGCGTCATCCACGCGATACAGGATCACATAGTCGCCGACAGTTCGTTTCCTGACATTGAGGTTTCCGACGACCGGATACCGAAGGGGGGAGCGGGTCAGGCCTTCGGTAGCGACGAGGATGCGATTGATCACGCGGCCAGCGGCCCGGTCACTGTCCCGGGCGATCCAGTCCCCGATGTCGACCATATCCATCTCGGCCGCGCGCGAGATGACGACCTTCATTCTTCGGCGACACCAAAGCGAGCCTGCATTCGGGCGCGGACGTCTTCCAGCGAACTGCTTCTGCCGGCCTCGATATCCGCTATGCCTTCGTCGATCTTGGCAAGCAGGGCGGCCAGCGCCGCTTCGCGTTCCTGAACGAGACGGACACCGGTGCGAAGCACCTCGCTCTTGGAGCCGTAACGGCCGTCGCGGACGAGATCGGTGACGACCTTCTCCAGCGCGCCGAGTTCAACGGTCATGGTCATGGTGGCCTCGCTTTCAAGGCAATAATAGTTATTTGGCGTGCGGTGACAATGTCCGGTTTCCGCTGTCCATGCATTTCCGTGTCGGCGACTCGCCCTTAATCAGACGCCATGCCCGTCGCCCCCACTCCGACACAGATCGCCGCCGCCCGCGAGGCTCTCGCCGCCGCCGATCCGGCGATGGCGCGGGCGCATGCGCGCACGCCAGCGTTCGAGTGGCGGCTGAGGCCGGGCGGGTTCGAGAGCCTGTTGTGGATGATCGTCGGGCAGCAGGTGTCGCTGGCCTCGGCGGCGGCGATCTGGGCGCGGGTGGTCGAGGGGCTGGATGGCGCGGTGACGGCCGAGGCGGTTCTGGCGCGCGACATCGAGACCTTGCGCAGGTTCGGCCTGTCCCTGCCCAAGGCGAAATACGCGCATGAGATCGCCCTGGCCCAGGCCTCGGGACGGATCGATCTGGACGACATGGACGGGTTGAACGACGCCGAGGCGACGGCCGCCCTGGTGGCCATCAAGGGCGTCGGGCGGTGGACGGCCGAGACCTATCTGATGTTCTGCGAAGCGCGGACCGATGTCTTTCCGGGCGGCGACGTCGCCCTGCAGGAGGCGATCCGCTGGGCCGACGGCGCGGCTGTGCGTCCGACCGAGAAACAGGCCTATGCGCGGGCCGCACAATGGGAGCCGTATCGCGGGGTGGCGGCGCATCTGCTCTGGGCATGGTACGGAGGCGTCAAACGCGGCGAGATCGCCATGGAGGACGAGATCATGGGGTTGGACGCCATCAGGGGGCAGGCATCGTGACGCCGCTGGTGGATCCGGAGACGGCGCGGGTTCTGACGGATCCGCTGGCGGTGCTCGGCTGGCTGGACTTCGCCGGGGTGGCGGTGTTCGCCGCGACCGGGGCCCTGGCCGCCGCGCGCGAGAAGCATGATCTGGTCACCTTCGCCTTCTTCGCCGCGATCACCGGGGTCGGAGGCGGGACGCTGCGCGATCTGTTGATCGGGGCGCCCGTGTTCTGGGTGCAGGACTGGCGCTACATCGCGATCTGTCTGGGCAGCGCCGTGGCGATCTGGCTGATCGGCCGCCGCGACTGGCGGTTCCGGGCCCTGCTGTGGCTGGACGCCATCGGGCTTGGCGCCTACGGCGTTCTGGGGGCGGCCAAGGCCGAGGCTGCGGGGGCCGCGCCCCTGATCTGTATTGTCATGGGGGCGTTGACGGCCTGTTTCGGCGGCATCGTGCGCGACCTGCTGGCGGGGCAGCCCTCGATCCTGCTGCGGCGCGAGATCACAGTCTCGGCCGCCCTGCTGGCGGCGACGCTCTACATCGCTTTGCGGATACCGGACACGCCCATCTGGCCCGCCGCCGTGGTCGCCGCCATCGCCGGCTTCATGCTGCGCGCTGGCGCCCTTCGCTGGGGCTGGAGCCTGCCGGGATTTCCTGCACGGGGGTGAGGCGGGCCCTTTTGAGGCCAGCGTCTCTATAAACCTTGACTTCGTCGTCGCGGCTAGGGGTTTCGTCGCACGCCAATTGCTTCGGATGAGGCATCGGTCGGACACATCAGGAATGATGACCAGCTCGTTCAATATGACCCCAGATCGCCTGAAAATAGTTCTCTTTCGATATTTCTGGCCTGCCTCGGTCAGCTTGGCGATTGTGCTTTCATTCGCTGGGACCGCGTCGGCGCAGGAGGTTACGGCTCCGTATTCGCATGTGAGAATCCGAAACTGGGTCATGGATTTCGAGAAGGTTGTCTACAGCCCCGAGGCTGGCACCATGCAGGTGTACGCTGCCTTTAGGAATTCATTTGGCACCGGAGCACCTCCGGTCGTGACCGGCACAAATACTTTTCGAGCAGAAGTCGTTCGCGGTTCAGAGATCGACCGTCCAATTGGCCCTCTCGTCGTTGTCGGTGCTGCGGACGAGGTTCTTGGATCCGGCGCGGTTGTCGATCTGGGTCGTAGTGTTCGGGTCAGGTGGACGTTTCCGTACGTCCCTGAGCAGGGCCCAGCCAGGTCAATAAGATTTTTTGAACGCTCGACCCCTGTCCCTCTGCCTGGGCAGAAGGAGTATGGTCCGCAGCTTTCGTTATTCCGCTGAGGCCGTCAGCACCGGCAACCCCGGTCGAGCCAGGCTTCCAGTTTCCGGTAGTGGGCGCGGTCCGTCCGACACGCGCCATTCCGATCGTGCCGGACGCGCTGTTGACCTATCCGGCGGCACATTCGCTTCTTCAAAATTACTCGCCTTGGGGCGTGCAGTTCGATTCCGTCACCTATGGGCCATCCGGATTCGTACGGGTGAATGCGACCGTCGTGAACTACGGTCCCCGACGACGTATATTCCCGTCCCAAGCCAAAGGGGCTTTATACACCGCAGCCCCGCGCGGCGGCTTCGAGCAGGCGCGTAGCTATGCCACGGTGAACAACGGCCCAGCCGTTCCGGACGGCGCCGAGTTTCGCTACTCGTCGTATTTCAATCTCGATTTCGAATTCAATGTCGGCTCGGAAGCCGCGCAGAGAGAAGTTTCGCGGCTGGACATCGTGTTTCCGGACGGCGTGAAAGCGACCGTGGTTGTCCCGCCCTACGCCCCGCCGCGCCCTTCGACCTCAACCAACCAAACCCCTCCGTCGACGACCCCCACCGTTCGCCAGCCCCCGGCCGATCCCGTGCCCCTGCCGGGCTCCGAGGCCGCCCTCGCCCGGTTGGCGGGGACCTACCAGACCAGCATGGGTTCGACCCTGACGCTGGCGATGCAGGGCGGGCTGCTGACCGGACAGGCGTCGGATGGCGCCAGGGAGAGCGTGAAGCTGGCGCTGACGGCTTCCTGACGGGTCACTGGCGTCTTGCTGACCACCAGCGATGTCGGGGTGCAGACCTGGTACACCCTGGATCTGGGCTTTGCGGCTGATGCCGCGTCCTTCGACGGACAGGCGGCCTTCTTCCACATGCCGTCGAACTCGCCGATCGCCTATTCCGGCCGTCGTGTCGCCGGGGCGGCAGGCGGCGCTTCCGGCCCTGGCTCAACCAGCACAGCCCCGGGCGGCGCATTCACGAACGCAGGCTATTTCGCCCTGCGCGCGGACGCTGTGAAGCGGAACGGGCGGTCGGTGGAGGTCAATCTGACCGCCCGCAACTATCAGGGCGGCCGTCAGGCGGTGCAGCAGACCGACAATCGCTACTTCCTGGCGACGTCGCGCGGCGAGTTCCGCTGGGACAGCAACTTTTATGGCGCGACCGCCGCCGACCATCTGGATCACACCATCTGGCTGGAGAAGGACGAGCAGAGCCAGATCACCTATGTCTTCGAGGGTCTGCCATCGGACGCTGCGCCCCAACGGCTGATCGTCCGCGACTATTCCGGCAATGAGGTGGGCAGTCTCGATTTGTCGGGCCTGGGCGAGAACCGCCCGGCCCCGGGGAGCGCGGCCGACGGCGCGGCGGGGACGTCCGGCGTCGGATCGGCTATCGCCCTGGACCGGTACGAGGTCACGGTCGAGCGTGTGGCCCGGGCGCCGGATCGCGACTGGGAAAGCGTTCTGACCATTCGCAATGCGTCGAATGCGCCCCAGCGGCTGACGGTCACCGAGATCGGCATGGTGCTGTACGGCGCAGACGACCGGGCGTGGCACGCCAGCGGCAGCTTCTTCGCGGCCGACGGCACGGACCGGTTCAGCCACGTCGGCGCCCCGATGCTGCAGCCGGGCGAGCAGGTCCGGGTGCGGCTGTGGCACCCTCAGTCGGCGGGAGCGACGCCCGTCCGCTTCCGCATCCAGGAAGCCGGCGGCAAGAGCGCGGGAGGACGGCTGTAGGCGTCGTGAACCTGTCTTGCGGTCTTCGTGGCGGAGTCATCGAATCGGGGCTAGGGTGTGATCACAGATAAGGAAGGAGACCCGTCTTCAGTCCTGTCGCCTTGATCTCCCCCCAGACTATCGGGAGGGCCTGATGCAGGTCCTGACCCGTCCGCCGTCCGGGTTTCCCGCGCTGGTGCTGAACGCCGACTTCCGGCCCCTGTCCTATTATCCGCTGTCGCTCTGGCCGTGGGAGGAGGCGGTCAAGGCCGTGTATCAGGACCGCGTCGACGTCGTTTCGACCTATGACAAGGTGGTGCGCAGCCCCTCCATGGAGATGGTGCTGCCCAGCGTAATCGCGCTGAAATCCTATGTGGACCAGGACCGCAGCCCGGCCTTCACGCGCTTCAACGTCTTCCTGCGCGACGGCTTCACCTGCCAGTACTGCAACACGACGACCGAGTTGACGTTCGACCACGTCATCCCGCGCTCGCAGGGCGGCCGGACGACCTGGGAGAACATCGTCGCCGCCTGTTCCCCCTGCAATCTGCGCAAGGGCGGCCGCACGCCCCGTCAGGCCGGCATGCCGATCCGCCGCCTGCCGCACCGTCCGAACTCATACCAGTTGCAGGACGCCGGCCGCCGTTTCCCGCCGCACTATCTGCACCAGAGCTGGCTGGACTATCTGTACTGGGACATCGAGCTGGAGCCCTGAGGCGCGGTGTTCGGCGCGGCCTTGGAAAGGCCGTCAGGGGGCGCTAGGGAACGGGGCCGCGCAGGCTTCGTTCAGCAGCGCGTCCTTTCATCTCCATTCGAGTCTGTTCCGCCCATGAAGCTGCGCGTCCGCTGCGAGCTCGTCTATCGCTTCGATCCGCCCACCGACGCCATCTATCAGATCGAGGTCGCCCACTGGCCGGGTCAGGAGATTCTGGAAGAATCCCTGACCACTACGCCCTCGGTCCGCTTTCATGAGGACAAGGACGCCGAGTTCGGCGCCCGCACCCTGCGCGCCCACCTCGAGGGCGAGGTGTCGCTGGTCTATGAAGCGGTGGTCGAAAACGGAGTGTTGCAGGGCCTGCCGCCGGGCGTGTCGCAGCACGACTGGAACGACCTTCCGGCCGAGACCCTGCCGTATCTGCTGCCCAGCCGGTACTGCCCGTCGGATCAGTTCGACCGGTTCGTCCAGCGCCAGTTCGGCGAGACTTCGGGCGGCGAGCGGGTGCTGGCCATCCTGAACTGGATCCGCGAGCACGTGGATTATGAGCACGGCGTCTCGAACTCGGAGACCACGGCGGCGCGGACCTTCATCGACCGGGCGGGGGTGTGCCGCGACTTCACCCATCTCGGGATCACCCTGTGCCGGGCCTCGGGCATTCCGGCGCGGGCGGTCAGCGCCTATGCCCACCAGCTGACGCCGCCGGATTTCCACGCCATCTTCGAGGTCTATCTGGACAATGGCTGGTGGCTGGTCGATCCGACCGGCCTTGCGCCGATCGAGGGTCTGGTGCGGATCGCCTGCGGCCGAGACGCCGCCGACATCGCCTTCCTGAGCACCCAGGGCGCCTGCGAGATGGTCAGCCAGTCGATCACCGCCGTCCCGGCCTGACGTCAGTCGTTGGGGCGCGGCGGCAGCCGGTCCTCGGTCTGGCGGGCGTGATAGGCGTCGATGAAGTCGAGGCGACGCAGCAGCTTGTTCGCCGGATCGATCAGGACGTGGGCCGTCGACGGGGCCTCGAACCGGGCCGTGCCGCCGCGCATGTCGAAGGTATTCACGTGGCCGTCGATCTCGACTTCGACCGGCATGGGGAAGGCGCCGCTGGCGGTGTCCCAGCGCAGGGTGACGCGGTCGCCGTCGCGGGTCTGGACCAGATCGGGGAGGGCGGCTTGATAGATATAGGCGTCGAAGAACCACTGCATGTCCCGACCGGCCTCGTCGCTTACGATGGCGATGAAATCGGACGTGGTGGCGTAGCGCGGCTGGAAATTGCCGGGGTGCGGGTCGGGGCGACCGTAGATCAGCCGCGTCAGGGACCGATAGAAGGCCTCGTCCCCGATCAGCAGACGCAGAGAATGGGCGACCAGCGCGCCCTTGTAGTAGATGTCGAGGCCGGGCCCGGTGGCCTGGCTGTCGACCGCCGCGGCGTCCTGCGGCCGGCCTGACACCAGGGGAAACCGGTTGGCCAGCGTGAGACGCATCGCCGCCAGCTCGGTCTCCATATAGCGATCGCCGTTCAGCCACCGGGCATAGAGAGGCTGCATGTAACTGCCCAGACCCTCGTGCAGCCACATGTCGTCCCACGAGCCGTTGGTCATCTGGTTGCCGAACCATTCGTGCGCCAGTTCATGCTGAAGCAGCCAGTCGTAGCCCTTGCCGTCCAGCTTGTAGCCGTTGCCGTAGGCGTTGATCGTCTGGTGCTCCATGCCGAGATAGGGCGTCTCGACCACCCCCATCTTCTCGTCGCCGAAGGGGAACGGGCCCACCGTGGCCTCGTAGAAGTCGAGCATCCTGGGGAACTCGGTGAACAGGGCGGCGGCGCGTTCGGCGCGATCCGATTCGAGGCGCCAGAAATGCAGGGGCACGATGTTGCCGAACCGGCTTTGATAGGGCGCGGTCAGTTCGACATAGGGGCCGACGTTCAGGGCGATGGCGTAGGTGTCCGGGTTGGCGGCGGTCCAGTTCTAGGTCGCGGTTCCGTCGCCGTTATCGATCTTGCCGAGGAAGCGTCCGTTGGCCGGGGCCGAAAGGTCGGACGGTACGGTGATATGCATGTCGACGCGGGCGGGCTCGCCCTGCGGGTGGTCGATACAGGGCCAGAACAGATCGCAGCCCTCGCCCTGAAGCGCCGTGCCGATCCAGGGCTTGCCGTCGGGCGTTTTCGACCAGACGAAGCCGCCGTCCCAGGGTGCGTTCGAGGCCTGATGCGGCTGGCCGCCATAGGCGATGCGCAGGGTCGCGCTTTCGCCGGTCGAGAGCGCGCGCGTCAGCCTGACCGTCAGTCGGCCGTCCGGATTTGACCAGTGTTCGTCATCGACTTCGATCCCGTCGATCTGGATGGAGGTCAGGGCGAAGCGCGTATCCAGCTCAACCACCAGGGCGTCGATCGGCATGGTCGCGGTGAAGGTCAGGGCGGCGATGGCGTCGATCGCCTCTTCCTCAGGCAGGACCCTGATCGCCAGATCAGCGAGATCGAATCGCATCGCCAATTGTTCGGGCGTGCGCGGCGTACCGCTGCTGAGGGTGAAGGGGGTGGAGGTCGTTTGCGCGACGGCCGGGCCTGTGGCCAGCGTCAGGACGGCGAGCGAGGCCGCCAGCAGCAGAGGAATCGAACGCACGGCATGCTCCGCGAGACTTTCGGCAACCCTAGCGGGCGAGGTCGAGGAGGCGAAGACGCAAAGAAAAAGGCCGGTGTTTCCACCGGCCTCTTCAAAACTTCGGAGCGACGTCGCCGATCAAGCGGCGGCGGCTTGTTCGGCCAGCTTGGACTTGACCTGACGCTTGATGCGCTGGGCCGCGACCGACAGTTGCTCGTCGCCCGCCTTGACGATGAAGGCGTCCAGGCCACCCTTGTAGTCGAGGGTGCGCAGGGCGGCGTTGGAGATGCGCAGGGTGTAGGATTGACCCAGAGCTTCCGAAGCCAGCTTGACCTTCTTCAGCGACGGCAGGAAGCGGCGCTTGGTCTTAACATTCGAGTGGCTCACGCTGTGGCCGACCATCGGGCCGATACCGGTGAGTTCGCAACGACGCGACATCG
>Ga0247812_10001473_pt1 | contig 13345 bp, 14 predicted proteins | sample UWRJL149409B1_FD_178011 | JGI IMG/M metagenome (GOLD analysis project Ga0247812, IMG submission 178011) | Plant litter microbial communities from Arlington Agricultural Research Station in Wisconsin, United States - UWRJ-L149-409B-1 | ecosystem: Environmental > Terrestrial > Plant litter >...
TACAAGGCGATGGGCTTCCCGCCGCGCATGTTCACGGTGCTCTTCGCAATCGGCCGCCTTCCGGGCTGGATCGCGCAGTGGCGTGAGATGAACCTCGACCCCGCCACCAAGATCGGTCGCCCGCAGCAGCTGTACATCGGCGAGCCCGAGCGCGCCTGGCCTGAGCGCTAGGTCGCTCTAGCTCGTTCTACCCGACGTATTCCGTCGGCGTCGTGAGGATCGTCACGTTGCGGAAGCTCGCCGAGATCTCCCCGGAGACACTCGGCGAGCACCGGATGCTCAGGGTCGCCTCCGGCAGCTCGCGCGTGTCCTCGAAGCCAAGCGTCGTCCATGACCCGTCGGCCACGGCGCTGCGCTCCGGCTGATCGATCGCCAGCAGCGCCCCGCTCAGGTCGACGAGAGCGCAGTCCAGCCGGGCACCGGGAGTCGACGACACGAACCGCACGTCGAGCGAATACCCGGTGACGTAGCGCCCGCGATCAATCGTGCGCCCGCCGAGGTCGAACGTTTCGCCCGCGGTGCGGAAGCCGGAGACGAGCGTTGTTCCGCCCGCCGATTGCCCGTTAAGAACCAGACCGACGGATGCCACGGCAATCGCGCCAACGAGGGCGCAGCCGCCCACGATCCACACCGTTACCCTGCGTCGTCGCATGGCTCATCATCCCACCGCGGCCTGTCCGTAACTCAGGCCGCTGGTGGGTCTGAGTTGCGGCGACCTACGCGTGAAGGGCGGCGTTGAGCTCGACGCGCGTGCCAGAGCGCGGAAGAACCTCGACGGCTCCCGTGAGGGAGTTGCGACGGAACAGCAGGCCGGGAACACCGCTCAACTCGACGGCCTTCACTGTGCGCGGTTCGGCATCCTTCTGCAGAACGACGACCTTCGTGCCTGCGGTCACGTAGAGCCCCGCCTCGACGACGCTGTCATCTCCGATGGAGATGCCGATGCCGGAGTTGGCGCCGAGAAGCGCGCGCTGACCGATCTCGACGCGCTGGTTTCCGCCACCGCTCAGGGTGCCCATGATCGAGGCGCCACCACCGATGTCGGAGCCGTCACCAACGACGACTCCCTGCGAGATGCGCCCCTCGACCATCGAGGTGCCGAGCGTTCCGGCGTTGAAGTTCACGAATCCCTCGTGCATGACGGTGGTGCCCGGCGCGAGGTGGGCTCCGAGGCGAACGCGGGCGGCATCCGCAATGCGTACGCGGTCCGGCGTGACGTAGTCGACGAGGCGCGGGAACTTGTCGATGCCCTGCACCGCGATGCCCGCACGGCGAAGACCCGGGCGAAGACGCGTGAAGTCGACGGGGTGCACGGGGCCGGCGGTCGTCCAGACGACGATCGGCAGGTGCGGGAAGATGCCGTCGAGGTTCACCTGGTTGGGTGCGACGAGCAGGTGACTCAGCAGGTGCAGACGCAGGTAGGCGTCCGGGGTGGACGCGGGGGCGGCATCCAGATCGATCTCGATCGTCACGAAGTCAACGTGGACGTTGCGGCGCGCGTCGGCCACGAGGAATTCCGCGAGCTCGGCCGGGGCAATATGCGGTTCGGTGCCGGCCGGGAGCGCCCCGAGCTTCGGGTTCGGAAACCAGGTGTCGAGGGTAGTGCCGTCGCCGGCGATCGTGGCGAGGCCATAGCCCCAAGCTGCGCGAGAAGTCATGGGTCAAGCGTACCGACAGAGCGTGCACCGGTCGGTCGCCACGATTTAGTCCTCCAAGTAGAGTCGAAGCATGCCGATTGCTGATTCGACCGTGCCCGTTCTCGACCTGACGGCGACGTCGATCGACATCACCCGTCAGCTCTGCGACATCGAGTCGGTGTCGGGCAACGAGCGCGTGATCGCGGATGCCATTGAGACTGCCCTCGCAGCGGCATCCCACCTCGAGGTCATCCGCGAAAACGACGCGATCGTCGCGCGAACCAACCTCGGCCGCGCCAAGCGCGTTGTCATCGCCGGACACATCGACACCGTGCCGATCAACAACAACTTTCCCACCCGCTACGAGCAGATCGACGGCGTCGATTATCTCTGGGGACGCGGCACCGTCGACATGAAAGCCGGCGTCGCGGTGCAGCTCAAGCTCGCGGTCGAGCTCGCGGAGCCCGCGGTTGACATCACCTGGATCTGGTACGACCACGAAGAGGTCTCCGAGAGCCTCAACGGCCTCGGCCGCCTGGCGCGCACCCGCCCCGACCTGCTCGCCGGTGACTTCGCGATTCTCGGGGAGCCGACAAGTTCAGAGATCGAGGGCGGATGCAACGGCAACGCCCGCATCGAGGTGCGCACGTTCGGCCTCCGTGCCCACTCGGCCCGCGCCTGGGTCGGACACAACGCCATCCACGACGCCGCTCCCATTCTCGCTACCCTCGCCGACTACCAGCCGCGCGAGGTCGAGGTCGACGGTCTCGTTTACCGCGAGGGCCTCAACGCTGTCGGTATCTCCGGCGGCATCGCCGGCAACGTCATTCCCGACGAGGCCATGGTGCACATCAACTACCGCTTCGCCCCAAGCCGCAGCGGTGAGGAAGCCATCGCTCACCTCCGCGAGCTGTTCGACGGCTACGACGTGACGGTTGTTGACCTCGCCGAGGGCGCTCGCCCCGGACTCGACGCGACGCTCGCGCGCAATTTCGCCGCGGCCGTCGGGGGAGTGCCGAAGCCCAAGTACGGCTGGACCGACGTCGCACGCTTCAGCGCCCTCGGCATCCCGGCGGTCAACTACGGGCCTGGCAACCCACTCAAGGCGCACGCCGACGACGAACGGGTGGCCCTCTCGGAGATCACCGCGTGTGAAACGGGACTTCGCTCGTGGCTGACGACCGGCTAACCACCACCGGACGCCCACCCGGCACCGGGCGGGCCCCCTCGACGCCCACCGCCGCCCTGTGGCTTCACGTGCGGTACCGCCTTACTCCGTGGTGGGTGAAGGTCATCGTGATCTTCGCGGTGTCTCGCGTTGTGACGACGAGTCTCCTGCTCGCGAAAGCCGCTGAGCAGGGTGCTAATCCGTGGACCGGTGCGCATCCGGGTTACTTCGACTTCGCCGCCATCTGGGACGGCCGCTGGTACAACATCATCGCGGTCGCGGGGTATCCGTCGACGCTTCCCGTGACCGATGCCGGCACGATCGGAGAGAACGCCTGGGCGTTCATGCCGATCTATCCGGGACTCGTGCGTGCTCTCATGCTCGTCACCGGCCTCGACTTCGCCGTGGTGGCGGTCTTCGTGTCGACCGCGTTCGCGCTCGCGACGGCCCTCATGTTCTACCGGCTACTCAACCTCACGCTCCCGTCCGAAACCGCGTTGTTCGCGGTCGTCCTGTACTGCTTCGCACCACTCTCGCCCATCCTGCAGGTCGCCTACGCCGAGTCGATGTTCGCGTTCCTGTTGACGCTCAGCCTCTACCTGCTCGTCACTCGCCGTTACTCGCTGCTGATCGCCTCGGTCTTCGCGATGTCGCTCACCCGACCCGGTGCTCTCGCATTCGCCCTCGCGCTCGGGGTGCACGTGATTATTCGCTGGGTGAAGCGCGACACCGACCCGTTCCCGATGGCCGAGCGCGTGGCATCCGTCATCGCTACTCTCGCCGCTGGCATCTTCGGCCTGACCTGGGCTGGCGTCGCCGCGCTCGTCACCGGCTCGCTGACCGCGTATACCGACACCGAGCTGGCGTGGCGCATCCCGTATGTCGGCGATCTCGGGTTGGTTCCGTTCCTCCCGTGGATTCAGGGTGCGAACTACTGGATTCCGAACGGGTGGGGGCCGGCGCTGCTGGCGCTCGCCGTTGTGCTGTTCGTGGCGTTCATGTTCACGCCGTTGGTCAGGCGACTCGGTGTCGACATCCGGCTCTGGGTCGGGAGTTTTGCGCTGTACATCCTCGCGGTGTTCTTTCCGCAGTCGAGCACGTTCCGCATCCTGTTTCCGGTGTTCCCGTTGCTCGGTGCCCTAGCGCAGCCGAAGTGGCACGTGTACCGCGTGCTCGTCGTCGCGATCTTCATCGCGCTCCAGGTCGGCTGGATCCACATCGCCTGGTGGGTCGACGGCATCGACTGGACGCCCCCGTAATTCCAGTAAACGTCAAGATTTCTGTCCTCGATTTTTCCGACGGCAGTTCATACGCGATAATAGAGAAGTACCTATGAAAGGGGACTTCTCATGGCCGCCATGAAACCGAGGACCGGAGACGGACCGATGGAGGCTGTCAAAGAAGGACGCCTCATTATCGTTCGCGTACCTCTTGAAGGCGGTGGCCGTCTGGTCGTTTCCGTCAATGACGCCGAAGCCAAAGAGCTGCACGACGCCCTCGCCGGTGTTGTAGCTACGGTCTAGTACTTCTTTTTTAGCCAAGAAGCCGGCCCCGATTTCGATCGGGGCCGGCTTCTTGCTTTAAGTCTGGTGACTAGTCGGCGATCTTGGTCAGCTGAAGGAGCCCATCACCGACGGGGGAGAGCGCGCTGATCACGGCGGTCGACGCCGAGATCTCGCGAAGCAGGCTGCGGAATTCCGTCACCGTCTCGTCGCGCTGCGACGGGTTGGCGACACGACCGCGCCAGAGCGCGTGGGCAACCAACACGGTTCCACCCGGGCGCACGAGGCGAAGGCCGTGCTCGACGTATTCGATGACCGACTGCGGGTCGGCGTCCACGAGCACGATGTCGTAGCTCGACTCGTTCATGCGCGGAAGCACGTCAAGCGCGCGGCCGGCGATGAGGCGGATGCGGTTGCTCGCGATGCCCGCGTTGGAGAAAGCGGTGCGGGCAAGCTGCTGGTGGTCGATCTCGGAGTCGATCGACGTGAGGATCGCCTGCGGGGCGCCGTGCAGCATCCAGAGGCCGCTGACGCCGGCTCCGGTGCCGATCTCGATGATCGAGCGAGCGGATGTCGCTGCCGCGATGACCGCGAGCTGTGCACCGACGGCGGGGCTGATGGCATCGATCCCGACCTCGACGGAGTGCGCTCGCGCTTCGGCGATGTCGTCGCGTTCGAGGGGGAAGTCTTCTGCGAACTTCCAGTTGAGTTCTTTTTCGGCCACGTGTTACTCCTTGTTCTTCCCCACTGTAAGCGCGACTGCAGCCAGCACCGGCTATTCTGAGCGGGTGTCCTTTGGGTTGACGTTCGACAAGCTGCTGATCATCGGGATCATCGCTGTCTTTCTCGTGGGCCCGCAGCGACTTCCGTACTACGCGTCACAGCTCGCGAGGCTCGTGAAGACCGTGCGGGGCATGGCGAGCGGTGCACGCGAACGCCTGCGCGAAGAGATGGGTCCGGACTTCGACGACGTCGACTGGAAGAAGCTCGATCCGCGCCAGTACGACCCCCGGCGCATCATTCGTGAGGCACTGCTCGACGACGAGCCGACCCCCGTGATCAAACCACCCGTCGAATCCGCCTACGCCCAGCGCCAGCGGTTCGAGCGTGAGGGCCGGCCGGCCCCGTTCGACAACGAGGCAACCTAGCCTTTTGCCTTCGTTCTAGCGGCGGCGGATCAGCTTCAGTCCGCCGAGCAACACGAGCATGACGCCGGTCATGGCCGCGAATTCCTTGCCGGTACGGGGGAGAGTCAGCAGCCCGGTCGATTCGGCGACCGTTCGCGAGTCGACGAACCGCAGGATTCCCTCGCGCCCGTTTCGGCGGCCGAGGCCGGACTTCTTCATGCCGCCCATCGGCGCATCGACGCTCGAGAACGAGGCGCGGTAGCCCTCGTTGATGTTGACGCTTCCCGCGTCGATGGCGTCGGCGACGATGCGAGCACGACGGATCGACCGGCTGAAGACCGAGGCGTTGAGCCCGTACTCCGAGGAGTTCGCGGCGACGATCGCCTCATCGACCGAGTCGACGACATGGATCGCGACGACGGGCCCGAAGGTCTCGCCGGCCGCGCAGGCCATATCGGGCGTGACGTTCGCGAGCACGGTCGGTTCGAAGAAGTACGGGCCGAGTTCGGGGCGCGGCGATCCGCCCGCGAGAACCGTGGCTCCCTTCTCGACGGCATCGGTCACGTGCGCCTGGACGCGCTCGAGTTGCGCGGCGGACGTCAGGGAGCCGACATCCGTTGTGTAGGTGAAATCGGCGCCCTGCGAGAGCGACTTCACCCGGTCGACAAACGCCGCCGTGAACGCCTCGCTGACGGCGGCGTGCACATAGATGCGCTCGATAGAGACACAGAGCTGGCCCATCGACGAGAAACAAGCGTAGACGGCGCCCTCGGCCGCTTTCTGCGGGTCGGCGTCGTCGAGCACGAGCAGCGGGTTCTTGCCGCCGAGCTCGAGCGAGACGCCGGTGAGGGATGCAGCGGCGCGTTCGGCGACGCGGGTTCCGGTGGCGGTCGACCCGGTGAAGCAGACGTAGTCGGCCGCGTCGACAACGGCGTTGCCGATTTCACTGCCGTCGCCCGCGACGACGGCCCACAGCGCCGCGGGCACTCCGGCGTCGATGAAGGCCCGGCGGGCCGCGAGAATCGTCAGGGCTCCCTGGTTGTCGGCCTTCTGCACGACGGCGTTGCCGGCGGCGAGGGCGGGAATGGCGTCCATGAGCGAGAGGCTGAGCGGAAAGTTCCACGGCGTGATGATGCCGATGACACCCTTCGGCTTGTAACTCACGCGCGTCTGCAGCACGACCGGGATGCCGGCCCGGCGGCGCTTCGTCGACAGCACGCTGCCGGCGGAGACGGCGTAGTAGCGCGTGACGGTTGCACCCTGGAAGACCTCCTCGAAGGCCTGGCCGCGGGTCTTGCCCGTCTCGGACTGCAGGATGTCGAGCAGGTCTTCGCGGCGCTCGAGCAGAAGGTCGTGGGCCTTGAGCAGCACGGCACGACGGTGGGCCGGGCCGGCGAGCAACCAGGAGAGCTGGGCGACGCGAGCGGCGGTCGCGGCCTGCTCGACGTCGGCGGCGCTGCTGAGCGGAAGCTCGTGCAGAATCTCCCCGGTGAACGGGGCGATGACGGGCGCCGTGGCGGTACCGCTCGTGGTCAGGTCGCCGACGAGCTTTGCAGCCACGTCGCGCGAGATGAGGGTGCGGGTCAGCGTTGTACCGGTCATGCGCACAGCCTAGAACCTGCCGCTGGTGGCAGTCTCGAAATCTAGAGAATAACTTCGTGTTGTTTCTGCACCCTGGCCGCTTCGGCGCGAAGGGCATCGATGACGACCCGCACCGACGGACGTTCCGCGCGGTCGGGACGCATGAGGGCCGTCACGAGTCGCTGCGCTTTGACGCCGGAGAGCGGGCGGGTCACGAGTCCGTTTTCGTGGTCGCGGGTCGTGTAGCGCGGAAGGATCGCGATGCCGTGCCCGCCCGCGACGATGGCCTCCATGATGCCGTTGTCGAGAAAACGCTGGCTCACGTGGGCGGGCGAACCGTTCACAGCCTCGATCTGCCGGACGACCCGGTCGAACGGAAACCCGTCGGGCGACCCGATCCAGGTTTCGTTCACAACGTCGCGTGGCGAGATGCTCGACTTGGCGGCGAGCGGATGTCCCTCCGGCAGGGCCACGTCGAGTGGCTCGGTCATGAGCCTGACGACGGTGAGGCCCCGTTGCTTCCACGAGGGCATGAGCCCCGGTGCATCCGCGACGACGATGTCGAAATCTGGCGTGAGGTCGGCGAAGTCGGGAAGCAGTGGATCCTGGTCCGAACAGGTGAGGGTGAGTCCGGGAACCGTCGCGATGGCGCTCAACACACCGGGCAGCAACATCTGCCCTCCGGTCGGGAAGGTGGTGAGGGTGACGTCGCCGCGCGGGGCCTGCTTGAAGTCTTGCCAGAGTGCCTCTGCGCGCTCGAGTGCGACAGCGACATCCGTTGCCGTCTCCGCCAGCATCTGGCCGGCGCCGGTCAGTTCGATGCCGCGTCCGCGCCGTTCGGTGAGGGGGATTCCGGCCTCGCGCTCGAGCACTTTGAGCTGCTGTGAGACCGCGGAAGCAGTGCGATTTGTCGCCTTCGCGACGGCCGTGATGCTCCCGCGTTCTGACAGTTCTCTCAGTAGCTCGAGGCGGCGGACATCCATGTAGTAAAGCTACACGATTACCTAAGAAAGATTAGATTGTGCTAACTCTTTCGCAAGTGTCAAATAGCTATAGACCTAGTGAAGCCTCCTAGAAACCAGCACCGCCTGACGCGGTAGAGAAAGTACCCACACCAGCATGTTCATCGAATTCGCACTCATCGCAGCACTCGCCGTCGTCGCAGCCATCGGTTCCATCGTCGTCGTCGCCCGTGACGGCTACCGTCGCATCCCCACGCGTCGCGCGTAACCCGCACCCTCTCGCTCGAAACTCAGGTCTTGCTGCCTGAGTTTCGCCATTTAACCCCGAGTCCCACCCCGGTGTCTTAACCCGTTTCAAGGACTTTTTGTCGGCGATCCCGATCCTGCCGCTGAGTTGGCTCCAGAATCGCAGAAAGTCCTTGAGACGGCTTAAAAAGGGTGGGTCAGGTGACGGTGAGGCCGAGCTTGCGACCGGCCAGACCGCGGGCGCGCGTCGCCAGCTGGGCCGCGACGGATGCGATGGCAATCGCCGCCGGATCCGTCGGGTTCGCGAGTACTACGGGAAGGCCGGCATCCCCGCCCTCGCGCAGGGAAATGCTGAGGGGGATCGACGCGAGCACGCCGACCGGCTCATCGGGCGTGGACAGGCGGGCAGCGGCATCCGTCCCTCCACCAGAACCGAATAGCTCGAGAAGTGTGCCGTCCGGTTGTACAAGCCCGGCCATATTCTCGATCACGCCGATCACGCGCTGGCCGGTCTGCCGCGCGACGATCGCGGAGCGCTCTGCGACCTCGGCGGCGGCGGCCTGCGGGGTCGTCACGACGATGACCTCGGCCTGCGGCAGCAACTGCCCGATCGAGATCGCGACGTCACCTGTTCCCGGCGGCAGGTCGAGCAGCAGCACGTCGAGATCGCCGAAAAAGACATCGGTCAGAAACTGCTGGATGGTGCGGTGCAGCATCGGCCCGCGCCAAGACACAGCGGAGTTGCCCTCGACGAACATGCCGATCGAGATGACCTTCACGCCGTGCGCGACGGGCGGGAGGATCATGTCACTCACCTGCGTCGGCTTGGCGCCGGCGATGCCGAGAATGCCCGGGATCGAGAAGCCGAAAACGTCAGCGTCGACAACGCCGACACGCAGTCCGGTCGCGGCAAGAGCGACGGCGAGGTTGGCCGTGACGGTCGACTTGCCGACGCCGCCCTTCCCGCTCGTGATCGCGTAGATACGGGTGAGGGAGTCTGGGCCGAACTGCATCTCCCGCGCACGGCCACCGCGCAGTTTCGCCGTGAGTGCTTCGCGTTCCTCGCGCGTCATCACCCCGACACGCACGTCGACGGAGTCGACTCCGGAGACGGATGCCGCGGCGTCCCGCACATCGCGCTCAATGGTGTCCGCGGCGGGGCAGCCGACGATCGTGAGGCGCAGATCGACGGCGACCGAGGTTCCGGTGACGTCGACGCCGGCGATCATGTCGAGTTCGGTGATCGGCTTGCGAATCTCCGGATCGATGACCCTGCCGAGGGCAGCGAGAACCCGGCTACCGAGCAGAGCCTCGGATGCCGCCGGGTCGGACGAGTGAGTGGGGAAGGTCACTCCGACTTCTTCGGGTCATCGGATTTATCGAGGTCTTCGAGAAGACTGCGCAGCTCGGCCCGGATGAAATCTTTGCTCGCGAGGTCGCGCATGGCGAGCCGAAGCGCCACCACTTCGCGGGCGAGGTACTCGGTGTCGTTGAGGTTGCGTTCGGCGCGCTGGCGATCCTGCTCGATCTGCACGCGGTCGCGGTCTTCCTGGCGGTTCTGGGCGAGCAGCAGCAGCGGTGTTCCAGCCGATGCCTGGATCGACAGCGCGAGCGTCAACACGGTGAAGCCGTTGGCTACCGAGTCGACCTTCGGCCAGGCATCGGGAGCGAAAGCCGTGTAGCTCATCCAGACGATGACGAAGAAGATGAGCGAGAAGAGGAAGGTTGGGGTTCCCATTCCGCGAGCGATTCCCTCGGTGAAGCGCCCGAACCGGTCGCGGTCGGTGCGACGGAACGACGTGCGAAGGCCCTTGGGGGAGTCGAGACGGTCGTCGCGGCGGCTACTACGGTTGCTGCGGTCAGCGCGTGCCATGCGGTGCCCTCCTTCCCCGGTTCTGGGTGGTCTTTATCGGTATAGCTGCGGTCGAGGTGTCGAGCTCGCGAGCACGTTTCTCGGTCGATTCGTGATCGTCGGAGTCGGTACTTCGCCAGTCGTCGGGCAGCAGGTAGTCGAGGACATCGTCAATGGTCACCACCCCGACCAGTCGGTGGGTCTCGTCGACCACGGGCACTGAGACGAGGTTGTAGCTCGCGAGGATGCGGGACACTTCTGCGGCACTCGTGTGTGCGAGTACCGGCTCGAGTGTGTTGTCGAGCAGTGTGCCGAGGCGTTCGTTCGGTGGGTAGCGAAGCATCCGCTGGAAGTGGACCATGCCGAGGAAGCGACCGGTCGGCGGCTCATACGGCGGAAGCGTGACGCAGATGGCCGCACCGAGTGCCGGTGCGAGCTCGTGGCGACGGATGAGGGCGAGTCCCTCGGCGACCGTCGCGTCGGCGGAGACGATGATCGGCTCCGTCGTCATGAGGCCACCCGCGGTGTCGGGCGCGTACGACAGCAGGAAGCGCACGTCGTCGGCTTCCTCGGGCTCCATGAGGTCGAGCAGGGCTTCACCGCGCTCGTCGGTGAGTGCCGCGATGAGGTCGGCTGCGTCATCCGGCTGCATCTGGTCGAGCACGTCGGCCGCACGGTCGTCGTCGAGCTGGTTGAGGATGTCGACCTGTTCGCTCTCGGGCATTTCCTCGAGCACATCGGCGAGGCGGTCGTCGGAAAGTTCCTCGGCGACCTCGAGCATGCGCTGCTCCGGCAGGTCGAGCATGGCGTTGGCGAGGTCGGCCGGCAGCAGGTCGGCGTAGCTCGCGACGAGCTGGGTGGCCGACTGCGCTTCACCGGATGACACGTTCTCGATGATCTCGTCCCAACGCACGAATGCGGTGGCGCCCTTGGCGAACGGCGAACCGGACGGCTTCGGGCGGCGGCAGAACAGCTGGGAGACTTCCCACTCGCCGAGACCGACTTCTTCGATCGATACGTCTTCGATCGTGGCATCCGAACTGCCATCGCGCAGCGACACCTTGCGCCCGAGAAGTTCAGCGATGATGCGAACCTCGCCGCCGCGCTGTTCGAATCGGCGGAGGTTGATGAGTCCGGTCGTGATGATCTGGCCGGATCCGATGCTCGTGATGCGGCCGATCGACAGGAAGACGTGGCGCTTGCCCGGCACTTCGACGATGAAGCCGACGACGCGTGGGGCCTGCTTCTGGCGATAGACGACGAGTACGTCGCGCACCTTGCCGACCTTGTCGCCAGCGGGGTCGAAAACGGAGCACCCGGCCAACCGGGCAGCGAAGACTCTCGTTGCGCTCACAGTGAAACCCTACCCGTCTAGTGGGAGAATATTGGCGTGAGCAACCTGAGCCCTCTTGGGCGTCGCCCCGCCGTCATGCCGAGTATCCCGAAGGGCGACGTTCTCGGCACTTACGAGACGTATCTCGAGGCTCAGGACGTGGTCGATCGCCTCTCGAAGGCCGAGTTCGAGGTCAAGAAACTGGCCATTGTCGGTCACGACCTCACGACCGTCGAACGGGTAACCGGCCGCCAGACCTACGGGCGTCGTGCCGCCGGTGGAGCCGCGAGCGGAGCCTGGCTTGGTCTGTTCTTCGGCGTTCTGTTCTTCTTGTTCTCAGAGACGCCGAACCTGCCGTTCGTGGCCGCCGCGGTGTTCATCGGTGCGGGCTTCGGAATGCTGTTCGCGATCGTCACCTTCTCGATCGGTCGGCGCGGAAAAGACTTCACCTCGACCCACCAGGTGCTCGCCGCGAGCTACCAGATCGTCATCGATCCTGAACTGACCGCCAAGGCGCAGGCCGTGCTCGATGCGCCGGAGCCGACCAAGCCCTAAAACAGCAAGCCCTAAAACAGCAAGCCCTAAAACAGCTCGTAGCTGTCTCTAGAGAGCTCGAAGCCGGCGTTGTCGTTGCTGCAGGTGACCACATCGTCCTCGGTTTTGTTGTCAACGTTTTCCACTCGGGTGATCGTGCAGGTAATTCCGTTGTGCTCGATCTGGTACCCGGATTCGAGGACCTTCACGTCCGGATTTCCGAACTCTTTCACGCCAGCGAACGGCGCTGGTTCGCCAGAGCATAGGAGCTCGGGGGCGTGACCGTTGCGTGCCTGAAAACCGTGCCCGCAGGGCACCTCCACGCCCTCCGGCCGAGCCGGGTCGGTGTACGTGTAGTCCGTGATGTAGCAACCGTAAAAATCGCCGAATTCGGCCGTCGACTCTATGCCGCAGGCGATGTTGCCGTCGGCGGAGATGAACGACACGCCCTCGTCACCGAGCCCCTGGATGTCGTAGTCAGCTGGATCGACCGACACCGGGCTGACCGTCATCGTCGATCCGCCGACGAGCTCGACTTCGGGGGTGCCGGTCGAGGCACACCCCGCGAGCGTGAGTACGGCAAGGACGATGGCGGCGGACCCGAGGAGCTTCATACGCTCAAGCTAGCGTGCCAGCCAGGCCTCAACGTCCTCGATGGTGCGCGGGATGCCGACAGAAAGGTTCTCCGCACCGGATTCGGTGACAACGATGTCGTCTTCGATGCGCACCCCGATGCCGCGGTATTCCTCGGGAACCGAGAGGTCATCGGGCTGGAAGTACAGCCCTGGCTCGATCGTGAACACCATGCCGGGCTCGAGAACACCGTCGAGGTACAGGTCGCGACGGGCCTGCGCGCAGTCGTGCACGTCGAGACCGAGGTGGTGGCTCGTTCCGTGCACCATGTAGCGGCGGTGGTACTGGTGTTCCGCCTCGAGTGATTCCTCGGCCGACACCGGAAGGAAGCCCCACTCGGCTGTGCGCGCCGCGATCACCTTCATGGCCTCCGCGTGGATTTCACGGAACCGGATGCCGGGGCGCACGATCGCAAAAGCGGCATCCGCTGCGTCGAGAACGGCCTGGTACACGCGCTTCTGCACCTCGCTGTAGGTGCCAGAGATCGGCAGCGTACGGGTGATGTCCGCGGTGTAGTAGCTGTCGAGTTCGATACCGGCGTCGAGCAGGATGACATCGCCGGGGGTGACCGGGCCGTCATTGCGGGTCCAGTGCAGGATGCAGGCGTGGGCACCGCTCGCGGCGATGGTGTCGTAACCGACCGTGTTGCCGTCGGCGCGGGCGCGGCGATTGAACGTGCCCTCGACGAGGCGCTCGCCGCGCTCGTGCGCGACAATCTGCGGAAGGTCGGCGATGACGTCGTTGAATCCCTGGTGCGTTGCAGAGACAGC
>Ga0247812_10001474_pt1 | contig 13342 bp, 11 predicted proteins | sample UWRJL149409B1_FD_178011 | JGI IMG/M metagenome (GOLD analysis project Ga0247812, IMG submission 178011) | Plant litter microbial communities from Arlington Agricultural Research Station in Wisconsin, United States - UWRJ-L149-409B-1 | ecosystem: Environmental > Terrestrial > Plant litter >...
ACTTTTGTTTCTTTCAAAAAAGCATTAATAAATTCAACTAATTCTAAATTTATCTTGCCATAACCTCCAAAATGATAGTCAGAAATTAAATTCCAGTTATCTTGTTTGGCAAAAATACGAATTTCATCGGTTAAAAAGTCACCTTTTAACGCCGGAAACCCTAAAATTTTCTGATTTGGCAACGCACTATTGATCAATCCGGAAATGGTACCGCCTGTACCAACTGCACAGCAAACGTAATTAAAATTGGTATCTTGACCTGCTAAAATCTCTTCACAGCCTTTTACAGCGAGTTCATTTGTACCGCCTTCCGGCACCAAATAAAAATCGCCAAACTTCTCTTTTAGTTTTTCAATAAAGGAAATTTCCGTTTTGTACCTATATTCTTCCCGGGTTACAAATTCAAATTGCATTCCGTTTTCCTGAGCGAATTTTAGAGTTGGATTTTCTTCAATTTTATCAAAAAGTTCATCGCCACGAATAACACCAATTGTTTTAAAACCCTGTTCCTTTCCCGCATAAGCCACCGCGGCAATGTGGTTCGAAAAAGCTCCGCCAAAAGTTAGCAATGTTGCTTTATTTTCGGCTTTCGCCTGAAGTAAATTGTATTTTAATTTTCTTAATTTATTCCCTGAAATAAAGGGATGGTTGAGATCATCTCTTTTTATAGTCAGTGAAATATGATTAGGAAAACTGATGGGAATTTCCTGATTCAAAATTTATTTTATTTTAAAGTTATGTAATTCAAAAAACCAAAAAAAGATCGGCTTTTCAAATAATTTAAATCCGTTTCATTTGCATAAGCTTCTCTTTCAAAACTTATATTTCTATAAGCCAAATCTTTATTTTTATATTGCAGTAACCTGATGGCATATTCTAAAATATAAAAGATATAAAAAGGTAAAATCAATAATTCTAATTGTTGTCTCAAATGAATTTTTTCATGATTAACAAAAACAGGATTATCTTTATCAAAATCATATTTTAAAATTACAAACGGAAATACAGCCATTCCTCGATACCCTTTGGGAATTAAATATTTAGCAACAATTAGAAACATTCGCTGTAAAATTTATAAATTTGTAGATAAAAAATGTTCGATTTCATTAAAATCACAATCAAATTCGTTTATTTGATTTTAGAAAAGAAACATCAACCCTATGCAGATTTATGAAAGAGCAAAGTAATGAAAATAAACTAATCGAAGGCGAAGATTTTTACTATACACCCGAAGGTTATAAATGTTTTACCGAAAAACACCATTTAAAACGGGGTTATTGCTGCAAAAGTGGTTGCCGTCATTGTCCGTATGGATTTGATAAAAAAACAGGACGAATAAATAAACCGTTATAACATTACGCAATTATTTTAACACATAGAAACATAGCCAATAGAAATGTAAAAAGCGTTTCACTTTATCAAAATACACATAGCTATGTGAAAGAAACTAGTTCTTTTTTGCAATCTTTTAAAGCATAAAAAACCTATGTTTCTATGTGTTTAATTTTTTTACAAATTACCCAACAGATCAAAAAACAATACAAAATGAAGGTTTTTATAAATAAAAATATACCAGAAGCAGGCATTTTATTACTTCAGGAAAAAGGCATTAGCATTACCGTAAATCCAACAGAAAATGTATTGTCAAGAAATGAGTTTATAAAAATCTGTCAGGAAAATGATGTTTTACTAAACGTTGGAGCCAATAATCTGGACGAAGATTTTTTTCAGCAATGTCCTAATTTAAAAGGAATCGCTTTATTTTCTGTCGGATTTGATGCTGTCAATATTCCATCGGCTAATAAAAGAAAAATTCCTGTTGGCAACACGCCTGATGTTTTAAGCAGAGCAACTTCGGATATTGCTTTTTTATTGATGCAAAGCGTTGCCCGAAAATCATTTTACAATCACAAAAAAATTATAAACGGAAAATGGGAAGGCTTTAATGCTTTAGAAAATTTAGGACAGGAACTCTACGGCAAAACATTAGGAATATTTGGTTTGGGAAGAATTGGTTTTGAAATGGCTCAGAAATGTAAAGCTGCATTTGGAATGAAAATCATTTATCACAATCGTTCTCATAATGAAAATGCCGAAAAAGAACTTGATGCTCAATATGTAGATTTTGAAACTTTACTTTCGCAAAGTGATGTTTTGAGCGTTCATTCGAATTATAGTGAAGAAAACAATGAACTTTTCAATAAAGATACTTTTGCTAAAATGAAATCCAATGCTATTTTTATCAATACAGCAAGAGGAAAATTTCATAATGAAGACGATTTGTTTTATGCCCTGACAAATAATATTATCTGGGGCGCCGGACTTGACGTTACCAATCCGGAACCAATGAAAAAAGACAATCCGTTATTATCATTGCCAAATTGTTGTATTTTGCCGCATATTGGTTCTGCAACATATGAAGCCCGAAATGCAATGGCTATTTGTGCCGCACAAAATATAATAGCGCTTTCTGAAAATAAAAAAATGCCGTTTTGTGTTAATGAAGAGGTTTATATTTAGACTTCTTAGATGTTAGATTTTTAGACTTCTTAGACTATTAAATCTTTTCGTTGCCTATAAAATCAAACAATTTCTAAAATCTGAACTCTAAAATCTAAAATTATATATGGATATTCTCTTGCGAAAATTTAGGATTAAAATCCACAAATCGTATCACAGGTCGGATATTCGTTATCCCTAGTTTAATTAGAAAATGTGGCAATATGAAAATTAGATAATTTAAATAAATTCCAAATTCCAATTGCATCAATTAATATTCCGCTCCTCTGGAGCTTTTATGAAATGACGCATATTGTTTTCTATAAATATTACGCCTTTCCAAGGCTAGGAAAACTCCATTAGGAGTGGCATATTTATAGAATAAAACATTCTTGCGATTTGAGCTCCGGCGGAGCGATATCATTAAATATAAGATGTTGAATTTCACGTTGTACAAAAATCTAAAATCAACAATCTAAAATTTGATCTCCAACGGAGCGACATAATAAAAAAACAAAAAATTAATCTGTTGTTAATCTAACTAAAATACCTTAGCGTCTTAGAATCTTAGCAACTTAGCATCTCTAAAAAAATGACTTTTCAAGAACAAATACAACAAGGAATTCCGTCAATATTACCGCCAAAGGCAACTTACGATTTAGCGATTAACCACGCTCCAAAACGAAAAGAAATTCTTTCGGCCGAAGAAAAAAAACTGGCTTTAAAAAATGCATTGCGCTATTTTGAACCAAAACATCACGCTGAATTAATTGCTGAATTTTCAGAAGAATTAGAAAAGTACGGTCGTATTTATATGTATCGTTTACGTCCGGATTACAAAATGTACGCAAGACCAATTGACGAATATCCAGGAAAATCATTGCAGGCAAAAGCGATTATGCACATGATTCAAAACAATCTTGATTACGCTGTGGCGCAGCATCCTCATGAATTGATTACTTACGGCGGAAACGGAGCTGTTTTTCAAAACTGGGCACAGTATTTATTGACAATGCAATATTTGTCTGAAATGACAGATGAACAAACGTTGACAATGTATTCCGGACATCCAATGGGATTATTTCCTTCGCACAAAGAAGCACCAAGAGTTGTCGTTACCAACGGAATGGTAATCCCGAATTACTCCAAACCGGACGATTGGGAAAAAATGAATGCTTTAGGCGTTTCACAATACGGACAAATGACGGCGGGAAGTTATATGTACATTGGACCACAAGGAATTGTACACGGAACTACGATTACGGTTTTGAACGGTTTCAGAAAAATAAAACTAAATCCTGAGGGAAATTTATTCGTAACTTCAGGACTTGGAGGAATGTCTGGCGCGCAACCAAAAGCAGGAAATATTGCGGGTTGTATTACGGTTTGCGCCGAAGTGAATCCGAAGATTACCAAAATTCGCCACGAACAAGGCTGGATAAATGAAATCGTAACTTCGACAGAAGAATTGGTTAAGAGAGTCAATTCGGCGAAAGCCAATAAAGAAGTGGTTTCGATTGCCTATTTAGGAAATGTGGTGGATGTTTGGGAATGTTTCGATAAAGAAAATATCAAAATTGATTTAGGTTCAGACCAGACTTCATTGCATAATCCGTGGGCCGGCGGTTATTATCCCGCTGGAATTTCGTTTGAAGAAGCGAATGAAATGATGGCGAATAGTCCTGAATTATTCAAAGAAAAAGTACAGGAATCTTTACGCCGTCAAGCGAAAGCGATCAACAAACATACCGCAAAAGGAACATATTTTTTTGATTACGGAAATGCTTTTTTACTGGAAGCTTCTCGTGCGGGAGCTGATGTAATGGCTGAAAATAATATCGATTTTAAATATCCAAGTTACGTTCAGGATATTATGGGGCCAATGTGTTTTGATTACGGTTTTGGTCCTTTCCGTTGGGTTTGTACTTCAGGAAAACCGGAAGATTTACAAAAAACAGATAACATCGCCAGTCAGGTTTTGGAAGAATTGGCAAAAACGGCTCCAAATGAAATTCAGCAGCAAATGCAGGATAATATTAAATGGATTAAGGGTGCGCAAGAAAATAAATTGGTGGTTGGTTCTCAAGCCAGAATTCTTTATGCTGATGCTGAAGGACGAGTTAAGATTGCCGAAGCTTTTAACCAAGCCATTGCAAAAGGCGAAATTGGTACTGTTGTTTTGGGTCGTGATCATCATGACGTTTCGGGAACAGATTCTCCTTACAGAGAAACTTCAAACATTTATGACGGGTCCCGTTTTACAGCCGATATGGCCATTCAAAACGTGATTGGTGACAGCTTCAGAGGTGCAACCTGGGTATCTATTCATAATGGCGGCGGAGTTGGCTGGGGAGAGGTTATAAACGGCGGATTTGGTATGGTTCTTGATGGTTCTAAAGAGGCTTCAAAGCGTTTAGCTTCAATGCTTTTCTGGGATGTGAATAACGGAATTTCAAGACGAAGCTGGGCTCGAAATGAAGGTGCTGTTTTTGCCATAAAAAGAGCAATGGAAGTTGAGCCGTTATTAAAAGTAACTTTACCTAATATGGTAGATGAAAATCTATTTTAGACAAAGAGGGCTTCGACTCCGCTCAGCCTGACAAAATGAACAAGAACATTAAAATTTTTAAACATATGAAAACATTCAAATTAGTACCCGTTTTTTTGCTTTTGATACTAGCCTCATGCAGCACGGTAAGTGTATATTCTGATTACGATAAAAACGTAGATTTTGCGCCTTATAAGACGTACGCTTTTTTTAAGCCCGGAATTGATAAGGTTGAAATTTCTGATTTGGATAAAAGACGTATCCTACATGCCATAGAAGAAGAAATGCAGGCTAAAGGTTTTACAAAAAGCGAAAATCCTGATTTATTAGTAAACATTTTTACTAAATCGAGAGAACAAGTAAACGTAAACCAATTTAGCGCCGGATGGGGTTACGGTTGGGGTTGGGGATGGAATCCTTACATGATGTACGGAGGAAACCAAACTACGGTATCAACTTCTACAGAAGGAACTTTATTCATTGACTTAATCGATGCTAAAAAGAAAGAAATGATCTGGCAAGGTGAAGGAATTGGAACTTTAACCAAAAACATCGACAAAAAAGATGCTAGAGTAAAAGAAATTGTATCTAAGGTTTTAGCGCAATATCCTCCGGTTAAGAAATAATTAGTCGCAGTTTTCAAGTGACCGTTTTCAGTTTTTTATAAAAACTAAATAAAGTTGATGAGTAGTTCGCAAAATATTAATACATTTGCGATTCAATTATCTGAAATGAAAAACTTAAATATCATTATTATCTCTATTAACATTATTGCTATTCAGCATTAATGGTGAGGTATTATATAAATAAGTAAACAAAATACAATTTATTAAACCTCCCAAATCGGGAGGTTTTTTTATTTTATCAATTAAAAAACAACCACAAATTACACATATTTTCACAAATTATTTTCCTGTGTTTGAGTAAATAAATTAGCGGAAATTTGTGCAATTTGTGGTAAAAACAAAAACTATATTTTTCTAGCCGCAGATTAAAAATCTTTTTAAATCATTTAATCTGTGGCAAAAATTAAAAAACAAACAAAATGAATTTATTTAACGAAGTACTTGCTGCAAAAAAGCAACTCGAAAATGTAGTTGCCGCTACTCCACTCACTCAAAATTTGAATCTGTCAGACGAGTTTCAATCGACTATTTTATTGAAACGGGAAGATTTACAAATTGTGCGGTCGTACAAAATTAGAGGCGCTTACAACAAGATTTCTTCGTTGAATGAAAAAGAAAAAGCAATAGGAATTGTTTGCGCCAGTGCTGGAAATCACGCGCAGGGTGTCGCTTATTCCTGTCATCTTTTGCAAATACAAGGCAAAATTTATATGCCAAAAACAACCCCAAAACAAAAGGTAAAACAAGTACAATTGTTTGGAAAATCTTTTGTAGAAATTGTGCTAACCGGAGACACTTTTGATGATGCGTATGCTTCTGCAATGGCAGACGCTATCAAAAACCATAAAATATTTATTCATCCTTTTGATGATGAAAAAGTAATTGCCGGCCAGGGAACTGTAGGATTAGAAATTCTGGAAAGTTATAAAGAACCCATCGATTATGTTTTTGTTCCCATTGGCGGCGGCGGACTGGCTTCTGGCTTATCTGAAGTTTTTAGGCATTTGAGTCCGAACACTAAAATTATTGGGGTTGAACCCAAAGGTGCTCCTTCGATGAAAACCTCGATTGAAGAAAACAAAAATACAGCTTTAAAAACGATTGATAAATTTGTTGATGGTGCCGCTGTAAAACAAGTTGGTGATAAAACATTTGAAATCTGCCGTTATAATCTGGAAGATATTATTTTGGTTCCCGAAGGAAAAGTATGTACGACAATTTTACGTTTGTATAACGAAGAAGCAATGGTTGTTGAACCTGCTGGTGCATTAACAATTGCTGCTTTGGATTTTTACAAGGATCAAATAAAAGGCAAAACAGTTGTTTGTGTAGTAAGCGGAAGCAATAATGACATCGAAAGAACTGCCGAGATAAAAGAGCGTTCTTTATTATATGAAGGTTTAATGCATTATTTTATGATTCAGTTTCCGCAGCGTCCGGGCGCTTTAAAAGAATTTGTGAATAATATATTGGGACCTGATGATGACATCACTTATTTTCAGTTTGCAAAAAAAACAAGTCGCGAAATGGGTTCTGTTGTTGTTGGTTTAGAATTAAAAAACAAAAAAGATATTAAGGCAATTAAAATGAATATGACCAAAAATGGTTTCGAATTTCAATACTTAAATGACAATCAGGATTTGTTTACACAGTTGATAGGGTAACCAAACTTTAACTTGATTTTTGATTTTCTTTGAGTTCAACGGTGTAATCTTTGTGTAACTTTGTGCAATAGCTTTTCACAGAGATCTACAAAGATTTCAGCGAACTTTGCAAAAGAAACACTTATTTTTATTCTAAAAAAATGGCAACTCGGGATATTTCAAACATAGAAGATATTACACTTTTAGTAAATACATTTTACGATAAGGTTCAGAAAGATGATTTAATTGGACCAATTTTCAATGAGAAAATGTTAGGAAGATGGCCAGAACATTTAGAAAAAATGTATCGCTTTTGGCAAACTATTCTTTTAGAAGAACATACGTATTCCGGAAGCCCTTTTCCACCGCACAAACAATTACCTGTAAACCAATCGCATTTTGATCGCTGGATGGAAATTTTTACAGCAACTGTTGATGGTTTATTTGTTGGCAAATTAGCCGAAGAAGCTAAAGTTCGTGCTGCAAACATGGCGTATATGTTCAATTACAAGATCGAATACTTTAGAAATGCTGAAAAGCAATAATTTTAATGATTGCTAATTCTCGATTAATTGGAATAAATCGAGAATTAGCAAGTTAAATAATTTAATTACTCAGCATCATAAACCTCAACTTTTGAATTTGGTATTTCAAACTCATTTGTTGCCGATTTCAAACAAACTTTACCCGAATAAACAGGCTTATTGATATTACTCTTCTTAATTTCTTTATCAAATTTTATATACAACTCTACATTTTGATTGTGTTCAAAAAAAGTTTTAAAACGATCCATTAACTGATTATTAAATGCACGTTCTTCTATTGGATCTTGCAAATGATTATTTTCACTTGTGGTTTTACCGTCTAATAAATCAACCCAAATTCTGACTTCGAACTTGTGACGAAATCGATCTTCAATAAAAATTGTTATCCTGTTAGCCACTCCTTTTCCATTTACGGTATCGGTCAAAAACTCAAGACCAGCATTACTCTTTTCCATTACCTCGCCATTAAGGAAAAGAATATCAAAGTCGTAAATTTTAAAATCTGGATTATTGGTTCCGATAGCATAATTATAACGTTTAAGACGATTCTTAAAATAAGTATTACTTACTTTATTATCGTTTATTTCTTTCTGAACAAAAGGCAGAAAATCATCATAATAAGACTTCATAACGCTTTTGCGATCTGGATTTTTGCTAAAATCGTTCCAGTCTTCATCTAAAACTTCATGCCCCTGATAACTGCCTATTTCTATATTGCCTGCACTACCTCCTATCCAGAGTGTTATCATCCCTTTTGGTGCTATTCCGACTGTTAAGGTATTGTATGCTTTTTTATACTCTTCTCCATCAGGGTAAAAAAAAGTACCGTAATCTCTCTTAAAGATGTCATATAGTTTTTTTTGCGGCAACTCAAAAACTCCTAAATAAAACTTATTCTCGGCATAAGAAAACCATCTTATTGTCATCCTCTCCGGCACTTTTTTCCTTTCCTCTCCCACGGCATAAACACTGCTGCTAGACCACCATTCTCCTCGAAGAATTTCTCCACCAGGTATCCAGACGCTATTGCCATCTGAAAGTGCAAAACTCCCAAAAATTACTCTCATTGGGTAGGCAACATCAGCACTTACTTCTGGACTCCATTCAAATTTTTCTACTTTTACAATCATATCTTTATCATTTTTTTCGCAACCCAAAACAATTGTTAAGAGCAATATGTTTATTATTATATTACTGTATTTTTTCATTTTTTTTACCCTTTTATTGGTTGTCTGTAAGGTTTGCCATCTAGATATCTCCCTCCTTTTCCTACAGCATTTGAGGTTGAGCGATGCAGGTATTTATTTCGAATCGGTTTTAAAAATTCTTCACGAATAGTTACTTTTAGACTGTGTGTGCCATCATTTTTTAAAGCATAACTCAATAAATTTTCTTTTACGAAGTTTAAATCATCGGGAACTTTATAAATAGCATCGTTACTTCCTTCTATTAGTGTTTTATCAAACTTTAAACCATATTTCTCTGCCATTTTTACCATAATAGCCAACGCTACATATTGATAACTATTTGGGATACCTATACGAGTACCTCCATAAGGCTTTCCGGCTTGTTCACTTCTCATTGGATAATTAAGTTGCTTAGGCGTGTACCATCCTTGTTCGAGTAAAACTTGTTGGATATTTTTAAAATCAGGTTCGTCACTAAAGTATCTTGTTTCATCCTCAATCTCACCATAACCTCCGCCTACATCACTATGCGCGCCCGGAATTTCTAATTCAAAACCTACTCCTGCAGCAATAGAATGTTCTATGGTAGTAAGCGAAAAATTTTCGCGATACTCATCGGCAGCGGTAAGATGAAATACTTTTTTTACACCTTCCATTTTTAGTTTGAGTTCGTCTACATCATTGTCAAAATTTTTATTCACTGCTCCAGTTATTAAAGTATGTGCATCATGATAAGAAGAAACTGTATCGAATAACCCCACAAATTTTATAGAAAACTTAGCCGACTCTATATTGTAATTATCTTGTAGTTTATATTTGAGTGCTACAAAATGTCGAGCAGCTGCGGCACCACGGCTAAAACCAAAGACGGTTAATTCTATTTCGTTTATAAACTCATCTTCTGCTATATATCTCTTATCTTCAATAAATTTAATGTCCTTCTTAATTTTCAAAAAAGCTCTATTCACTTTAGCAGGAATACCCGTTTTACCACTTCCAAAAGCATAGCCATCCATATCATCACCTTTATAGTCTTCTGTTCCTTCGCCCTCTATATATACTTTTATTTCTCTATTTTTATTATCGGCGAGATTCATTTGGTGCATAATGGCTATGTTCGAATAATAATTTTCGTAACTACTGCCATTTTCATGATTTTTTCTGTAAGCCTCAGCTGCTTTTGATTCATCAGGACTTAATGCAAGTCCCTTTTTCTTTTTATTATAAGCTAATCTTGCATCTGTATTATTACCGTTATTTAATGTCCCATCAAAAAATAAATTTATGTTTACTTTTACACCTTTTTTATTTTCCGGTTTCTTTTGTTTATCCGGAATTGATACTTTCAGAACACTATTACTTTTAGGTTGCTCTATTCTTTTTACTAAACTGTTGAAAACCTTAAGCTGTATTTTATCTTCAATGACATCCATTTTGCCATTGTATTTTACTTCGGCATAAAACTCATGCATGTCTTCATCTATATAATCCTGATCATTAAGTATTTTTTGATACAGTTTTATATTAGTAAAATAGAGTTCAGCTTTTCCGTATTTGTCAACACGGGTTGTAGTATAGGTACCCATGTTTCTGGATTTCTTGTCATGCCCGTCTAAACCTTCATCTTCCCAAATGGTTACTTGTAGTGTATCACCAATAGGAATGTTAAGCGTATGAATAAACAAACGCACATTATCAAGATAAGCAATTGGTCTTCCGTTTAGATCTTCATAATATTGATCCTGCCATTTAAGTTTTTGAATACTTGGTTTTCCTGCAACAGGAATAATTTCGAGAGACGCACTGCCTGATACGCCAAAAGCATCTGTAAAAATTACTTCTATTGTATATGCAACTCCTAAACTTGCCTGATTAAATGTAACACCTCCATCATTACCTAAATCAAAAAAACGTTTTCCTCTTTTATATAATGTCCAACTTTGTTTTACAATTTTTGAGGGATCTGCTTTTTGTGTTCTATCTGCATTGGGGTCAATATAAAGTTCTGTTGTTTTCTTTTCCTGTGGGTCAATTGTCGACATTAGTGTATAGACATTTTTCCCAAGTAATGGCCTTGTTTCTCCTTTTATATAAAAACTCATAATTATTATTTTTCAACTTCTGGTATTCCGTTTAACTCGTTTTGAAATGCTCCCATATCCATTAATGGATTTATTTGATTCATCAGGATTGGATTAGCTTTCATAATATGAATTTTGTTAAGTTCTGCCTGTTGTCCATGTTTTACTATACTAATACAATCTGGTGCTCCCATTGGGCAAGTAGCTTTGCTATCTTCAAGTAACATTTTACCTTTATTAGATAAAGTTACTTTTTCATAAAAATTACTCCATTTTGTGATTTGTGCTGTGCAAGGCAAATAATCATTTCCTGATGGTTGTTTTTTACATTTGCCAAATGTATTTTTCTCAAGAGTCTGACCAATTTCTTTAGTAGTAGCGATAAGTTTATTTTCGGCTTCATGATCATTCGCATAATGCTTTGAATTTGTCAAAACTTTTAATATATCTGATTTTGGTTCAACACTAAATTCACATTTTAAAGTTGCTCCCTGTACTACAACATGTTTACTAGTCATAATCACTTTTTATAAGTTAATTCGTATTTTAAATTACAGCAATATATAACTATTTTTACGAAAAAGTAATAAAAATCTTACTACGGTATTATTTTTACAAAACTAAACTTTAAGCTAAAAGCTTTTTGATAAAAAACAAAACTCACGAAAAACTCAATAAAACATTCTTTTGATTAAAAATTTTGCGATAAACGATAAAAAATCGTGCTGTAAATTCGTAATTTTACATTCTAATCTACAACGTTTTCGAAATGAATGCAAGTATTGAAACAAACCCGTTATTAGAGCGATTGCCTAAACATTTAAAGCAATTTATTAAACCTCAGGATTATAGCGATTACACTCCTATAAATCAAGCGGTTTGGCGCTACGTAATGCGTAAAAATGTAGATTATTTATCGAAAGTTGCGCATAGTTCGTATCTAGACGGATTACGAAAAACGGGCATCGAAATTGACGCTATCCCAAGTATGTACGGCATGAACCGAATCCTTACCGAAATTGGCTGGGCTGCTGTTGCCGTTGACGGGTTTATTCCGCCTAATGCATTTATGGAGTTTCAGGCTTATAATGTTTTAGTTATTGCTTCAGACATTCGTCAGCTTGAACATATTGAATATACGCCTGCACCGGATATTATTCACGAAGGTGCCGGCCACGCTCCTATTATTGCCAATCCTGAATATGCTGAATATTTGAGACGTTTTGGCGAAATTGGCTGTAAAGCGATTTCTTCTCACAAAGATTATCAAATGTATGAAGCGATCAGATTGCTTTCGATTTTGAAAGAAGCTGAAGATACGCCGCAAGAAAAAATAGATGAAGCCGAAAAAGCGGTTTCTGATTTGCAAAATAATATGGGGGAATTGTCTGAAATGGCTCAAATTCGAAACCTGCATTGGTGGACAGTTGAATATGGTTTGATTGGAACTGTTGAAAACCCAAAAATATATGGCGCCGGATTACTTTCGTCTATTGGTGAAAGTGCCTGGTGCATGACGGATAACGTAAAGAAAATTCCTTATGATATCTCGGCTGCGAATCAAAATTTTGATATTACGCAGTTACAACCTCAACTTTATGTAACGCCAAATTTCTCTTATTTAAGTTTGATCTTAGAAGAGTTTGCTAATAAAATGGCTTTACGTACGGGAGGCCTTTCGGGGATTCAGAAGCTAATTCACTCGAATGCGTTAGGAACAATTGAATTGAGCACGGGTTTACAAATTTCCGGTGTTTTTACCAATGTTCTGGAAGAGGAAGGAAAGCCGGTTTACATTCAAACCACAGGAAAAACAGCTCTATCATATCGTGAAAAAGAATTGGTGGGTCACGGAACTTTGACACACCCGGAAGGTTTTGGAAGTCCGATTGGGAAGCTGAAAGGCTTTAATTTAGCAATTGAAGATATGAGTCCGAAGGATTTGCAGGCTTATTCTATTGTTGAAAATGAAACTGTAAAACTGGAATTTGAAGGCAATATTATAGTTCAAGGCGAAATCATAACCGGATCAAGAAACTTACATGGAGAAATTATCCTGATTAGTTTTAGAAATTGTACCGTGACCCATGGCGAAACGATTTTGTTTCAGCCTGAGTGGGGAAATTATGATATGGCAATTGGTAAAAAAGTGGTTTCTGCTTTTTCCGGTCCAGCCGATGTGAATAGTTTTGATTTGATTAATTCTGTTCCAA
>Ga0247812_10001475_pt1 | contig 13341 bp, 8 predicted proteins | sample UWRJL149409B1_FD_178011 | JGI IMG/M metagenome (GOLD analysis project Ga0247812, IMG submission 178011) | Plant litter microbial communities from Arlington Agricultural Research Station in Wisconsin, United States - UWRJ-L149-409B-1 | ecosystem: Environmental > Terrestrial > Plant litter >...
CCTCCCGATCCATTGGAGTCAAGAGACTATCTCGACTCGTAAGGTACGCTTGCGAGTTCATCTGTCTGTGGTCTCGCCTTGAGCCTGAATCATGATCCATGGTAATCGGGTGGCGCCGCACCCGGTATTCTATTTGATTCATATCATGGTGCCGAGATTCTCCTTCCAGATAGTCGGGTAATGTCTCGCGAATGACTACACGATCACGGTCGTCAGAGTCAAAGTTGGTATGTAGTCTCTGTCGATCTTGGTAAGTGGCTGGATACAATTCTTCGGTATTACTTGAAACCCCAAATTTGGGGCGAGAGTCTTGAGTTGATCTTATTTCTCGCAAGTTTACAGGGTGTCGCGGGTCGTATTGCTCATTATCGTAAGGTGAATTGGCAGAATCAGACGGTGCAGCACTAATGATCGAAGAGTAGTACTTCTCGTGGCTGTCCTTCCCTGGAGGAAGATCGCGATGGTCTACTGGTTGTGTATCCGTCTCTGCCATGGGATGCACCTGCTCTGTAGTATTTGCAGGTGGAGCAAACATTTGAGGCAGAGCGTCGGCTATAAGCTTAAGTTTCTGGTCATTCATACCAGGAGAATTCGCGATCAATAGCAATCGGGAAATGTCTGGTAGTTCAACCATATCTTTTGTCCAGTCAACAGATGGGACCCGGCGATTCTGTGATGTTTCCTGCTCGTGCACCGAATGAAAGTGGTTTACAAGCTGAGGGAACGAAAAGTGCTTCTTGTGAGCAGCCGAAGACGAGCCTGACAAACAAACTTTGCATTGGAGTCCATTGATATTACGGACCTTGCGCATATCCTTGTTATTATGTAGGCCATCTACGATCATGGCTAGAGTTGGATCTTCTGGAAAGTTAAACCGCGATCTTTTTACGATGTGATGGATGATCGTGTAAACTTTCACACTCCCAGGCACATCCTTCAAGCCATTGATCGTATCCCATACATCCCTAGCGTTTTTTGCAACATCCTGAAGCTGAGCCTTGTACTCCTCTGGCTTTGGGGTTGCGGTAGCTGCAGTGGAAGCTGGTGTTATATGTTGTAAAGGACGGGTCACTTCGACGGACTGGGGGAGTCCACTTGGTTGACTGTAATCACGATTGTATTGATCTCCGTGGTTAGGGTAATTGGAATGCTGGCTGGAATTATCCGGCACAGGTGTTGGGTACTGTGCACCCGAGTAAGTGCCCGACTGTGGAGGCCCGTAGAATCCTTGAGTCGCTGATGGATACTGATTTCCATGACCCTGTGGTGGATATTCCTGAGTTGATTCTGTGTAACCATTGGCAGCTGGTGGAGGAACCGAATAATGCGGAGGCTGGTAATTCTGGGGAGCTTCCTGATAACCCTGGGGAGGAACATACGGCCCATTTTGCTGCATGGCATACTGGTCTCCGTACTGCGGGTTGCCATAATAAGGACCTGGGCTTTCTTGATATAGATGTGGATGTGGAGGTTGTATTGGTGCAGCATTCACTGCCTGTGGATATCCCCCAAAGCCAAAAACTTGTTGAGGTACGGGAGCTGCGTATGGTGCACTGGCACTTGGCACAGGTACAACGGCTTGCGAATTATAATATGAATTCTTACCGGTAGGGGGCTCTGGATTAAATGGAGTGTATTCAGGCCATTCAGATTTCCAATGCACAACAATACTCCCTAGGCTCAAGGTATTCGTATGCTTGGCTGCATAATGCTGAATAACTCCTTCAAATCCATAGAATTTGGAAACCTCGCAATCATTGCAAAGGAAAAGTTCCTTACGGTAATGCTCTGTATGTGGCTTGATCTTGGTATCAAAGACCCACTTCATATTTTCCAATGTAAGCTTCCGAGTGAAGGGTCCATTAGGAGGATCCATCTCCGGCTCACGGCCAGCTGCACGGATTGCTGCTTCGTCTTTGGCCATCTCTGCATAGAATCGCTTGCGGATATAAATCAACACCTGCGCAGCAAATACAGAACAATTGTCCTTGGATACCTTTTGGCCTCCAGCCCATCCATCGCGGATAGTTTCATCGGCATACCCACCAATCCGAGCACGCAGAGGAGCTTGAAGCACATCATCCCATTCCTGGTCCTTGGAATCTGATGCTGATTTAATGACTTGCATGTCTTGATTGGCGGTATTTTGCTGTTGGAGAACCACTCGGATCTGTGCCAAACGTTCGCTCTCTCGTTGCTCGGCGTCACTACGCTGCGATATTAGTCTTGGCTTCAGCAATTCCCAGGCATCATCATCCAGCGGCTTTACTATCTGCATAGCAGCCTGAAAAGATCCCATATGGGCTAAAACTCCAGGTTTTAAGGGAGGATCGAGAAGCATACACCTCCGTTCGATCTCGATACGTCGAGCCGCTCTCATTTCAGCGACTTGTTCCTTGGTTCTTTCTTGCTTATGCGGTATATGTGGGCGAGGAAGGAATGCTCCAAACCCACTTTGGAGTGGAGAATTGAACCGTTGTGGGGGATTGTGGGCTAATAACGAAGTTAAAAAGGTTAGTGAAAGACCAAAAGGTCCGCTCAAGGAAGGAACGTTAATATAAACATACGAAAGGAGGTTTGAATGTGGGACGGAATTTGGGGTTGAGCCTGTGTTGAACGCAAGCTGTAGTTTTGAAAGGCTGGGCTTGGCCCGCTGTTTAGTGACAGATAATTTGTCGATGTTGGTGCAATTTCATTGTTCAGCAATGCAGCCTTCTTGGTTTCAGAGAAATCCTTCTCAGACATTCGCATTCGTAAAACTCCTCCACCCGCTTCCCACTTATCCCAACGTGCTGCATCGTTTCTCCGCTCAGCTCCTCTATCATCAAGCCCTTTCACCCACTCTTCCGCTGTCGCAGATCCCAAAGTTTTGACTTCTAAATATTCACGTTTTATCTCTGAAACGTGAGGCTTGAAATAAGTCTTTGTTATTCTGATTGCGGGAGGCGCTTGATTTTGTGGGTTCTTGACGGTTGCTTGTGGGATAATATGGAGTTCGTTGCTGAAATACAAAACTGGTAGGGCAGCTAATAATGGGGTGGGAAATTCGCTTGACAGAAGCAATGCCACTTCCTGTAGTTCAGGGTCAGTAACCAGTAGAGCAAAAAGTAAGCCGGCTGCATGTTATTGTACCTTCTCCGTGTGATTCTCAAGGCAGGGCCCACAAATTCGGATTCCAAATGACCACACAGGAACAACGCCATTTTCTCCGGGGCCAGCATGCCACTGATCCTGATATGGTGATGAAGCCGGCCTCGTTTTCCCACAAAACTGGCACGAAGAAGAACATGCCATTCTCCACATATCAAGCTCGGATTTCCCCTTCAGAGGTGCAGGCATACCAGGTAGATGAAGCCTTCTGGAGGCTTGCCAAATGGCATCCGGGGTCAAAAACGGTGTAGCTGACTTGTTAGAATGAACAACAAAACCGGAGGAAGAAGGATCAAGATAAGCCTTGAAAGATCTGTTGACACGCAGGAGAATTCCCAAGCCTCTTGGGGGTATAAATGTAAGAATATGGTGCCAAACTTCAGCTGGCAAAGAAGAAATGTCCTGTTGTGAAGTCCCCTTGGATAATATGTGGCCCCTAGGAAATTCAATAGAGTCCGGCTTATGTCGCTTTTCTGACTGCTGTGGGAATCCGATGGAATCATTGATACTTGGTGCCTCTGACATGGAGTCTGTGTGTTTACGTTTATTAGAGACATTCTCGTGTGGCTCAGCTATTCTGGTTGGATCAGGCGCATCCACTGCAGATAAAACTGGCTTCACCTGTATAGCAGATGTGCCAAAGATTTCCTCCTCCTCATCGTCTGTTTCTGCAGCCATGGAGATATCTGACGCAGAATCGTCGCTGTTGAACCCTGATCGGCCCTCCATGCCTGCGGCTGCTGGTATTTCTCAAGGGCGATAAGATGATGCACCGATGCTAGATAAGTCCATCTATGGGGGCACAAGCGTCCCCTCGAGCTAGGCAGAAGCTACCAAACAAAATCCACAATACCAAGCAAGCAAGAAAGGAAGATAACAAGAAAATATGCGCAGTATAATGGTAGATTATACCAGTATACAGGCGTCAAGGAATATCATGTGCAACTATCAGAGGTAAAACAATGCCTCAAGAAGTTAATCAAGGAAAGGACAACGAGGCTTTATGCAAGATGGAATAAGGGGATGGTGATAGTGCGAACGACAGAACTGCTGTATCGCAAGGAAAGTGAGGTGCAGCAGAACAGAGACTGCTACAGGGCGTAAAAGAGAGAGAAAGCTGACGTCGAGGGTTCAGAGGGGGCCGGAAGCTGAACCTTTTATAAGCAAAAGGAGAGGCAGTGGTATTGGTAGTGGGAGTGGTTTGGTCGTGATGGTTGGTAGTGAGAAAAGAATTTCGAGGCTGTCGTTAAATAAAAGGGAACAGGAGATAATGAGGCGAGCGGTGTTTAAAGGTGTTAATGGTTGGCTCACAGCAAAACTGGTGAAAGCTGACAGGGCTATCGGGGGAAAGCCCCTCAGAATGCCAAGACGCTAGTCCCAAGTAGATCTAGTACAGGGTATGACATGACCAAGACCAAGAGACTGTCAACTGCGCAACCACAAGGCAGGCTTGCTTGACAGGCCAATGTCATTGTAAAATCATATTGAGAAACTTCTTTCCCAAACACCACTCTCTTCATTCTTCAATATGGCTTCCCTAAATACCTCTACCAATGGGCCATCTATAAAATCCTCTTACCAAGGTGTGGTGAATGCCCCACCACCTTCCGGTCCGGCCGCAAACTCCCCAACATATGGACAATGGGCGCTCTTTTCAGTGTCTGCCCCGCTAGCCAACGCTTTCCAGCAAGATTCAGGTGGAAAAGAAAGCGTTCTACGAGTTTCGACTACCGGAGGTAAGTCCTCTGCTGGACCTTAATAGAGAGAGTACTAACCTCTTGCCATAGAGGGGGAGCTTGTTGACTTAATCGAGGACTTCTCAGAAGGCCGCGTACAGTTTGCGTTCGTCAAAGTGAAGGACCCAAACTCTGGGTTACCCAAGAATGTCTTGATTGCCTGGGTTAGTAATGGAGAGAACTACAACTTGGATTACAATTGACACCGTACAGTGTGGGGAAGGAGTACCCGAAAGAACGAAAGGCTACTTTACCAGCCATCTAGCTGCCGTCTCCAAGATCCTTCACGTATGTAGTTCTCCGGAAACAGCACTATCTTCATTTACTGACCTGGCTTCAGGGATATCATGTCCAGATAACTGCACGATCCGACCGTGATCTTACTCCAGAAGGTATCACCAAAAAGGTCTCCGAAGCATCAGGTGCAAATTACTCGGCTGGTTCTGCGGCTCCTGCGAAGAATCCCGGTCCTCCTCCTCCAGCAGCATCTAAGCCAGCATTTAATCCCACAAGATCGGGGGGGAATTCTACTTTCAATCCATTGGCGAGCCAACGATTAAGACCTGGGCAAGGTGACAGCAATGTAGATGAGGACGGATGGGGAGCAGATGCACCTCCAGTGGTTAGATCTCAAATAGAGAAAGTCCAACCTGCTTATAAACCAACAAAGGTTAATATGGCGGAATTGACCAAGCAAAAGCCAGAACAGCCTTCGAGGTTCAATGATGCACCAACTGCAGTAAAAGGTGCTTATCAACCAGTTGGAAAGGTTGATATTGCTGCCATTCGAGCTCAAGCTCAACGCAAGGAAGATGATCGACCAACAATAGTGAAAGGAGCTTACGAACCTGTCGGAAAGGTCGACATTGCTGCTATTAGAGCCCGGGCGCAAAAACCAACTGATGACGGGGCCAGACAGTTGTCCCCAGCGGCGACAGGGGCTTCAGCTACAAGCAACACAAGTGAGGAACGACCAAAGTCACTTGCAGATCGCTCCTCTGCATTCAGCCAGTCTGAAAGACTGACAACATTGCCAAAACCAAAGGTCGGCAACAAGTTTGGCTCAAGTGCCGCCTTCACAGGCACCAAAGCACCTACTCCGGGGGCTTTCGGACTTCAGTCTGCACCAAACAATGCAGCTCCACCTCCAGTTGGTGCTGCAAGCCGCACATTTGCTGACGAGGGCGGCAAAACTCCCGCTCAAATATGGGCAGAGAAGAAAGCGCGCCAAAGAGGTCTCAGTGGAGCTGGTGACCACGCACCAAGCATAACCTCTCCTATTCCAAGCCAAACAAGTGGTGGCGGGGAGTGGAAGAGCGGCTACGCTGGTAAGTCTTGGGCTCCAGTCACTACGAATGCTACGGGTCGTTCAGGTACTGGAAGCATTGGTCAGCAGCGGACAGGAGAACACGAATCTGCGGAAGAAGAGGGAGCTTCAGCATCGCCAGGAATTGGTGCCCTAAAGGATCGCTTCAAGGGAGGAGCACCAATGGGCGCTCCAGTGATTCCCAAATCTTCGACTGGGGAACAATCACCACCACCTCCACCTATCAATACGGCGAACAGACCACCGCCGATGACCCTGCCAACTCGGCCGCCTCCAGACGAGGACCGGGAGGTTGATGAACAGCCCAATATACCACCACCTCCTCGTGTGCAGAGAAGCCCAACCCCAGAGTCACCAGAAAGAGAATCGTCTCCAGTCCGAATTGCTATGCCAGTATCCCGCAGCAAGGTACCGGAAATTGAGGCTCCAGAAGAGCGCAACTCGCCACCAGCTCTCCCACAAGCTGTGGGACGCAATGTACCCGCTGAAAAGGATCTTACTGAAGAGCCAAGGGGCCACGATCCTGCCAGAGGTGCTGGAGCTGCTGTAGCTGCAGCTACATTTGGCGCTGGGGCTGCAGTGGCTGCAAACTCGTTCGCCGGAAATGATGACTCTAGCGCTGGTGGTAAACGTGCTGTGGCCCAGTATGACTATGAGAAAGCAGAGGATAACGAATTGGAGCTCATCGAAGGAGAATATGTTACGAACATCGAAATGGTAGATGAGGATTGGTGGATGGGAACTAACTCCAAGGGAGAGAGTGGCCTGTTTCCTAGCAACTATGTCGAACTTGTTGAAGAGGAAGAACAAGCTGCACCAATTAGCCAACCTCCTCCGGCGTCTCGCCCTGCCGCACCGGCACCAGAGTCAGCCCCAACGGGACCAACCGCCACTGCTATATATGATTATGAGGCAGCAGAAGACAACGAGTTGAGCTTCCCCGAAGAAGCCAAGATCACAGGACTAGTAAGTTAGATTATTTAGTAAGTATCACAGATTGCTAATATGTCAATAGGAATTTCCAGATGAAGACTGGTGGTTTGGCCACTTTGACGGAAAATCTGGTCTCTTCCCTGCAAATTATGTACAACTGGACGAATGAATCAGCGGAAGCGTAGAATTTTGTATTTTTTTGTCAAGGAGGTCAATAAAAAGCACAATATTTCATGGCATTTTGGTCCCTTTCAGTTTCCTCTAAATGTTTGCTATGCCATCCTAAGGAAATGATCTCACCACGGTCATTGTGTGGCCTTTTATTTACTGAGGGGTGCTCAACGCGATTCAAGCCTCTCTATCATGCCTTAGTACCCTCTCTTTCTTTCTCTCCCTTCTTTCCACGCCGTTTCCGGAAACGTATAGGAGTCTGGTTTTGTGTTTCAGAATTCGAGCAATGATCGTGTGAGCCTCTCCAGGCCGTATTTGTCTCTTTGCTGCATCCGCAAGTTGGCTCCTTTTCCGAGTTCTATGGGGGGAAAAGCCCTAGGATGACTTTTATTATTCATATCTGTGATATTTAGACACTAGAATAGATTCGGCTTTATCAAATGATGACTATGGTGAATCGACATATCCAATGATTTATGCTGATAAAATTATGGTTTGAACGTGATTGATTGGTGCAATTTCATACACGTTTCTAGTATCATTGCACTATAACACGCAAGTTTGGCACCACGTACAGTATCTTGTTTTCCTACTATATCCCTATGCAAGATCCTAGAAGAGAAACAATCTATGACGTAAATTTCCTTCGTGTCAACCTTCTGTAACAGATCACTATACCCCCAAAGCAATGTGGCAGGGTTAGTTAAGTGTTTCCCCCCCTAGTTGAACAAATCTTAGTCAAACACAATTTTTAAAAAAAAAAATTTAAAAAGAAAGATGCGAGCTGGTTAGATTGAAGGTTGAATTGTAGCCCTTACCTCAAGCCAAAGTGTGTCAAATCCTCTGTTTCAACTTCTTGTCTAGAATTATTGGTCAAGTGACAATAGCGTCCTTTTCTGGCTGTTTGTTGCTTATTTTCTTCTTTTCCCAGTATTGTGAGGTAGACTTGTGTATCTTGTGTTCAGTATACCACGCCCTTTGCGCCAAGTATTTCTACTTGAGCAATTGGGCGAATTCCTTCCCCCCCAAAAAGTAACTTCTTAGATTAGGCCAGTGAAGAACAAAACGCGTCGAGATACCATATACTATGTCAATCACAGTTTGAGTCACATTGTTGTGACTTTGGTATTTTAATCGGTAGTGTTACAGACCACAAAGAAACACTGAAACTGCCATTCAGATAAATATTTATTGAAACAATTACAAGATCTTGCTAGGAAAAAGTTTCGCTCATTAAATTACATCCTCCATATTATCAAATATCAAGAGGGGCATATACAGAGTCCCAAAAGTGAAATAGTAACATTCCTTACGCCGCCCAATAGAAATCAGACTTTGCCTTCCAAGTCCACATTCCTGACCACATATAAAGTTGAACATTTCCTTTAAGCTTTGACAGTATGTTTGCTGTACATATTTGCAGCTGAATACTCCATTCAACAACATTCGAAGCAGCATTCTGGATTATTATGTTAGAGTCAGAGCTTAGCACATAACATGGAAATCACATACCACCACACTCCTCACATGCCTCGCAACAAAAAACGCAGGTAAGCACTCCAATGAGGCAGCCCCTAGATTGTTAGAATCCGAATTCCTAGTTCAGGTATATATAGCTTACAACAATCCGCCTTTCCCTCTCTTGCCTGTCTTCTCAGGCGTTGGAACTGGCTAATTTAATGTTAATCATCCGACTTTAGCTTTTGTAATATGGAGATCTGGATTGCGAACCTGTGGTTGTAGTTGTTGTTGGGGGGGATAAGGACTACTATATACCTATAGTGGAATTAGTGTTAAGTGGGAGTAATAGTTCAGCACTGAGACTAACTTGCTGAGGAGAATGCTGATTGTAGCCACCTTGCTGGTAGTTTCCCTGATTGTAGCCGCCCTGTGGAGGATATCCGGCTCCTTGCTGGTGTGGAGGGTATTGGTTCTGGTCCCCTTGATAGTATTGTTGCGCTGACATTGTGATAGCCTGGCTTGCAACAAATGGCAAGCTTCAATTGAGTGGGCAGACAGCAAATGTGCAAGAGCTTACTGTACGCGATTTGAAGAAGAAGAAAAGGATTGACAATTGTCAACAAGCAAGTGATGAGAGAGTGAACAGGACCAGGTGAGGTGAGGTAAGGTGGCTCTGGAGAAAACGGAGAGAAAGGCTGGAACAGGAGGTGCGACAGTTGCCAAGGATGAGGGGAGGACGGGGCAGATTTTGTAGTTTCTACAGTACAGTAGATGAGGGACGAGCCGTCAGATCCGCAACATGACTACCTAGGCTAGGTATGTAGGTACGCGGAACAGCGTTACGAATATACTTCCCAAACAAAACGCCACTAGGCCCATCAAAATCTATCAAAATCCATTAATGTTTGAAAATAACATGGTGATAGGAGTATTGTGCTTTCGTATGATTGTTCCATCAACCACCCCCCGGAGGACGCGACGCCTACTAACTCGCCATGCCGCTGGTGGTCACAGCTAGTCTTACGTCGTATCTATCTGTGGGGATGTGGCCAGCAGCATAGCCTTCTGTCGGACGCGGTTTCGATGCGTCTTCAAGTTTCAGCTTCATCTGCTAGAAAGATATACCAAGCCCAAGCATACAGTAGCAACATGTTTGCATTGTAGGCACGCGTTCAAATAGCTTGATAGTGAGATGGTGTCGACTACAGTATGGAAATCCACCCCTTTTGGTCAGGCTACAGTAAGTACTTGTTCACGCCAGCGGGATTGCGAGAAAGATATCTCATATCTTCATTGAGTATGTTTTTGGTATCTCGTCCTCAGGGTATTCTTCTGCGCTACTTATTTGCCCTTGAGATTATGTTCGGCGGTAAAATGTAAGTTTAGAAGACCTGGTGGTGAACATTGAGCTTTCCGTATCATTGGAAAACAAGCCTCAGCTAGCTCCAATAAACCATCATTTAGGTTTCTGGGCGCCAAGTCAACTAACTACTGCTTACAAGTATGCTATGGAGGGGTACTCCACTCCACTCCATACAAAAGCTAAACGCACATCACATCATGTGACTACCTCGTGCCAATGACGCGATTAAACTTAGCGTGTTCAGATTGCAGATTATTGCGATAGTTCGGGCTTCAGATTCTCCTACATACCTTTTAACGCCCACCAACACGTCAAATCCACACCTCATACCGCAAACAAACATCTTCTCCTACTAGATCTTTTATGACAATTAGATTCATAGAAGCAGCATAAAGGCTACGGTTACTCCGTTGATCGGTCTATAATATTTAGAGATTTCCCTTCATCAACTCCCCCACATTCTAAAGCTCAATAAGCTGGCAATCCACAAAAACAGAGCTCCATCTACACATTAGCATGTCTACTCTACAAGAGATCACCTCTGAGGAGGACTGGAATGCGCATACAGCTTCACTCCCTGCGTCCACTCTTGACATAATATACTTCCATGCGCCATGGGCCGCTCGTACGTATATCCTCAGTAGCAATAGATTCAGTCCCTTCCGCAGCTAATGATCTTCAGCTTGCAAGAACATGACAACTGTCCTTCAAACACTTGCGTCCTCATATCCCGTCAGCAACCCGCTCGCCACCTCCTGGGTCTCTATGAATGCTGAAGAGGTCATGGATGTTAGCGAGGCTTTTAACGTCACCGCAGTACCATATCTCGTTCTTACCCGAAACAAACAAGTCCTTGAAACTGTCAGTGGAAGCGATGCAACAAAAGTACGGACTGCGATTGAGAAGCACGCCAAAGCTCCATCTTCTGATGCAGGAAACAATAGCATTAGCAATACCCCTTCAGCAGCTGTCAAGAAGAACCTCAGTGAATATGCACCCGCTGCATCAGACCCAACGACTGCTCCAGAATTTTCTTCAAACGCAATCAAGGAGGACAAGGAAGACCTACATGAGAGGTTGACGAAATTAGTCAAAGCTGCGCCAGTTATGCTCTTCATGAAGGGAACGCCAAGTGCACCTCAATGTGGCTTCTCTCGTCAAACAGTCGCTTTGTTGAGAGAGAAATCAGTCAAGTATGGATTTTTCAACATACTGGCCGATGATGAGGTTAGGCAAGGCCTGAAAGAGTTTGCGGACTGGCCAACATTCCCTCAACTATGGGTCGACGGTGAGCTTGTTGGTGGTTTGGATATTGTAAGTAGAAACGCTTCATCTTTACTAGAGTCGTCGAGCTAACTATTGCTTTTTAGGTAAAGGAAGAGCTGAGCAACGATCCCGATTTTCTCACAGCTTATAGTGTTGTTAAACCAGCGCCTGTTGAGTGATATCGGTGGGTGGAATAAAACAAAATAAAAGGGACGACTCGAGCATCCGTAGCTATGTATGGAATCCATGATGTAGCATTCACCATCCTGGCTCAATTTAGATGATCTGTTATCTGAATATGATGGTGTAATTGTGCTATATTTAGAATCACTACTGTACTTATAAAAGGTATCTTGGAAAGTATTTCCATTGCAATAGCTTATCGATACAGGCACCAAGATCAATTCGGAGAAGCGGGTTCTCTGTATTGCTTAAAAATTATCCGCCTGGGTAACCACCAGTAAAGCATCTTGTGAGTCATAATCGCTGTCTCTATCCTTCTTAATTTCCACTTTTCTGCTACAGTACGTGAGTGTTCCTCCCCATAGATTTTGATCCAGCCTCGTACCGCTTCTCCCTGCATTTCCTTGGCATCATCCAAATATCCATTTCCTAAATATTTACGTGCGAGCGCTGACATATGGCTAAGAGTAGCAAAGTGCAAATCTCCCAGATTAGCTTGTGATTCCTGTAAAGCTTCCCTTCGAGTTTGAATGATATTCCCCTTTCGTATCCTTTCCATCCAGTGACTCTCCTCTAACATAGAAAGATGACACGTCAGTGTTTGCCCGTGATGCTCTCCTAACGTTGTCTTCATCGCCGCTAGTACTTGCTCTCGTAAATTTCTAGACTTCTTCTTTTTTCCAAGATTCCAGTATGAATCGGCAAGGTGGTTAAGCAATGACAAAGTGGCTGGATGCATTTTCGAGAAGGTGGTTTCAAAATCAGGCAAGAGCGCTTCATAAATTTGGACGGCTTCCTCATTTCGATCCAACGAACAAAGACAGTGTGATTGCACTAACTTCGCAGTCAGTGTGGTTACTGCGTTAATGACGAACTGCTGATTGCATCTACGAATGACTTCGTCTGACATTTCAAGTGCTCTATCCAGCTGCCCAGCACGGCAGTACGCATGTACAAGATCCTGCATGAGTTCTGTTGTATAGGCTTCCCATATAGGATCTCTTGCCAGCCAAATTTTCAATATCTTTTCTCGGTACTCTATTGCTTCCTCATATCTGTGCATTTCTATCCAATACCTCGAAATTCGGCGCGTTGATTCGATGACCGCATAATGGTGACACTGGAATATCAATTGCTTTAGCCTCAGGTTTTTCGTTTGCAAATCTAATGCATCCTCATATTGCTCTGCGTCTTCATAAGGCATGACTAACTTGTCTACAATGTAACAGCGTTCTTCCACATGCAGTCCATCGGCAAACAAACAGGATTTGCCTTCTGGAGAGGAAAGACATGCAGCTATATGAGGCTTTAGTATTCGCCTATACATATATTCCTCGTATGATGCATAGCTGAGATATATAGACATTGCCATTGTTGACACCGCGATTTCCCAGGCATGTACTCGTTCTTCCGGTGACATTCTCTCCCTTGACCATTCGTGGACCAAGGGGTGCATGTTAATTCGGCGGGAGCTATCAACAGTAATGAGTGAGAAGTCCAGCATTATCTTCAAGGTCTTGGCAAATGTTAACTGGTCCCATCCAGATGGCATTATAGGATGTGTTGCGGTAGCGCTGTATAAGCTGTCCTCTCTATAGTCCCAGGTATTTTTCTGGGCCTTCTCAAAAATCTCTTCGCTGATACCGTCGAAATGCATGAACGAAAATGTCTGAAGAAGCTCTAAAGCATATACTGCGTTAGGATCGGTGCATGACATGATTTGAATTTGCTTCAGAGAAATTTCCCACGTG
>Ga0247812_10001476_pt1 | contig 13329 bp, 13 predicted proteins | sample UWRJL149409B1_FD_178011 | JGI IMG/M metagenome (GOLD analysis project Ga0247812, IMG submission 178011) | Plant litter microbial communities from Arlington Agricultural Research Station in Wisconsin, United States - UWRJ-L149-409B-1 | ecosystem: Environmental > Terrestrial > Plant litter >...
AAGCGCCACGATTCCCGCGGTGAGGTTGCGGTAGGCGACGCGGGTGAAGCCGGAGGCCCGGATCCACTGGCTGAGCTCGCCCTGCTCGGGCCACTCCTTGATCGACTCGGCGAGGTAGCTGTAGGCAACCGGGTTGGAGCTCGCGACTCCGGCGACGGTCGGCATGACGTACTTGAGGTATCCGAGGTAGCCGGCGCGCAGAATCGCGCGGGGCGGGCGGGAGAACTCGCAGATCACGAGGCGTCCGCCGGGCTTCAGCACGCGGTACATCTCGCTAAGAGCGGCCTTCGGGTTGTTGACGTTGCGCAGGCCGAAGCTGATCGTCACGGCATCGAACTCGTCGTCACCGAACGGAAGCTTCTCAGCGTTCGCTTCGATGAACTCGATCTCGGGGTGCTTGCGGCGCCCCTCGGCGATCATCCCGGCCGAGAAGTCGACCGCGACAACGCGCGCGCCGGTCTTCGTCAGGGCAACGGAACTCGTTCCGGTGCCTGCCGCAATGTCGAGAATCCGCTCTCCCGCTTCGGGGGCAATCGCTCGAACAGTCGCGTAGCGCCAGAGAATCGCGTTTCCTGCCGAGAGGATGTCGTTCGTGCGGTCGTAGTGCTTCGCGACCTCATCGAACATGCCGGCGACCTCTTCGGGCTGCTTGTCCATATCCGCACTAGTCACCCACCAAGTCTAGTGAGAAAGAGATGAGCGAACCGGAGAGTACGCTGGTTGGGTGAGCGAATCAGTGGTTCCCGTTCCCGTACTGGCCGTCGAAACCGTTGCGCTCGACTCCATCGGGCCGTTGGTTCCGCTGCTCGACCCCCGCGACCCGCTGCTGTTCATTCGCCGCGGGCAGGGCATCGCCGGCTTCGGTGAGGCTGTGCGCCTCGAGTTCACGGGCCCCACCCGAATGACGGATGCCGCAATCGCCTGGCGCACGCTGGTCGAGAGTGCGACGATCACCGACGCCGTCGGGCTACCCGGTACCGGCCTCGTTGCCCTTGGCAGCTTCGCATTCTCGGAGCACTCGGCCGCCACGAGCGTGCTCATCGTGCCGTCCGTCATCGTCGGAAAGCGCGACGGAGTCAGCTGGATTACCCGCGTGAACTCGACCGCGCCCGTGCCGACGCCGACCGCGTTCGGCGCCGAATACCGCATCTCGCTGCTCCCCGGACAAATGACGGCCGACGCGTTCATCGCGGCCGTCGACACCGCCATCGCCGCAATCCGTGACAATGCCGTGAGTAAGGTCGTCATAGCCCGCGACCTGCTCGGACACCTGCCGGAAGAGGCAGATCTTCGCCTCGTGCTCGCCTCGCTCGCCCTCGGCTACCCGGACTGCTTCACCTACGCGGTCAACGGACTGATCGGTTCGAGCCCCGAGACCCTCGTGCGCGTCGACCGCGGATCGGTCAGTGCACGTGTGCTCGCGGGAAGCATTGGCCGCGGGTCCGACGCAGAAGCGGATCACGACGCAGCCGTGAGCCTCGCCACCTCGACGAAGGATCTGGACGAGCACCAGTACGCGCTGGCGAGCGTCATGGGAGCGTTGAATCCGCATAGTGCGCAGCTGACGGCATCCGAACTCCCGTTCACTCTCAAACTTCCGAACCTGTGGCACCTCGCGAGCGACGTCGAGGGAACACTGACCGACGGTTCGACCTCGCTCGACCTCATCGCTGCGCTTCACCCGACGGCCGCGGTCGCGGGAACGCCGACCACGGCGGCCCTCGCCCTCATCGACCAGCTCGAGCCGTTCGACCGCGGTCGCTATGCCGGACCGGTCGGCTGGGTCGACGCTGCGGGTGACGGCGAGTGGGCCGTCGCGCTGCGCTGCGCGCACGTCTCGAGCACCGGCCGCATCACCGCCTATGCGGGAGCCGGTGTCGTCGAGGGGTCCGACCCGGTGCGCGAGCTCGCCGAGACGAAGATGAAGTTCCGCCCGGTGGTCGAGGCGTTCGGGTAGTTAGCACCACCGAAGTTAGGCACGCACCGGCTCACGCCCGTCGACCGCCGAACGGTGCCGCTGCTCGACCGATCGTCCCCACGCTGTTCCCGCGAGGATGAGCGCGATGCCGACGAACCCCGCGAAGCCGATCGCGTCGTGGGCGATCGTGATGCCGATGATCGCCGCCCAGACGGGTTCGGTTCCGAGCAGCAGGCTCACCCTCGACGGTGACGTGCGCCTGACCGCCCAGGTCTGCACGAAGAACGCGAAGACCGTGCAGGCAAGCACGAGGTAGAGAAAGAGCAGCCAACTGTCGGGTTCGAGCTGCGACAGATACTGCGGGATCGAGTCGCCGTAGAAGACGGATGTCACGGAGAACAGCACGGCGCACGTGGCCAGTTGCACGGTCGTGAGGTGGAGCGAGTCCATCGGCCGGCGTGCGGTGAGGCGGTGCATCGTCGTGACGTGGACGGCGCGAACGACCGCCGCAATGAGGATGAGCAGGTCGCCGAGGGAAGGTGGCCGGAGAGCGCCGTTTCCGGCGAGAAGTGCCACCCCGACAACGGCGGCCGCTGCGGCGAGGAAGAAGGTGCCGGGCAGGCGCCTACCCGAGACAAGGGAATCGAGAACGGGAGTAAACACCATCGTCAGGCTGATGATGAGGCCGGCATTCGTCGCCGACGTGTGGGCGATGCCGAACGTCTCGAACACGAAGACCGCGCCCAGCAGTACGCCGAGAATCGCGCCGGCCCGCAGCTCTGCGCGGGTGATCCGTGTGCGCCGGGCAGCGATGATGAGCGCCATGACCACGGCGGCCAGCAGCATGCGGAGCGCGAGGAGGGCGATGACCGAGCTCGGCGAGATGAGCTCCTTGGCGACGAGGTAGGTCGATCCCCACGACGCTGCGACCAGCAGGAGCAGGAGGTCGACACGGAAGCGGCTGAAAAGTGCGGTCATTTCTCCATCGTCGGCCGAGGACAACCATAAGACAAGACGGCAGTTTTGTGACGGATAAGTTAGTTTGAACTTATGGAACTGGGTCAGCTGCGAGCACTCCGAGAGCTTGGCGACCGCGGAAGCATCGCGGCGGTTGCCGCCGCGATGCATGTCTCCCCGTCATCCGTCTCCCAACAGATCAGCGCTCTCCAACGCTCCTCGCCCGCTCCGCTCACCTTCAAGAACGGTCGCCGCACCGCCCTGACCGAAGCGGGACGCGCTCTCGCTGCGGCGGCAATGGAGGTCGAGGTCGCGCTGGAGCGCGCGACCCAGGCGGTTGCCCGTTTTCAGGAGAATCCGTCGGGCTGCGTCTCGGTGGCGGCATTCCACAGCGCTGGCCTTGCCGTTTTCGGGCCACTGATGGCCGCGTCGACCGGGCCCGATCACCCACGGGTGCGCGTGAGCGACTTCGACGTGGCACAGGAAGACTTTCCACCACTCACCGCGACTCACGACCTGGTGCTCGCGCACCGGCTGGTCGGCAGCCCGACCTGGCCGGGATCGGTACGCGTCGAACCGTTACTGTTCGAACCTCTCGACATCGCCATGAGACGAGACCACCCGCTGGCGAAGAAAACCGCGATAGAGCCCGCGGACCTTCAGGGTGAAGAGTGGGTGGCCGTGCACGAGGGATTTCCGCTCGAGCGAGCCATCACCGTTATCGCCGGCATCGGCGGCAGCGAGGTGCGCATCCCGCACCGGATCAACGAGTTCCGGGTCGCGGCCACGGTCGTCGAAGCGAGCGGATGCATCGCACTCATGCCGCGCTACACCACCGACCTTCGCGACCATCCGCAGCTCGTTCTCAAGCCGCTCGCCCATCCCGGGCTCGGCCGCTATATCGACTGCCTCGCCCGCCCGGAGACGCTCGAGCGTGACAACGTGAAGACGGTGCTCGCGCGCATCCGGACGATTGCGACGGGCCTCACCGAATAGAGCGGGTTCTCGACACGCTCACCCGGCAAACGCGATTTCGCGGCGCCGCGCGAGCACGAGCAGTACAACGCCGAGCACCATGATGCCTGTGGCCACGAGCAGCGCGACCGCGCCATCCACACGCTGGCAGACCACCGCCGCGACGAGAGCACCGAGCCCCATGGCGATAATGGCGAGCACGCGGCGCAACCAGTCCTTGCCCTTGCCGCCCGCGAGGCGGCTGTCGGCGGACAGGTTCACCATCGTCATCGTCACCACTACGGTCGACAGATCCCGGATGCCCGTCGTCTTCACCGACGCCGCCTGCGCTCCGAGCAACAGGGCGAGCACCCCCGTGATGATGATGAACATCGGTTCAACCAGCGAACCGATAGCGAGCCAGACGATCGCCGTGACCGCCGTTCCCGTTGTTGTCGCGATGAGCACGGCCACCGAGCGCATCGGCAGGTGCCAGGGTTCGGACGTATTCCTGATGATTCGAGCACCGATGACGGCTCCGAGCATGAACGCGAGCAGTGCGATCAGGTTGTTGAGTACCGGGATGTCCTCGATGCCGATGAGGCCGAACGCGAGGAACAGCACGTTGCCGGTCATATTGCCGGTGAACACCCGGTCGAGAGCGAGGTAGCTGACGGCATCGACCGCGCCGGTTGCGGCGGTCATCACCAGGAGGGCTGTCGAGTAACGGTTCTCTGCCCAGTAAGCGGGGGTGCTCACGAACGCGTTGCTTTGGCGATGAGCTCGCGCACGTCGCGTAGGTGGTCTTCCATCGCCTGGCGGGCGGCGAGGCCGTCATGCGCCGCGACCGCATCGAGGATCGCGCGGTGACCGCGCACCGATGCGCGCCGGCCTTCCTTGGTGGCGTGCGAGTGCTGGCGCACTTCACCGGTCCACTCGCTCGCCATGGTGTGGAGGGCGGTGAGCAGCGGATTCTGCGCCGCCTGCGCGAGAAGCAGGTGGAATTCCACATCGAGCCGCAGCGACTCCGCCTGCAGCAGGTTCTCGTGCGACTTATCGAGAACATCGTGCAACTGCAGCAGGTTGGCGGGTGTCGCGCGGTGCGCGGCGAGTCCGGCAACCGATGGCTCGATGATCGAACGCAGTTCAGCGGCGTGCTCCTGCTCGGTGCCGCCGACCGACATCGCGAGCAGCTCGTCCACTCCGGCGGTCGGCGCGAGCACGATGGTTCCCCGGCCCTGGGTGCGTGAGATGAGGTGCTTTGACTCGAGTTCATGCATGGCTTCGCGCAGTGACGACCGCGACACCGACATCGAAGTGGCGAGCTCACGCTCGGACGGCAGCCGGGTGCCCGGCAGAATCTCACCGGTCGCGATGAGCCGCTCGAAGTGTGCGGCGAGCGCTACGGACACGTTCTGTGGTCGCCGGTTCAGTGGAGGGATGTCCGTGGTTGCGTGTGCGTTCAATGTCGGGTTCCTTCTCGCGGGGTTGTGTTCATCATAGGACTGATGGTCGGACCAGAGCCAGCACAGCGATCCGCATATTTCAGGCACGTTAAGTCCCTGTTACGAGATCGCAATTTGGCTCGGGCACACTCGAATGCTTGGTTAGCGTGTAATCCAATTGGTCCGACCACCCGACCTTTTGGCCTCATCCTCCTGCTCCATCCCTTCCGCACCAACGAAAGGATCCACCATGAAGAGCTCACGCCGGATTGCATTCCTCGCCGTCCCCGTCGCTATCGCACTGCTCGCCGGTTGTGCGTCATCCGCCGGCACACCCGCCGCTGAAGAGGGCGGCGAGTTCGCCGACCTCGCGTCATCCGCGGCCTGCGCAGACCTGCGCACCGAGTACCCCGACCTCGACGGCGAGACGCTGACCAACGCGATCAACCCCTACACGCCGGGCTACGAGACCATCAACCCCGACAACCCGAGCGAGTACGAGGGCTTCGACATCGACCTCGGCAACGCGCTCGGCGCCTGCCTCGGCTTCAGCAACGACTACGTGGCTGTCGGATTCGCCGAACTCATCCCGACCGTCGCGAGCGGCCAGGCCGACTGGATCCTGTCCAACCTCTACGCCACCGAAGAGCGCGCAGCCGGCGGAGTCGACTTCATCAGCTACTCGAAGGTCTTTGACGGCATTCTCGTCGCCAAGGGAAACCCGAAGGAGATCACCGGCATCGACACGACCCTGTGCGGCCTGACGGTTGCTCTCAACAAGGGCTACGTCGAGATCCCGCTCGTCGAGGCTGTTGGCCCCGACTGCGAGGCCGCTGGACTCGAGGCACCCATCGTCAGCCTGTTCGACTCGAGCGCGGACTGCATGCAGGCGATCCTCGCCGGACGCGCGGACGCATACATGAACGACGTCAACACGGTTGTCGGATTCATCGCCGCACACCCGGATGAGCTCGACTCGGCCGAGACCGTGATGCTCGACTACACGATCGGTATCGGTGTACCGCAGGGCGAGCACGAGTTCCGCGACGCCATTCAGGCCGCGCTCACCGAGATTCAGTCGACCGGGCTGCAGGACGAGCTCGCCGCGAAGTGGAAGCTGCTCGAGAACGCCGTCGCAGAACCGACCATCCTGAGCGTCGGCTAACCCACCACCGCGACACCGCAACCACCGAAGAGAAACGGCGCCCGAAATCATGGAAGAGTTTTTTCACTACCTGACGCTGCCCTGGCTGCTCGAAGGTATCGTCTTCACCCTCCAGCTCACGATTTTCGGGTTCGGAGGAGGCCTCGTACTCGGCCTCCTCCTCGCCGCTCTCCAGCTCACGAGATTCCGGGCGCTCACCGCGATCGCCCGCACCTACGTGGTGATCTACCGCGGAACCCCGCTGATCCTCCAGCTCGTTTTCGTCTTCAGCGCACTCCCCCACATCGGCATCACCCTTCCTCCCCTCGCCGCCGGCGCCGTCGCACTCGCGATGAACGAAGCCGTTTTCATCTCCGAGATCCTGCGCTCGGGCGTCAAGGGCGTCGACCCCGGGCAGTCGCTCGCCGGAAGAGCGCTCGGCCTCGAACCCGGTTCGCTCATGCGCCGCGTCATCGCACCGCAGGCGTTCCGCTCGATGGTGCCAGCGCTCGGCAACGAGTTCATCTCCACGATGAAGAACTCGGCGCTGGCATCGATCATCGCCGTACCGGAGCTCACCCTCCGCACCCAGCAACTCGCCTCCGCGACCTTCGACTATTTCGAGATCTACTTCGCCACGGCGGTTATGTACCTCGCACTCACCGCCGTGCTCAGCGTGATCCAACTGCTGCTCGAAGACGCGCTCAACCTCGACCGGGCCAACAGCCGCTCGCTGTTGTCGCGACTGATCTTCCGCCGCCGGGCGAGCAAGCGCGCCGGCACTGACACGACGGATGTCACACCCCTCGCCGCGGACGACATCCCCATCACGGCCGCAGCCGCGACATCCGCCCCGCGCGCAGCACGCCAGGAAATCGGTGACACGATCCTCGACATCGAGGACCTGCACAAGTCGTACGGATCTAACGAGGTGCTCAAGGGCATCACGATGTCGGTTCGCCAGGGCGAGGTCATTGCGCTTCTCGGCCCGAGTGGTTCGGGCAAGAGCACGCTGCTTCGCACGATCAACCATCTGGAATCGGTCGACTCCGGCACGATTCGCATCTCCGGCCAGACGCTCGGCTACCGCCAGTTCGGTACCCCGCTTCCCGAGGGTCGGATCGCCCGCGCTCGCGTCGCGGCGAAGGTCGGCATGGTCTTTCAGCAGTTCAACCTGTTCAACCACTTGACCACGAGGGAGAACATCGCGGCCCCGTTGCGCTGGATCCAGCGTCTCAGCAAAGAAGAGGCCGCCGAGCGCGCGGACGACCTTCTCGCGCAGGTTGGCCTCACGGCCAAGGCCGACGTATTGCCCCGCCACCTCTCTGGCGGCCAGCAGCAGCGGGTGGGCATCGCTCGCGCACTCGCCGCACAGCCGCGGGTTCTGCTGCTCGACGAACCGACGAGCGCCCTCGACCCCGAACTCGTGGCCGAAGTGCTCGAGGTCATCCGCGGTCTCGCACACGACCACGGCCTGACGATGATCATCGCCACCCACCAGCTGCGCTTCGCCCTCGACGTCGCCGACCGTGTCGTCTTCATGGCTGGCGGCGTTGTCGTCGAGGAGGGCACGTCAGACCAGGTCATCAACCACCCGAAGAACCCGATCACGGCGCGCTTCGTCAACTCGATGGGACCGGCAGAAGTATGACCGTCAAGCAGACCTACAGCTTCAGCGCGGCCGACGGCGTTCCGCCGCAGGTCGGACCGTTCGCCCACGCCACCCGCTGGGGCGACACGCTCTACGTGACCGGCCAGATGCCGACCGATCCGGCGACCGGCAAGCTCGTCGCCGGCGGTCTCGCCGAGCAGACGCACCAGGTCTTCGCGAACCTCGCCGCGGTGCTCAAGCAGTTCGACGCCACCCTCGACGACGCCCTGATGGTGCGCGTCTACCTCACCGACTTCGGCGACTTCGACGCGTTCAACGCCGAGTACGTGAAGTGGTTCACCGGCCCGCTTCCCAGCCGCACCTGCGTCGGCACGACCGGGCTCGCGGTCGGTGCTGTCGTCGAGATCGACCTCATCGCCGGGCTGTCCAGCCCGCAGTTTTCATCAGCACCAGCACCGACGGAGGCATCATGACTTTCCCCACCCTTCACCCGGGCGTTGGCCCGATCGACGGCCAGCACTACCTTCCGTCACGCACCGACGAGGTGCTCTGGGGATGGCTGCCGAACGCGCAGACCGAGCCCGTGCTCTCCGTGGCATCCGGAGAAACCGTGACGATCGACACCGTCAGCCACGAGGGAATCCTCGAAGACCAGGGCCGTGCCCCCGTGCCGTATCTCGCCCAGTTCGGCGTCGAGAACGTGTTGAAGGACGTCATCGATATTGCGGCGAGCGACCTCGCCCACGCGGATGACGACGGTCCACACATCGTGACCGGCCCGATCCGCCTGGCCGACGCCCGACCAGGCGATGTGCTCAAGGTGGAGATCCTCGACCTCGCGCTTCGCGTGCCGTACGGCTTCATCAGCAGCCGGCACGGGTATGGTGCGCTCGCGGGTGAGTTCCCCGAGTTTCCCGACTCCGAGCCGGTGCGTTCGGTCGACCAGATCGTCTCGATGGGCACGATCAGTCACTTCAGCTGGGTCGAGAAGCACAACGGCGAGCTCATCGGGCTCATCTCGGCCGGCGGTGGACGCACGGTGCAGTTTCCGATCAACCCGTTCCTCGGGCTCATGGGTGTTGCGCGCGCGACCGAGGAACTCGTGCCGTCCGTTCCTCCCGGCGATCACGGCGGCAACATCGACATCAAGCACGCGGCCACCGGCTCGACGCTGTACCTGCCGGTGCAGGTCAATGGAGCCAACTTCTACGCGGGCGATCCGCACTTCGCGCAGGGCAACGGGGAGGTTGCACTGACCGCTCTCGAGGCCTCGCTTCGGGCCACCGTGCGGCTGACCGTGCTGGACTCGGATGCCGCACATTCGGCGATCGGCGCGCTCACCAACCCGGTGGTCGAGACCGCGACGCACTGGATACCGACCGGTATGGATGCAGACCTCGACGAGGCGATGCGCATCGCGGTTCGCAACGCCATCGCGTTTCTGCACACCCGTCTCGGGGTTCCGCGCGATGTGGCGCTCGCCTACCTCTCGGCCGCGGGCGACTTCGAGGTCAGCCAGGTCGTCGACGCGGTCAAGGGAGTGCACTGCATGATCCGCAAGGCGGACTGGGCGGCGTGGGTGTAGCCCCGTCCCCTGAGCCGCTTGCCGTTCCCTGAGCCGCTTGCCGTTCCCTGAGCTCGTCGAAGGGTCGCAACTTCGGTAACTTCCATCGGCATCCGGTGTGTCGTCCGGCTCAGTCGGCGGGTCGCAAAATTCACCGAAGTTGCGAGCGCGAAGAGCCCGGGGAACGGGTGTGAGATAGTCGCAGCATGGCCGCGACGCCCCGCCGAGTGACAATCATCCGCGTTCTGTGGGTGGTGGGGTTTCTGGTGGGGACCACGACTCACGTGACCGACCTCGTGCTCGACGGAACGGATGTCTACGCGCGGTTTCCGACGGCAGCCCGCCTCTACTGGGTGGCATTGACTCTCTTCGATCCGCTCGCGATTGTTCTTGTCATCCTGCGGCTACGGGCTGGGGTGGTTCTCGCCGTGGTGATCATGGTGTCTGACGTGGCGGTGAATTCGGTCATGGTCGCGACGCACGGACTGCCGGTCTTCGGGCTGGTCAATCAGATTCTGTTCGGGCTGCTGGTGGCGGCGACAGCGCCGCTGCTCTGGCGGTGGTCACGGCAGCGAACTGGCGGGGTTCCCGCTCCCTGAGCCTGTCGAAGGGCAGTCCGATAGGTATGTCGCTCCAGAAACAAACTACGACGCGGCCAGGCGCGCTTTCTCTGCCTCGACGTCGAAGATCGCCGCCGGCCACTGAAGGTCGAGGCGCTCGAGGGCAGTGATGAGGATGTGCTGCACCGCCAGTCGCGCGTACCACTTGCGGTCGGCGGGGACGACGAACCACGGGGCATCCGGAGTCGACGTTCGCTCGAGCGCCACCTGGTACGCCTCGTGGTAGGCCGGCCACAGCTCGCGTTCGCTGATGTCTGACGGGTCGTACTTCCAGAATTTGTCAGGGCGCTCGAGGCGCTCGGCCAGTCGCGCCTTCTGCTCGTCGGGGCTGATGTGCAGCATCACCTTGATGATCGTGGCACCGGATGCCGCAAGCTCCGACTCGAACTCGCGGATCAGCCCGTAACGCTCATCGATGACGTCGAGGGGTGACAGCCCGCGCACCCGGTGGATGAGAACGTCTTCGTAATGCGAACGGTCGAAGACCCCGATGATGCCGGGAGCCGGCAGCTCACGTCGGATGCGCCACAGAAAGTCGTGGGACTTCTCCTCTGCGGTCGGCGGCTTAAACCCGTTGACCCGCACGCCCTGCGGATTCACCGCTCCGACGACGTGCCCGACGATCCCGCCCTTGCCCGACGTGTCCATGCCCTGCAGCACGAGCAACAGCGACTTCGTGCCGCCCTGCCGGCTTTCGGCGAACAGCTTCTCCTGCAACGCCGCGAGCTTCTCCGCTCCGTGGTCGAGTGCCTTGAGGCCGGTCGCCTTGCTGCCGCTGAAACCGGGCGTAGATGCCGGGTCGATAGAGCTGAGATCGAATCCGTCGGTCACCGCGGAGTAGTCGTCCATGCGACCGAGGCTACCTCGCGAGCGGCACTTCGATAAGGGTTGTTCCCTCAATCGGGGTCAACGCGGAGTCAAGGTCGCCGCGATTCTCGACGCGCGTGTAGTTCCACCCGTAGGCTGCCGCGAGTTGCTCGAGCGAGACGTCGTGCCCGGTGTACAGCACGCGGTCGAACGATTCTGGCAGAGCGGATGCCGCAACCTCGAGTGAGTCGAAAATCGTTCCCCCGCCGTCATTGCCGACGATGACCTGCAGCCGCGGACGCACTTCGCCACGGCCGAACAGCATCGACCCGGCGTCATGGAGCAGCGCGAGGTCGCCGAGCAGCAGGCGCGTGACGCCGCCAGCGGCTGGTCCGCCCTCGGCCTGGCTCGCGAGAGCGATGCCGGCGGCGGTGGCGATGGTTCCGTCGATACCGGCGAGCCCGCGGTTGGCGTGGACGGTGATCTTCTTGCCCGGCGCGTAGCGGTCGACCTCGCGAATAAGGCGGGACGCCCCGAGTACGAGCCGGTCGTGCGGCCAGGTCATGCGCCAGGCGGCCTCGGCGAGAGCGCGACGCGTGACGGGCGCGCGAAGTCCCGCGAGCACGGCGCGGTTGAATGCGGCCTGGTCGGCGAGTTCGCTCGAGATGGCGATGTCGATCGCCGGAGCGTCGTGCTGCTCGAGCGCGGCACGGGAGGTCATCACCCAGCGGCCGAGCCAGGATCGGGCGGCGGACGACGGCTCGGGGTCGGGCGTGACCGACACGGAGTCGACGGACTGCGAGACCGCGTGGCCGGGGTTGTACTGCTCCCCCGATCCGGAGCGGACGACGATGGTTGTCACCCCGTCGCGCTGGATAAGCGCTGGCACCTCGCGACTGAGCGTCGGGTGCCCGAAGACGATGACGCGCTCGACGCGGTCACCGAAGTTCGCTGCAGAGATGAGGGTGCGGTAGTCGACGACGAGGTTGGGTCCGAAGTGGGCACCACTCGCTACCTCGGCGAGCAGTGGTGCTCCGAGTTCACGGGCGACTTCTTCGGCTCGCGGACCGGCGCCGGTTCCCGCGACGACGACGGTGCCGGGGGCGGGGTGGATGGCGAAAGGTTCTGGCCCTTCGACAGGCTCAGGGAACGTAGTGGTCGGCCCAGCGGACGGGGTGGTCGGCTCGGGGAACGGAGTGGTTGGCTCAGGGAACAGAGTGGTCGGCCCAGGGGACGGAGTGGCGGCAGCCGCGATTGGCAGGACCGCCGCCGACAACGGCTCGCGGAACGCCAGGTTGACGTGAAGGGGCCCGTTCGCCGAGGCGATCACGTCGCGGGCAAGGAGAGCCGCGGCATCCGGAGCATCGTCGTCGGTCGGGGCGGCGACGTCCCACTCGCGACGAACCGCGATACCGAACATGCCGGGCTGGTGCGTGGTCTGGTTGGAGGCGATTCCGCGCAGTTCGTCCGGGCGGTCGGCGCTCAGCACGATGATCGGAACGGACGAGTGGTGCGCCTCGAGCACGGCGGGGTGCAGGTTGGCGACAGCGGTGCCCGACGTCGTGATGACGAGAACCGGACTGCGGGACTCAACGGCCAGACCGAGCGCGAGGAATCCGGCGACCCTCTCGTCGATGCGCACGCGAAGGCGGATGAGGCCGGCGCGCTCGTACTCCGCTGCGGCGAGAGCGAGAGCCTGAGACCGGGAACCGGGGCTGAGCACGACGTCACGCACGCCGAGTTTCACGAACTCGTCAAGCAGTGCGACAGCGAAGGCCGTAGCCGGTGAGCTACTCCTTTGGCGGGTCATCGTCGAGGTCGGCGAGTTCCTGCTCGAGTCGACGGATGCGCTCGTCCTGATCCTTGTCGCGGTTCATGCGCGCGAGAAAATCGGGGTCGTCGTCGGGGTGGATCGGGCGACCGGGCGGGGCCTTGTCGACCGGCTCCTTGCCGATCCAGAACCACAGGATTCCACCGATCGGCGAGATGATCACGACGATTGCGGCCCAGACGATCTTCGGCACACCACGAACGCGCCACACCGGTGTCAGGATGACGTCGACGAGCGAAAAGATCAGAAACGCCACATTGACAATGGCAATGATGGCGTAGATCCGGGTCATGCCTCGATTCTAAGCCAAACCACCTGTGCGGGTGCCCTCGCGCTAACTTCCCAGCGGATGAAACCTAGACTTGGCACGTGAAAACCTGGGTCGGCTACAGCCTCTTCCGTATTTTGCTGTTCGCGGCCGTGTTGACGGTGCTGCTTCTCATTGGCATCACGGGGTGGATCGCCGCGATCATGGCA
>Ga0247812_10001478_pt1 | contig 13317 bp, 10 predicted proteins | sample UWRJL149409B1_FD_178011 | JGI IMG/M metagenome (GOLD analysis project Ga0247812, IMG submission 178011) | Plant litter microbial communities from Arlington Agricultural Research Station in Wisconsin, United States - UWRJ-L149-409B-1 | ecosystem: Environmental > Terrestrial > Plant litter >...
TGCGGCTGTGCAGGCGCGATCCCTCGCGGCGGAGCTGTTCGCAGGTCTCGATGCCGATGCGCATATGTTCGCTGATCGCGCGCTCATAGAAGCGATTGGCCTGGCCCGGCAGCTTCAACTCGCCATGCAGCGGCTTGTCCGACACACAGAGCAAGGTGCCATAGGGGACGCGGAAGCGATAGCCCTGGGCGGCGATGGTCGCCGATTCCATATCGATCCCCACCGCGCGGCTGAGCGAGAAACGCAGCGCGGATTTCGAATAGCGCAATTCCCAATTGCGATCGTCGGTGGTGACGATCGTGCCCGTACGCAGCCGGCGCTTGAGCTCTTCGCCGGTCTGGCCCGAGATCGTCTCCGCCGCGCGCGCCATCGCCACCTGGACCTCGGCGATCGCGGGGATGGGGATTTCGGGCGGGAGCACATCGTCCAGCACATGATCGTCGCGCAGATAGGCATGGGCCAGCACATAGTCGCCGATCCGCTGGCTGGGACGCAGCCCGCCGCAATGGCCGATCATCAGCCACGCCTCGGGCCGGACCACTGCGAGATGATCGGTGATCGTCTTGGCGTTGGAAGGCCCCACGCCTATATTGACCACGCTGATGCCCGAGCGATCGGGCGCCATCAGGTGGTAAGCGGGCATCTGGTGCCGCCGCCAGGCGCTGTCCGCCACCACTTTTTCCGGATCGGCGGTTTCGGGTGTGACCATGATCCCGCCTGCGCCAGACAGCGCGGTATAGCGGCTGCCGTTGCCTAGCTGCGCGCAGCCCCAGCGGACGAATTCGTCGATATAGCGATGGTAGTTGGTGAACAGGATGAAGCGCTGGACATGCTCGGGCGGGGTGCCGGTATAATGGCGGATGCGCGCGAGCGAGAAATCGGTGCGCAGGCCATCGAACAGGGCCAGCGGCCGGGCTTCGTCCGGCAGGCCTACGAACAGGCCATCGGCGATCTCGTCGCCGATATGCGCCAATTCGGTGGCGGGGAACCAGCGCGAGAGTTCGGTGACGCTGACATCGTCGAGCGTCAGATCATGGCCAGCCTCCAGCACATAGGGAAAGGGAATTTCCTGCTTGCCGGCAACGGCTTCCACCGTGACGTCATAATCCTCCATCAACAGCGTCAATTGCTCGATCAGATAATCGGCGAACAGCGCGGGCTTGGTGACGCTGATGGCATAGCTGCCCGGCTCCACCAGCCGGCCAAAGGAGCGCATGGGCACGGGAACGCTGTCCTGCCCCTTATAGGTCAGCCGGATTTCAGGATAGCAGAAGGCGCCGGTGGCGCGCAGCCCCGGGTGCGGCCGCTCGCCTTTGGTGATGAACGCCTGAAGCGCATGGCGGAGGCGATCGACGGACGCGCGATACAGCGTGTCGAGTTGCTGGACGATGGTTTCTGCCTTGGTCATCCCAAGGGACTATCGCACCCATCATGACGCTGGCAAGCGGCGTCCGTCGAAGCGTCTCGCCCAGGTTAGGCGTCGTCTTCCGTCGTGCCGTCGCCGGCGCTGCGCTTGGCAAGCACGGTCGCGCCATAGGCGGCGGCTGCCGTGGCGGCGACGACGCCGGCGCCGATCGCGGCGGCCTTCCAGGGATTGTCCTGCGCGGCGGCAACCGTCGCATCGACATATTCCCGGCCCTTTTCGAGATAGTCGCGGCTCTTTTCGCGCAGCAATTCCGCGGTAGTCGCGGCATCGGGCTCGCCATCTTCGAAATCGACGATCTTGTTGGGGGTGGAACTCACCATCGCACATTCTCCTCACTTGTGTCCGCAAAACCAACACGGGAGGCGGGCAGGTGTTCCGGCAGCGCGACGGAATTGAGCGCATTTGCGCGCCGGTCTGCCGCAGTGTTGCTCTTCCTCTCCCCTGCGGGGAGAGGTCGCGAGAGTTAGTCCCCGATCTTCATCGGGGCGCTTACTCGCAGCGGGTGAGGGGGCTCAATGTAGGTCTTCGACATCCGACACCCTCACCCAGCTTCGACTAGGCGCTGAAGCGCCAAGTCTGCGCAACCCTCCCTCAATGGAGAAGGAAGGAAGCGGTCACTTCTCGAGGCGGTGCTCTCAGAGCTGTCCGAGCATATATTCGGCGGAGCTGACCTTATATTCGCCGGGGCCTTCGACGTTCAATTGCTCGACCACGCCATCGTTGACGATCATCGAGAAGCGCTGGCCGCGCGTGCCCATGCCGTATTTGGCGCCGTCCATTTCCAGCCCGACCGCCTTGGCAAAGGCGGCATTGCCGTCCGCCAGCATCGTCACCTTGCCCTCTGCGGCATTGGCCTTGGACCAGGCGCCGAGCACGAAGGCGTCGTTGACCGCGGTGCAGGCAATCTCGTCAACGCCCTTGGCCTTCAGCGCATCGGCCTGTTCGATATAGCTGGGCAAATGCTTGGCCGAGCAGGTGGGGGTGAAGGCGCCGGGGACCGAGAAGAGCGCGACCCGGCGGCCCTTGAAGAAATCCGCGCCCGTCACGGCTTCGGGGCCGTTGGCGGTGGGCGTGGTGAAGGTGGCTTCGGGAAGGGGGTCGCCCGTCTTGATGGTCATGCTCGTCTCCTCTGGCTGGTCTGCGCCGCGGTTTCCCCGGGCTCGCTGGGGATATAGGCGCGCGGCCGCCATGCCGCCAGCGCCGGCCATGATTTTCACGCCGCCCTTTGCGCGGCCGATGGAACGCCTATAATCGGCGGCATGGACATGCCGATCTTTCTCAGCGGGCAGACGCTCCTCGCGATGCCGGGGATCGGCGATCCGCGCTTCGAGCAGGCGGTGATCGCCCTGTGCAGCCACGATTCGCACGGCGCGCTGGGCGTGGGCATCGGGCAGGAGATCGGCAATCTGGGTTTTCACGATCTGCTGCGGCAGTTCGATATCGAACCGGGCGCGGCGCCGGACGTGCCCGTCCATGCCGGCGGGCCGGTGGAGCCGCAGCGCGGCTTCATCCTGCACGGCAATGACTGGGGCGGGCAGGACAGCGTGCATGTCGGGGATCGCTGGGTGCTGACCGGCACGATCGATATCCTGCGGGCGATTGCGCAGGGCAGGGGGCCGAGCCGCTGGATCGCGGCGCTGGGCTATGCCGGTTGGGGGCCGGGGCAATTGGAGGGCGAATTGACCCGCCACGGCTGGTTCGTCGCCGATGCCGATCTGCTGGATCTGATCGATCGCCGTGCCGACAAACGCTGGAATGCGGCATATGCCGCCGCTGGCGTGGATGCCAGCCTGCTTTCGCCCGCCGCTGGACGGGCCTGAACGCGGACGGGATTCGAGCCACATATAAAGACATCTTTATATTTGCTATCCGAGGCGCCCGTCGCTATCTGGACGCCATCGGCTGCCCCTTCGTGTGCGTGTGCGGCCAGAACTGCCTTCAGGAGACTATTTGTGGCCACAGCCCCCGTGATCGAAGCCAATGACTATGTCGTTGCGGATATCAGCCTTGCCGATTTCGGCCGTGCGGAGATCAACATTGCCGAGACCGAGATGCCCGGGCTGATGTCCCTGCGCAGCGAGTTCGGCCCGTCGCAGCCCCTGAAAGGCGCGCGGATCACCGGTTCGCTGCACATGACGATCCAGACCGCGGTGCTGATCGAGACGCTGACGGCGCTGGGCGCCGACGTGCGCTGGGCGACCTGCAACATCTTTTCCACCCAGGACCATGCCGCCGCGGCGATCGCCGCGACCGGCGTGCCCGTGTTCGCGATCAAGGGCGAGAGCCTGGCGGATTATTGGGACTATGTGGGCGACATCTTCAGCTGGGATGGCGAGACCGAGGGCCAGACCGCCAACATCATCCTAGACGATGGCGGCGATGCTACCATGTTCGCATTGTGGGGCGCCAAGCTCGAGGCCGGCCACACCATGCCCGAGCCCGAGAATGAGGAAGAAGTGGAGATGCAGCGCGCGCTGAAGGCGTTCGTCGCCCGCAAGCCCGGCTATCTCACCGAAACGGTCAAGAACCTCAAGGGCGTTTCGGAAGAGACCACCACCGGCGTGCATCGCCTGTACGAGATTTCGAAGAAGGGCGAGCTGCCTTTCCCCGCGATCAACGTGAATGACTCGGTCACCAAGTCAAAGTTCGACAATCTCTATGGCTGCAAGGAGTCGCTGGTCGACGCGATCCGTCGCGCCACCGATGTGATGCTGGCCGGCAAGGTCGCCTGCGTCGCCGGCTTCGGCGATGTCGGCAAGGGTTCGGCCCAGTCGCTCCGCAACGGCGGCGCACGCGTGATGGTCACCGAAGTCGATCCCATCTGCGCGCTGCAGGCGGCGATGGAGGGCTTCGAGGTTGTAACGATGGAAGAGGCCGTCGCGCGCGCCGACATCTTCTGCACCGCCACGGGCAATGCCGATGTGATCACCGCCGATCACATGAAGGCGATGAAGCCGATGGCGATCGTCTGCAACATCGGTCACTTCGACTCGGAGATCCAGATCGCGGCACTCAGCAACTATGAGTGGAGCGAAGTGAAGCCCGGCACCGACCTGGTGAAATTCCCGGACGGCAAGCAGATCATCATCCTGGCCAAGGGCCGCTTGGTGAATTTGGGCTGCGCGACGGGCCATCCGAGCTTCGTGATGTCGGCAAGCTTCACCAACCAGACGCTGGCGCAGATCGAGCTTTGGACCAATGGCGAAGCCTATGGCAACGACGTCTACGTCCTGCCCAAGCATCTCGACGAGAAGGTGGCGATGCTGCACCTTGAGAAGTTGGGCGTGAAGCTCACCAGCCTGACCAAGAAGCAGGCCGACTATATCGGCGTGCCGGTCGAAGGCCCGTTCAAGCCTGCGCATTACCGCTACTGATCGCACTTCGTCATTCCCGCCTTTCGACTGCCCGCAAGGCAGGCGCTCAGGATAAACTTCAGCCTCCGGCTGAAGGCGGGAACCCAGCATGCGGAACTCTCCGGAGAATGCTGAGCTGATGGGGCCCCGCGTGCGCGGGGATGACGGAAAATATTGACAAGGGCGCGGCCGCAAAGGTCGCGCCCTTGTCACGTCCGGCGCATCCCCTTCTTCTTGGTTTCCAAATTTTGGAAACAATCTCTAAGGACGGTGGAGATGGACCGCCCCGAACCCCTGGCCCGCGCGGCATGACCGATCCCGCGCTCCTGCCGCTGGCCGCGGGGGTTGGCCTGGCGCTGTGGCTGGGGCTTTCGGCATGGGCATTGGGGAGCGGGCTGGCGATGCGGCGGCGCGCGCGCCAGGCCGAGAAACAGGCGGGCCAGCTTGGGCAATTGCTCGATTCCGCACCCGCGCTGCCGATGATGGTGCGCCCGGATGGGCGGATCGAGGCGCCCGAGCGGCTCGCCGACTGGCTGGGGCTGGCGCGCATTCCCGACTATCTGGCCGATCTGGCGGGCGCGGAGACCGGGCTGGGCGAGGAGGATGCCGCGGCGCTCGCCCGCGACGTTTCCGCCATGCAGAAATCGGGCAAGCCCTTCTCCCGCGCGGCGCGGCCGCAGGGATCGACCCGCACCCTGCTGATCCGCGGCGCTGCCACGACCGCGGCGCTTGCCGCGCCGGGCGGCGCGATCCTGTGGTTTTTCGACGCGACCGACAGCCAGATGGAGATCGGCCGGCTGGGGCGCGAAGCGGCGCGGTTGTCGCGCGCGTTCGAGGCGCTCTCCGGGCTGATCGAGGCCTCGCCCTTCCCGATGTGGCACCGCGGCCCCGATCTGCGGCTGACGCTGGTGAATTCGGCCTATGTCCGCGCCGTCGAGGGCAGCGATGCCGGCGACGTGATCGATCGCGCGCTCGAACTGGTCGAGACCAGCGGCGGGCGCACCCCGCTGGCGATGGCGGCCGCCGCGCGCGACGGCAAGGAAATGGTCACCCGCACCGTGCCCGCCACCATCGCCGGCGAGCGGCGGATGATGCAGGTGGTCGACGTGCCGCTGGGCGATGCGGGGGTGGCGGGCTATGCGATCGACATCCAGGAGACCGAGCGGATCCGCACCGCTTTCAAGCGCTTCAGCGAGGCGCAGCGCGACATGCTGGACCTGCTTTCCGCGGGCGTGGCGCAATTCGGCCCCGATCGCGCGCTGACCTTCTCCAATCAACCCTTCCAGCGATTGTTCGCGATGAAGCCCGAATGGCTGGCGGACCGCCCCGAATTCGATCGCGTGCTGGACCGTATGCGCGAGACCGACCGCATCCCCGAGAATCGCGATTTCCCCAGCTGGAAGGCCGAGCGGCGCGGATGGTTCACCGTGGCAGAGGGTGTGGCGGAGGAAAGCTGGCTGCTGCCCAGCGGCGTGCATCTGCGCGTGGTGGCACAGCCCTTGCCCGACGGCGGGTTGCTGCTGATCTTCGAGGACCGCACCGAACAGCTCCAGCTGGCCAGCGCGCGCGATACACTGCTGCGCGTGCGCACCGCCACCTTCGACAATCTGTTCGAAGGCATCGGCGTGTTTGCCGGCGACGGGCGGCTGACCGTATGGAACAACCGCTTCAGCGAGATTTGGGAATTCGATGAGAGTTTCCTGGCGACGCATCCGCGGATCGACGTGCTCGCCGAAGTCGCCGCGCAGCAACTGACCAATCCCTCCCGCGCCTCGCTGATCCGCGAACTCGTGCGGATCGCCACGGTGGAGCGTCAGCAGCGGAGCGGACGGGTGGCGCTGCGCAACGGCCGCCATTATGAATTTGCCGCGGTGCCGCTGCCGGACGGCAATGCGCTCTTCACGATGCTGGATATCTCGGACAGCCGCAGGATCGAGCAGGCCTTGCGGGATCGCAATGTCGCGCTGGAACATGCCGATCGCGTGAAGACCGCCTTCGTCGAGAATATGAGCTATGAATTGCGCACGCCGCTCACCTCGATCGGCGGCTTCGCGGAGATGCTGAAGGAAGGCTATGCCGGGCCGCTGGAAGAGCGCGCAACGGACTATGTCGGCGCGATCCTGGAATCGGTGGCGCGGCTGGGGCTGCTGATCGATGGCGTGCTGGACCTGACGCAGAGCGAGGCGGGGGCGCTGCCGCTGGACCTGACTCCGGTGGATCTGGCCGCGATCACGCAGGAGGCGGCGGATCTCTCGCGCGAGGCGATGGCGGCCAAATCCCTGGATTTCGCGGTGGAGATCGATCCTTCGCTGGGGCGGACCACCGGCGACGCGCGGCGGCTGCGCCAGGCGATCGAGCATCTGCTCAAACATGCGCTGGCCACCACCCCGCCGGGCGGGCGCGTGCTGCTGCACGGCAGCGGGGACGAGACGGAAGCGCGGATCGTGGTCTCCGACAATGGCGACGGGCTGAGCCCGGCCGAGCAGGCGCGCGCCTTCGATCGTTTCAACCGCGCCGAGCTGACGCGCGGCTTCGAGCCGACCCTGGGCCTGGCACTGCCGCTGGCCAAGCAGTTCACCGAGGCACATGGCGGGACGATGACGCTCTATTCCGAAGCGGGTGAGGGGACGATGGTGACGATCGTGCTGCCGCGCCGATGATCCTGGCGGACGAGGAGGCGACGCTGAATCTCGGCTGGCGGCTGGCGTCGGTGGTGCGGGCAGGGGACGTGATCGCGCTGCATGGCGATCTGGGCGCGGGCAAGACCACGCTGGCGCGCGGGATGCTCGCGGCGCTGGGACTCATGGGCGAGGCGCCGAGCCCGACCTTTGCGATCGTCCAGCCCTATGCCCCGCCCGAGACGCGCATTCCCGTGATCCATGTCGATCTGTATCGCATCGACGATCCCGAGGATGCCGAGGAACTCGGGCTGGACGATTATCTTGAGGACAGCCTGTTGCTGATCGAATGGCCCGAAAGGCTGGGCGATCGGATGTGGGGCCATGCGCTGCATCTCACCCTGATGCGCACCGCGGATGGCGCGCGCGCCTTGACAGCGGCGGTGCCGTCCGCATGGGAAGAGCGATGGCCGCCGAGATGATTCCCCCCGCAACCGCCCCCGATTTCCTTGCCGCCAATGGCTGGGCCGGGGCCGAGATCCTTCCGCTTGCCGGGGACGCCTCGTTCCGCCGCTATTTTCGCGCGATCGCGCCCGGGCGGCAGGCCGTGCTGATGGACGCACCGCCGCCGCATGAGGATCCGCGGCCTTTTATCGCCATCGCCGGCCACCTGAGCGGGCTGGGCTTTGCGGCGCCGCAGATCCTGGCGAGCGATCTCGCCCACGGCCTGGTGCTGCTGGAGGATTTCGGCGACGCCCGGATGCGCGAAGTGGTGGATGCCGCGCCCGAGAGCGAAGACCGCATTTATGCCGACGCGGTCAGCCTGATCGCCCGGCTGCACCGCCACGGCCCTGCGGACATCCGTCCCTATGACCGCGCCGAATATCTGCGCGAAGTCAATCTGCTGACGGAGTGGTATTGCCCCGCGGTGGACGTGGTGCCGGATCAAGCCGGCTATGAGGCAGCGTGGGATGCGGCGCTGGGGCCGTTGTACGGCGCCGATGCGCGCGGCGTTACCGTGCTGCGCGACTATCATGCCGAGAATATCATGCTGATCGAAGGGCGGGAGGGCGTCGACGGGCTCGGCCTGCTCGATTTCCAGGACGCGCTGGCGGGCCATCCGGCCTATGATCTCGTCTCCTTGTTGCAGGATGCGCGGCGCGACGTCTCGCCCCAACTGGAGGCGCGGATGCTGGGGCATTATGCGGCGCAAGCATCGCCCGATGCCGGGTTCGAGACCGCCTATGCGCTGCTCGGCGCGCAGCGCAATGCCAAGATCGTCGGCATCTTCATGCGATTGTGCAAGCGGGACGGCAAGGCGCGATATCTCTCCTATCTCCCGCGCGTCTGGGCCTATCTGGAGCGCGATCTGGCCCACCCCGCGCTGGCGCCGGTGAAAGCCTGGTTCGACGCGCATATCCCCGCGGACAAGCGCGCCGCCGCCTGGAGCGATCTGTGAGCACCAGGAAGACCCTCGCCATCCGGCCCGATCCGGGCGGGCTGCAGCTCAAGACCGCGATGGTGATGGCGGCAGGCCTCGGCAAGCGCATGCGCCCGCTCACCGCGACCCGGCCCAAGCCGCTGGTGGAGGTGGGCGGCAAGGCTCTGCTGGATCACACGCTGGATCGGCTGCGATCGGGCGGGATCACCCGCGCGGTGGTCAATGTCCATTATCTGGCGGATTCGCTGGAGGCGCATCTGAAAAACCGGGTGAAAGGAATTGAGATCGCGATCTCCGACGAGCGCGACCAATTGCTCGAGACCGGCGGCGGCCTCGTCCGGGCGCTGCCGCTGATCGCCGAGGATCCGTTTCTCTGCGTCAACAGCGACAATCTGTGGGTGGACGGCCCCACCGACGCGATCCGTTTGCTCTCCGCCCGCTGGGATGCCGAGCAGATGGATGCGCTGCTGCTGCTGGTGCCGCTGGCGCGCGCCAATTGCCACACGGGGCAGGGCGATTTCAACATGGATCCCGAAGGTCGCATCACCGGCCGGCGGATCCGCGGCAAGGTGGCGCCCTTCGTCTATACCGGCATCCAGATCGTCTCGCACCGGCTGCTGCGCGATCCCCCCGCCGAAGCTGCCTTCTCCACCATGGTCTTCTGGGAACGCGCGATCGCCGAAGGGCGGCTCTACGGCCTGGTCCACCAGGGCCTGTGGTTCGATGTGGGCACGCCCGGCGCGGTGAAGCAGACCGAGGCGATGCTCGCCGATGGATGAGCGGGCCGCCCCGCGCATCCACACGATCCCGCACCACCGGGCCTTTGCCGATGCGCTGGCCGAAGGATTGCTCAAGATGCACGGGCAGGGGCCCTTGGGCCTGGCCCAGGGGATCGTGCTGGTCCCGAACAATCGTGCCGCACGCGCGATCACCGATGCCTTCGTCCGCCGCGCCGAGGGCGGGCTGCTGCTGCCGCGACTGATCCCGATCGGCGATCCCGAACTGGACGAGCGGCTGGGCAGCGCGCTCGATCCGATCGGCGAGGGCGACCCCATCCCCCCCGCGGTCGAGCCGATGCGGCGGCGGATGCTGCTCGCGCGGCTGGTCCAGCAGGAGCGGGCGCGCGCCGGCGAGCCGGTGGATGCCGCCGAGGCGATCCGGCTGGCCACCGAACTCGCGCGCACGCTGGATCAATTGCTGATCGAGCGCGTCGATCCGCGCCGGCTGGCGACGATCGAGGTGGCGGGCGAGCTTTCGGTCCATTGGCAGAAGTCGCTCGCGCTGCTCTCGATCATCCTCGATCGCTGGCCGGACGAACTCGTGCGGATCGGCCGGATCGATCTGGCCGACCGGCGCAACCGGCTGCTCGATCGCGTCGCGCTGCGCTGGGCGGAGACGCCGCCGCCGGGTTTCGTCGTGGCCGCCGGGATCGACAGCACCGCGCCCGCGGTCGCCGTCGTGCTGCGCACCGTCGCGCGGATGGCGCGCGGCTCGGTGGTCTTCGCCGGGCTCAGTCTGGCGGACGAGATGGAGGAGGAGGAATGGCAGGCGCTGGGCCCGTTCGATCCCGATCCCCTGACCGGTTTCCGCAAGCGATCGATCGAGACGCATCCGCAATTCCACCTCAAATTGCTGCTCGATCGGATGGACGCCGGCCGCGGCGACGTCGCCTTGTGGCGCTGGGGCGGGGGGCATGACGCCCGCGCGCCGCGCAGCAAGGCGATCGCCAATGCGCTGACCCCGGCCGAATTTTCGGACAAATGGGGCGATCCGGAAACGGTACGCAATCTGCCGGGCATCCGCGCGCTGGAAGTCGCTACCCCGGCGGAGGAGGCGCAGGTCATCGCCATCGCGCTGCGCGAGGCGCTGGAGACGCCCGGGCGCACCGCCGCGCTGGTCACGCCCGATCGCGCGCTGGCCACCCGCGTCTCCGCGCATCTGCGCCGCTGGGGCATCGCGGCGGACGATTCCGCCGGCCGCCCGCTCTCGACCACGCCCGAGGGCGCCTTGCTGCTGGCGCTGGCCGAGGCGGCCGCGGAGGATTTCGCGCCGGTTGCGCTGCTGGCCCTGCTCAAACATCCCCTGGTCCGCGCCGGCGATGCGCGGCTCGACTGGCTGGACCGCATCCGCCTGCTCGATCTGGCGCTGCGCGGCCCGCGCCCGCCCGCCGGGCTCGACGGCGTGGCGCGCTTTCTCGCGGGCGGCAGCGAGCGCGAACGCCGCGCTCGCAGCAACGCGGAACAGGCCTGGCCCGATATCGCGGCGCTGCTGGCGCCGATGGCGGCGGCTTTCGCCGGCGACGCGACGCTTGCCGCCTGCATCGCCGCACTGCGCGAAACCGCCACCCTGCTCGCGGGCGACGGGATCTGGACCGGCATCGCCGGTCGAGCCGCCGCCGAATTGCTCGCCGAACTCGAAGCCCATGCCCCGGACGGCCCCGAGGGCGTCCGCATCGACAGCATCGCGCCCTTGCTGCGCCGGATGATGGACGAGATCGCCGTGCGCCCGCCGCAGGGCGGCCATCCCCGCATCGCCGTCTGGGGGCTGATCGAGGCGCGGCTGCAGCAGCCCGATCTGATGGTGGTCGCCGGTCTCAACGAGGGCGTCTGGCCCGCTTTGCCCAGCCCCGATCCCTGGCTCGCGCCGCGGGTGCGCAGCGAACTCGGCCTCGCGAGCCTCGAACGCCGCATCGGCCTCGCCGCGCATGATCTGGCGAGCGCGCTCGGCGCGCCGCAGGTGATCGCCACCCGCGCCCGGCGCGACGCCTCCTCGCCCGCCATCGCCTCGCGCTTCTGGCTCCGCATGGAGGCGATGTCCGGCGGCCTCGCGCCGCTGGAGGGGATTGCGCATCTCGCACAGGAGATCGATCGCCCCGCGGATTTCGCCCCCGCCGCCCAGCCCGCGCCCATCCCCCCGGTCGTCGATCGCCCGCGCAAGCTGAGCGTCACCCAAGTCGACCGGCTCAAGGCCGATCCTTACGCTTTCTATGCGCTCAGGATGCTGGGCCTGAGCCGGCTCGATCCGATCGACGCCGATCCCAGCGCCGCCTGGCGCGGCACCGCGGTGCATGACGTGCTGGAACAGTGGCGCGAGGACGACTGGAATCCCGAGACGTTGATCCCGCGGGCGAAAGCGCTGTTCGCACGGCCGGAGGTCCATCCCCTGCTGCGGGCCCTGTGGCAGCCGCGGGTGATGGAGGCGCTCGACTGGATCGCCGCGGAGATCGAGCGCGGCCGCGCAGAGGGCCGCGAGCCCTTCGCGGCCGAGATCGACGGCAAGGCGATGTTGGCGGACATTCTGCTCACCGGCCGGGTCGACCGGATCGATCGCCTCCCCGGCGGCGGGATCGCGATCATCGACTACAAGACCGGCAAGCCACCCTCGGACATCGCGGTCTCCGAAGGCTTTGCCATGCAGCTCGGCCTGCTCGGCGTGATCGCCGAGGCGGGCGGGTTCGAGGGCGTCAGCGGCAAAGCGGGTGCGTTCGAATATTGGTCGCTCGCTAAGGCGGGGAACCAGTTCGGCAGCCGCCGCTCGCCGGTGCATCCGGACGGCAAGGGGGGGAAGATCTTTACGGAAGATTTCACGAAGCGGGCCGCGGCGAACTTCATCGATGCCGCGGGGAAGTGGCTGACGGGGGGGGAGCCGTTTACGGCGAAGCTGCATCCGGAGCATGCGCCCTATGGGGATTACGATCAGTTGATGCGGCTGGACGAATGGTATGGGCGGGAGAAGAAGGGTGGTTGAGAACCATGTCTTCGCCAGCGCCGGCCGGACTCCCTCTCCCCTGCGGGGAGAGGGCTGGGGTGAGGGGGCTCGATGATGGGCATTTCATTCGGAAACATCCGACACCCTCATCCAACTTCGTCTAGGCGGCAAAGCCGCCAAGACTGCGTATCTTTCTCCCTCGAGGGAGAAGGTTTAGTCTGGGTGATTCCTGGCGATGAGCAATTCCTGACGGATCGCCTCCAATACGCCTTCAGTATTCGCCAGCACATCATTGTTCCAGAACCGGATCACGCGATAGCCATGCGCCTCGATGCTTGCCGTGCGCGGCGCGTCCGCCTCCGCCTCCGCGCTGTGCTGCCTGCCGTCCAGTTCCACCACCAATCTCGCACTCCGGCACACGAAATCCGCCACATGGGCCCCGATCGGGAATTGCCGCACGAATTTCGCGCCCTCGAGGCCGCTCCCGCGCAGATGCCGCCACAGTTGCGTCTCGGCTTCGGTCATCGCGCGGCGCAATCGGCGCGCCACCGGTGTCAGGCGCTTTTCCATAGCCCGCCCCTCCAAAGATCGGGCGCATCATGACGCTCCCCCCCATCATCCTCCAGGGCAACCAGAAGCGCGCCTCCGCGCCGCGCGAGAATGTCTGGCTCTCCGCCTCCGCGGGCACGGGCAAGACCCAGGTGCTCACGGCGCGGGTGATGCGCCTCCTACTCAGCGGCGCCGACCCGTCCGGCATATTGTGCCTCACCT
>Ga0247812_10001480_pt1 | contig 13308 bp, 10 predicted proteins | sample UWRJL149409B1_FD_178011 | JGI IMG/M metagenome (GOLD analysis project Ga0247812, IMG submission 178011) | Plant litter microbial communities from Arlington Agricultural Research Station in Wisconsin, United States - UWRJ-L149-409B-1 | ecosystem: Environmental > Terrestrial > Plant litter >...
TGGACAGCGACTTCCCGTTCTCCGCCCAGCGCCATGGATTGGTGAGACAGGGGCGGCGGTATTTGTGCCGACGGTGCCGCAGCACGTTGGTGTTCAGTGGCGAGATGCGGGTCGAGTAGCTGGATTTTTGGTGTTTGTACTGGCCTCATCGCGAGCAGGCTCGTTCCCACATTGGATCTTCGGCGCGCCACACTTCCAGTGTACGAGTGAGCCTGCTCGCGATAGAGCCTTCAGCCCCCCTACACAACCACCTTGGCACGCCGCAATTCTTCGATCCGTTGAACGCTGAAACCAAGTTCCCCCAATACCTCATCCGTATGCGCCCCCAACGCCGCACCGATATGCCGTGGTTCAGGCAGGCCCTCTGAAAACTTCAACGGACAGGCCATCTGCGCTTGAGTCGTCCCATCAGCTCGCGGCACTTGCGCCACCAACTGCCGCGCCTGCAACTGCGGATGCCGCACCGCTTCGCCCAGGCTCAGAACCGGCTCGACGCACGCATCGAGTTCAGCAAACAGTGCACATAACTCGGCATAGTCATGTTTTTCGAATTCGATCTTTAGCGCGTCTTTCAGCGCTTTTTGCTGCGCAGGCTTCGGTGACAGCCCCAACGCCGCCAGATCCTCCACACCCAATGCTGTGCACAATTGCTTCATGAACGGGGGCTCCAGGCTGCCCACCGACAGCCAGCGTCCGTCACGGGTGCGGTAATAGTCGTAGAAACTGCCGCCATTGAGCATCTGATTCTCACGACCCGGCTCTTCGCCACAGGCCAGATACCCTGCACCGGCCATGGCGTTCAAGCTGAACACGCAATCGGTCATGCTCACGTCAATATGCTGCCCCTGCCCCGTCTGTTGCCGGGCAATCACCGCCGCCAGCAAGCCGATGACGGCATGCAACGAACCACCGGCGACATCAGCCACTTGCATGCCCAACGGCAGCGGCCCGCTGTCCGCACGGCCGGTGTGGCTGGCCAGTCCCGCCAGCGCCAGGTAATTGATGTCGTGGCCGGCGCGGTCTTTATAGGGGCCTGTCTGCCCGTAGCCGGTGATCGACACATAGATCAGCCGCGGATTGATCGCCTTCAGCGCTTCATACCCCAGGCCCAGCCGTTCCATCACGCCGGGGCGGAACTGTTCCAGCACGATGTCGTGGTCTTGCAAAAGCTGCTTGATCACCTCCAGCGCTTCAGGCTGCTTGAGGTCCAGGGCCAGACTGCGTTTGTTGCGGTTGAGGTAGGCGTGGCTGGCGGAAACGCCCTGGTCATGAGGTGGAAGCACGCGCAGCAAGTCCATCCGTGTGGGCGATTCAATGCGCAACACCTCAGCGCCCATGTCGGCCAGTAATAACGAGGCAAACGGCCCCGGTAGCAAGGTGGAGAAATCCAGAATCTTGAGTGATGCCAGTGGACCAAGCATGAGTAACCTCCGGTGCGATCTCTCAAGCCTAGGCAGCCAACGGCATTGCAGCAATCACCTGATGCGTCAGCCGCAGTGACCGTTGCGCTCAAATCGCAGCCAAAAAAAACCCGCCGAAGCGGGTTTTTCATTTCAAGCCGTCTTATTTGACGTTGCTTGGGGTTGGGCCTTCAGCGACGCCCAGGTCATCTTCAACGCGCTCATCGGAGATACCGCGACCGCCGGAAGCCAGCTCGGCGTGCATCACGTCGACGTCCAGTTCCTTGACCCACTTGGCCACAACCAGCGTGGCAACGGCGTTACCCACCAGGTTGGTCAGGGCACGGGCTTCGGACATGAAGCGGTCGATACCGAGGATCAGCGCCAGGCCGGCAACGGGCAGGTGGCCAACCGCGGACAGTGTCGCAGCCAATACAATGAAACCACTGCCGGTCACGCCTGCGGCGCCTTTGGAAGACAGCAGCAACACCACCAGCAGCGTGATCTGGTGAGTGATGTCCATCTGGGTGTCGGTCGCCTGGGCAATGAACACCGCAGCCATGGTCAGGTAGATCGCAGTGCCGTCGAGGTTGAACGAGTAGCCTGTCGGGATCACCAGACCTACTACGGATTTCTGCGCCCCCAGACGCTCCATCTTGATCAGCATGCGCGGCAGGACCGATTCCGAAGAAGAAGTACCCAGCACGATCAGCAGCTCTTCACGGATGTAGCGAATCACTTTCAGCACGCTGAAACCGTGGGCGCGAGCGATACCGCCCAGCACGATCAGGATGAACAGCAGGCAGGTGATGTAGAAGCAGGCCATCAACTGACCCAGCTGCACCAGCGACCCGACACCGTAGGCTCCGATGGTGAATGCCATGGCACCAAAGGCACCGATAGGGGCAAGCTTCATGATCATGTTGATGATGTTGAACATGACGTGGGCGAAACGATCGATGAAGTCCAGGATCGGCTTGCCATAGGCACCCAGGCGATGCAGGGCGAAACCGAAGATCACGGAGAACATCAATACTTGCAGGATGTCGCCCGTTGCAAACGCGCCGACGATGGTGTTCGGAATCACGTTGAGCAAGAAGCCAACGACGCTTTGATCAGCACCGGCCGCGACGTATTGAGCCACTTTGGAGGCATCCAGCGTGGTGACGTCGATGTGCATGCCAGCGCCCGGTTGCACAATGTTCACCACGACCAGACCGACCAGCAGGGCGATGGTTGAAACGATCTCAAAATACAGCAGCGCGTAGCCGCCGGTCTTGCCAACCGACTTCATGTTCTGCATGCCCGCGATACCGCTGACGACGGTGCAGAAGATGATCGGGGCAATGATCATTTTGATGAGCTTGATGAACCCGTCACCCAGCGGCTTGAGGGCGACACCGGTCTGTGGGTAGAAGTGACCGAGCAGAATGCCGATGGCGATGGCAACGATCACCTGGAAATACAGGGATTTATACAGTGGCTGACGAGTCGTCATTGCAAAGTTCCTCAAGAGTGCCGGCTAACAACATCCATCTGTTGTCATGACACCTGAATTGCGAACCCTCCTGCACTGGAGGGATTTGTTTTTTCGAGCTGCGCGACGGCAGGCATCTGCTCGTTGTATCGCAAGGCCCGTGCCACCTTCGCCAAATCACCTGCGAGCCTTTTGACATCAAGGGTTACAGGTTTTTTGTTACATCCGAGGGTCATCACTTCAGTGGCGGATTTCCGCCCATCTGCTCAATCACTTCATGGGATTTGGCGGATATCCGCCTTGTCCATCACCCGAATCCGCGTCTACTATCCGCCGTTCAATGGACGGACTTGCCTTCTATGCGTGAACGCACCATCGCCAGTCACTTCGCCCGCGCCGCCCTGGGTGGTGCGCGTCGCTGCGGGTACGATTATTCAAGCCTGCTGCACCAACTGAACATCAGCCACGAGTTACTCGACGAGCCTCGCGCACGTATTGCCCCGGAACAGTTCACCCAGTTGATTCAGGGCCTGTGGCTGGTGATGGATGACGAGTACCTGGGTTTCGGGCCTACGACCAGCAAACCCGGCAGTTTCGCGATGATGTGCCATGCCTTGATCCACTGCCGAAACCTGGATAAGGCGCTCAATCGCGGCTTATTGTTTTATTCCCTATTCCCTGAGGGTCCGCGGCTGACCCTGAGCCGTGAAGACGAAATGATCCGCCTGAGCCTGGACGACTCGCAGTTTCGCGACCCGGACCATTTCCTCACCGAGAGCCAGTTGATGGTTTGGCATCGCCTCGGCAGCTGGCTGATTGGCCAGCGCATTCGACTGGAACAGGCGACGTTCAGCTACCCCAGGCCCGAACATGGCGCCGAATACGACCTGCTGTTCCCGTGCTCCCTCGTGTTTTCAGCGGCCCAGAGCAGCCTGGTGTTTCACAGTCGCTATCTGAATATGCCGCTGCTGCAGGATGAACGAACCCTCAAGCACTTTCTTGAGCGCTCGCCCGCCGACCTGCTGTCCCGCCCGGATGACGGCGACAGTTTGAGCAGTCAATTGCGGCGCTTGCTCAGTCGCGATAGTGCTCGTTGGCCAGATCTGGAAGCGGTGGCCACGCACCTGCACATCAGCGCGCAGACGTTGCGCAGGCATCTGCGGGAAGAGGGTTCGAGTTTTCAGGAATTGAAGGATCAGTTGCGCCGGGACATTGCGATTTATCACCTGAGCCGCGCGGACCTGTCGTTGCAACAGATCGCCGAACAGTTGGGGTTCTCCGAGCCCTCGGCGTTTCATCGGGCGTTCAAGAAATGGACGGGGTTGACGCCGGGGGCTTATCGGGCGCAGGAGAATTGAGCGTTTTCGGATGAAGGTGCCCGTGAAAGCATCTGCAAATCTCCCGGTCAAACCGCCGAAAAATGAATCCTGAACGCCGCTCCGCCCATTGGCGAGTCCTCCAATGTCAGCGTGGCGGCGTAGCTTTCGATGATGTCCTTGACCACCGCCAACCCGATCCCCTGCCCCGGATGCTGACGATCCAGACGTTCACCACGCTGAAGAATCCGCGCGCGCTGGTTCGGTGGTACACCGGGCCCATCATCCTCAACGCATAATTCGATGCCACCCAGGGAATCACGCACGCTGATGCGCACTTCACCGAGGCACAGGCGATAGGCGTTTTCCAGCAGGTTGCCCATCATTTCCAGCAGCGCGCCCTGCTCGATCGGCACATAACAATGTTCCGGAAGATCGAAGGCCACTCGCACGCGCTTGTCGCGATACACCTTGTCCAGCGTATCGCAAAGGCTCTGCAGCACTGGACGCAGGCGCACCTGATGGCGCACCAGACCGCTCTTGCGCAGGCTGGCGCGTTGCAGCTGATAGCTGATCTGCTGGCTCATGCGCTCGATCTGGGTTTGCAGCACCCACGCCTGATCGCGATCTTCCGGGCGTTGCGCCATGTCTTCGCTGACCCCTTGCAGGACGGCCAACGGAGTTTTCAAGCTGTGGGCCAGGTCGTCGAGGGAATCACGATAGCGGCTGCGTTGCTCACGCTCGCTGTGCAGCAAGCGGTTAAGGGAACCGGTCAGGCGCAGCAGTTCGCGCGGGTGTTCTTCGCTGAGGCTTTCTCGAGTCCCGCCTTCGATTTCATCCAGCTCCTGGCTCAGCCGGCGTAACGCCCGCAACCCCCAGGTCAAGCCGATCCACAGCAATGCCAGCAGTACCAGCAAGGCCGCGCCGAAGCCCAGATAGAGGTTTTCCCGTAAGCCTTCGAGGGTGATTTCGTATTCACGCACCGGTTGCAACGCGACGATGCTGAACGCTGCACTTTTGCCACCGAGCAGTTTGATCTCGACGTCATAGACGAAGAACTCTTGTCCATTGGTCTCGCGAATTCTCGCGAACTCGTTACCGCGCCCGTCATAACGAGGGGTGTAATTGATGTGCTCTTCCTGAGTACCTTTGGAGCGCCAGACCAGGCGCCCGTCGCGATCATAGATGTAACCGAGTAATCGGCCCTCGGTCAGGTTGAAACGCTCATCTGGCAACTGTGCCGGCATCTGCAAGCGATTGTCTTCCACCCGAGCGGCAGAGATCAGCGTGGTCACGTCCGACGCCAGGCGTTGTTCGATGGAGTCCTGCAACGCCAGGCTGAACGCACCCTGCATCGCCGGCAGCAACGCCAGCATGAACAACACCGCCAGGGTGGTGGCGGCGAGCATCAGGCGAACACGTAGCGAACGAATCAAGTGCAACGCTCATTGAACAGGTAACCGAGACCACGCACGGTGTCGATGGGCTTGAAGCCGCCCGGCCCTTCAAGTTTTCGGCGCAAGCGACCGACCAGCACTTCAATGACATTCGGATCGCGCTCATCGTCGTCCGGGTAGAGTTGTTCCATCAGCCGATCCTTGGGGACCACCTGCTGATGATGGCGCATCAGGTACTCGAGAATCCGATACTCATAGGCGGTCAGCGCCAGCGGCTGTTCATCGAGTGACGCCTGTTTGCGATTGAGGTCCAGCAGCAGCGGACCGGCGACAATGGTTGACTGGGTGAATCCGCTGGAGCGACGTAACAAGGCATTGAGTCGAGCGTCCAGCTCTTCGAACTGGAACGGCTTGACCACAAAATCGTCGGCACCGGCGGCCAGGCCTTCGACCTTGTCCTGCCAGTTGCTGCGTGCGGTGAGAATCAGGATCGGAAAGGTTTTTCCGCGCGAGCGAAGTTGGCGGATCAGATCAAGCCCGCCCATACCCGGCAGGCCAAGGTCGATCACCGCCAGGTCATGATTGAACTGCTCGGCCTGGTACAGCGCCTCTTCGGCATTGGCGACGGACTCGACCACGTGGCCGATATCCGTCAGGCGGGTATGCAGGTGATGGCGCAACAGCGCTTCATCTTCAACGACCAGCAGTTTCATAATGCTCTCCCAGGCAAATCAACTTCTCCAGAGACGCAACGGCGCGCCTCGACGGCTAACATGGCGACGCCGGATCACCCTTTTGAGTTGATCCGGCGCAGACTTTTCGCGACGTGCTTTTTAGAAAGCGTAGTTCGCCGACAGATACGTCTGGGCACTGCTGGTCAAACCCAGCGATCCCTGCTTGCTGCCGCCACGCTCGCTCATCTCGGTGCTGGCGTTGGTTCGCAGGTAACGATAACCCAGTTCAACCGACGTGTTTTTCGAAACCTGTTGCAAGACACCCAATTGTCCGCCAACGGCGTAACCAATGTTGCTGTCGCGGCTGAAGCTTGAAGATTCCTGGGTGAGTTTGGTGATACCGGCTGTGGCCCCGCCAAACAGCTTGGTACTGCCGCCTACCGGGTAGAAAAGGTCATAGCTGCCGAGGAGGTTTTCCTGGCGCAGTTTAATGCCGTTGTGCGAACCCGACACGTTGTCGTAGGTAGCGTAGTAGCGGCCCTGGGTGTTTTGCTTACCCAGACGCACACCCCAGGTGCCGTCCTTGCCGATCACGCCGTCGGCGTTCACGTGGTTGAGGTTATCGTTCAGGGCGTGGGACTTTTTGACCTTGTCGCTGGTCTGTCCAAGAGTAAGGCTGGCGAAGGTGTCATCGGCGGCGTATGCAGCAGTACTTGCGCCAAGAATAGTGAACGCCAGAAGCAGTTTTTTGAATCCAGTCATGGGGAGTTTCCTTATGTGCTGTGTGCTCGTTGGGTGTGAGGCAAGACTACTGAGCCCGCCCTGAACTCCCCCTGAACGCCTTCTGAACCTAAGCTGAACCAGATCACCCAGGTTTTTCCGATGATTTTCTCGCAGGAGATCCGACCATGCGTGCGTTCCTTGCCTTCGTGTTACTGGCCTTGAGCGGGCTCGGCCAAGCAGCCGTCAAGACTCAGGAAATCCCCTATCAAAGCGCCGACGGCACGAAGCTGATCGGCTATTACGCCTACGACGATGCCCTCAAGGGACCGCGACCCGGCGTTGTGGTGGTGCATGAATGGTGGGGGCTCAACGACTATGCCAAGCGCCGCGCACGGGACCTGGCAGGTCTGGGTTACAGCGCCCTGGCGATTGATATGTATGGCGATGGCAAGAACACCGAACACCCGAAAGACGCCATGGCCTTCATGCAAGCCGCACTCAAGGACAGCGCCGCAGCCAGTGCACGCTTTCAGGCAGGGCTGGACCTGCTCAAGCAACAACCGCAAACCGATCCTGACAAAATTGCGGCGATTGGTTACTGCTTTGGCGGTGGTGTTGTTTTGAATGCGGCGCGGCAGGGATTGCCGTTGGCAGGTGTGGTGAGTTTCCACGGCGCGCTGGCAACCAGCACACCGGCAGCACCGGGCAACGTCAAGGCGAAAATCCTTGTGGAACACGGGGCGATGGACAGCATGGTCACGCCGGAAAACGTCGCGGCGTTCAAGGCGGAAATGGACAAGGCCGGGGCGGACTACAAATTTGTCAACCTGGAGGGCGCCAAGCATGGGTTCAGTAATCCTGATGCGGATCGGCTGAGTCATGGCGACCATGGTGGACCCGACATCGGCTACAACAAGGCGGCGGATGAAAAGTCGTGGGCGGATATGCAGGCGTTCCTCAAGAAAATTTTCTCCTAGGAACACCGAGCGCTTAAAAGCACAGCAAAGCTCCCGGTGGCGAGGGAGCTTGCTCGCGCTGGGTGGGAGCTCCCTCGCCACAAACGATCTATCGACACTACCCAGTCCGAAGGCAACCCGGCAAAATGCCTGACATGAATCCCGACCCCGCCCTACCCGCCTGCTGCACCCCACTCGACGCCCATTGGCCGTTGCCAATCGCGCTACCTGATACGATTTTGTTGAGCACTCACTTCGACAGTTCTCAGCTGACCAGTGATGATTTTCGCCGCAGTTCGATCGAGCCGCCCTCCAGCATCCAACGCTCCGTTGCCAAGCGGCAGGCGGAGTTTCTCGCCGGGCGGATTTGCGCCAGAGCCGCATTGCAACAGTTGGAGGGCGTGGGGTTCAGTCCGGCCATTGGCGAAGATCGAGCGCCGGTATGGCCTGGGCATATCACCGGTTCGATTACCCATAGCACCGGACGCGCCGCGGCGATTGTCGCAAAGAAAACCCATTGGCGCGGTCTGGGTATGGATCTGGAAAACCTGCTCAACCCGGAACGGGCCGAGCGTCTGGCGGGTGAGATTCTCACCGGCCCGGAGTTGCAAAGAATGGCCGCGGGTCGACGAGATCAGTTGGCGATGCTGGTGACGCTGACATTTTCGGTGAAGGAAAGCCTGTTCAAGGCGCTGTATCCGATCGTGCAGCAGAGGTTCTATTTTGAACACGCCGAAGTGCTGGAATGGAGCGAGACCGGGGATGTGCGGATCCGCTTGCTGACGGATCTGTCGAGTGAGTGGCGTAATGGGGTTGAGCTGGACGCACAGTTTGGGATCATGGATGGGCAGTTGTTGAGTCTGGTCAGCATCAAGGCTTGAAGCGTTGTGGGGGACGTAGAGGCCTTGACTGACACCTGAGCGCTCAACGCTTTTCCTGATTCCTCGGCCAGCTCAGGCTGAAGCACGCGCCGCCCAGACTTTTGCTCTTGCCAATCAACGCTCGTCCATCGTGCCAATGGATGATCCGACGCACGATGGACAGGCCCAGGCCATGCCCACCCGACGCACGGGTACGGCTGTCATCGAGTCGCAGGAACGGGGTGAAGATTTTCTCCCACGCGTTTTCCGGCACACCCGGTCCATCGTCCTCGACGTCGACCCGACAACGTTGCTGCCCCACCTGATAGCTGACCGTTACCCTGGATGTGGCGTGGCGCATCGCGTTGCTCACCAGGTTTTGCAGCGCCCGATGCAGGTAGCGGGGTTCAGCTTCGACCCAGGCATCGTCGCAATCGGCCGCAGACAGGCACAAGCCACGTTGCACCGTCACCTGCGAACGCAGAGGCGCAAGCTCTTCGATCACCTGATTGACCAGCGCATCGAGATCGATACGCTGAAAGTTCAGGGCCGGTGAGCCCTGCTCCAGGCGCGCATAGGTGAGCATCTCGTCCACCAGCTTATCGAGATCTTCGATGTCGTGATCCATGCCTTCACAGTACTTTTGCAGCGCTTGCGGTGTGGACGCGGAACCGATCATCTCCAGGCCAAAGCGCAGGCGCGCCACCGGTGTGCGCAATTCGTGCGACACGGCGCGCACCAGTTCCCGCTGAATCGCCAACAACTGCTGCAAGTGCTCGGCCATCCCGTTGAATGCCGACGCCAGACGCCCCACCGAATCAGCGCCCCGTGCCGGTACTCGGGTTTCCAGGCTGCCTTTGGCGATGCGCGTGGCTGCCGCTTCCAACCCGCGCAAACGACGCTCGAGCTGACGCACCAACAAATAAACGATCAAACCAATCAGGCTTAAACCCAGCGCCGCGATCAGCACCAGCCACTCCGGCGGATAAGGGTTCATCTGGTACAGCGGGCCGATCGCCAGCACCCACGGCGTACCCACCATCCCGGCAAACACCCGGATCGAATCGCCCCCCTTACCCAGCGCCATCACCGTGTCGCCTTCGGAAACCCGCCGGCTCTGGTCCTCATCCATGTCCGCGTCATCGACCGTGACCAGTCGCAAGTCGAAACCGAAGCCCTTGTCTTCTTTCAATTGCGCCAGGCGCTTGGGTTGGTCGGCCACCGGGACGCGCACCAGTTCGTCGGCCAGCAGGTAAATGGTCGCCCGGGCCAGTTGCTCGCTGATCTGCTGCACTTCCCCTGTCAGCACCAACTGTTCCTTGTCGCTGACCAACCGATAGACCACCGCCGCGTGCGGCCCGGTTTGTTCGACCAGCGCCTGGCCGCGCAGCACACGAGTGCGCTGGGTGAGATCAAGGTCGGTCTGGGTGAAGGTCTTCAGCGCCAGCGGAATACCCAGCAGGCGCTCCCACACCAGCAAGGCACGGTGGCGTTCGGTTTCGTTCATGGGTTGCAGGTTGTCGGCCATCAACGAGAACGTGCCATGAGCCAGGCGCTCGCGGTATTGCTCGCTGCGCACCTGATTGAGCAAGTGCAGGGCCAGCACGCCGAGCACCGCCACCAGAATCAGCGCCGCGCACATGCCGCCATAAATTCGCAGGAAGATCGAGTTCACAGGGTGCAGGCTTCCGGAACGAACAAATAGCCTTTGCTGCGGATGGTCTTGATCAGCCGAGGGTGCTCCGGGTCATCGCCGATCTTGGGGCGAATGCGCGAGATGCGCACATCGATGGAACGATCCTGCCCGTCGTAACCGATGCCGCGCAGTGCGGTGAAGATCTCTTCGCGGGAAAGTATGCGCCCGGCGTTGGCCACCAGCAGCCAGAGCAGATCAAACTCGGCGCTGGTCAATTCGATACTGGCGTCACGCAGCCAGGCCTCGCGCAAAGCGTTGTCCACCACCAGCGGACCGAACTGCAGACGCCGTTGTTTTTCCGGGGCGACCTCAGGCGCCTCGCTGCGCCGCAGCAAGGCCTGGATACGCGCCAGCAAGAGCCGAGGACGAACCGGTTTGCACACATAGTCGTCTGCCCCCATGTCCAGCCCCAGAATCTGATCGGTGTCGTCGGTACGAGCGGTGAGCATCAGAATCGGGCCGTCGAAACGGTCGCGAACCTTGCGGCAGATGCTCAAGCCATCTTCGCCGGGGAGCATCAAGTCAAGGATCACCAGGTCTGGCTGCTCCTTGATGATGCGGGCCGCGGCCAGTGCCCCGTCACCTTCGATCGAAACGCGCAGGCCGTTGGCCTCCAGGTAATCGCGGGTCAGTTCGGCCAGACGCTGGTCGTCCTCCACAATCAAAACCTGCCAGGCTTCTTGCTCCACGGTGACCTCTGCTTGCCGAAACACTAATAAGGAAGGATCCACCCGTCTTTTTGTAATGATTGGGGAGGATAAGAAAATGCGTACACATGGGCCGATTGTATAAACGTCGCTCGCCCAGAACACAAGGCGGCAAATGCGTTCGGACATGGGCATTTTTTGTGGTAGGGTTCGCGCCCTTAAAAAACCACCGGACAGTTTCCGACCGCTGAAAACCCATGACAAACGGTCTACTCCAGCAGGGTCGCGGGCTACACGCTGATTCCAGGTTTCACACACAATTTACGCACAGGCTTATCCACAGGTAGTACGTTGCAACACCCTCCAAAACGCACTATCTTGTACCCCGGCGCGAAAAAAACCCTACATGTAGGGTTTTGCACAAAAAACCAAACACAAACCAGACACCAATTTCAAGCGCTTTTATTGCCTCTTTCTGGTTGAACCAAACGTATTTTCGAAAGACCAAACCGCTCGTGCGGATGGCTACTGTTTTTGGGCCGTAAACGGCGAAACGGTACGGGTGTTGCAGTCAATTGCTGTCACCCAAAAGGAATTCGGTTTCAGGCTCCAGGCCTGCGACCAAAGACTTCGGCATGGAAGCGGCGCCCCAATTGCCCCTTCCTGATCTGTCCCGAAGTTGGTATGCCCGGCCCCCGCCGGTTGTAGTGCTTCAGGACGGAACGGTGGGCACCGAGACGGTGCCCAAACAAACATAGAGAATGTGGAGACAACCCCCCATGCAAACCGACACAACTCGCGAGAACCCGCAGGGCACCTTGCCGCAGGCCGCTGATTCGAATTCGGATCTGTCCGCCACCGCGCCTGGCCAACTGCGCGTGATCAAGCGTAACGGCACTGTCGTTCCTTATACCGATGACAAGATCACCGTCGCTATCACCAAAGCGTTTCTCGCAGTTGAAGGCGGTACCGCTGCCGCTTCGTCGCGAATTCACGACACCGTTGCCCGCCTGACCGAGCAGGTCACCGCGACCTTCAAGCGTCGCATGCCTTCCGGCGGCACGATCCACATCGAAGAAATCCAGGACCAGGTTGAACTGGCCCTGATGCGTGCCGGCGAGCAGAAAGTAGCCCGCGACTACGTGATCTACCGTGATGGTCGTTCGAAAGAACGCGCTGCCCATGCGCCGGCCGAGGAAGCGGTCAACGCTCACCCGTCGATCCGCATCACCCGCGCCGATGGCACCTTTGCTCCGTTGGACATGGGTCGTCTGAACACCATCGTCACCGAAGCGTGCGAAGGCCTGGAAGAAGTCGACGGCGACCTGATCCAGCGCGAAACCCTGAAAAACCTGTACGACGGCGTGGCCCTGACCGACGTCAACACCGCCCTGGTGATGACCGCCCGTACGCTGGTCGAGCGTGAACCCAACTACTCGTTCGTGACCGCTCGCCTGTTGATGGACACCCTGCGTGCCGAAGGCCTGAGCTTCCTGAACGTTGCAGAAAGCGCGACCCACCACGAGATGGTCGACCTGTACGCCAAGGCTCTGCCTGCCTACATCGCCAAGGGTATCGAATTCGAATTGCTGAACCCGGTCCTGGCCACCTTTGACCTGGAAAAACTCGGCAAGGCAATCAACCACGAGCGCGATCAGCAGTTCACGTACCTGGGCCTGCAAACCCTGTATGACCGTTACTTCATCCACAAGGACGGTATCCGCTTCGAACTGCCGCAGATTTTCTTCATGCGCGTGGCCATGGGCCTGGCCATCGAAGAAAAGAACAAAGAAGACCGTGCGATCGAGTTCTACAACCTGTTGTCGTCCTTCGACTACATGTCGTCGACTCCGACCCTGTTCAACGCCGGTACCCTGCGTCCACAGCTGTCGAGCTGCTACCTGACCACCGTGCCGGATGACCTGTCGGGCATCTACCACGCGATTCACGACAATGCCATGTTGTCGAAATTTGCAGGCGGCCTGGGCAACGACTGGACACCGGTTCGCGCACTGGGCTCTTACATCAAGGGCACCAACGGCAAATCCCAGGGCGTCGTTCCGTTCCTGAAAGTCGTGAACGACACCGCCGTTGCCGTTAACCAGGGTGGCAAGCGCAAAGGCGCTGTCTGTGCCTACCTGGAAACCTGGCACATGGACATC
>Ga0247812_10001481_pt1 | contig 13307 bp, 11 predicted proteins | sample UWRJL149409B1_FD_178011 | JGI IMG/M metagenome (GOLD analysis project Ga0247812, IMG submission 178011) | Plant litter microbial communities from Arlington Agricultural Research Station in Wisconsin, United States - UWRJ-L149-409B-1 | ecosystem: Environmental > Terrestrial > Plant litter >...
GAACTTCTTGTTTCGTATGGAAAATGGGTTTTTTGGGCTTGGGTTGTTGATTTATCGTTGTGATTATGGGAGTAGTTGGATTGGGTGGGCTTGTAGATATGGTGGCCGGTTATATTTTGTGGTTGCTCTTTTTGTGGTGAGCAAAAAAGAAGAGATTGGGATTGGGGTTGGGATTTGAATAAATACTGGTTGGGTCGGTTTTTTTCTGTCGCAGAAACGCGTTATTGCGCGTGCTACGTGGTGTAAGGAGTGAGCTGAAGCTGTTCAGTCTTTATTTCACCAATAAAGATAAGATAGCAAAACCAGAAGACAGGTAGAGAGAGAATGTTTCAAGACATGTATTGAATTTATGTCTAGTTTATGAAAGAAGCGACGATGCAGTGGTGTTTATTCATCCAGTCGGGCTTTGTTTGATGTGTTTAACATTTACCAAATCGGGAAGTATCGCCTGGATCCCGAACACTGCCGCCTTGCTTCTTGATTTCCACTTGCCCATCACAAATTCCAATACAGCCGATGTTCTTATCCATCACTGTCCCAATATTATTTATCCATACCTCGTCAACAACATCCGATATACCCAACCTGTGGGACCGTCCGACGTCTGACAATATCTCTTTACACATATTTATCGAGCTTACATCAGATCCATTTCCGCCCGAATGTACCTCCTCGATCTATCTCGTCTCCCCGAGCCATCCATTTTCATTTGTCTTCTTTTCAGTTTCCTCCAATTCTGGTCAACCTCAGTGTCATTTTCCTGTTGAGTAGATTGAAGGCAGGGCTGGCTGTTGAGCCATTGCTTCGCTCGTAGCGCGTATGTGTATAGTTTGAACAGGACCCAGAGAATGCAGATGGTGAAAATGAGAAGCCGCGAATTTCTATACTGGATCCCTGGGAGTTGGAGAGCGGAAAGATCCTGGTGGTGATCGGGCATGGTTGCGGGCTGGGAAACCATGTTTGCTAAAAGTGTATGAGGATTTAAGAAGATGGAATCGATATTCTTGAGTGGATTCTTTGGGAGATATGTTGGTTGAATGTTTTGAAGTGTTCGAGACTTGGAATTTTCTGGTGGTTTTGGGGGGTTGGTGAGGCAGAGGGGGGCCGTTTACTTATACACCTCACACAATATCGATGTGAACTGAGCTACCTGTTACTTGGTTGATAAGAATATTTTCAAACGTTCTGAGCTAGCTGCGCATTGGAAGCGCGCTCTCAACTGGCTGTTCATATTTGGACTGAGATCAAGATAGTTGTTTGAGCAGAATCATAATATAGCTGATGGGTTGGTTTGAGGAACTCTAGCAAGTTTAGTGTTTAATTGTCATCTTTTAAATTCTCAATTGACGTCTCTCCGCTGAATTATGGAAAGTGATTCGAAGTCTGTCATGCTATCTCAAACCACCCGTCACCCGTCACCAGGCAACAAATTATGTCCCACAGTCCTGATAGAATTAAGACAATTTTCTTTCTCCCTCCCTATCAACTCGCCAGGCCCGTTAATCTTGTTGCTCTGGCTCAACAGACTGCAGACTGCGGGCATTTTAAAAAGTCAGAGACGGAGTTGTGGCAAAATTTAAAGATGGGTATTTTAAGGCCAGAAGTATTTCGACATTTGACTGTAGAAAAAAGCCATCCTAGCCTATAACATATTCCAAATTAGCACAAATTAAATCAGAAACACGCGTGCCTTTTGCTTTTGAAGTAAATCAATCTTGGTATGTACCCTGACAGGTATTCTACTGTAACTATGTTTTGCGGCAAATAGGAATAAAAAGAATTGCCCACAACTGCATGGTCTCAATCTGACTGCTGTCAATTACTTGCATTTCATTAATCCTAGTCTATTCTCGTTAACTTAATTAGTGATGAGCTGGGCTTGCTAAACCTGCCATGTCTTTTGAGGAAGTGTAATGGATGAGAGGATGGGATGAGACTGAATGGTGGTAGGTAAGATTCTATTACAACCTAACTATCTGTGCTGTATGCATTGTATTAAACAAAGTTCCATACAGAAGGACTATACCACGTCTCTGAACTTCCACACACTGTTTATGTGGACAACTTGATCCTCATTTCCTGCTCACAACAAAACCCTCAACTGCACAATCCCCTCAGATCCTAATCCCTCTCAGAGGATGTTCAATAAAAACTTCTTCTGCCCACTCTCCTCGCTGATCCAAATGCATTTGTCTAAGAGCATCGAATTCTCCTCCTTCCATCCTGATGAGACCTTCTAAATCTTCGTCGTAGACTTCCTCCATTCCATCTCTCGCCATGCACCATAGTAGAAGGTAGAATAATCCGGTGCAAATGATAACAAAGGTTAAAACGAAGGTGAAAACGGTGATTGGCCATATAGGGTATCTAACCGAGGGAATGGGTATCGGCACTGTTGGCAAGCTGGCGCTGACTGTCGCGCCGAAGTTTTGAGTAAAGTTCCTCATTTTGGTGTGATTTCGTTTTCTGAAATATATGGTATTGTAATGTTTCAGCGATTTGAATATAAGGTTTAAGAAATCAAGAACATGGCAGGGAGATCGAGTTATACACCTCTTGTGTATTTTAAACTCAACTGAGACAATATCTAGTCTAGACAAAACCTCAGGCTGTGTATGAGTTCGTTCTCTCAAACTGAGCTGGACTAGTTGATAGCTCCCATGAAAAGAGCCGTAGGCCAACATAGGCTAGATTTTGTATACTCCTGTCCTCCTACTAACGATGTTGCGCAGCTGCGTTGTCAAACAAACTCCCCGTGCTCTACATCTTCATAGTCTACCAATATGGGAGCTCCATCTTCGTCAACCCGAGTCACAGTGCCATGTCCAGGCCTTATGAACATTTCAAGTTCCTCCTCAGTCATATCATCACGGTAAAAGCGATCGGTGAGCCAACCATTCCTTCGCCTACGGCCCAGGGTGATAGGTCTAGCATGGTGTCGACAGCAGAGTACGAAGAGGGAATATCCAACTGTGAAACTAACAACACTGGAGAGAAGTGATAGGCTGATGAAGAAGATATAATGGTCAAAGACGTTGTTTAGATTGCTGTGATTCATTTTTGCTGCGAATTCTCTTTTGTGCTCATATTGTTAGGAAAGGTAGCCCAGTATTTAAATAACGATGTTTAAGTGAATTTCTGAATCATTGTAATCAGCTCCAAGAGTGTTTCAGCATAATGTTTCGATTTCAACTGCAACCATGGGTGTCAGAGTGGGGTTAAAGAAGCGTTTCATAGTGGTTTTAGTGAATGTTAATTCGACTCGCTTAAATAAGGGGGGTTTATAAGGATGCCGAGGGATAGGGAATAGTAACTTATCCAGCGGTATAGCAAATCGGATCTGAAAACTTCAAAGCCTGTTCTTCCGATTTTCTCTACAATTTCTATGTTGAATTTTATTATATTTAATTTGAACGTGACGTTAGATATTTAGAATCGGAACGCTAGCTAAATTTAGTCCAACTATAAGCTACATATACAATTAGTGAGGGCTAGGCTAATTCCCAGACTACTTTTCGATCTTTGATTCTCAGAAGTTTAATCTATATTTATGTTCGGGTGCCTCCTAAACATCACCGCGAAACACAACATAGTTTCGAGCTTACGCACACCGCATTAGCTGCCAGTAAAATACCACATGCCACATACCATATATCATTGTATGTGACAGATTGCTCTCATTTTCAATTGGGTATATATTGTGACACGCTATTGGCACTCTTCAAACGGGACGTATACGCATCCCTAGTCTTTCAATCACACCACCCAACAATTGCTTTGCAAACCACTTGATCCGCGAGAGTTTACATTTTCTCACAGGATGGTTGGAAAGCCTTCATGACTACGCATTTCAGAAAGAAGTTATTCAAAGCCAGAGAAACTCGGACGACTTTTGTTTGGAAACAATTAATAGTTACGAATTACAGAAAAGATCAGGACGGTGTCTAACTTGCATCGGCGCGGGATCTTAGGTTAGAATGTATTATTGGGCAAACCTTACACTCTTAAGAGTTTTTCTATTTGAAAATTATATACCATGAGGAGATTAAGGTGAATTGGAGCATATTTGGGCGTTCAAGATGGTTCACCAAAGTCGCATCTTATGTTATGACTGAATTATAGGTAAAAGAGGAGTTGCTTTTAAGGAGGGAGTTTTAATTGATAGAGCTAGCTCACAGAGCAAAATTGGCATATCAATAAATCAAGATTTTTTATAGTTTTTGAATTTGGCTAAGTGCTAACTTAGGCCTCTTAGCTCTAATCATGCGAAATCATGAGTAAGAATCTGAGAATAAAAGTATCCATTAACTCTATTCCATGCATCGGTTTCCTCCACTCATCTCCTAGCAAATGACTTCGGCTTATCGAGACTGTTTCTTCCATATGTATATTCTAATATCAACACAATAATGAATATACCAGTGCTGCTGGGGAAACTCATAGCAACCTACCAGCAGTTATCAAGTCTCCGATCATAGGAAAAGCAATCCTTTTTTCCACTCCAAATCAAACAGTACGTACCGCGTTGCGTGCGAAATAGTTGAGGAGGGATTGTTAAGCCGTTATGACTTAGATTGAGTTCCGTTTTGATGTCATTTTATGTTCATCCTTGATAAGGCAATTGCGCCGATGTCATTATCATGATTGTCTGACCACCTTCCGTGCTTTTGGTACTCATTGTTTGCCATTTCTTCAAACAACAGGACTTTCTGACATATCTGAATTCATATCAATGCGAAAATGCTGTCCACAGCCCCAGTCATAAGGAACATAGACTAGGCGAGAGAATGGAGTGCGCCCCAACCCATCCCTGGATTCCATTTCATATGCACTTAAGTTCTCAGTGCTCTCGGTCTCCCTACGTTCAATAAATATGATGGTATTCCAGAGTTCTTGGGCGTCACTCAACGGCTCTGTGCCGGTACCCTGAGTAAAATTCTCTGATTCTGATACAGACTGCTTTGTACTGTGACGCAGATCCTGATTCTGCCCATCAAATTTAAATCCCATCATCCTATTTTCAGAGTGTCTGTTATGTCTAAGGCGCTTTTTAAGAGATTGTTTAACACGAACAACTTTGGGGCGAATTCTTTCCTTGCTCGCTTGATATCGTTGGCGGGATTTGTCTCTAATCAGCCGTGGAGTCTCTCTGATGTCTGTTCCAGTTGCGGCAGCGAGAATTGGAAAGGTTACGACCGCCACAAGCAGTATGCCGACGACGACAGCGCTCGACATTATAAGTTGAAAGGTGTAAGGTGGAGTAGCGAAGGATCTCAGGGAACGTGGATGGCTTTCGATTGATTGTTTGTTCCAGATAAGTCAATAGAAGTTGATCTGGAACCTGGAAGAAAAGAAGAGGTCAAACGGTGTCATATATGGACACTCAGTTCGTATCAAAACTCACTAATTTAGATATAAAGGAGTCACGCACTTGTTCTCGCGAGTAAGTTCAAATAAAAATAGAAGGGGCCAAGTTAGTACCCCTGGCTAGTGGAACCATAACTTCTTGTGTCGACCCGACATCTTCCCTATCTCAGTACTACATTAATGTATGTGAGTGGCCTCAAAAATCCATATCTCATCTTTAATTGTGATCATGTTTAGTAACCTGTACTACAAATTGCACCTACCACTACCAAACCAGAGCCCGACGTGCAAGTGAATGCCATTTTTACATAATTTTAAGAAACGTGGATTTGAATCTTGTCGATATATGAGATACAACAGACTGTACTATAACATGTATTCTCCAAAGCTCCAGGTTGAATGCACCATGTCGAGAAACCGAGCAAGGTTTGATCCTTTGTAGCTCTTTGTTTCGCAAACCTTGATAAAGTAGCCCAGCGCTTGGTCGGTCCAAGCGTTGAAACAACTCCAATTATATTATCACTATATCTTCTTTTCGAAAAGAAGATTTTCGTCGTCTATATTTGTTTTTCTTAGGTTGCGTTACTTCGCCGTACATGATTCCATGAATGTAACACTCTCCAAGCAGCTTGAAGTGTGTAGGTTTGGTGTTAGCTGGTTTCAGAGCAAAGGGAACTTTTGCGCCGTCGAGGATATATACCAAGTCCCCGCTTTCGATGTTTAATGGAGCTATTCCCATGAATCCATTATCCAGCATGATAAACGATCGACCAACCAACCAACGCAGGATTGTGTCCGCTAACTCAACAATGACCCTCGATTTCACATCATCTTTAAAGAAATAGGACGGTGGAGGTCTAGTATCCCCGAATAATGTATCAAGTTTGTGCTGAAATCGACTGCTGCTGGTGAACCTTCTGCTGCCATCTTCACTAAAGAAATCCATGTATACTTTGCAGATGATATCTGTCATATCAAGCCCTGTAGATTGTAGTTTAGATTTGATCTCCATGCTATCAATGCCAAAGTATCCGGCAATCTTTTTCCTTCGGAAAGTTTTAAGGTCTATATCAATCTCTTGTCTCAGCCAATCATGATGCCATGGAAAAGTTGTCTTCCTTGGAAGCACGCCTACTTTCTTCGAAATGGGAAGAGAATCTGCAGATAAAGTGCGAAGAAAAGCTATTATGGAGACTTCATTGCTGTGCTCGTATATATCCGGAATACCGATTTGCTTGAAAAGTCCTCTCAATTCTTCCAAAACCCGGCGTTCTGCAGTCATACATGTTTTCAATCGGTGGCTGAGTTCGTCCAATCTCCAAACTGATAGGACTGTTGCAAATTGAATGCCCCTAATATGCAGCTCATGAAGTTCTCCATCTTGTTGTAGTGGTGACACGGCTTCCACCATACTAAGGTTGACATCAAATTGAGACACGGAATCAAATTTATGGTTCATGCCACAAATGAGCTGAATAGAAAGCCCTTTTCTCCAGTCAGGGACCCAACTTGGTAAAGTGCTATCTGTGTCATATCCAGTCGAACCCGAAAGAATATCCAGACTTTTGTCGGCAGTGATGAGTGTTTTAGCCACGGTGCAGTAAATTCTTTCCATAGAGGTGCCATAATCTGGTTTTATACTCGAATTCCGTACAAGTCCCAATAGGGAGTATATTTTATCTCGAGGATTAGTTGCAATTCTTGACCTTGTTTGATTCAATAAGAAACTCAATTGGAAACTATCCCCAATACGTGTCATAACCGAAAAATATGCAAGAGCTTGAACGTGATTCTCGGATTCTCCAAAAGCGGATTTCTCTATACCCATCTCACGCACAATTATAGACGCGGAGCAAAAAGTCAGCCAAGGAAGTGTAAAAGACCCACAGCGCACATGTGCTGATTCGCTAAGACATGCCTCTTGAAAAGTCCACGCACGATGAAACCATGGACGAGCGACGAAGGCCCGGACTCGTTCCAACCTCAGGTCGAACCCTGCTTCTTGAGTGATATATACCAGCTCAGCACGGTGCGTCTCATCCTCCCAGTGTTTATCGAATTCGCGGAACCATTCCATTACGTTTTCGGTAGATTCATCGGCTTCTCCGATCCAGATTATCACTTCATCCGCTTTAGGGTAAATGTGTTCCATAAGAGGAACTTGACTATTTCGCTCATCTAGATCTGCTTGGTTGATACATATTGCATCTGCCCAGATTGTGCAAGGGTGAGACTCAGACCGAATATAACGAAGAGCTAGTGCCAAGTTGGTGGTAATTTCAATAGGAAAATCGTTACAAGTTATAGTTTCTGTGATATTCTGATCCCCCCATACGTATGACAGTGCTTTATATGGATCAAGATTGACTGAGAATAGTGAGGCTGTATAGAGTGAGACCTCTATATTTTCATGAAAAGTACCGGGATGTAACGCAAGTAGTCTAATCTCATTCTTCTCAAGTTTGAAGTACAGTGACATGTTGGTAGGATGTTGAACCAAGTTGTTTGTTAGCTTAGTTTGAAAATATGGGTTGAAATCCAGATTGTTGTTCGTTGTGTAATGTCGGCTAGGCTGCACAGCCACACTTGTGCATCATTTGGCCCCATGCCTATACATGGTGTCAAAGTAGTGCCTCCTCGGAACCCTGTGAATTTAGTTTTATGCGAGATTGATGTAATAAACAGAGTAGAAATTATGGTTGCTGATATTTACCTGTGGTGGATTGAACTCTTGTCCATGAAACTTTTACTAGCAAGATAGCGCTCAGATTGGTATATATTGCTTTTATTCTAAAGCTGAATGAGACAAAGGATTGCTATATAAAAAGTAGTAGCTGCTAAATGAATATCACATTTGCATAAGAAATGATACTGATCACCTAGAAAGAATCAATTTATAGTATGGGAATCTGATCGCTAGACCGGAACTAGAGGTTCCGGTAACCAGAGTTGAGTGGTTTCTGGTTTTCACTAACATAGTGCTATTAGAACCTATTATCAGTCGGTCTATTCCCTAATAAATAAAACCAGAACATAACACCATAAAATTCACAAAAAACTCAGCACAATCAATCACTAAAAAACTCACACCAAGATGGGGACAAAACTCATAAAGCCGCTTGCCTGGAAAGAAGGTTACGAAGCACTCATGATCGGGCTATTCATTCTCGCCATGTTCACGGTACTCTGCTTAATAACAATTACGTACCGGTGCTGCTGCCGTGGCAAATTCCCCCCTTCAGATCTGGACCCGGAATCTGGAATCTCTCTATCCTCGCTAAAGACCACACCCAAACCCTCGACCTCTTCCAGTCGTCCGGCTACCTCTTCCCAGCCACATACACCCGTTCTTGGGTGTCAGGATCAAGACTTACAGTCAGTTCCCTCACATGTACAACTACCTTGGCCGACCCACGCGGATAGATGATGTTCGAAGGAAAGACAATGAAGTTACAGTTGGGGAATAGTGATATTGTATTTAGAGCGGAAAGAATTCAAGGAATGTTGTGGGATAGGCATGGATGGGTGAAGGATAAAATTGGTGATTGTGAGACTAGGGAGAGATAAAATGCAAATAAGATATAGCAGTCTTGAATATGGCAAAACTCCTTGTGATTTCTGCCTAGGACTTTTAAAAGGAAATAATTTCACAGGTTCAACGGATTTAATGGAAGAATATCGTGGTGATAGCTTGAAGGGTCCTGTTTTCCCCCTCAATTTGTATATTTATCAGGCTTTAGGTTTCAAGCAGCAGTCTATCTTCATGTTGTTTATCCTTCACAATTTCATAATTCTGTGTCCGCAATAATGGTTCAGCTGCTTTTTCACTGATCCTGTAAATGGGCAAGGAGATATAAAATCCGGGAATTTTGGGGAAAATGCTTGCATCCACAACTTTCAACCCTGTGGTTCCCCTGACTTTAAACCTGGAATCCAGCACTGCCATTGGGTCTTAATCTTTGCCAATCGGGCACGTACAGCTATCATGGTATCCCCACGCCTCGTTCTTGATATATTCTTTGGTTTGTGCCTCGGTAGAGACGATTTGTTCCGGCCAAACCTCAGTGAATAAGCCGTCAAGAGGAACGAGTGTCTTGAAAGCTTTACGTGAATATTGGATACCTTCGTATACTGCTTGAACATCTTTTGTAGCGGCACCAGAGGCTGTATTTCCTGTGTCAAAATAGTTAAAGTTGATGAGTGGTGTATCACGGGGGTCTGTCGAGCGCACTTTTATAGTGCTAGCTGTATTTCGAGAATGTGCCTTAAGTGTAATCCAACACCAGTGGCGAGTATCTGCGAAAGCAGCCTTTGTGAAACCGGGATAATATCCCTTAAATGAGGCGCGCTGCGCTGGATATAAAAATATCAGACTCTCCAGATGCAACTGATGATTTAATGACAACACCAATAGTGACTCCATTCGTAGCATATGTTCCCTCGGTAATTGGTCCGATGCCCGAGTTGTACTGATCCAGACAAGGGTCAGGAAAACTGTTGAGGAATGTGCACTTGGAACTAATTGCAAAAATCCGAGTCTGTCTTTCCGATAATCGTGTTCTCGTAGCGATCCTGGAGATTGGTTCCTACGCCGGGAAGATTGACGAGAACTGGGATATTGAAAAACCCTAACCCTCGGATTTTCCGCCGATCCCACTAAGCTTTAAGAGTTGCGGGGTGTTAATTGCTCCTGCAGATAGGATCACTTGTGTTACATTCACACTTCCGGATCCAGTAGTTGAAGCAGATCCGGACCTTGGATCTGCTCGGTACAGACATTTTCCATCCAGAAAATCCACACCAACTGCCTGTTGTGTTATACCTTTTGCCACGAAGCAAACCTTGGTAACTAATGTGTTCATATGTATATCCCAGCTTCTATTTTTTGTTCCATCTGAGTACAAAGCACTGGCAGTGTCCAGAACAAATTTTCTAGGTCCGCTTCTTGCTGAATCCATCATCTAGAGAGTCCAGAGAATCAGACACTTTTACACATACTAGACAATATACCACTGTGATGTCTGATATACGTTGACACGTGATGCAGTGAGCTGTGAGTTGATGGTGTCGTCGTATTGTATAGTTATAGTGCAATTTTGATCTCAGCTGGGCCAAGTTAGGTAGACTCTACTCTTTCAAAGCTCTCAAACACCGCAACTCTCCCAAGCTCAAAGAGAAAGGCTGGCTGGTCACTATGGCCAGGTTCTTTTAGACTGCCAACCTAATTCTTGGTTAAATAAATGGACCAAGAATCTGTGCTATAAAGGGGGATCATGGGTGGGGTCTATATAAAGGAATCCTAGAAGCGTAGTCGAAAGAGTAGTCCACAGAGGCGGTTGATCTTAGATAACTGAAAACCCGCTTAAAATACCTTGGGAGCTTGGGTTTTCTCTCCTGTACGTTGAGTCTCCACCTAAAATCGATCTGGTTCATGGGAAGTGTTCTATGCCGGGAAGAGTTAGTGAGAGAGTTAGCGCTGTGGATCATTTTAGCTCCATTTTAGCTTGGCAAAGGGAATGGTAACTCCTTTATATCTCATAGTTCCACCTATATCCTGGGCGACAAGAAGCTCCAACCAGCTCTAACCACCAAATTTTCTGAAAAATTATCTATGGACTATTGTGTCGCGACTTTAAAATGTCAATGTGACATATATTCTGCTCAGGTTTGGCTGCTAGTGCATGGAAAACAGCTCACCAGTGGGCCATGATTGCGAACTATGTCACATGGAGATCGAGAGCACATCCACCAGAATTTCTAGTGATAGGTTATCGGCTATTCTAAATCGAAGGCTCTCGTGTTAGAGAACGTCTCCTCGTTTCCATATATAGTTGATTAGGACTTACTAGATTAGCAGCCGCCAGTCCATAGTAAGAGAGCTGACAATCGAGCAAAACTTCACGATTGCGTTTGATATGGGACTGCTTAGAAAAATTAGTCTTATCAGGGAATGCAATACCTCAACTTGAGAAATTGAGCATGGGCAACAGGTTGTAAGTGCGAAGCCAAGCTGTCAAAGTTTCTCTTTTGACACTAATAGCTCCACAAAGTGTCACACAACACTCCTAGTTGCAACCGCCCATTAACAAGTTTACCACCAACACCAATTAATATATTACGTTGGCAAGTGATATATCTTTTACCTCGGTGGTGGAGTTTCTACTCCATCCTCCCCCACAGCGCGCAAGTTTGATCAAAATTAGTAGGGAACCATCACCAAGCCAGTGGTACTCACTCAGGATAGTCTGATTTTTATCCCACAAATTGTATATAACACTGCAAGATATATTGTTCCTCCCCATCTTTCTATTGCTTTACACAAGATCCAAATCTCCTCGTCCTAAGGTAGTAGAAGTTGTGACTTTGCTAAAATATTAAGACACGTTTCCCTACATCCTCTTATACTTATAAAGTACTATAATCAACATGAGATTTACAATCACCATCGTGGCTTTACTCGCCACAGGATATCATGTCAGTGCCCAACGAGGGGGCTTCAGAGAAGATGCCAAGAGCCTCATCTGGCAGATTACCGGTACTTTTCTTTCGACCCCATCTTCTTGCCTACCCCTGTGCCATGCTAACTAACTTTGACAGGCGGTTGGCCATGGATATCTACCGCCATGGCTGTCGATTTCATTGCTATGCAAGACGTTGTGTCTGCTGGGGTGGGTGGAATTCAAATTCAGAACAACATTACTGGTTCGTGCTTCCAACTCAACCCTTTGCATAAAATCCACCAGAGTATCTTGCTGACAAGTGTAGACCTCGTTGCAAACCTCGGAGTCAATTCTGTCGGTGACATTGAAGCACTACTTAAATCCGCCGCACTCTCTGGCTTGAAGACTAGTCTTGTCACTGCCTCTAATAAAATACACGGCACTCCTTCCCGTAACTTTATTTCACATTAATAAATTTCACAAATTTACTGATTTGTTGTAGCATTCGGTGCTCATGTCCATGAGGTCTTCGAGGCTTTAAAAGAGCTCCATCATGCAACTAAGGACTCAACACAAGGCTTCTTCATGATCATCGATACGCGGGAAGCTGGAGCTCAACTGAATGATATGCTGGACCTCGTTTGGAATTTTGCTGATAACTTCAACAATACCATGGTCCTTGCTGACAAGCCTGCGGAAAAGGCTGTACCAGCAGCTTCCTCTCTAACTAGGTTGATTGAAATCCAAGGCGATATTTATGAGCTTGAGAATGACGGCGAACTGTTCCCTGCAACCCATACTCGTATCCTCAGCCGCTCTCCTCAGGTCGACAAACCATACGACTATAAAGACCATCATTCTTCCCAATACAACGACGACCACCCCCAAGAATTCCAACGGGTTCATGAATACAACCGGAGTGAAAAGAAGTGGGAGTCCTACTGGGTAAACGCTAAGGACGTCGACACTTGGGTCAAGGAAAACACCAGCGCTAAGCAATACAACAGGGACGACCCACGGTATATGCATTTTGAAGTTCCTGATACGCGGAATGCATTACCGATCCAGGCTGGTCATGAAAATGATAGGAAGAATGGAAAGGAGTTTCCAGTTGCCCAATCCAAAATACCCGAATATAGACCAAAGAGCAGTACAGGTAAGAAGATTGGGAAGACGCCGGGAGGTAGTAGGAAGGGAAGCAGTGCTGCTAAGATTAACAAGCCCCCGGTGTCTAAGAGTGCCCCCAAAAGCTCTTCAGGAACCGTTGATTCTGTGGGCCAAAACCAACAAGGTGGTAGTAGAAAAGGAAGCAGTCCCCAGGAGGTCAAGCTGCCAGGAGACAGTAGAAGAGGAAGCAATGCCAGTCAGAGAGCAAAATCACCAGCGGGTAGTAAAAAGCAAAGCAGTTCCAGTCAGGAACGAAAGATGTCCACCGGGGTAAGTAGTATGTCAGACCATTCACGGCAACTCAATAGAGGACGTCCAAGCCATAGTGGAGCA
>Ga0247812_10001482_pt1 | contig 13306 bp, 11 predicted proteins | sample UWRJL149409B1_FD_178011 | JGI IMG/M metagenome (GOLD analysis project Ga0247812, IMG submission 178011) | Plant litter microbial communities from Arlington Agricultural Research Station in Wisconsin, United States - UWRJ-L149-409B-1 | ecosystem: Environmental > Terrestrial > Plant litter >...
CGACCTCGTGACGTGCGACATCGGCGATACGGAGGCGCCGACGGCTACCATCGCGCTGCTCGGGGACTCGCATGCCGGTGTCTATCTCGAGCCGTTCGATATCTATGGGAAGGCCCATGGCATCCGGTTCGTCACGTATATCAAGACGTGGTGTGCGGGAACTGGCGCGGAGAACGTGTTCGTGCAGGGCGGCAGCCCGGAGATCAACCAGAGCTGCACCGACTGGGGCAGGGCCGCGCTCACCGACATCGCCGCCAACGCCGAGATCACCGGTGTGGTCTTCGCGAACTTCACCGGGGCGTACGCGTTCCCTGCGGATGGCACCGTCGGTCGCGCGCTCACCGCCGAGGACTACGTCGCCGCGTGGGAGCCGCTCATCGCCGCGGACAAGAAGGTCATCGCGCTGCGCGACACCCCGAACGCGGGAGCCGTCAACGTGCCGGACTGCGTCTCGAAGAACATGTCCGAGTACGACCCGTGCGCGACGGACATTTCCGTCGGACTCCTCGATGCCGACAGGGATCCGCAGCTGGCCGCGGCCGAAGAGCTTCCCGAGGTCTCCGTCATCGACATGAGCGACATCTTCTGCGACACGATCGAGTGCCATTCCGTCATCGGCGGGCTCATCGTCTTCTTCGACGCGTACCACATGACAGCGACCTTCGCCCGGACGATGGCCGACGTCGTCGGTCCGGAGATCACCAGAGCAATGAAGAACTAACCAGGGGCACACCGTGATCACTTCCTCCATCCGTAGCCGGCTCACCGCAGTCGCGGTGGCCACCGCGCTTCTCCTCGGCGGATCGGCGATCGCCACGGCGCAGCCGGGTCCCGATGCAGGGCAGTCCGCCGTCGCGGCATCGACGACGTGCCTGGGGGCGCGAGCGACGCTCTCGTCGAAATGCTCGAAGCCATACAAGGTGACCTCCCGTACCAAGCCCGCTGTCGCCAGGACTGACATCGGCAAGGGCGTGCGCGAGGTCGACGACTGCAAGCAGTTCATCGCCGTGCCCGATGTCAAGACCTGCACGATCGGGTCGACGAAACCGAAGACCACGCTCGCACTCATCGGCGATTCACACGCCGGGGTCGTGCTCGAGCCGTTCGACAAGTATGGGAAGGCCCACGGCATCCGCTTCGTCACCTACATCAAGACGTGGTGCGCGGGAACCGGCGCGAAGAACATCTTCGTGCAGGGCGGCAGCCCGGAGATCGTCAAGAGCTGCACGGACTGGGGGAAGGCGGCTCTCAAGGACATCCGCGCCGACAAGAAGATCGAGGGGGTCGTTTTCACCAACTTCACCGGGGCATACGCGAACCCCTCCGATCCGAACGTCGGCAGGGCGATCACGACGAAGGACTATCTCCGCGCGTGGAAGCCGCTCATCGCGGCGGGCAAGAAGGTCATCGTTCTGCGGGACGTGCCCAACGCGGGAGCGGTCGCGATTCCGGACTGCGTCGCCGCTCGCCTGGACAAGTACGACCCGTGCTCGACCAAGCGCTCTGTGGGGCTGCTCGCTGCCAACAAGGACCCACAGCTGCTCGCGGCAAAGAAGCTGTCGAAGGTCTCGGTCGTCGACGTGACCGACGTGTTCTGCGACGCGAAACGCTGCCACTCGGTGATCGGGGGACTCGTCGTGTACTTCGACAGCTACCACCTCACCGCGACCTTCTCGCGGAGCATGGCGAGTGTGCTCGGCAGGCGGGTCGTCGCCGCCCTCGACTAGAGCTTCCGCTCAGCCGACGCGCTGCGGTCCGAATGCGCGCCGGTAGGCCGTCGGCGTCGTCTGCAGCACCTTGAGGAAGTGGTGCCGCATGACGGCGGCGGTGCCGAAACCGGTGTCCTGGGCGATGCCCTCGAGCCCCGCGTCGCTGCCTTCGAGGAGCTGCTGCGCGCGAATGATGCGCTGCCGGTTGAGCCATGCCGCCGGGGTCGTGCCGGTATCCGCCCGGAAGCGGCGGGCGAACGTGCGCGTCGACATGAGCGCCTTGCGGGACAGCTGCTCGATCGTGAGGTCCTTGTCGAGATTCTCGAGCATCCACGCGGTGACGAGTGCGAAGGAGTCGCTCTTGCACTCCTGGATCGGCGTGTTGATGTACTGGGCCTGGCCGCCATCGCGCTGTGGCGGAACAACCATGCGGCGGGCGATGACATTTGCAGGGCCGGCGCCGTGCTCCTTGCGCACGATGTGGAGAGCGGCGTCGATGCCGGCGGCGGTGCCCGCACTCGTGACGACCTTGCGGTCCTCGACGAACAGGACGTCGGCGTCGACGTCGATAGCGGGATACTCGGCTGCCAGTCGGTCGGTGTGCATCCAGTGGGTCGTCGCCGACCGTCCATCGAGGATTCCTGCCTTGGCGAGAGCGAACGCGCCGCTGCACACGCTCAGCACCCAGGCTCCCCGCGCCTCGGCGTCCCTGATCACCTGCAGGTAGCGCGGGTCGATGTGGTCGGTGTCGTGTGCGGGAACCGCGACGAGGTCCGCGTTCGCTGCGACCTCGAGGCCCGCCGAGATCGTCATGTCGTACCCGAGGCTCGATCGCACGGGCCCAGGATCGGCGGTCGCGATGGTGAAGTCGAAACGGGGGCCGCCGGTCGCCGTGCGATCGATGCCAAACACCTCGCACACGACGCCGAATTCGAACGGTGTGACGCCGGGGATGGCGAGCAGGACGACCGAGGTGAGCACAGGAAACCTCCGTGGCAGAAAGATGTCGATATGTGGCTATCCTGCCACTATCGGCAGGATATGCCAAGTCGTAGATTTTCTGCCATGGAACCGACATTCATCATCATTTCAGCCATCGCCCTCTGGGCCATCGCCGCGACAGCCCACGCGCTCGCGACAGACGGGTATCACCGCGTGCCGACCCGAGAGAACGGGAGGGGTGATCCGGAAGGGCGCTAGCGTTAGTCCCATGACATGGCTCGTAACTGGTGGCGCTGGATACATCGGATCGCACGTCGTTCGTGCTCTCCTCGACGCGGGGCTGGAGACCGTCGTGATCGACGACCTCTCCAGCGGCCACGAGCAGTTCGTGCCGGAGGGCGTGCCATTCGTGCGCGCGACGATCCTCGATCGCGCTGCCGTGCTCGCAGCTCTTCTCGAGCATGGAGTGACGGGCGTCATCCACGTCGCGGGATACAAGTACGCGGGCGTCTCTGTGCAGCGTCCCCTCCACACCTACGAGCAGAACGTGACGGGCACCGCGGTGCTCCTCGACGCGATGGCCGAGGCCGGCGTCGACAAGATCGTCTTCTCGTCGAGTGCGGCTGTCTACGGGACGCCGGACACCGACCTCGTCACCGAGAACACCCCCAAGAACCCGGCGTCGCCGTACGGCGAGTCCAAGCTCATCGGCGAGTGGCTGCTGCGCGACCAGGGTGTTGCCACGGGACTCCGTCACACGTCGCTCCGCTACTTCAACGTCGTCGGCTCCGGATCGGATGATCTCTACGACTCGAGCCCGCACAACCTGTTCCCTCTCGTCTTCGCCGCCCTCGGACGCGGCGAGACACCGCGCATCAATGGCGCCGACTACGCAACCCCGGACGGGACCAACGTGCGGGACTACGTGCACGTGAGCGACCTCGCGATCTCCCACGTCGCCGCAGCGACGAGGCTTGCCGCAAACGAGCCGGTCGAGGCCGCATACAACCTGGGAAGCGGCGACGGAAGCTCTGTCGGCGAGATCATGAGGGCCGTCGCCGAGGTCACGGGCATTCCGTTCACCGCCGAGATCGCGCCACGTCGACCCGGCGACCCCGATCGCATCGTCGCGGCGGGCGAACTCGCGGCAAGGGATCTCGACTGGAAGATGCGCCACAGCCTGCACGACATGGTTGCATCCGCGTGGGCTGCAACACGCCGGGCGGCGCAACCCTCGTAAAGCGGTTGAAGGTTTTATGATCTACGACTTGACTCTGACGAACTACAAAGGTGTAATTATCTCTATGCACGCGACCGCCGGGGTCGTGAGCGGAGGGGTAACAGCATGGCGAACAGCGAGTTCAACGCCGCGCACGATCCTTCTGTGACGGCCCAGGCCGCTGCACCATACGTACCCGGTGTTCCTGATGACTGGTTCGTAGACCCGGTCCAGCTCGGTGTTCCCGGGGTTCGGAAGCCCACGAGCGATGACGAAGCTCTCGCCTGGCAGTCCGATTCCCTCTGCGCCCAGACCGACCCCGAGGCCTTCTTCCCGGAGAAGGGCGGCTCGACCCGCGACGCGAAGAAGATCTGCGCGTCGTGCGAGGTCAGGACCCAGTGCCTCGAGTACGCACTGCAGAACGACGAGCGATTCGGCATCTGGGGCGGCCTGTCCGAGCGCGAGCGCCGCAAGCTCCGCAAGCGCGCGTAACCAGCGCGCCGTGGCGCTCTATCGATGAGCACCGCCTAGCATCGAACAGATGCAACCGAGAGTCACTGCGATACTGGTCGCCCGTAACGGGGCGCCGTACCTCGAACGCACCCTCTCCGCTCTCCGCTACCAGTCGCGCAGCGTGGATTCCGTCATTCTTGTCGACGATGGGTCGACGGATGACTCGGCCTCGATGCTCGCGGACGCCGCTCCGACCCAGCTCGTCAGCATGGACAGCGCGAAACCGTTCGGTGCCGCTATCGCCCATGCCCTGCGAGTGGCTGCCCCCGAGGCGGACAACGACGACTGGCTCTGGCTGCTCGCCCACGACAATGCGCCGGAGCCGCGCGCCCTCGCCGCGCTGCTCGGCGCCATCGAGATCGCACCGTCGGTCGCCGTTGCTGGTCCCAAGCTCATGCGCTGGGACGCCCCGGACACGATCGCCGAATACGGTGAGACGATCACGAAGCTCGGAGCGTCGGTTGCGATCGTCTCCAACGAGCTCGACCAGGCCCAGCACGACCGCCGCAGCGACCTGCTGGCGGTTGCGGCATCAGGAATGCTCGTTCGTCGCAGCGTCTGGACCGCTCTCGGCGGATTCGATCCCGCCCTGCCGTCCGTCGATGCCGCCCTCGACTTCTGCATCCGCGTCCGTATGGCGGGCCACCGCATCGTCGGAGTGCCCGCGGCCCATGTGGCGAGCGACGGCGGACCGGAATCGTTCATGCGCCGCCCGACCCAGGCTCTCACCTCACGCCTCTCGCGGGCCGCGCAGCTGCACCGGCGGCTGACCTACGCGCCGCTTCTCGCCGTGCCGCTGCACTGGCTGACGATCCTGCCGCTCGCTATCGTGCGGTCCATCTGGCATCTGCTCCGCAAGCGTCCCGGCGCGATCACGGGCGAGTTCAGTGCGGCCGCGTCGGCGATCGTCGACCGTCGCGTCGGCCCGTCGCGTCGCAACTTCTCGCGCAACCGGGTGCTCCGGTGGACGGCGATAGCGCCGTTGCGGATGCCGTGGACCGAGCTGCGCGAGGCCCGCGCGCACCAGAGAGAACTGGCGACCGCTCCCGTGCTCGACGGTTCGGCGAGAATCCGGCCGAGCTTCCTCTCCGCGGGAGGCGCATGGATCGTCCTCCTGCTCGCGGTCACGGGCGCGATCACCTTCAGTACGTTCATCGGAGCCGCCGCTCTCACCGGCGGGGGACTCGCGCCCCTCTCCGACTCCCTCGGCAATCTCTGGGGCAACATCGGCTACGGCTGGCGCTCGGTCGGCGCCGGGTTCGTCGGTGCTGCCGACCCGTTCGCAGCGGTCCTCGCGGTCATCGGCACCCTCTCGTTCTGGGCGCCGTCGGCAGGCATCGTCGCCCTGTACGTCGTCGCCCTCCCGCTCGCGGGACTCGCCGCGTGGTGGTGTGCCGCCCGCTTCTCCACCCGGGGCTGGGCCCCCGCGGCGGCCGCCCTGCTCTGGGCGCTCGCACCGCCCTTCCTGTCCTCGCTGCAGACCGGCCACGTCGGGGCCGTCGTCACCCACATCGTTCTCCCGGTCTTCGTGCTCGCGCTCGTCGGTGCGTCCCGCAGCTGGGCATCGTCGGCCGCGGCGTCGCTCCTGTTCGCCGTCATCGCCGCGTCATCCCCGTCGCTCCTGCCCGTGCTGCTCGTCGGCTGGCTCGCATGGCTCGTCGCACACCCCACGCGCATCCACCGCCTCATGGGCATCCCGGTACCCGGTGTCATCCTCTTCGTCCCGATCGTGATCGACCAGGTGTCGCGCGGTAACTGGTGGGGACTTCTCGCCGACCCGGGCGTTCCCGCCGTGTCCGGCACCTCCTCGGGCTGGCAGCTCGCCCTCGGCTCGCCCAATGCGGGCACCAACGGCTGGGAGTCCGTGGCCTCCGCATTCGGTCTCCCCGGTGGTGCGGCTGTCGTCATCGTTGCCGTTCTCCTCGCGCCGCTCGCCATCCTCGCCCTCTTCGCGCTCTTCCTCCCGGGATCGCGCCGCACCATCCCGTCGCTCGCCGTCGCGCTCGTCGGATTCGTGACCGCTGTCGCCGCGGCGCACATCTCGGTGACGGTCGTCGAGTCGGCGTCCACGACCATCTGGCCCGGTTCCGGTCTCAGCGTGTTCTGGCTCGGCCTCGTGGGAGCAGCTGTCGTGGCGATCGATGCGTTCCGGCGCACCGTCGCGGTGACGACGGTCGTGGCATCCGTCGCCATTTTCGTCCTCTCGCTCCCGATGCTCGTCTCGTTCACGGCAGGGACATCGGATGTCGCAGCCGGCAACGGTCGGATCCTCCCGGCGTTCGTCACCGCAGAGGCCTCGGGCGACGCAACCCTCGGCACGCTTGTACTCACGCCGCAGCCCGGCGGCGGACTGACCGCCGTGCTGGAACGCGGCGAGGGCACGACCCTCGACGAGGAATCGACGATCGCGTCGACCTCCATCGACATCGATGACGCGCAACAGCGCATCGCGACGCTCGCGGGCAATATCTCCTCGCGCAGCGGATTCGACGTTGCCGCCGAGCTCGACGCCCTCCACATCGGCTTCGTGCTGCTCGATTCCAGCGCTACCGACGAGAGGCTCGCGACCATCCAGCGCGCACAGGAGGCGCTCGACAGCAACGCGAGCCTCGTGCCCGTCGGCGAGACGACGAGCGGCAACCTGTGGAACGCTGCCGCGGTCTCCACGGATCCCGTGACACCCACGCTCGACGCGGGGGAGAAGACGCTGTCCTTCATCTCGCGCCTCGTGCTCGGTATCGTCTTCGGCGTCGTTCTCCTGCTCGCCATCCCGACATCGCGTCGTCGCCGCAGCCGTCTCGCCGTTGCGAGCGACAACCCCGCAACAACGTTCGACGAGGAAGAAATTGACTGAGCCCACCACGCCCCGTCCCGCAACCGGCAAGCGGGTGGCCATAGCGAGCGTCCGCGCTGCCGGAGGCGCGATCGGCATCGGTGTCGCGGTCCTCGCGATCGCGGTCGCCGCTCTCGCCCCGCTTCCGAGCCTTGCCGTCACCCCGTCGTCCGTCGTCGTCACACCGGTCAGCACCCCGCAGCAACTCGTCTGCCCGGGCGCGCTGCTCCGACTCGGCAATGCTGCGGGTGAGGATGCAACGACGGCGTCGTCCCTCGGAGACCCCGCCGTGGCATCCGGAACGACCGTCGGTACGCCGAGCGTGACCGCGCTCGAGGGCGCCGGTGCTCCCGCCGTCGTGGGAGGCTCGCCCGACGATCCCGACCAGACGGGGCTCGTCTCCGCGAGCCAGACCCAGTACCTCGCGTCCCCGGAATTCTCCGGGCTCGCAACGGCGACGTGCTCCACCGTCTCGACCGACGCCTGGCTCGTCGGCGGGTCGACAACGGTCGGACGCACAACGCTCGTGAGCCTCGCCAACCCGAGCGAGGTCGAAGCCACCGTGTCGCTCGACATCTACAGCGAGAACGGCGCCGTGTCGGCTCCGGGTGCCACGGGCATCATCGTGCCCGCGCGCGGCCAGAAGGTCGTCTCGCTCGCGGGCTACGCGCCCGACACCGCCTCGCCCGTGGTCCACGTTTCGAGCACGGGCGGCCTCATCGTCGCGACCATGCAGCAGTCGATCACCCACGGCCTGTTCGCCGCGGGACTCGACGTGATCGCATCGAGTGCCAACCCGGCGACATCGCTCGTCATCCCGGGACTCGTCATCACGACTCCCGACGACATCGAGAGCCTCGTCTCCCAGCCGGACAGTTCCCAGGATCTCAAAACAGCCATCCGGCTCGTTGCGCCCGGCGGCGATGCGGGAACCGTCACCGTCAACGTGATCCCCGAGAGCGCCAAGGACGAGGGCGCATCGATCCCCGTCGAGCTCGTCGGCCAGGTGGCTGTCGATGTTCCGCTCGAGGGGCTGTCCAAGGGCAACTACACCGTGTCCGTCACGAGCGACGTTCCCATCGTCGGCGCGGTGCGCAACTCGAACGCGTCAGCTCCTGATGACGGCGCCGGCATCACCGATTTCGTCTGGATCGCAGCTCCGACGCCGCTCTCCACCCCCGCTGCGTTCACGGTCTCCGGCGGACCGGACGCAACCGCGCACTTCGGAAACCCGGGCGAGGAAGCCGTCGATGTGACGCTCACCGCCCCGGACGCGAGCACATCGGTCATCAGTGTTCCAGCAAAAGAATCGGTCTCGGCCGACGTCACGGCCGGTAGTTACCAGGTGCAGGCACCTTCGGCGATCGTTGCGAACGTGAGCTACGCGAGCTCCAACCAGGCCGCGAGCTTCCCGGTCGAACCGCGGCTCGCCGATGCGGATCCGATCACGATCTACCCGTAGGAGTTACAGGTGACGGAACCGGTCGGGAGCGAGATCCCACGGGTCCTTGCCGAGCAGCTCGGCGACCGCACGGAACACGCAGCTCTCGATCATCATCCGGCGGTGCATGGCGTCGTACTTGTGCAGTCGCGATAGCCGTTCGATGGGCAGTCGGTAGAGCACCACGCGGTTCTCATCGGCGAAGACCCGCCAGCGGTCGACGCCGGATGATTCGCCGAGGTCGGCGGGAAGCCCCGCGACCTCGAAGCTCACCCTGTCGAGTTCCTCAGGCCAGATGTCTTTGAGGTATTCGGCCGTGGACGCGACAGCGGAATCGAAGATGTCCGCCCTGCTCCACAGCGGCGGAAGCTGCGGCCCGGTGACAGCGGAGCGCATACCGCGACCGTGCCGGTCGCGCCAGCCGGCCCGCACAGAGACTCTCGCGCGTCCTCGGGATCGGGCCATGCCCCCATCCTATTCCGGCGAGGCTTCGGTCGCTGTCGGCTGTGCGTTCTAGGCTGTACTTACGATGACCGGCAGACCGTGCAGCAAAGTCGCCTGCAATAACGATGCAGTGGCAACCCTCACATACGTGTACGCGGATTCGATGGCGGTCCTTGGCCAGCTGAGCCAGAAGTCGGAGCCCCACAGCTACGACCTGTGCGAGAAGCACGCCGACCGCCTCTCCGTGCCGCAGGGCTGGCAGGTCATCAGGCTCGTATCGCTCGGCGCCTAGCTGGGCACTGGCCCGGCCATGAGTAACACGCGCGCGCACCTGCGACAATAGAGGCATGTCGATAGCGCCCACCGCCACCAGCCTCCCGTTCAAAGTTGCCGATCTCTCGCTCGCAGAATCGGGTCGTCACCAGATCCGCCTGGCCGAGAACGAGATGCCGGGGCTCATGGCCCTGCGCGAGGAATTCGGCGCGAGCCAGCCCCTCGCCGGAGCCCGCATTGCCGGCTCCATCCACATGACCGTGCAGACGGCAGTGCTCATCGAGACCCTCACGGCCCTCGGCGCGACGGTGCGCTGGGCAAGCTGCAACATCTTCTCCACCCAGAACGAAGCGGCAGCGGCCATCGCCGTCGGTCCGAACGGCACCCCGGAGAACCCGTCCGGCGTTCCCGTCTTCGCCTGGAAGGGCGAGACCCTCGAGGAGTACTGGTGGTGCACCTCGCAGATCTTCGACTGGTCGGCCGAGGGGTTCAACGGACCCAACATGATCCTCGACGACGGTGGCGACGCCACGATCCTCGTGCACAAGGGACGTGAGTTCGAGCTCGCCGGCGCGGTTCCGGATGCCACGGCCACCGATTCCCACGAGTGGACCGTCATCCTCGACACCCTTCGCGCATCCCTCACCACCTCGACCGACCGCTGGACGACGATCGCCGCCGAGGTCAAGGGCGTGACCGAGGAGACCACGACGGGCGTCCACCGTCTCTACGAGCTCGCGAAGGCCGGCGAGCTGCAGTTCGCCGCGATCAACGTCAACGACTCGGTAACGAAGTCGAAATTCGACAACAAGTACGGCATCCGTCACTCGCTTCCGGACGGCCTCAACCGCGCCACCGACGTGCTCATGGGTGGCAAGACCGTGTTCGTCGTCGGCTATGGCGACGTCGGCAAGGGTGCCGCCGAGGCGCTGCGCGGACAGGGCGCTCGCGTCATCGTCAGCGAGATCGACCCGATCAATGCGCTCCAGGCGGCTATGGACGGCTTCCAGGTCACAACGATCGAGAGCGTCATCGGCGACATCGATATCTTCGTCACGGGGACCGGCAATGAGAACGTCATCCGCGTCGAGCACCTCACCGCGATGAAGCACCTCGCCATCGTCGCCAACGTCGGACACTTCGACAACGAGATCGACATGGCGGGACTCGAGTCGCTCGAGGGTGCCGTCAAGATCGAGATCAAGCCGCAGGTGCACGAGTGGCGCCTGCCGAACGGCCGCAGCATCCTCGTGCTGAGCGAGGGTCGCCTGATGAACCTCGGCAACGCGACCGGACACCCGTCCTTCGTCATGAGCACCTCGTTCACCAACCAGGTGCTCGCCCAGATCGAGCTCTACGCGCACGGCGAGAACTACGCGGTCGAGGTCTTCACCCTGCCGAAGCACCTCGACGAGAAGGTCGCGCGTCTGCACCTCGACGCGCTCGGCGTGAAGCTCACGACCCTGACGCCCGAGCAGTCGGCGTACCTCGGGGTCCCCGTCGAGGGACCCTACAAGGTCGACCACTACCGCTACTAGGCACTACCGCACACCAGCTGCCCGGCGCTTCGGCGCCGGGCACTGTTCGTTAACCCCGCTTCGGAAAGCTGTTCGGCAGCCCCGACAGCGCTGGTCCGAGTAGGGCGAGCCGCTGCTGCTCGAGCTGCAGCGCGGTGAGCTCCCGGTCACGACGCATCGCGGAGACCGCGGCGATGAACAGTTCGGCGTCCACGTGGGGGATCGGCGAGACATAGACGGATGCCTCGGCCGCCAGTTCCTGGGCGAGTCGAGCCCTGCTCGCCGGTGTCAGTTTGGCCACCTGGGCCAGGTACTGCGCCATCCGGCGTGCAAGCGGGTCGGGCAGCCGGGCCACGTCCGCTGTCCGCGACCACTCGGTCAGCACAGCCGGGACCCCGAACACCGGCGGGATGATCTTCGAGACGCGCTCGTGCTGGCTGTATGTTCCTGCGACGAGGTCCCCGAGACGCTTCGAACGGTCGTTCAGCAGGCCGACGAGCACGGCGAATCCGCCGAACGTCATGAAGATCTCGAGCACGCCCGTGAGCGACCGGATGAACGCGTGGCGGAACCCGATCGCCCCACCGTCGTCGCGCACGATGCGAGCACCGACGGCGAGTCGGCCGAGCGACTTCCCGTGGGAGAGGAGCTCGACTGTCGTGGGGATGACGATGAAACAGACCACGGTCGTCACGACGCCGAGGATGGCGCCGAGCGCCTCGTCGAAGAACAGGATGCCCACGAGCATGAAGGTCAGCACGGTGATCGCGATGTACAGGCCGAAGTAGACGATGAAGTCGATCGCCCCGCCGGCTGCCCGCAGCACGAATCCGGTCGGACGGAGGTCGAGCGCCACCGCTTCACCGGTGATGAGGCGTCCATCGTGAAGATCGTGCTGGATGGGATCGGTCGCTTCGGTGGCGGACATGCAATCATTTAAGCAGATGGATCTTGACGCATACTCAGCCGCGCACTCCGCGGAGTGGAACCGCCTCGCCGAGCTCGCTCGCCAGCGCGGTCTCAGCGGTGCGGATGCCGACGAGCTGATCGACCGGTACCAGTCGGGGGCGACCGATCTCAGCGTCATCCGTACGACTGCCGGTGAGTCCGCGCAGGGCGACCGGCTGTCCCTCTCGCTGTCGCGTGCGCGGCTGCGCTTCACGGGCGTCTCGACGAACGTGCTCAGCCAGGTGCCGGCATTCTTCGCGTACCAGCTGCCGGCGGCGCTGTTCCGGATCCGCTGGCTGTGCCTCGTCGTTACGCTCGCGAGCTTCGGCGTCGGTGCGATCTTCGCGTGGTGGGGGATGAGCAACCCGGCCGTCGTCGCGAGCATGGGCGACGCGAGCGCCCTCGAGCAGTACGCGAAGGAGGACTTCGTGGCGTACTACTCGGACCATTCGGGCAGCGCGTTCACCGGATTCGTCTGGACGAACAACGCCTTCCTCGCCGCCCAGTGCATCGCGTTCGGCATCATCGGCGTCTACGCGCCGTACCTCCTGTTCAGCAATGCCATGCAGCTCGGACTCACCGCCGCGCTCATGGCCGAGTACGACCGCCTCGACGTCTTCTTCCTCTACATCGCCCCGCACGGCCAGCTCGAGCTGTACTCGATCTTCGTCGCGGGAGCGGCAGGCATGCGCATCTTCTGGTCGTGGGTCGCTCCCGGCGCCCGCACGCGCGGGGCCGCACTCGCTGAGGACGGTCGCGCCCTGTTCACCGTCGTGATCGGCCTGATCCTCGCGCTCTTCGTATCCGGAATCATCGAGGGCTTCGTCACGCGGCAGGACTGGCCGTGGCCGATCAAGATCGGCATCGGCACGATCGCGCTCGGCAGCTTCCTCTTCTACCAGTGGGTAGTCGGGCGTCGTGCGTCCCGTGGAGGCCAGACCGGCGACCTCGAGGAGTTCGAGGGTGGCGCGAAGCAGCTCGTAGCCGGCTGAGTGTTGCGTGGACATGCTGCGGCTGTCCGGCGCCCGCTTTTCCGGCTGCGGCGGTAGCAACCGCGCGCTGCGGATGGGGAAACTGCCGTGGCCAATAGCTGTGGCGGTAGCAACTACAGGGTCCGGAGGTAGATCCCGGCATGCGGATGCTGCAACAACGCCATCCATACGCCTGTAACTCCGCCGCAGGTCTGGCGCCGCGGTGACGGTGGCAGGTTCGGCGGGAGATCCCGGCACGTTCGGCGGGGGAAACTGCCGCAACCAGATACGGCGAGCGGATGCCGCGGGCTCCCGCCTCGGCCATTTCAGGCTCCGGACTACCCCCGAGCAGCATCTATGCTCGGACCCCCGGCTGAGCCTGAGTTTTCCAGCAGAGAGCGGATGCCACGGCATCCGGAGCCCTCGGTCAGAGCTCCCGCGGGCCGCACGGGCGGAGAACGTCACGCGCGGGCGGGGTTGTTGCTCCGCCCACGCG
>Ga0247812_10001483_pt1 | contig 13302 bp, 8 predicted proteins | sample UWRJL149409B1_FD_178011 | JGI IMG/M metagenome (GOLD analysis project Ga0247812, IMG submission 178011) | Plant litter microbial communities from Arlington Agricultural Research Station in Wisconsin, United States - UWRJ-L149-409B-1 | ecosystem: Environmental > Terrestrial > Plant litter >...
CCGTCTCCAGGAGATCATCGACGGTCGCGTCGCCGACCCCGAGCCGACCCCGTGGGGCGACACCCGCTACACGGCGTGCGGACACTGCGACGCGTGCAAGGAACAGGTCGACGCCACCCGCGACGTCCTCCTCGTCGCCAACCTCCGACTTACCCAGCGCGCTCGTCTGCGTGCCGCCGGTGTCACCACCATCGACCAGCTCGCCATCCGGCGAGAACCCGTCGACGGAATCTCCGACGCGACCCTCACCACCCTGCGCAACCAGGCCGCCGTCCAGCTCGAGTCCACCCCCGCTGCACCCGCCTGGCGCTTCGCCGACTCCGCCCAGCTCGGCGCGCTGCCGAACCCCGACGACGGCGACATCTTCTTCGACTTCGAGGGCGACCCCCTGTTCCAGGACGGCACGACGTGGGGAATCGACTACCTCTTCGGTCACGTCGAAGCCGACGGCACCTTCGTTCCGTTCTGGGCACACGATCTCGCCCAGGAGCGCCGGGCTCTCGTCGACTTCCTCGCCTACGTGCAGGAGCGCCGTGCCCTGTACCCGGCGATGCACATCTACCACTACGCCGCGTACGAACGCACCCACCTGCTGAGCCTCGCCGCCCGCCACGGCTACGGCGAGGAGATCGTCGCCGACCTCCTGCGCGATCACGTCCTCGTCGACCTGTACCCGATCATCCGCCGCGGTTTCGTCATCGGCAGCCACAGCTACTCGCTCAAGAAACTCGAGCCGCTGTACATGACGACCAAGCGGTCCGGCACCGACAACGCCGCCGACTCCGTGACGGCATACGCGCACTATGCGGAACTCGCGGCAAGCGGTCGAGCGGATGACGCAGCCGCCGTGCTCGCAGACATCGGCTCCTACAACCAGTACGACTGCGAATCCACTCTCGCGCTCCGCAACTGGCTGCTGGATCGCGCCAACGAGGCCGGCGTCCCGCTCGCCCAGCCGCGCGAACTCGAACTGGTCGCTGTCGAGCCCGAGGCCGATCCTCTCTACGATGACCTCGCCGCTCTCATCGCAGACACCCCGCCCGCCGAGCGCTCGGCCGACCAGACAGCGATCGCCCTCGCCGCGGCTGCCATCGACTACCACCGCCGCGAGAACAACAGCTTCTGGTGGGACCACTTCGACCGGTTGCGCCAGCCGATCGAGCAATGGGCAGACACCCGCGACGTGCTCGTCATCGAGCATGCGATCGCGGGACCGTGGACGACGCCGAAGCGCGGCAACCCATTCCGCATCCTCGAGGTCAAAGGGATCGCCGCCCCCGGCAGCTCGATCAAGGTCGGGTCGCAGCCGTACCTCGTCTACGACCCGCCGTTCCCGCCGAACAACGACAACATCGAACCCGGCGCTCGTTTCGCCCATAACCGGTCCGAGATCACCGACGTCGCCGACGACGGTACGTACACACTCACCGAGAAACTCCGCACGAGCGGCGAACCGTACGACGAACTTCCAATCGCCTTCACGCCGATGTCACCGCCACGGGCCGGCGTGCTCGTGAGCGCGATCCACGACTGGGGATCCCGCGTCCTGTCGGCATGGCCCGAGATGCTTCCGGATGCCGCCCTCGACATCCTCCGCCGACAGCCACCCCGCGGCGGCCTAGCGAACACGGACAACACGATCGCGGACATCACCGCGACCCTGCTCTCCCTCGACAACTCCTATGTCGCGGTGCAGGGACCTCCCGGAACGGGCAAGACCTACACGGGCTCCCGCGTCATCGCCGACCTCGTCACGAAGCACGGTTGGAGGGTCGGCGTCGTCGCCCAGTCCCATGCCGCGGTCGAGAACATGCTCGCGGGCATCGTCAAGGCAGGACTGCCGAAGCACCTCGTCGGCAAGAAGCCCAAGACGAGCGATGACCGAGACGTCGAGTGGACGCGACTGACCGACAACTCGCAGGCCGAATTCACGAGCCAGGACGGCTTCGTCATCGGCGGTACCGCATGGACCTTCGCGAACCGCAACCGCATGCCCCTCGGCGAGCTCGACCTCCTCGTCGTCGACGAGGCCGGCCAGTACTCGCTCGCGAACACGATCGCCGCCGCCGGCGCCGCGACGCGCCTTCTCCTTCTCGGCGATCCGCAGCAGCTTCCGCAGGTGAGCCAGGGGCAGCATCCGGAACCCGTCGACGTCTCCGCCCTCGGCTGGCTCACCGACGGCCACGACGTACTGCCGCCGGAGTTCGGCTACTTCCTCGACACGAGCTGGCGCATGCACCCCGCCGTCTGCGCGCCCGTGTCACGCCTCTCCTACGAGGGCAAGCTCACCTCGCACGCGTCCGACCGGCACCTCGAGGGAATCGAACCCGGCCTCCACCCGGTTCCCGTCGAACACCACGACCGGTCGACATCATCGCCAGAAGAAGCGGATGCCGTCGTCGCGATCGTGAGGAACAGCCTCGGAGCGCCGTGGTCGGTCGGTGGCAGCACCGCGGGTCTCGACCAGGAGAATGTCATCGTCGTCGCCCCGTACAACGCTCAGGTCGAACTGCTTCGTGAGGCACTGGCAAGCGCGGGCTACGAGCGGGTTCCCGTCGGGACCGTCGACAAGTTCCAGGGACAGGAGGCCGCGATCGCCATCGTGTCACTCGCTGCGTCGTCAGCTGCAGAGGTTCCGCGCGGACTCGAGTTCCTGCTGCTCGCCAACCGTCTCAACGTCGCCATCTCACGAGCCCAGTGGGCCGCATACCTGGTGTACTCGCCGGCCTTGACCGACACCCTGCCGACCAGCGTCGCCGGTCTCGCCCAGCTGAGCGCGTTCATCGACCTGGTCGAGCCGGCCTGACCCCCCCCGGGCAGTCACGAGGGTGATTGTGAAGAGGTGAGGATCGGTCTACGCTCCTCACCAAGCTCGACCGCGCCTTACGCCACCGCGAAGCACGTCCGCACTCCGTCCGCACTCTTCGAGAGGACCGATCATGACGACGACAGACAAGAGCACGAGCACTCCCGAGTTGAAGCGGGTGATGGGTCCCAAACTCCTCCTGCTGTTCATCATCGGCGACATCCTCGGCACCGGCATCTACGCTCTCACCGGGCAGGTCGCCGCCGAGGTCGGGGGAGCGGCGTGGCTCCCGTTCATCATCGCGTTCGTCGTCGCCTCCCTCACGGCGTGCTCGTATCTCGAGCTCGTGACGAAGTACCCACAGGCTGCGGGAGCCGCTCTCTACGTGCACAAGGCATTCGGCATCCACTTCGTGAGCTTCATTGTCTGCTTCACCGTGATGAGCTCGGGCATCACGAGTGCATCGGCGGCGTCGGGCGCTTTCGCGAGCAACTTCATGGTCGGATTCGGGCTGGGTGAGTCATCCGGAACCCGTCTCCTCATCGCCCTGCTGTTCATGCTTCTCGTGGCCGCCGTCAACTTCCGCGGGGTCGCCGAGAGCGTCGGCCTCAACGTCGTGCTCACGCTCGTCGAACTCTCCGGCCTCCTGCTCGTCATCCTCATCGGCTTCTTCGGGATCTTCGGCGGGGGAGCGGACTTCTCGCGAGTCGTCGCGTTCGAGACTCCCGAGGAGAAGAACATCTTCCTCGCGATCAGCACCGCGACCTCCCTCGCATTCTTCGCGATGGTCGGGTTCGAGGACTCCGTGAATATGGCGGAGGAGACGAAGGAACCGAGCAGGATCTTCCCGCGCATCATGTTCACCGGACTCGGCATCGCACTAGTGATCTACGTGCTCGTCGCGATCGTCGCCGTTGCGCTCGTACCGGTCGGTGATCTTGCCGGAAACGACACCCCGCTCGTGACGGTTGTCGAGACGGCGGCACCGGGCTTCCCGATCAGCGCGCTCATCCCGTTCATCTCCCTGTTCGCCGTCGGTAACAGTGCCCTCATCAACATGATGATGGCCAGCCGCTTGCTCTACGGAATGAGCAAGCGCGGGGTCCTGCCGCCGTTCCTCGGCAGGGTGCACTCAACCCGCCGTACCCCGTTCGCGGCGATCATCTTCACGACGGCCATCGCCCTGGCCCTCGCAAGCTACGTCTCGATCGACCCGGCGAATCCTCTCGTCGTCCTCCTCGGCGGCACGACATCGCTCCTGCTCCTCGCGGTCTTCGCGGTCGTCAATGTGACGGTGCTCGTGCTGCGCAGGGACAGGGTCGAGCACAAGCACTTCCACACGCCGACAGCACTCCCGGTTCTCGGAGCTATCTTCTGCGTCTATCTCGTGCTGCCGTGGTCGTCGGGGCGACCCGTCGAGCAGTACCAGATCGCCGGAATCCTGCTCGGACTCGGCGTCGTGCTCTGGGCTGTCACGTGGTTCACCGGCGGCCGCGAGCGGTCGAAGCTCACCGAGGTTCCGGCGGAGGAGAACGTCGTCTAGCTACGCGGCCGACCCGGAGATGTTGACCATCCAGAAGGTGCCGAACTTGTCGGTGACCATCCCGAAGCTGTCGCCCCACGGCGCTTTCGTGAGCGGTTCCGCGATGACTCCGTCAGCCGAGAGCTTCTCCCAGTAGCCCGTGAGCTCATCCGCATCGTCCCCGCTGAGCGAGACCGAGATATTGCTGCCCTCAGACCTCTCCATCCCGTTCGGCGTATCCGATGCCATGAGCACGAAACCGGAGTCGGTCGTGAGTTGCGAGTGCATGATCTTTGCCGCCTCGGCAGGATCGTCACTCGCGTTCATGTCACCGAACGTGCTGATGGTCAGTTCACCGCCGAACACCGACTGGTAGAACTCGATGGCAGCGCGAGCGGTATCGCGGAATCCGAGGTACGGGTTGAGTAGCGTGGACATGCAAACCTCCTTGTTCGACGTCCGCTGATTATCAGACGGCGAGAGGTCGCAACGCCAGCCCTTTACTTTGCGCGCAGCCTGACGAGCTCGGCCGCGTACGATCCGAACCACTGGCCGGCCGCGGGTCCACCGTTGCACTCGCCGTCGCTCGCGCCGGGAGTCTTGACCCAGAGCAGTGCGTCGAGCTTCGACTTTCCGCCGATGACCTTCGGGTCCTTTCCGAGACCCGCTCCCACGGCGTTGCACCAGTCGCCCGTGTATCCCTTCGCATTGCGGGAGACGTCGATGACGTAGTGCGCGTTGCCGACGAGCTTCGAGAGCCGCGCCGCGTATGACTTCTCTGCTCCGGTCTCCCGGTAGTTCGCCACGTTGGTGAAGAATCCGCGAGCGGATGCGATGCCCGCCTTCTTGAGGCGCTTGGCCATGACGTTCACATCGATGGAGGTCGACGTTGCGCCATCGAGATACGCGGGAATCGCCGCCTTCTTGAGAGCGGTGACAGCCTTCTTGAGCAACGGGAGTCGCTTGGCCTCGGTGCCCGCTGGGCACTGGTCGACGATCGCGAGGGAGTCGGGTTCGACGAGCACGACCGCGCGGTGGCCCTTGAGCGTCTTCGCGACGAGCTTGTTCCACTTCAGGTAGTGGGCTGCCGTGAAGCCGCCGGCCGAGTGGCCTCCGCAATCCCGGTCAGGTAGCGCATACGTCACGAATACCGGCGTCGTACCGTCCTTCTCCGCGACCTCGAGGTTGCGCTTGATGTACGACGTCAGAACGTCGCCGTCCTGCCAGTCGCCGAGCCAGATCGCGACCGACCGCTTCGCGATGTACTTGGCCGCCTTCTTCTGCGCCGGATCGGTGAGGTATCCCGCCGCGACGGCAGCCTCGCTGTCGGGCTGCACGAACAGGCCGCCCTTGAAGATTCTCTTCGCCGACGCGGACTTGATCGTCTTCGCGGTGACGGTGCTCGTGTGACCGGTTGCCGCTTCTGCCGGGGACACACCAGCGCTGCCGCCTCCGAGCACGGCAGCGACGATGAGTCCGGACAGGACCAGGCCGGAAAGGTAACGCTTCATTTACCCGATCCCATCACACTTTCGGATTTTCCATCAGTTCCCCGATAGGGGGGATGGCAACCCGGCGTTGTCGGTGGGAGCGGCTAGCGTCGTGGCCATGAGGATCTTGCACACCTCCGACTGGCACATCGGGCGCACCTTCCACGGTCACTCGTCAGTCGCCCACGTTCGGCTGGTTCTCGCGGGGCTCGTCGACCTTGTGCGCGAGCGCAGCATCGACGTCGTGGTCGTCTCGGGCGATATCTTCGATTCGGCCACCCCGGCCGCTGAGATGTACGACGTGCTCACCGAGACCCTCACCGCCCTCCGCGATGCGGGTGCCACCGTCGTCATGACGAGCGGCAACCACGACTCGGCGACGCGGCTCGGTTTCCAATCCGGCTTCGCGGGGCTCGCCGGCATCCACATCATCACGCGCCACGAGCAGCACGACCGTCCTATCGCCGTCGAGGACGATCACGGTCTTGTGAACTTCTACGGCATCCCGTACCTCGAACCGTCGCTCGTGCGCCATCACTATCCCGACCTCGCGATGCGGCGGCACTCGGACGTGCTCGACGCCGTGATGAACCGCATCCGTGCCGACATCGCGACCCGCGGCGGCCGCTCGGTCGTGCTGTCGCACGCGTTCATCGTCGACGTGCCCGCGAGCGACGTCGAGCGTGACATCACGTCCGGCGGCATCGACTATGTCCCGCTCAGCACCTTCGACGGTCCCGACTACGTCGCCCTCGGCCACATCCACGGTCGCGCGACGCTCAGCGAGCGGGTGCGCTACTCGGGCGCCCCGCTGCACTACTCGTTCTCCGAAGCCGCGAAGCCCCGCGGCGGCTGGCTCGTCGAGCTCGACGCGAACGGTCTCGAATCCGTCGAGTGGGTCGATCTCCCCATTCCGCGTCGCCTGACCGTGCTCACCGGCGAGATCGAGAACCTGGTGACGGATGACGCACACGCGGCGTTCGAGCAGGACTGGATCGCCGCGATCCTCACCGACCGCGTACGACCCATGGACGCGATGAGACGACTCCAGGCCCGCTTCCCCTTCGCCGCGCACCTCGAGCACCGTCCGACCGAGACCGCGGACTCCCCGTCGACGAGCTACTCCGAGCGGGTCCGCGCAAAGAGCGACAACGAGATCGTCGGCGGCTTCCTCGAGCACGTCCGCAACGGTGTCGGACCGAGCGATGCCGAGCGCGAGCTCATCGCGACGATCATCGACGAGCAGGCCACCGCGGAGGTGTCGAAGTGAAGATCACCCGGCTCTCCCTCGCCGGCTTCGGCCCGTACAAGAACGAGCAGCGCGTCGACTTCGAGAGTTTCGACGACGACGGCATCTTTCTCATCACGGGTCGCACGGGCGCCGGCAAGTCGAGCATCCTCGACGCGATCTGTTACGCCCTGTACAACTCGGTTCCGCGCTACGACGGCAGCCAGCAGAAGCTGCGCAGCGATCACTGCGGTCCCGACGACCCCACCTGGGTCGAGCTCGAGTTCACGATCGGCGACGACGCGTACCGCGTGCGGCGCACCCCCGAGTACGACCGCCCGAAGCAGCGCGGCACGGGCACGACGCCGACGTCCGCGACAGCGCAACTCTCGAGGAGAGTCGGCGACGGCTGGGAGGGCATGTCCGCGCGGCTCGTCGACGTCAACCGCGACCTCGTCGATCTCGTGGGTCTCTCGAAGGACCAGTTCCTGCAGGTCATCCTGCTCGCCCAGAACCGTTTCCAACAGTTCCTCAAGGCCGACAACAACGAGCGGCAGGGCGTGCTGCGCTCCCTGTTCGGCACCTCGCGGTTCCGTCAGGTCGAGGAGGCGCTGCTCGAGCGGCGAAAGGCACTCGAGACGCAGCTCGCGGGATCCCGCGCGACGATCGCCCAGTATGCACGCCAGGCCGCTGGCACCCTCCAGCTCGAGGCACCCGCCAGCGCTGACATCGACTGGATCGAAGCCGGTCTCCTCGGCCTGGGCGTCGAGCTCGAGCTCGCGACCATCGCCGCGACGACCGCTGACGAGGCGTTCACGGCCGCGGACACCCGCAATCGCGCGCAGCACGGCGTGCGCGCCGAGCAGGAACGGCGCGACCGGGCTGCCGCGACTCTCGCGACGATGCTCGAGCGGTCCGAGGCCATCGATGGCGAGCGGGTGGCGGTGAGTGATGCTCTGCGCGCGTCATCCGTCTGGCCCCACATCACCGCGAGCAGGGCAGCGGATGACGCACTCGCCCGGGCTCGGAAGACCGAGGTCGCCGCACGGGATGCCTTCGGGGTAACCGAGTCGCCGACGAAACCGCACCTGGACGCCGTCATCGACGACCTCACGCGCCAGCTCGGCGCCCTTGCCGGTGTGCTCGAGGACGAGAAGCGACTGCCCGCACTCGAGAAGGCCGTGCGGAGATCCGAGAAGCGTCGCGACGCCGCGATCGAGGCGATCGATGCGGCTACCGGCCTGATTGCGGGCCTTCCGGAGCTCATCGATTCCGCTCGAACAGATGCTGCCGCGGCGAGCGTGACCGCAGCGGGAGCGACGGCCGCGCAGGAGTCCGTCGACCGGTTGTCCCGCGCCGAGCGCGCCGCCCGCGATGCGCTCGCTCTCGAGGGCAAGCGCGATACCGCGGCGGCGAAGGATCTCGCCGCGTTCGAGGCGTACCGCGAGGCCGACGCGAACCTGCGCGCGCTCATGGAGGCACGTCTCACCGGCTACGCCGCGGAGCTCGCGCTCGAGCTCGTTCCGGGGGAGCCGTGCTCCGTGTGCGGTTCGCTCGACCATCCCGTGCCGACAACCGCCGAAGCGGAGCCCGTCAGCCAGGACGACATCGATGCCGCCCGCATCGTGCTCGACGATCGGTCGACCCGGATGGCAACCGCGAAGAGGGCGAGCGACGCGATCGCGATAGAACTCGCGGAAGCGGTCGCTCGGGCAGACGGCAAGTCTCTCGACACGCTCGAGGAGGAGCTGAGCGTAGCGCGTGGCGCTCTCGGCGAGTGCGAGTCGGCGGCGAAGCGGGCCGCGAAGCTCGACCGCGAGGTCACGACCCTCACCTCGCAACTGACTGACGCGAGAACGCAACTCGACGCCCTCGCCGCCGAGCGGGACGAGGCCGCCGTGGCCCTCGCCGAAGCGGTCACCATGCGTGACGCGACGACGGCACGCATCACCGCCGAGTGCGGTGAGTTCGAGACCGTCTCCCTGCGTGTCGAGAGCCTCACGGCGATGCTCGCAACAGCCAAGCGCCTCGACGACGCGATCGACACGGTCAACGCCCGGCAGTCCGAACTCTCGAGTGCCGTCGCCGCCGTCGACACCCAGCTCGCCGAGCAGCGTTTCGACAGCGAGGCTGCCGTCGAGAAAGCGCGGCTGGCGGATGACGCGATCGCGGCGTCCGAGGCAAGGATCCGCGAGCACGACCAGGCGATCGCAACAGCTCGCGCCACGCTCGCCGAGCCGGCCATCGCCGCGCTTCCCGCCGACCTCGTCGAGGTGGACGACGCGGAGCTCGTCGCCGCACGGTCCGCCCGCGACGCTGCACTCGCTACACGGACCTCGCTTGCCGGGAGGGTCGCCGAGGTGGAGAGGGTCGTCGCGTCCGTGCGGGCGGAGCTCGCGTCATCCGCCGCCCTGCACGCGCAATTCGCCGACGTCAACGAGCTCGCGAGCGTCGTGCACGGCGACGAGCCGAACACGATGCGGATGAAGCTCGAGACCTACGTGCTCGCGGCGCAGCTCGAGGAGATCGTCGCCGCGGCAAACGCGCGACTCACGGTCATGACGAGCGGCAGGTTCACCCTCGAGCACGATGACTCGCGGCAGTTCCGCGGAGCGCAGTCCGGTCTCGGGCTCGCCATCCTCGACCAGCACACCGGTCGGTCGCGGGCGACGCACTCACTGTCGGGTGGCGAGACGTTCCTCGCATCCCTCGCCCTCGCTCTCGGCCTGGCCGAGGTCGTCACGAGCCAGGCCGGTGGCATCACACTCGACACGCTCTTCATCGACGAGGGCTTCGGCTCTCTCGACGACGAGACGCTCGAGGTGGCGATGACGACTCTCGACAGCCTGCGGGCCGGTGGCCGCACGATCGGACTGATCAGTCACGTGCCCGCGATGAAGGACCAGATCCTCGCGAAGCTCCGAGTCGCGGTCGATGCGAGTGGGTACAGCTCGATCGAGCAAGAGGTCGGCTAGGCGAGGTGGCGGGTAGGCGGGAGATTTCCTAGGCGAATCTCCTGGTCGCCTGGCTCCGCCGCAGCACGAGGATCGCAATGACCGGCGGCAGCAGGACCTCGAGGGTCAGGAGAGAGCCGAAGGTCGCGAACGCTGCGGTGAGCAGCGCGTAGCCGACCGCCAGCACGACGGTCGCGAGGAACCAGCGACGCTGGCCCGTGACAGCGAGAGCAACCGCTGCGGCGAGTAGCGGAACGAGCACGAGCATCCACGGGAGCGGGACCGCCGATCCCGACAGGCCGAGCACGGCGCCGGGGATCAGGAGCACGGTCCAGATGCGAATCGGCCAGAAACCGGCGGACGACGCTCGTTCGACGGTCGGCGGGCGGTCAGTGCGCATCGCGAGCAGCAGCGCGCGGGCGTCGGTGATGGCAATGAAGTCCTCGTGCGCTTGCGCGAGTGCCGCCGAGGGAGCGCCGGCGAAGCGGTCCGGATGCGTCTCGCGCGCCCTCCGCGTGAAGGCAGCCTCGATCTCGGCGGGCGTCGCATCGACGGCGACACCGAGCAGGTCGGCGGCTGACTCCGGGGTCATACGCCGACTGTACGCTCCGGCGCAAGTGGCTCACACCGACTCTGGTGGAATGCTGGCCGGGCCCGGGTCCGCTCCCGGGTGAGCGTAAGGTAGTCGAGCGATGTCGCCGTCGCACCGCAGGGGTTCGACCAGTGCGGCGTGGAAAGACCGTGGGTGTACGACATGAGTAACGACGTCAAATCCGGCAGCAACGCGAAGGTGATCATCCTCGCGATTGCGGGAGCTCTCGGAGGATTCCTCTTCGGTTTCGACTCCTCGGTCGTCAACGGGGCAGTGGACGCGATCGAGGGCCAGTTCGACCTCTCGGCGTCGCTCACCGGGTTCGCCGTGGCATCCGCTCTGATCGGTTGTGCCGTCGGTGCGTACATTGCCGGCCGCCTCGCCGACTGGAAGGGACGCATCCCGGCCATGGTCGTCGGTGCCGTGCTGTTCTTCATCAGTGCGCTCGGTGCGGGCTTCGCCTTCAGCGTCTGGGACCTCGTGATCTGGCGTCTGGTCGGCGGACTCGGTATCGGCATCGCGTCGGTCATCGCCCCCGCGTACATTGCCGAGATCTCGCCGAAGAACCTCCGCGGTCGCCTCGGATCGCTCCAGCAGCTCGCCATCACGCTCGGTATCTTCGCCGCTCTCCTGTCCGACGCGCTCTTCGCGAACGCCGCGGGAACGGCATCCGCCGAGTTCTGGTTCGGCCTCGAAGCGTGGCGCTGGATGTTCATCGCCGGTGTCGTCCCCGCCGTCGTCTACGGTCTCGTCGCTCTCAAGCTGCCCGAGTCCCCGCGCTTCCTCGTGCTCAAGAACCGCGATGACGAGGTGCGCGCGATCTTCAAGCGCCTGTGGCCGACCGACGACGTCGAACGCGCGATCAAGGACATGCGCGCCGGCATCGAGATCGACGAGCAGGGCTCCAAGAAGGGCGCGCTGCGCGGCAACCGCTTCGGCCTCAAGCCGATCGTCTGGGTCGGAATCATCCTCTCGGTGTTCCAGCAGTTCGTCGGCATCAATGTGATCTTCTACTACTCGACGACGCTCTGGAAGTCGGTCGGTTTCGCCGAGAGCGACTCGCTGACGATCTCCGTCATCACGTCCGTCACCAACATCGTCGTGACCTTCATCGCCATCGCGCTCGTCGACCGCGTCGGCCGCAAGCCGATCCTCCTCGTCGGCTCGGTCGGAATGACCGTGTCGCTCGCGACCATGGCGATCGCGTTCAGCCAGGCGGTGCTCGTCGATGGCGAACCCATGCTCGAGGGAGCGTGGGGCCCGATCGCCCTCGTCGCCGCGAACATCTTCGTCGTCAGCTTCGGGGCATCGTGGGGACCGGTTGTCTGGGTGCTGCTCGGCGAGATCTTCCCGAACCGCATCCGCGCTCGCGCCCTCGGCATCGCCGCGGCCGCCCAGTGGATCGCGAACTTCGTCGTCACGATCTCGTTCCCGCCGCTCGCATCCGTCTCGCTCGTTCTCACCTACGGCCTCTACGCGCTCTTCGCGGGGCTGTCGTTCCTGTTCGTCTGGCGCTTCATCCCGGAGACCCGCGGCCTGTCCCTCGAAGAGGCGCAGACGCTGTTCGTCGAGAAGAAGAAGCCCGCGGTCGCGAAGTAGCTGCGGGCCAGGACGGGAATCCTGCCGGAAGTGCGGTGTGTCGAGTCAGACGCGCCGCACTTTTCGCGTTCCACCCTGCAGGAGCCGCAGGCGACATGCGCCCAGGGCTACCCGATCACCAGTCGTTCGATCCCGCGCTGCACCCACTCGCGATAGCGGTCGACCGTCCAGCCGGAGTCGATCACGAAGTAGACGAAGGTCTGCGGCGCCGTCAGGAAGCCGAGCACGTCGGCAGTCTCCGCGACAGACTCCGGCGTGACCAGTCCGCGCGAGAGCAACAACTGCGCGCCGCCCGTCATCTCCCCGCGGCGCCTCGCCTCGAGGTCGGCGGCCGCAGCCCTCGCCTGCTCGTCGGCGTCGGCGGCGGCCACGAGTGCGGTCCAGATCGGCGCCGATCGCTCGTTCGCTGCTGCGATGAACGCGACGTAGAGCGAGAGCATGGTCGCGATGTCCGGTTCGGCGAGAATGGCCGACATCTCGGGGCGTTCGCTGAGCGGATGCCGGCCCTCATCGCCCGCAAAGGTGCGCTCGAACGCGGCGAGAAGAAGCGCGGACTTGGGTCCCGCGAGGTGAACCGACTGCACCGAGACACCGGCCTCGACGGCGATGGCGCGCAACGGAGTGGCGGCGAAGCCGTCGCGGACGAAGAGCCGCGCGGCAGCATCCACGATCCTCGCGCGAGTGGCCGCGGCATCCGCTTCACGTGTCGGCGAAACGTACTTGCGTGCTGTGTCCACGACATCGTCCCTAATTCGGTAGGGTTACACTCTAACCGATTGGGGAGGGAGTCCGATGTCGACATACCTGGTCTGCAGTACGCCCGTGTACGGACACGTCGCGCCCATGCTCACGATCGCCGAATACCTCGCGGCCCGCGGTCACCGCGTGATCGTGCTCACCGGCAGTCGTTTCGCCGAGCGCGTCGAGGAGCAGGGGCTCGAATTCCGGCCACTGGGCGGCAACGCCGATTTCGACGACCGCGACATGGACTCGTACCTGCCCGATCGCGACCGGCACTCGGGACTCGCGCTCGCGCAGTACGACATCCAGACCATGTTCGTGAACACGATCCCCGCGCAGTATCGGGCTGTCGAGGGAATCCTTGCCTCCG
>Ga0247812_10001484_pt1 | contig 13298 bp, 11 predicted proteins | sample UWRJL149409B1_FD_178011 | JGI IMG/M metagenome (GOLD analysis project Ga0247812, IMG submission 178011) | Plant litter microbial communities from Arlington Agricultural Research Station in Wisconsin, United States - UWRJ-L149-409B-1 | ecosystem: Environmental > Terrestrial > Plant litter >...
AGGACGCCGGCGACTTCGCGCAGCATGACGGTGTCGCCCGACAGCGCCCGCTGCACGGTGTCGAAGAAGGTCAGGTCGGAAGCGGGCGGCGGAGAGGTCTGCATGCGAACTCCTGAAGGGCAGGCATCAACGACCCACAGCGCAAAAGGATCGCCCGCCGTTAACCTGCGTCGTCCGGCAGGCCGCAGAGCTGAAGGAAGGCGACGACGTGATGGACGGCGGGCGGCGTCGGCGCGCGCAGCAGGGCGTGGCCCGGCGGCTCGGGAGCGCGGGCCTCGATCATCAAGGGCAGGATGATCCAGCGCTCGGGAAAGGGCTGGACGTCGATGTCAGGCAAGGATCGCAGATGCGGACAATGTTGCAGCGACAGGTCCGAGCATCGTCTGTGCAGGGGCGCGATCGATCCGGCATCGATCAGGATGCGGTCGTCGGATACATCTTTCGGCAGGCCACGCCCCACGCCATTGGCCCGCATTGCCCCCGCCGTCCGGCGTCGCGCGACCTGGGTGACACGATCCCCAAGTACGGTGGGTTGGCCGCACATCGGGCACAGCATCCGGCTGACGCTCAGGCGCTGACGCAGCAGGTGATTCTTCGAATATTCGGGTTTGCCGAACCCGGCCGCCTCGCCCTGGGTCAAGGCCAGGCGGCCGCCGACACTTGCGCACCGGGCGACGCCGAGGATCGGCTCCGCGGTCCAGCTGGTCACCCAGGGCACATCAACGCCGACCTTGAGCGACGACGGCCTCATGGATCCGGTCATGGCGCATATCCGAGCGGCCCGGCATGGGGCGCGACGGCGAGATGTATCATTGTTCGCCTCCCCGTTGGCGGGCTCGAAACGGGAGGCGTTGCAGATCGTTCCTCTGTCGAAATGCGGACGAGCCTAGGACCCCGTCGTATCATAAGGCTCTGCTTGACAGCGGGCCGGTCCGGGACGATCTCACCGCCCCCGTCGAGGCCGACGGGCGAGAAAAAAGGGAGGGAGTGATGGACGCGGATCGAAAACGTGAGGTGCTCGCCGCCCAGGCCCGGTTCGAGGCCATGGAGCGTCTGGCCCGCCGCTACGCCGAGGAGGGTGTCTATCTGTTCGGCAAACTTCCCGCCGTTCCGGATGAGGGTGTGGACGATCCGGCCGTTCCTGATCCCGCCCCATCGACCGGCAAGAGCGCCTGAGGTCTGACCGTCCGGCCGATCCTTTGGAACATCTCCGTCTCCGCCGCGCTTCTGCGGACCTGACAAGACATGCCATGACCGATATCGACCTCCTGCCCAACACCGCCTTCGACGCTCCGCGCATCCAGCTGGCAGGGCCGGTGAACTACGAAATGTACGAGAGCTTCCGCCGCCAGTTTCTGGCCGCGCCGGTCGAGGGCATCGTCATCATCGAGCTGTCGACCCTCGGCGGCGATCCCGAGGTCGCGCGGATGATGGGCGAGGACGTCCGCTTCCACAGCGAGATCTCGCCGCAGCGCCGGCTGGTCTTTCTCGGCAAGGCCGCCATCTATTCGGCCGGCGCGACCTTCATGAGCTTCTTCGCCATCCGCAACCGCTACCTGACGCGCGGCACGCGGCTGATGATTCACGAGCGCAAGATGAACAAGACGGTCGAGATCAACGGTCCCCTGACCACTTGCATCGCCTCGGTGAAGGCTGTCCTGCACGAGATCGAACACTCCATCGCCATCCAGAACGAGGGCTTTGAGAACCTCGTGCGAGGCTCTCAGGTCACCATGGACGAGGTGCTCGAGCGGGCGCCCAGCAACTGGTATCTGGAGGCGCAGGAGGCGCGATCTCTCGGCCTGATTCAGGGCGTGATCTAGCCTAGGCCGCGGCGGCGCAAGCCCAGAGGCGTCTGCTCACGGCCCGCTGGTTTTGGCGAAACGGACCAAACGCCGAAGGGGTGTCAGTGGGCCGCGACGCCCTCAATCTCGACGAGCAGGCCCGGAACCTGAATCGCCTTGATCTCAAGAGCGGTGCGAACGACCGAGTTCGGATTGGTCTCGTTCAGGAAGAACTCGCGATAGGCTGCATTGACGGCCGCGTAATCGGCTACGCCCGTCGCGGGGTCGGCGACCACGAAAATGTTCAGCTTGATCAAGTCGGACAAGGCGTAACCCCGACGCTCCAGCACCATCTTGATCTTGCCGAGGGTGCTCAGGGTCTGGGTCTTCGTATCGCCATAGCCCTTGGCCGGGTCGGCCGCATCCAGCAGGGCGGCGGCATGACCGCCGACGTAGAGGTATGACGCGCCCGGTGCGACCTCGACGCTTTCCAGCAACATGGCGCCGGGCCGGCCGTTGCGGACAACGTTCTGACCGGGCTCAGCGGCGTCCTGGGCAAAGGCCGGTGAAGCCGCGCAGAGGGCGAGGGCGGACAGGGCGGTGAGAATGCGCATGGGCTTGGCTCCGGTTTGGGGGTCAGACGTATTCGAGGAGCAGCATGAACCCGTAGTCCATGTGCAACTGATGATGGCAGTGGAAGAGTGTCAGTCCGGGGTTGTCGGCGACGAACTCCGCCTCGACCACGCCGTAGGGCGGGAGGTTCACCGTGTCCTTCATCAGGCCGCTGATCGGCGTCTGGTCGATCCGGGTCAGGTGGAAACGGTGCCGGTGCAGGTGGACCGGGTGGGCGCAGCCGGACAGATTGATCCAGCGGAACCGGTAAAGGCCGCCTTCGCGGACCTGAAGTTTCGGAAGGTGATGGTGGTTGGCCAGCTCGCCATTGATCAACCAGCGCTCGAAGCCGTCGTGACCCAGCTGCCTTTCGAACCGCATGGTGAACACGCCGTCCGGATCGGGCCCCTCGGCGCCGGGATGGGCGAAGGCCGTATAGGACCAGTCCAGCCGGGCGGGCGCTCGCCAGACGGCGGGGCCGCGCTCCCGCTCATATTCAATGACCACGCCCAGTCCCTGGGCCCGTTCGGCATCCTTGACCGACCCCAGCACCCAGACCCCTGGCGAATTCATCTCGACCACGGCGTCGATCCGCTCGGCCACCGACAGGGCGAGAACATCGACGGATCGGGGGTTGGGAACAGGGGCCCCGTCGAGCGCGATGACGGTGAAGCTGTGTCCGGGCAAGGCCAGCATGATGTCCTCGCTGGCGCTGGCGTTCAGGATGCGGAACAGCACCCGCTCGCCGCGCTTGACCCGGATCGGGTCGCCCGCGCCGAGCTTGCGGTCATTGAATGATGCGTGTTCGTAGCTCAGCGTGGCGCAGTGACCCCGGTGATGGTCCGGCGTGGACAGGGTCGGGTTCCAGTGGTGAGCGGCGAGCAGGACCTCGCGGTCGTAACGGCCCGGCGAGCGGCGTGGCTCGACCAGCAGGAAGCCGTACTGACCGTTGTAGGCGCCCCGCGTCAGGTCCGTCATGGCCATCACATGGGTGTGGTACCAGTGGGTACCCGCCGGTCGCGGCGTGAACCGGTAGATCAGGTCCCCGCCCGGCGCGATCGCCGGGCTGCCCTGTTCAAGGGCGCCGTCCGGCACCGGCAGGTTATGCAGGCCGTGCCAGTGGACCAGTTCCTCCTCGGTGGTGGCGTTGCGGACCGCGATCTCGACAGGCTCGCCTTCCCGCACCCGGAGGACGGGTCCGGGCGCCGTACCGTTATAGCCCGTCGTCCGGATGACGACGCCGGGCGCCAGTTCCACCTGCACCGGGGAAATCTCAAGCGAAAGCTTCTGCGCGCGCGGCAGGGCGAGGACCGGGGCGGACAGGGCTGGTGTCGCCGCGCCGCCAGCGGCCAGGGCGCCGAGGCTCAGCATTCGGCGGCGGTTGAGGTCGAGACTCATCCCGTCACTCCAAACGCCTGGCCCGCCGCACGCCGGCCGTGTTCGAAGGCGCCCGTTCCGTTCTGGGCGCCGTTGAGTTCGGCATGGCCGATGAAGATCCGGCCAAAGCCCTTGCGCGGCGCCTCCAGCGGACTCGGCGTTCCGTCCATGCCGTAATGGAAGCCGACCGGCTCGATCAGCCGGGCATGACCCCAGCGGTTCAGGATGATGCCGGCGATGTCGCGCTTTGCGTCGAAGCCGACGTCCGCGAACATGCGCGTCATCTGTGTCCGGATTCGCCTTTCATAGTCGCTGTAGGTGGTGGCCAGCAGGCGCGTCCGGCCCAGAGCCCCCTGGTCAAAGGCGCTCCGCCCCGGAGTGTAGAGTCCCATGTAGAAGGTCAGGACTGTCGGCTTGTCGGGGTCGAGCGGCGGGTCATAGCCGTCCGTCACCATGCTCTGTCGCAGGTTGGCCCAGAATCCGATCGAGTCGTCCTCGCCGAACCATCTGACGGCGGTTGCGCCCTGCTGATAGAGGAAGCGCCAATTGGTCAGGGCGACGTTGATGATCAGGGCCGGGGCGTATGTGTACTGGTCGTAGGCGTCGCGGATCTCCTTTGGGAGATCATGAATGACGCGCTTGTTGATCCAGCCGCCGGACGCCATCACGACCGATTTCGCCCGCACGCACCGGGTCACGCCTTCGCGGACATAGGTCACGTCGACCGCCTCGGCCTGGCCGGCCGCGCCCTGATGGCGCACGTCGATGACCATGGACTGCAGTCGCAACCGCACCGGTTCGCCCGCCTTGTCGATGGCGGCATGGTCCATCCGGGCGGACATCAGGTTTTCGAAACTGAAGGGCCCCGGGAATGACTCCGGGATGAGCGATCGAACCAGATGGCGGGCCCAGGTCGAGTTGCCGCCCGGATAGGACAGGGACAGCTTGCGTGTGGGATCGCCCACGAAGCGGCCGGCGCGTGCGGGCGAGGCGTCGGCGGACACGCCCGACAACAGACCGGTCAGGGGTTCGGCCATGGCGGTCACCGCCGGGTCGTAGCCCTTCACTCGCTCGAGATAGTCCTTGTAGGTGATGCGATCGAGCGCCCGCATCTCGTCCTCGGTCGTGCCGACACGGGTGCGGCGCCAATCCAGCAGATCGGCCCGCGCCTTGTCCGAGAACGGCGCCCGGGCGAGATCGTCGCGCCAGATGTTGTTGATTAGCCGGCTCCGGCCGCTCTCGTCCTCGAAATGGTAGGCGATGTCGATCTGCTGCTCCTGCTGACCGTCCATGTTGCCGTAGTTATCGCGCGCGATGCCCAGGGGCGCTACATCCGCGCTCCAGTCCTGGAAGCGGTGTTCATAGGGCAGGTTGCAGCCGTCGAAGAAGGCCTCGGCCGGCGTGCCCGATCCCTTGCGGGCCAGACCGAACTGGTTCGACCCCTGAGGCGCGATGAGGCGCGTGCCCTCGACGTTGAACTCGTTCTCGCGCGCTTCGCCGCCGAACATCGCCGCGTTGTCGAGGATGAGGATGCGTCGCCCGCCCCCACTCATCCGGAAATACTCCCAGGCCGTCATCAGCCCGGCGAGGCCGGCCCCGACGATGACGAGATCGTACTCTTCCTCTGGAGGCAGGCGACCGGTCGGGAAGGCGTCATAGTAGCCGTCGCGCACCTTGTGGGCGGCGGTCAGGACCGCATGGGTGTTTCCGTTGGCCCCTGAGTAGTCCCCGACGCCGCCATAGCCGGTGAAGTCCTCACGCGGGACGCAGTCCGCGGCGGGGCAGCGGGCGTGACGCAGGCCGTCGCCCTCGCCCAGGACCCGGCTGTTCAGGACGTCGCGTCGCGTGATCGCCGCCGACATTCCCAGACGCTCGTCCTCCCTACTGGCCACCGATGCTGTTCCCTGTTCCGAAAGTTTCCATCGCCGGCGCGATCGTCTGTTTGAGGACCAGGATCTGGCCCCGGTCGTTGGTCCGGACATCCACCGGCAGGGTCGCCTTGAGCGCCGCCGCGAAGCCGTTTTGATTGCCCGCGCGGAACATGCCGTTGATCCGCATGTCGGCCACCTCGGGATCGATGACGATCTTCAGACGCGAATACTGGTTCATCTCGCGAACGGCGGCGGTGACCGTCTCGTTGTCGAAGAATATCTGCCCGTCGACCCAGCCGAGCGCCCGGCCCGTGTCGACGGTCTGCAGGACCACCGCAGCGCTTCCGGTCGAGCCCATCAATTGCTCGTTCGGCTTCATGATGCGAACCGGTCCGCGACCGGGGCGGGTGGATCGCACCGCGACGCGGCCCTCCGCCAGGGTCACGCTGAGATCGCCGTCATCAAGCGCCACGTCGAACACCGTGCCCAAGGCGGTCACGGTCCGGTCGCCGGCCGTTACGACGAAGGGCCGGGACGGGTCCTTTTCGACCCGGAACAACGCCCGCCCGGAGAGCAGTGTGATCTCGCGACGTGCGGCCCTGAAGTGGGCTGCGATCCGCGTGTCGGAATCAAGCGTCACCTCGGAGCCGTCCGCAAGGATGACCCGGGTGCGCTCGTTGAGCGCGGTCCTGTAGATTTTCGCGCCCTGCACCATGGCCGATACCTCGGCGCCCCGATCGGTCGGCAGCGCGACGCCGAAGACGAGCAGCAGGGAGGCGGCCATCGAAGACAGGCCGACGATCATCCGTCGGCGCTGCATGCGCCGCGTCCGGTTCCGGGCCTCGTCCCTCAGGGCGCTGAGTTCGGGATGGTCGGCCTGGGCGCGCAAGGCCAGCAGGGCGGCCTGAAGCCTATCGTGGACCAGCTGGTGTTCCGTTGACTCTGCCAGCCAGGCCTGGAACGCCTGCCGGTCGCGATTGTGATCGCCGATGCCGGCTCGCAGTCGCGCGTCCCAGGCGGCCGCCATCGCTTCGATATCCCGCGGGTCGCTCACAGGACATCTCGCAAACGACGCAGAAGATGTGTGTTGGCCCTCGCCATGTGTTTTTCGACCGTGCTCAATGACAGGCTCATGCGCCGGGCGATCTCCACCTGGGCGATGCCGTCAAAATGGTACTGGCTGAAAACCGCCCTGACAGGGACGGGCAGTTCGTAAAGCGCGCTCACCATGGCCTGCAGCGCCTCCTTGCTCTGAAGAACCCGCTCCGGCGAGAATCCCGTTTCGTCTTCAATGTCCACTTCGGTAGAGCCGGTGAACACGCCGTTGCGTACGCTGGCGCGCCGCGCCTGATCCCTCAGAACATTTGCGGCCACCTGGAAGATGTAGCCGTTCATATTGTCGATGCCGCCCAGGTCCTGTCTGATGAGTCGGTTGAACACCTCCTGAGTGAGGTCATCGGCTTCCTGGCCGCCGCGAACCCGCCTCTGGAAGAAGCGAAGCAGGGGGCCGCGAAAGTTGGCGACAACTTCTTCCAGACGTGAATTTTGCGCCGCAGACGGCATCTCGATGTCCCCCTGTGTCCTATGACGCGCTCGCAGGCGGATACCGTAAAGAAATCGTCCCTGACGTTCCGGGGCGGGGGCGCCCGCCGGGGATCCGTGGCCGCGGTGATGCGGATCAATCACAGTCTGGCGGTTCTGTGACGCTTCTGACCGGACTGCGCATATTTTTCGGCGGTTTTTTCAACCGGGTGCGTCCCCCGAGTCGAGAAGCCGCGATACTCGGGGCGATCAGGGGATAGCTATGGGTAACAGGGGACGGTTCACGTTCGATGGCGGCTGCTCGGTGGCCGCGATCGCGCTTCTGCTCGCCGCGACGCCAGTGGCGGCGCAGGTTCAGCAAACGAAACATTTTGACATTGGGGCCGGCGATCTCGGGCCGGCGCTGAACGTTTTCGCCCGGCAGGCCAATCAGGAGATCATGTTCTCCAGCAGCCTGGTCGCGGGCAAGCGGACGCAGGGCATTCGTGGCAATCGCGAACCCCGCGCTGCTCTCCTCGCCTTGCTCGATGGAACCGGGCTGAGCGCGGATACCGCCTCCGGCTCCGTCGTCACCCTGCGCGCTTCACGTCCTCTCTCATCGGGCGGGAACGGGGCCCTGACGCCGGTCTCGGCCACAGCCTATGCCACAAGCCCGGCCTATTCGAGACCTGGGGCCGCAATCCAGGATCCGGATCCTTCGCCTGAGCCCGAGAACGAGGTCTCGTCGGTGGAGGAGGTCGTGGTCACCGGAACGCGCATTGTCCGAAACGGCTATGAGGCCCCGACCTCGACAACGGTCCTCGGCGCCGAGGACATCCAGCGGCGCGCCCCGGCGAACGTCGCCGACTACATCAACCAGTTGCCGCAGATGGGGCAGCCAACGTCGCCCCGGACGACGGTCTACAGTGCGACGAGCACGGGCGGCGGCGCCAATCTGCTGAACGCTCGAGGCCTGGGGGCGACCCGCACCCTGGTTCTGCTGGATGGCCGGCGTGTGGTTTCCGCAGGCCTGAACTCGGCGGTGGACATCAACCTGCTGCCGACCAACCTGTTGCAACGGGTCGATGTCGTGACCGGGGGCGCTTCGGCGGCCTATGGCTCCGACGCGGTCGCGGGCGTGGTCAACTTCGTCCTCGACAACAACTTCACGGGCCTCAAGGGTTCGGTGAATTACGGCATCACCGACCGCAGTGACGCGGAGAGCTTCAACGGCGATCTGGCCTACGGCGCCCGGTTTGCGGAAGGCCGCGGTCATGTGCTGCTGAGCGGCCAGTACTTCAACGGCGACGGCGTCGACACCCCGCTGAGTCGTGACTGGTACCAGCCCGGCTATCGTCTGCTGTCAAACCCGGCCTGGACCGCGACCAACGGACAGCCAGGCCAGATCGTCCGCTACGACGCCGGATATGGCCGCGCCTCGCCCGGCGGCCTGATCACCAGCGGACCGCTGCGGGGCACTCTCTTCGGCGAGAACGGCCAGATCGGCCAGTTCACCTTCGGCCCGATCCAGAACGGCGACCTGCAGGCCGGCGGAACGGTCGAGGACACGGCCCGCATCTGGCCTCTGCTGCCTGAGCAGGAATACTGGAGCACCTTCGGTCACGTCACCTACGACCTGACCAGCAACATCAAGGCCACCTTCGAGGCGAGTTACTCGGGTTCGGACGGCAGCAACTGGTCATCGCCCTACGCTCGCCAGGCCAATATCACGGTGCGGAACGACAACCCCTTCCTGCCGCTGCAGATCCAGCAGGCCATGGCGACCAACGCAATCTCCAGCTTCACCCTCGGCCGGTTGAACTATGATCTCGTGACGCCGGGCGGCCACGGCGGCGAGGCCGGCTACTATCGCCGCCAGGAACGTTACATGGCGGCCCTGGACGGCACCTTCCTCGAGACCGGCCGCTGGCGGACCTACTACCAGCGGGGACAGAGCGACGTCTGGTACACTCGCAGCAACAACCCGATCGTCTCGCGCTACAACCAGGCCATCGACGTCATCGCCAACCCGGCGGTCGGCGGAGTGACCGGAGTGGCGGCGGGTCAGCCCATCTGCCGATCGCAGCTCACCACCCCGACCAACGGCTGCGTGCCGATGAACATTTTCGGCGTCGGGGCTCCGGGCCAGGCCTCAATCGCCTGGGTCATGGGGCTGAATGAGGGCCTGGGCGCACGTCAGGATCTCGACATCCAGCAGGACGTCTGGGCTATCGACGCCCAGTACGAACCCTTCTCCCTGTGGGCCGGGCCCGTCTCGTTCGCCGCCGGCTTCGAATGGCGCAAGGAACAGTTCACCGCCACCGCCGACGACCTGTCGTTGCGCTCCGCCTGGTTCACCGGAAACTTCGGCGCTTCCCAGGGCAAATACGATGTGAACGAGTTCTTCCTGGAGACCCTGGTGCCGCTGCTGAAGGATGCGCCCTTCGCCAAGGCGCTCGACTTCAACGGCGCCATCCGCCGTACGGATTATTCGACCAGTGGAGCCGTGACGACATGGAAGGCCGGTCTGACGTGGGACATCAACGACGACGTCCGTGTTCGTGGCACGCGGTCGCGTGACATTCGCGCACCGAACCTGAGCGACCTCTTTGCCGCCGGGACCGCGTTCCAGAACAACTACAGCGACCCCAGCCAGGCCGGCAGCCCAACGGTCTCGACCATCGGCATCAGCGGAGGCAATCCGAACCTGAAGCCGGAAGTGGCTGAAACCTGGACCGGCGGGGTGGTCTATCGTCCCGACTGGCTGCCCGGCTTCAGCGCGTCGGCGGACTATTACAATATCGAGATCGCCGATGCGATCGTAGCCATCGGCGCCCAGCAGCTGATCAACCAGTGCTATGGCGTCGGCGTCCCGCGAGATCCGGCGTCCTGCAACTCGATCATCCGTGCGCCGGGTCGGACCGATCTGGTCGACGCGACCATCTACACCGGCGGGGTCAACGCCCAGATCCAGGCCGTGGAAGGCGTCGATTACGAGGTGTCCTACCGGACGGCGCTCGGCGACATCGTCCCGTCCTGGAACGGATCGATCGATCTGCGACTGCTGGCGACCCAGCGTCTGAAGGACGAGACCGAGCTGGCGGGCGCGGTCACCGACCGTCTGAACCTGTCGGGCAGCATGAAGTGGAACGGCCTGTTCTCCGGCACCTACTCCTATGGCCCCAGCCGCACGACCGTGACCGTCCGCTATCTGGGCAGCGGCAAGGTCAGCAACTACGCGGCGACCAGCCAGCTGGGTCTCGCCGACGAGCTCAACCATTTCGACGCCGTCACCTACGTGGAGCTGGCCGAGAATTTCGACGTCGAGATCGCGGGCAGGAAGGTCACCCTGTTCGGCGTGGTCGAGAACCTGTTCGACCAGGATCCCGAGTATATCCCGGGGTCCTATGCGGGCTTCGGCACGACGACCCAGTACGACCTGCTGGGGCGGTCCTTCCGCGTCGGCGCCCGTTTCCGATTCTAGCGGAACGGCAGGGGCGTCAGGCCAGAGGATGCTGGCCTGACGCGTTTCCTGGGGCAGATTGAACGTCGATACCGAAGCACAGGAGTTCGGAATGAACCGTATAGTCGCGGCCGTGGTCGCCGGCGTGATCGCTCTCGCTCCCGTGGCGGCGGCGGCGCAGGACTACGGCCGATACAGCGATGCGGCCGCCCAGACCGAGCTGGCTCGCATCGCCGATGTCGAGATGGCCCTGATGGTTACGATGCGCGACGGGGTGGGGTTGGCCACGAACGTCTACCGCCCGAAGAACGCTCCGGCGGGCTTGCCGACGATCTTCTGGAAAACGCCCTACAATGAGCTGGCCTACAACGCCCGAACGACCCGCAACGCCCTGACCTGGGTGAGTCGCGGATACGCCTTCGTCGTCCAGAACGAACGGGGCCGCTATTTCTCCGGGGGCGACTATCAGATCCTCGGCTATCCCCAGACAGACGGTTACGACGCCCTGACGTGGATCGCCGCCCAGTCCTGGTCGAACGGGAAGGTCGGCACCCTCGGCTGCTCGTCCTCGGCGGAATGGCAGCTGGCGCTGGCGGCCCAGAACCATCCGGCCCACGCGGCCATGGTTCCTCAGGCGTCAGGGGCCGGAATCGGCAAGGTCGGCCGCTTCCGGGAGCAGGGCAACTGGTATACCGGCGGCGTGCCGCGCAACCTGTTCTTCGTCTGGCTGTACGGCGTCGACAATCCCGAGCGGGCTCAGGTCCCCGCCGACGCCGATCAGGCCCTGCGAGCCCGGCTGGTCCGCTACAACGATCTCGACGCCAAGAAGCCCGAGGTCAAATGGCCAGACCAGATTCGCCACCTGCCTGTCAGCGAGATGCTGTCCGACCTCGGCGAGCCTCCGGCGACCTTCGAGCAGTTCATCACCCGCACGCCCGCAGACCCCGCCTGGCGCGAGGGCGGCCTCTACCATGACGACATGGGCTGGGGCGTGCCGTCGCTCTGGTTCGACAGCTGGTACGATGTGTCGATCGGCCCGAACCTGGAGCTGTTCAACCACGCCCGGACGACCACGGACGATCGGGAAGCGGCGCAGAACCAGTATGTCGTGGTCGGCCCCAACACCCACTGCGCCTTCGCCGGCCTGGGGCCGAACTTCCGATCGGGCGACCGCGATCTCGGCGACGCCAGTTTTGACAGCGACGCCCTGGTCCATGCCTGGTTCGACCGCTGGCTGAAGGGTGACGCCCGCGCCTTTGCCGCCAGCACGCCTCACGTCCAGTATTTCAACATGGGCGAGAACGCCTGGCGCACGGCGGCCCAGTGGCCGCCTGCCGGCGTCAGGACGGTGCGCATGTATCTGCGTTCGGACGGCGCGGCCAACAGCCTGAACGGCGACGGTCGGCTGAGCCTGGATGCGCCGCCGTCGGGCGAACGGCCGGACCGCTATCGCTACGACCCGATGAACCCGGTCCAGACCATTGGCGGCGGCGATTGCTGCAACGGTGGTCTTGTCACCGCCGGGGCCTTCGACCAGCGCCAGATCGAGGCGCGAAATGATGTTCTCGTCTATACATCCGAGCCTCTGACAGCTCCCCTGCAGGTCACCGGCTTCATCGACGCCGTCCTCAAGGTGTCGTCCTCGGCGCCCGACACCGACTTCGCGGTGAAGCTGGTCGATGTCGGGCCGGACGGTACGGCTTATATTCTGGGCGACACCATTATGCGGGCCCGCTATCGCGACAGCTACGAGCGACCGACGCCTCTGGTCGCCGGTCAGGTGGCGACGGTTCAGCCGACACCCATGACTCTCAGCAACACCTTCCAGCCCGGGCACCGGATCCGCGTGGAGGTGACCAGCTCCAACTTCCCGAAGTTCGTCCGCAACCTGAACACTGGCGGGCCCAATGAGACCGAGCGCGATGGCGTGATCGCTGACAACGTCATCCATCACGCGGGTGACGACGCCTCCTACATCGAGCTGCCGGTTCTGGATTGAGCCGGTCTGCGCCACGCATTGCGACCCCGGATTCCGGGGCGGGGGTCTACCGGCGACGCGCGACGGCCCCGGCCCCGGCCATCGACGCCATCGCGGAGCCGGGCATCCGCGCGCTCTACGAGGCGATCGAGCTCGGTAATTTCGACGCCCTGGGGGAGTTTTTCCACGACAAGGCGGTCTATCGCAGACCCGGTTGCTCGCCCATGGTGGGGCGCAGCCGGATCATCGATTACTACAGGCGGGTCAGATCCATCGCCACGTCCCGGATCATCGTCGACAGCGTGATCGCCCAGGGTGTTCAGGCGGTCGCCTCCGGCCTGGTCGAGGGACGGGGGCGAGAAGGCGAACCCGTTCACGAGCAGTTCGCAGACCTGTATGCGTTCGAGAATGGATTGGTCATCCAGAGAACGACCTATTTCTTCCGCCACGGCTTCTGACCGGGCCCGTCCGCGGGTCGGTGTCGGCATAAGATGTCCGTCTGGATTATCCTGCCGGTTATAATCCCGGATTTGGCTTCCGATGCGTCAGGGCTCTACACAGAGGGCATGACGCTGATCCTCGCCATCGACCAGGGTACGACCTCCAGCCGGGCCATCGCCTTCGAGGTGGGGGACGACCAGTCGCTGAAGTCGGTCGCGATCTCGCAGATCGAACTGGCGCAGCATTTTCCG
>Ga0247812_10001488_pt1 | contig 13278 bp, 12 predicted proteins | sample UWRJL149409B1_FD_178011 | JGI IMG/M metagenome (GOLD analysis project Ga0247812, IMG submission 178011) | Plant litter microbial communities from Arlington Agricultural Research Station in Wisconsin, United States - UWRJ-L149-409B-1 | ecosystem: Environmental > Terrestrial > Plant litter >...
GACCTGCTGGTGGCGCTCGTCTTCGCTGACGGAAATGTGGCGCCGATGACAAAACTCCTGGCGGACCTCACGGGAAGTCGAGGCCAGGACTGGAACCTGCTCACTTCGGGCGCGTTTATCTCGATTCTGGTTCCGCTCATCGTGTTCTTCGCCCTGCAGCGGTTCTTCGTTCGCGGTCTCCTCGCCGGTTCGACGAAGGGCTAGCCCACTCGTTTCCCTCCGAAACTCAGGCCCTGCGCCCCACCCAGCCCTGTATACGGGTTGAGTAGGGCGTGGGGCCTGAGTTTTGCATCGGGTGGGAGTTTTTCGCGGTGAGCGGATGCCGCGACCCGGCTTCTCCGCGCACCGTAGGCTGAGCGAATGAGCGGAATGCGTGGCGGTGGCGGAGGTGGCGGTCACGGCAGGATCAGTGCGAGCGATGCCTCGGCCCAGCGCGCGCTGAACGCCGACGCCCCGCGTGTTCCGCACCTTCTCCGCCGCATCGCCGAGCTCTTCGCCCCGCACAAAAAAGCGCTCATCGTCACTATCTCGCTCGTGCTGTTCAGCGCGGCGATCAGCGTTCTTCCCCCGCTGCTGACGAAGCAGGCCTTCGATGTCGGGCTGTTTCCGCCCGAGGGATCGCCCAACGTCCTGGTGCTTCTCGAACTCATCCTCGTCATGGTGGTGCTGTGGGTGGCGTCGGCCGCTCTCGGTGTCTGGCAGACCTACCTCACCGCGACGGTCGGCAACACGGTCATGGGCGAGCTGCGGATACGCCTCTTCAGCCACCTTCAGGCGATGGAACTCGCGTTCTTCACGCGAACGAAAACCGGCGTCATCCAGTCCCGTCTCCAAAACGATGTCGGCGGCGTCGCGACCGTACTCAGCAACACGATCTCGAGCGTGATCGGCAATACCGTCACGGTGATCGCGGCCGTCGTCTCGATGCTCGTGTTGAGCTGGCAGATGACGATCGTCGCGGTCATCCTGCTTCCGGTGCTCGTGCTCGCGCAGCGCAAGGTCGGCCAGGTGCGGGCACGCATCGCGACCAAGACGCAGGAGTCGCTCAGCGACATGACCGCGATCACGCAGGAGTCGCTGAGCGTCAGCGGCATCCTGCTCGCCAAGAGCTTCACACAGCAAGACGCCGAGACGCGCCGCTACAGCAACGAAAACGACAACCAGGTGAAGCTGCAGGTGCAGCAGCAGATGAGCGGCCAGTGGTTCTTCGCCATGGTGAGCATTTTCATGTCGATCATTCCCGCCGTGATCTACCTGACGGCCGCGTGGCTCATCCTTCACGACACCCCGGTCACGGCCGGCACGATCGTCGCGTTCACCACGGTGCAGGCGCGACTGATGTTCCCTCTCATGGGGCTCTTGCGCGTCGCCCTCGACCTGCAGACGTCGTCGGCACTGTTCGCCCGCATCTTCGAGTACCTCGACCTGAAGCCGTCGATCACCGACAAACCGACAGCAACGGATGTCGACAGCAGCCAGCTCGGACGGGTCGCGTTCGACGACGTCGTCTTTCGCTACCCGGATGCCGATGCCTCGACCCCCGCAACGCTCAAGGGCGTCTCGTTCCAGATCGAACACGGGCAGTTCGCGGCCTTCGTCGGGCCATCCGGCGCAGGGAAGACCACGGTCTCGTACCTCATCCCGCGACTGCACGACGTGACGAGCGGACGCGTCGTCTTTGCGGGCGACGACGTGCGCGACCTGCGGGCCGACTCCCTCGTGCGCAACATCGGAATCGTGAGCCAGGAGACCTACCTGTTCCACGCCTCGATCGCCGACAACCTTCGCTACGCGAAACCCGACGCGACCCAGGCCGAGATCGAGGCCGCGGCGAAGGCTGCAAACATCCACGCGACGATTGCGTCATTCCCGGCCGGCTACGACACCCTCGTCGGAGAACGCGGCTACCGGCTGAGCGGCGGCGAAAAGCAGCGCATCGCCATCGCGCGTGTGCTTCTCAAGGATCCGGCCGTGCTGATCCTCGACGAAGCCACGAGCGCGCTCGACTCCATCTCGGAGCGGGTCGTGCAGGACGCCCTCGAGGCGGCATCCCGCGGGCGCACGACGATCGCGATCGCGCACCGCCTCTCCACCGTCATCGACGCTGACGTGATCTTCGTCGTCGTCGCGGGTGTCATCGTCGAGAGCGGCACGCACTCCGAGCTGCTCGCGGCCGGCGGGGAGTACGCCGCGCTCTACGAGCAGCAGGTCGCGACGCGCTAGCGCCGCAGTGCGCGGCGACGCACGGCGAGTAGCGACAGCCCGGCGAGGCCGAGAAACCCCGCACTGATCAGTCCGGCCGTCGGGTCGATGCCCGTAGCGGGAAGCTCGTCGACCGCGCCGTCGTCCACACCGTCATCGGGGTCGGAACCACCGGGTGGATCGACGGGCTCGGCCGTCGGCTCGAGAACGATGTCGCCGAGGTCGACGGTCGCCGACGTGGCGTCCACATCGATCGGAGGGATCGGATCGAAGCCGTCCGGCACCTCGAACTCGAGCGTGTACTCGCCCTGTTCCGTGACGATCTCGAAGCTGCCGTCCGGCTCGACGGGCACGGAGACGGGGTTGTTCTCGATGTCGAGCACGGGGGTATCGTCGGGGTTCTCGAGCAGCACGTTAGTTCCCGGGGGAATCGGGGCGGCATCCGGAGTCGTCACTCGGCCGGCGATCGTTGCGACGGGCGCGGGTGCCGCAAGCCACACCTGGTAGATCGGGAATCCGCTCTGCACGGTGAAGATCAGGGTGATGCTGCGCACGTCGGTGCTCGGCAGGAACCAGTCGTAGGCGCCGTTCGTGTCGACGACATTGCCCTTCACTATCGGCGTCGTGTAAGTCTGCGTGCCGGCCGGAGTGGTGATCGTTGTGCCGTTGACGAAGAAAAACGGCGAGTCGGTATACGGAGCCGGTTGGGTACACGTCGATGGCTTCGGGGTGTTGTTGCAGTAGTTCAGCAGCGGTGTGCCTGAGGTGTCCTGCGCGTTGAGCACGGCGCCGGGAAGCACGGCGCCGCTGACGTCTTTCGGGATCACCTGCACGAAGTCGGCGTCGATGTCGCCGACCGCGAGCCCCCACCCGGCCGGTGGTGGGCCGTCGAAGGTGAGGGTCGTTGTCGATGGACCGCTGGCTGCGGGCGAGAGGTACAGATACGGCTGCGAGCGTGTTGATCCGAAGTGCGCACCGAAACCGGTCGAGTCGCCGAGCCACGCGCTGTCGCCGCTCGGGGTCTTGACCGTCGTTGAGTTGGTCTCGACGGAGACATTCGGGAATCCGGATGCCGCCGTAAAGTCCGCGCTCCCGGCATACGTCAGTCCTGGGCTGGCCGACGGGCTCACGGCCCAGGTCGGAAACGACCCGATCGTCGTTGGCGCCGCCTGCGCGGAGCCCGCCCCGACGGCCAGAGCGGCGACGGCAAGAATGACGGTCGGGGTAATCAGCCTCATATCCCGACCCTAGACCGAGCGTTCCACCTCAGCTAGGGGTGATGCGTGAAAAGTTACAAAGTGCTATTCGCGTGCCGCGAGCAGATCTTCCATGTAGCCGATCTCGCTGGTCTGCGCGTTGACGATACCGGTGGCAAGATCGCGCACCACGCGCTCGTCACTGCGGTCGAGGGCTGCCTCGGCCATGAGCACTCCACCCTGGTGGTGGGCGATCATCAGCTCGAGGAAATACTTCTCGGCTTCAACTCCGGTCAGGCTGCGCAGCTTGGCCATCTGTTCGGCCGTCGCGAGCCCCGGCATCGGGTCGCCCGCCGTGTGCGCACTGTCGCCTTCACCGTGGGAGTGGGCGTCGCCACCTCCGGTGATCGGAGGACGTGTCATCCACGTCATCGACGGTTCGGGGGCCGCCTGGGGGAGCTTCCACTCGGCGAGCCAGCCGAACATCTGGCCGGACTGCTGTGCCTGCGACGTCGCGATGTCGTAGGCGAGCGTGCGCACGTCGGGGTCGTCGGTCTCGTCGCGCACGATCATCGACATCTCGACGGCCTGTCCGTGATGTGTTTGCATGTCGCGGGCAAAGCCGGCTTCGGCGCTCGTGTTGCCCGGGGCGCTGGCGACGGGTGCCGACAGGCGACCGATCGCGAACGCGCCGACGGCGATCAGAACGAGAACAAGCGCTGAGGCCGCGACCGTGCGGCCGCGGCCTCGGCGACTAGGCGATTCTTCCGGGTCCATCGATGCCGCTCGTGCAGGCAGCGCCTGGCTCGGGTGCTGCGGGGGACTTCCAGAACTTGCTGATGAACTGGTCGAGTCGCTCATCGTCTACGCCGTCGAGCTGCACCTGCTGGCCCCACGCAGAGGCGACGACGGGAGCGGGGAGTCCGGGGAACGGCGAGACGACCATGTAGGTGCTCGGTACGGCGTTCTGGAGGGTGCTGATCTCGTCGGCGCTCAGGGCCTCGGGGTCGTAGGTGACCCAGACGGCGCCGTGCTCGAGTGCGTGGACGGCGTTCTCGTTCGTCTGGGGCTCCGTGTAGATGCCGCAGTTGAGCCAGACACCGAAGTGGTTTCCACCGGCCGGCGGAAGCATGCCGTAGTCGGCTTCGTAGTCGACCGGCGTCGGGTCGATGTGAACGGCGGTGAGGTCGGGGAAGGTCTGCAGGCCCTCTATCTCGATGGTCTCCGGGTCGACCCGCGGGACCGCGTTGCTGATGATGATCACCGCGACGAGGCCGATGACCGCGAGGGCGCCGACGCTTCCACCGATGATGCCGAACAGGCGGAAGCGCTTGTCGCGATCCTGCTGCTTCTTCAGCGCTGCGACCTTTTCGGCTCGGCGCGCCTCGCGCTGCTGCTTTACGGTCTGTTCCGGAGGTACTGGCACGGTGAAATCCTGTCAGGCGAGGGGAAGTGAGTTGCGAACTAGGTTGCAGCTTCAAGTATCAGGCATGAAAACTGCGAAAACCGTGCGGAAGCTGACAAAAGTGCAACGGATTGGCCAACACGGCCGCTGGTAGATTGAACCATCATGAAGTACGCACAGACGGTCCTTGACCTCGTCGGCAACACGCCACTCGTTCGCCTCAACAGCGTGACGAAGGGCCTCGCCCCCACCATCCTCGCGAAGGTCGAGTATCTCAACCCCGGTGGATCGTCGAAGGATCGCATCGCCACGCGCATCATCGACGCCGCCGAACGCGAAGGCCTGCTGAAGCCCGGCGGCACGATCGTTGAGCCCACGAGCGGCAACACCGGCATCGGCCTTGCCCTCGTCGCCCAGCAGCGCGGCTACCGGTGCGTCTTCGTCCTGCCCGACAAGGTCGGTGAAGACAAGCGCAACGTGCTCACCGCGTACGGTGCCGAGATCGTGGTCACCCCGACCGCCGTCGCGCCCGAGAGCCCCGAGTCGTACTACAGCGTCTCCGACCGGCTCGCCCGCGAGATTCCCGGCGCCTTCAAGCCGAACCAGTACTCCAACATCAACGGCCCGCTCAGCCACTACGAGACGACCGGGCCCGAGATCTGGCGCGACACCGAGGGCAAGGTCACGCACTTCGTGGCGGGAGTCGGCACCGGTGGAACGATCAGCGGCGTCGGAAAGTACCTCAAAGAGGTATCGAATGGCGCGGTGCAGATCATCGGCGCAGATCCGGAGGGTTCCGTCTATTCCGGCGGCACGGGTCGCCCGTACCTCGTCGAGGGAGTGGGCGAGGACTTCTGGCCGACCGCCTATGACCCGACGGTTGTCGACCAGATTATTGCGGCATCCGATGCCCAATCGTTCGACCTGACCCGTCGTCTCGCGCGCGAAGAAGGACTACTCGTCGGCGGTTCGAGCGGACTCGCGGTTGCCGCGGCGCTCGAGGCCGCGAAAGACCTCGGTCCCGACGATGTCGTCGTCGTGCTGCTTCCCGATGGCGGTCGCGGGTACCTCGGCAAGATCTTCAATGACAAGTGGATGAAGTCGTACGGCTTTGCGCAGGTCAGCGACGAGAAGACCGTGAACGACGTGGTGAGCCAGAAGAACGGCGAGCTGCCCGACCTCGTGCACCTTCACCCGTCCGACACCGTGCGCGACGCCGTGCAGATCATGAAGAAGTACGACGTGTCACAGCTTCCGGTGCTCACTGCCGAGCCGCCCGTCGTCATGGGTGAGGTCGTCGGTGCTCTCGACGAGCGCGCCCTCGTCGACTTCATTTTCAGCGGCAAAGCCAAACTGACGGACTCCATTGCGGAATTCATCGGCTCCCCGCTCGGTTTGATCGGTGTGGACGAAACCGTCGCGACGGCCCAGAAAGCCCTCGCGACCGCAGACGCCCTCCTCGTCACGAAAGACGGAAAGCCGGTCGGCGTGCTCACCCGCCAGGACCTGCTGACCTTCTTGTCTGACTCTTAGAACCCGCACCACCAACACGAAAAGACTTCTCTTGCCCAAGCACCTCGGATTCAACACTCGCGCCATCACGGCAGGCCAGGCCTTCGACCCGACGACGGGTGCCGTCGTGCCGCCGGTCTACCTGACCTCGACTTTTGTGCAGGACGGCATCGGCGGCTTCCGCGGCGGCTACGAGTACGCCCGCGGTGGCAACCCCACGCGTGACTCGCTGCAGGACCTGCTCGCGTCGCTCGAGGGTGGCGCAAAGGCGTTCAGCTTCGCATCGGGGCTCGCGGCTGAAGACGCGCTGCTGCGCGCGCTGCTCTCGCCCGGCGAGGCGATCCTCATGGGCAACGACGTCTACGGCGGAACCCACCGACTCGTCAACCGCATCTTCGTGCCGTGGGGCACGACGCTGTCGACGGTCGACATGAGCGATCTGGATGCCGTTCGCACGGCTGTCACGGAGCGCACGCCGAAGGTGCTGTGGGTCGAGACCCCGAGCAACCCGCTCATGAAGATCACCGACATCGCGGCGCTCGCCGAGATCGGCCACGCGGCCGGTGCAATCGTCGTGGTCGACAACACCTTCGCCTCGCCCTACCTTCAGCAGCCCATCTCGCTCGGCGCCGATGTCGTCGTTCACTCGACCACGAAGTACCTCGGTGGTCACTCCGACGTCATCGGTGGCGCGGTCATCCTCAAGGACGAAGCCCTCGCCGAGAAGGTCGCGTTCATGCAGTTCGCCGCTGGTGCGGTGTCTGGCCCTCTTGATGCCTGGCTCACCGTGCGGGGAATCAAGACTCTCGGCGTGCGCGTCGACCGCCACTCCTCGAACGCCATGACCATCGCGCAGGCGCTCGTTGGCCACCCGGCGATCGAGACGGTCTACTACCCGGGGCTCGAGAGCCACCCGGGGCACGAACTCGCCGCCCGCCAAATGAAGGCCTTCGGCGGAATGATCTCGCTCGGTCTCATCGGGGGATCGGCTGTCGCACGCAAGTTCACCGAGTCGACGGAGGTGTTCCAGCTCGCGGAGTCGCTCGGTGGCGTCGAGTCGCTCATCAGTTACCCGTCGGAGATGACGCACGCGTCGGTTCGCGGAACCGAGCTCGAGGTGCCCGAGAACATCGTGCGCCTCTCGGTCGGTATCGAAGACGAGGCCGACCTCCTCGCCGACGTGCTCGAGGCCCTGGACCGCGCTACGGCGTAGCCCGGCCGAGCCTGTCACTTCCGGAGGCGCTGCCGACACTAGGCTGAGCTCATGGGCCTCTTCGACGCATTCAAACGACCGTCAACTGACTTGCGCCAGCCGCGCCCAGAGTCATTCGAAGGATCGGGTTGGGCAGTCTTCGAGCACCTGATCGATCTGGATATCGAGGATGAGGCCGCCTTCGCGAAGATGACGCCGGAACAGCAGGCGGTCTTCACTTTCAACCTCGCGCGCCAAGAGGTGAACTCAAGCGGATTCGACTCCTACCTGAATAGCTACTCCGAGCGTTTCGACAAGGAAATGGCGAACTTCCCGAAAATCGCCCCTGGTGTCGGTGAGCTGGTGGCCGAGGCGGTCGAGCTGTACAAGGCCGACGCGGATTCCGACTTCGACGAACTGGACGACCGTTTCTCTGCCCTCGAGGGCGAAACTGGGCTCGACGACGTCGTCGACACATACATCGCCGCGAACCCGGACGGCTTTTTCAGGTAAGTCCGTCACGGCTGGACTTGGCACTAACTCACACCGTGATGGCGGTTTTTCGCTAGACGAGTGATTTCTGCCACGCCAGACTGGAGGCATGACAGGGATCCACGCGACCGGCGGGCGCCTCGGCCTCGTCCAGGCTTCTGCCCTGTATATCGCGGCGGTGCTCGGCACCGGCATCCTCGTTCTGCCAGCGCTGGCGGCGACGACCGCAGGTCCGGCATCCGTGCTGTCGGTCGTTGCCGTACTACTGCTCTCGATCCCACTCGCTGGAACCTTCGCGGCGCTGGCGTCGCGCTTTCCCGACTCGGGCGGCGTAGCCACCTACGTGCGTCTCGCGCTAGGAAAGACGGCTGCACGCATGGCCGGCTACTGGTTCTTCTTCGGCGTCTGCGTCGGCACCCCGGTAGTGGCGATCCTCGGCGCGACCTACCTCGTCTCGATTTTCGGAGGCGACCGCTGGGTCGTAGTCGTGGTGGCGGTGCTCATTCTCATCCCGCCGTTCATCTCGAACTCCTACGGCCTTCGGGTCTCGGGCGCGGTGCAGCTTGTGCTGACCGGCGCGCTCGTTGCCATCGTCGTCGCGGTCGTCGTGCTCGCGTCGCCGGCCGCTGACGCGCAGAACTTCACCCCGTTTCTTCCGCACGGCTGGAGTGGCGTCGGAGCCGCGATCAGCCTGTTCGTCTGGGCGTTCGCCGGCTGGGAGGCCGTCACCCATATCGCCGCCGAGTTCCGCAACCCGCGCCGCACGATCCCGCTCGCCACCGCGATCGCGATCGTCTTCGTCGGGGCGTCGTACCTCGCGCTCCAGGTCGTGACGATTGCCGTGCTCGGCCCGGATGCCGGATCGAGCCCGGTACCGTTGCTCGACCTCGTCGCCACCACGGCGCCGGGAATCGGCCCGGCCTTCGTCGCGACCATCGGGGTCGTCGTCGCGCTCGGTGTACTCAACGCCTACCTCGGCGCGTTCGCAAAGCTCGGGGCATCACTCGGACGAGACGGCGATCTACCGCGCTGGATGTCCCGTGGGTCGGAGTCAGGCGGAGTGCCCCGCCGCAGCCTGCTCGTTGTCGGAGTGCTCGCCGCCGGCTATCTCTCCGCACTGGTGCTCACGGGCCTCGATCTCACGCCGTTCATCCTCATCCACACGAGTTGCATGGTCGCCGTCTACGCCCTCGGCATGATCGCGGCGGTGCGCATCCTCGACCGGTTCAGCGTCGGCTGGTGGCTCGCGGTCGTCTCCGTCGTGCTCGTCGCCGCCCTTCTCGTGCTCGCCGGGTCCAACCTGCTGGTGCCAGCGTTCCTCGCGATTGTCGCCATCGTCGTCACTCTCGCCAAGAAATACTCCAACAGAAAGAGCCCGAGTGTCAGAAACCACCGTTCCGACAAGTTCCGTTCCGACGTCCACCCCGCAGTACCGCGCCCACGCTGACATCAGCGTCACGTTCACCAACGGGGGCGGGCTTACCGCGCAGGGGTTCCGGCTCGACCTTCCGGATGCCACGGCCGACGCCGCACTCATCGGGGAGCTGTTTGTTCGCCAGCTCGCCCTCACGCTGGTCGGCGAGGTCATCGTCAGCAATCTCGAGATCGTCGAAGAGACGCATCGCAGCCCGCTCGCGACTCCCGAGGCAACCCCGGCCACCTCGCAGCGCGCCCGCTACGTCGAACTCAGCCACGTCATCCGGGCCGGACTGGTGACCTACCCCGGCCTGCCGGCACCGACGATCACTTCGCACCTGACACGCGAAGCCTCGAGCAAGAGCTACGCGCCCGGCACGCAGTTCGCGATGGACATCATCACGATGATCGGCAACACCGGAACGTACCTCGACAGCCCGTTCCACCGCTACGAGAACGGCAACGACCTCGCCGGGCTCAGCCTCGACACCCTCGTCAACCAGCCGACTGAGGTCTTCCACCTGCACGACTCGACCAGCCGCGGCATTCCCGCGTCGGTGTTCTTCGACCGCGACGTCGCCGGAAAGGCGGTGCTGCTTCACACCGGCTGGGACGCCAACTTCGCCACTCCGGCCTACGCGATCAACGCGCCGTTCCTCACCCGCGAAGGCGCGCAGTATCTCGTCGACAAGGGCGTGACGGTGGTCGGAATCGACTCGCTGAACATCGACGACACCTCGGCGGATGCCGCGGGCGAGCGTCCCGCGCACTCGCTGCTGCTCGAGGCTGGCATCCACGTCGTTGAGCACCTGAGAAACCTCGGCGACCTGCCGTCGTCGGGAAGCCTGTTCACCGCGACGCCTCCGCTCGTCGAAGACTTCGGAACGTTCCCGGTACGCGCGTTCGCGACGATTCTCTAACGAAACGCTGTTCGCGCGGGCTAGGCGCGACCGGTCGCGGCGCGCGAGCGGCGGGAGACCGAGTCGATGATCACGGCGAGCACGAGCACGGCGCCGGTGATCACGTAGCGAACCGACGAGTCCAGGTTCAGCAGAGTAAGACCGGACGAGATCGACATGATCACCAGGATGCCGAGCAGTGCAGAGAACGCCGACCCGCGCCCGCCGAACAGGCTCGTTCCGCCGATGACCGCCGCGGCGATCGCGTTGAGGTTGGTGTCGCCGCCGCCGCTGGACTGGTTGGCTCCGGCCAGTCGCGCCGCGGCCATCAGGCCGCCGACCGCAGCAAAGGTCGAGCAGAGAACGAAGACCGAGATGTAGATGCGATTGACCCGGATGCCGGCTCGCCTCGCCGCCTCGACACTTCCGCCGACCGCATAGACGGCCCGACCCCAGCGCGTGCGGGTGAGAGCGAGGTTCATTGCGGTCGCGAGCAACAGGAACACCACGAACATGACGCCGACCCCACGCGTGAGGTTGAGGTACCAGGCCGCGACTCCCAGAATCACGAGCAGCGCCGCAACCCGCACCGCGATGACGCTCGTCGACATGGCCGCGAGTCCGGCATCCGTTCGGCGACGGGCCTGCGCGACGAGTCGCCAGCCGTAGGCGAGTACGACGATCGCGATGAGCGCGTACGAGACGAGCGGGGGAAGGAACATCTGCTGGCCGAACTGCACGATCCAGGAGTCGAACGGGATGTTGATCGAGCCGGCATCACCGAGCACGTGGAGCTGGATGCCGAGCACCGCGAGCAGGCCGGCGAGCGTGAGCACAAAGCTCGGCACACCGAAGCGCGTGTAGAGCAGGCCGAACACGAATCCGGTCGCGGCTCCCGCGGCGAGTGCTGCGGCGATCACGAGCAGCAGTGGCCAGTCGAGCTGGACAAAACCGACCGCGAGGATCGCGCTCGAGAGTCCGCTGACCGAGCCGACCGAGAGGTCGATCTCTCCCATCAGCAACACGAGCACGATGCCGATCGCGATGGTGCCGACGGCCGCCGACTGCATCGTCAGGTTGACGAGGTTGGTGCTCGAGAGGAAAGTCGGGTTGAGCGCCTGGAAGACCGCCCAGATGATGACGAGCCCGACCACGACCGGGATCGATCCGAGGTCGCCACCGCGCAGGCGGTCGATGAACGCCTCGACCGTGCCGCGAATGCCGCTGTGGTGCGGGTCGTGGTCTGGGGCCTGGCGGGCGGAAGCGGCGCCGTCGGCTGCGGCGGGAGGGGTCATCGGTCGCGCTCCGAACGGTCGGGGTCAACGGTTCCACCGGTCGCGCGTCGCGTGACCGCATTGTCGGTCGCGCCGGTGATCGCCGCGATGATCGTCTCGCTCGTGATGTCTGCGACGCGGAAGTTGCCGTTGTTGCGGCCGAGTCGCAACACGACCACGCGGTCGGCCACCGCGAGAACGTCGGCGATGTTGTGGCTGATGAGAATGACGCCGAGGCCGCGTTCGCGGAGGCGCTCGATGAGGTTGAGCACCTCGGCGGTCTGGGCGACGCCGAGCGCAGCGGTTGGTTCGTCGAGGATCACGACGTGCGGTTCGCCGATGAGCGAGCGGGCGATCGCGACGGTCTGGCGCTGGCCGCCGGAGAGCGAGGCTACCGGCGTCCGCACGGAGGTGAGGCGGGCGCGCAGTTCGCGCAGTAGCGACCAGGAGCGCTGTTCCATCTCGACCTCGTCGAGAGCTCCACCGCGGGTGAGTTCGCGGCCGAGCCAGAGGTTGCTCACCACGTCGAGGCTGTCGCAGAGCGCGAGATCCTGGAAGACGGTCGCGATACCGAGGTCGCGCGAATCGGTGGGGGTGTTGAGGGTGGTCGGGGTTCCGAAGAAGTTGATGGTTCCGGCATCCGGAGGGTGAACGCCCGCGAGAATCTTGACGAGCGTCGACTTGCCAGCGCCGTTGTCACCGACGATGGCGACAACCTCGCCCGCGTGCACGTCGAGGTCGATGCCGGTGAGAGCCCGGATCGCCCCGAACTTCTTGGTGATTCCGCGCAGGGACAGGATGTGCTCTGGTGCGTGGTTCCTCTCGGCGGAGGCCGGAGTCGTCAGCGTCATGTCACTATCCTGCCTCACCGCGCGCGTCCGGGGCGCTCGGTCACTCGATGCCCGCGGCGGCGCACGCGGCGGCGTACTCCGGCGTGCAGATCTGCTCGACGGTGAAGACGCCGTCGGCCACAACGGTATCCATGATGTTCTCGCGCGTGACGACAACGGCCGACAGCAGCGTCGTCGGCGTGCCATTGATCTCGGTGTCGCCCGTGACGGTTTCGCCGTTGGCGAGCTTCACCGCGACCTCGGCGGCGAGCTCGGCCTGCGCGCGCATCGCCTTGTAGATGGTCAGGTACTGGTCGCCGGAAACAATGCGCTGGATGCCGGACAGCTCGGCGTCCTGCCCCGAAACGATCGGCATGGGCGAGACGTTGGCGGCCTTGAGTGCAGAGATCGCCCCGCCGGCCGTGCCGTCGTTTCCCGCGTAAATACCGGCGATCTTGCCGTCGAACTGGGTGATCTGGCCGGCGACCCAGTCCTGCGCCTTGTCCGGACTCCAGTCCGGGGTATCGAACTCGTTAAGAACGGTGAGGCCGCTCTCGTCGATCACGCTGTGCGCACCCTTCTTGAAGAGCGGTGCGTTGGGGTCGGTCGGTGAACCGTTGAGCATGAGGATGCCCTCGCCGGTGCCTTCCTCCGCCACCTTCTCGGCGAACGCCGTCGCCTGCAACACCCCGATGCGCTCGTTGTCGAACGAGACGTAGTAGTCGAGCTTGCCCCCGCTGATGAGTCGGTCGTAGGCGACGACGGGAACGTTCTGCGCGTTGGCCGCGGCCACGATGCTGACGGCCGCCGAGGAGTCGACCGGGTCGAGAACGAGCACCTTCACACCGGATGCCAGTGCC
>Ga0247812_10001489_pt1 | contig 13277 bp, 19 predicted proteins | sample UWRJL149409B1_FD_178011 | JGI IMG/M metagenome (GOLD analysis project Ga0247812, IMG submission 178011) | Plant litter microbial communities from Arlington Agricultural Research Station in Wisconsin, United States - UWRJ-L149-409B-1 | ecosystem: Environmental > Terrestrial > Plant litter >...
TAAGTATGCACTACCTGAAGAAGAAAAATCTAAATTAAGCGTTTCAATATCTGAAACTTTTTTAACTTGATCTTCTACTGCTTTTCCCTTATTTAATTTCTTTAACGTTTCTTCTAATGTCATTATTTTAATCTGTTATTTCTACTTTATAGTTGTAGAGGGAGTTATAAATTTGCTCTGTGATTTGGTCTTTAAATTTATTTGCTACTTCTTTAATGTATTGCTCCTTAGTGATTTTGTAAGCTTGAAAGGCTTGTTCTATGGTGTCAAAAGTTCCTATACTCACTTGTTTATTATTTAGACAACAAAAGACTTTAAATTTGTTTTTACTTTTTGATACCCCTATAGGATATTCACCTCTAATACTATTAGCTTTTGGAAAAAGGTTATTTATTTGTTGTGGAACAAAACAAGAGGTTCCAGAACTGTAAATTTTATTCCCTTTTACTAAAATGTCTTTATCTAAAGCCCAACTATTCATATATGGTTTCCAATTGTTTTTGTACCACTCGGCAAAATTTTGAAAGTTATGCCATTCCTTATCAACTGTACAATCTTTATAAGTCTTACTTTTTGAATGTATTTTTAAATTATAACACCTATCAAGCATTCTTTTCCAAGTTTTGTATGTGTCATAATTATTTTTAATATTATATATACCATTACCTATAAATCCAATTTTTAAAATAGACTTGTGATTAAAATTTTTAACCTTTCCTCTTTTAATTTTATCATATTGAATATTATATCTTATGGTTCCATCATTAAATTTTAAAGTACAATTATTTGCGTTAAAATACTCGATAATTTCTATTTGATACCCTTCATTCGTTATGTGTTTTTCTCCTACTCTATCTTCCACCTTTCTAAAATTTTCCAATTATATTTTTCTGTTACTTTCTCTAATAACTTTAATATTTTTAATCTTTCTTCAGAAAAGATACTTAAACATTGTAATTGTTCATTTGACCCATCATATTTTGAATGACAGTTATTATTACTTTTATATGAACATAAAAATGTTACATTGTCATTATCACATTGAATAGATTTGAACTTAGATTTTGGAAGCTTATGGGCTATTTCACTTACATCTCCAATCAAGACATCCCCGCAATTTTCACAGGATTTAGTTCTTGCTATTTCAATATGTCTCTGAAAGAACTCAGGTAAGCAAGCTCTTTCCTCTTTTCTTTTTTCTAATCCTTTTTTACTGTACTTCTTTAGCATTTTCTAGAAGTTCTTTATAATACACCTCGTTTTCATAAATTTTTTCGTGAGATATAGTTCCTTTTGCCCACATTTCTTTGCAAATTTTTAAGCCACCTAGAACTCCTTCGAGGTATTTAATTTCTTCTGTTCTTGACGTACTATCTTCTGGGTGTCTCATAATAAATTTTCTAAATCTGAAATAAAGCCGTTTCTTAGAATTACTTCTAATTTTAACATTTCAATTTTTTCTTCTAATTTCTGCGCCTCAAAAACATCAAATTTACTTGTATCTAATTTATCAAGCTCGTTAAGTTCAAACTGTGTTTCTTCTTTTGCTAACTTTTGTTGCACCAAAATAGTATTTACATCTTCTTTTTTACTCATACCAATCATCATAAGGAAATTCTGTTAATTCTACTTTTAATCCTGCGTTTTTTAATAACTTTTCTAAACTCTTTCCTGAAAAATCAAAATCCCAATAATTGCCTTCAAATAAATGTTTACCTTCTTCTGTAACTATTTTAATCATTTCTGAGTCTGTATCTTCTGTGATAAATATTTTCATTTTATCTCTCATTTAATTCGTTTTTAAATTGCCTGTATGATTCGTCAAACTGCCTTTCTTTTTCAAGAATATTGCTCGATACAGACTGCCAAAAATATCTTCTTCTGTCTAAACTCTCTTTTAAAAAATTACATATTTCTTCGTCAAAACATAATGTATTGAATGACATAATATTTTCTACAAAATAATAAGAGGATGTAAAAAAATTACCTCGGGGATTAACTTTTCTTCTAGAAGATATAATACTAGTTGCTGTTTTTTCTATTAAGTCTTCCATTTAAAATTTTTTTTAATTAATCCTTGGCAAACTAAAACTCCAACCAAATACATTAGATTTAAGCTTTCAGTTGACATCCAATTGTTTTTCCATTCGATTATATAATACTCTTCTTCTAAGTCTACTGTTACTGTGCAATGCTTGTTTTTGAATTTATTTTTATGCGCGAAAAATTCGTTTTCTAGAAAGAATGGAGCAATCAGTTCCATGATTCTTTGGTCTTCTACTTCTTCCATTTTTGTTTATTATTGAAGTGTAAAAATAAGTAAATAAAGTCAGATTAGCTAAGATTTTAACTTTTATTTACCAAATATCTTTTAAATCCTGTAGAGTTCTTACACTGTTTGTATACTCTTCTAATAATTGTTTTGTATTTACTTTTTCTTTTGGTGGCAGTTCTGCAAACACTTCTAATCCTAAAACAATTCTGATAGCCTTTTTAAGATTTATTCCCACTTCCCCATACCATTTGAAATCTTTTTGATCCAAAAGCCAAGTAAGGTATGATTTATTTTCTTTGTAAACTTCGGATACTAGCTTGTCTTTATATTTACCAAAATAGAATTTAGGGTCTAGATTTTTCTGACCCTCTGTTTTTCTTTTTAGTTTTGCCTGCAAAGACTTTCTATTAGGTCTACGAGTTGTATTTAGCGGGTATCCCGTAAGTAAATCATCTTTTGAGAATACTGCCCAACCGCTTGTGTAATCATTCGTCTCAATAGTTATATCTTCTACTTTTCCAAACTTACTTATGTTTCCGCTTAAGTCAACAATTATAGCATCTTTTTTATCAGGGTGTATTCTAACCAGTCTCCCAATTAATTGGTAAATAAAGGTTAAGCTGTTTGAGGGTTTTGCCATAATCAAACCATCCATTTGTGGATGGTCAAATCCGATAGATAAAATTGAAACTTGGGCAACTACTCTTATTTTTAAAGCTTTAAAATCAGAAATTATTGAATCTCTTTCAGAAGCTTTCATTCCACTGTAAACTGATTTGCAACCTTCAAGTTTTGCTTCTATTCTTCTAGCATCCTCAATAAACGGTACAGAAATTAGAATGGATTTTCTGCCTTGTGCAATTAGGATTTTAGCTTCTTCAACACATCTGTCAACAATATTATTATTTTCTCCAAAAGCTTTTAAAGACTCAACGGTGAAATCGGTACCTGAACCATTCAACTCCAAGTAGCTTTCGTCTACAACTTTCTGTTGGTATATTAATTTAGACCAATATCCTTCATCTATTACTTCTTTTATCTGTACAACATCTTCTATTGATTTATAGATACACTCCCTATCTCGGTTCATCATTTTTAGAGTTGTACCCTCCATTCCACCTGAAAGTCTAAAAGGACTTGCAGTTGTTCCAATTAGTTTGCATTTTGGAATCTTTTTTATGAATTCCCCTAATTGACTTCCAACTTTCGAACCCGAATGACACTCATCATCGAGTATGATTACATCTTTGTCTTTAAAGAAATTTAAGTGTTGAACTAAAGTTCCTATTGTGGCGAAGGTAACTTTCCCGACAGAGTTTGACTTAAGGGAGGCGGAACACAAATCAGCTTCCAAACCATAAGAAATATACTTTTCATAATTTTGAGAAACTAACTCTTTTGAATTTGTTACATTTATAAAATATTTATCGGGGAATTTAGAAGCTACATTGCTGATTATTAAGCTCTTACCAAAAGAAGTTGGATATATGAATATACCTTTATCTTTCTTTTTGTTATTTACAAAATCAACCATATTCTTTACGGCTATCTCTTGTCTCGGTCTTAACTTATAACTCATTTTCAATATCTTTCGCTAATTTCTTTAGTATCCTTACTAGATCTTTTCTTTCAGATATCCCAAAAAAACGCATACTATTTATAATTTCTTCACTTGACTCCGTGTTTATAAATATCTCCGTTATTGTAGAATTACCCTTATTTTCCCCAAGCCTAACTCCGTATTCAATTTTTTCGGGGGCGTTTATTGTGTAATATATTTCTTTAAGTTTCATCTATGTAAATTTTATCAAAAATACTAATTTATAATGTATTATCAAAGTCATTTAAGAGTTCTTTAACTATTTTATAATATTTTTCTACTGTCTTTTTTGATATGGGAAAATTAGTATATATTTTCTTTTGTGACACGTTTCCCAAAAATGAATAATCCCAATTTTCAAGTATCTGATAAAGCTTTTCAATACTCTCTTTTTTCCTTTTCTCGGACATAACTCCCCTCATTATTGAGAGTATTTCCAGTTTATCTAAACCGCATTCTTTACCAAAAAGCCCAATTCTTTTTTTCTTTGAAAATATAGGTTCTAAAGTTCCTTGTTCTTTATACTTAAATACTGAAATAACTATTCTTTTTATCCAATCTTTATCAACTGGATTATTAAAATTATGGGAATTTATACTTGACAGGATTGATTCAGCTCTCTTGAAAGATATGTGAGGATTTAAGACTACAAGATTTGTACAGTATGCAAGAAGAATGTTATTCCTGTTAGTATCTACTCTTTTAAACAAAGGCTTGCACTCTATGAATAGCATACCTTCGGTGTTTATCACATAAGTCTTATCATCTTTCAAATAGTCATTCTTATTATTAAACCGTATATTTCCATCAAACACCCCCCCTTCTGTACTATATGCTTTCTTCTCTCTTCTTCTTAGTTCAGATTGGGGGGTGGTATTAATACTCTTAAATATCTTTGATAAAGGATTAACTATAATGTCTTTATCATGTGATAACACATTAAACTGGGTCATCTTTATAGCCGAGTTATCAACATAGTCCTCAATACCTAACTCATAGCAGACATACGAATAGGTCTCTTTAAAATTTGAGTCTGTCAAACCGTCTACCTTTACTATAATTGAATAGCCTTTACCGCCAAAAGACTTATATAAAGCAAATACAGAATTAAGTTCTAATATAGCCACATCAAAGTCAGGTGCATCAATATCTATATACAATAAACCAGTTCCTTCAATTATATTTTTATTTTCCTTATACTTATCAAATAAGTAGTTTACAGTAATACACGGTATTTTGGTAAGTTTTGTAATGTCATAGATATGTTCATTCTCCCTAGCAGAAGTAATTAACTGACAATATTCCGATGATTTGATCTTTTCAAACCATTCATAAATAGAAATTGTATTTAATACAGTTGGAGATTTTGTATTTCTGTAAGTATTTACAAAAAAATTGTCTTTTTCTTTAAGCATGTGTAAAATAGAAAAACCCCACAATAATCAAGTCTAAATGGAGGGTTGACTCGACTACGCAGGGCAATCATTTATTTTTAAAGTTACTTCTTATAAACCCTCCAGAATATAAGCAACAACTGATTTTACTAATTGACGTACAAAAGTACTGATTTAAAACGGAATAACCAAACAGTTTAACCTTTCACTAAGAAAAATAAAGCCGTTTCTAATACCTGCGCATCTCTTTTTATGGATATTTCCTGCACTTGGCTCGTATAGTAGCTGTTCCACAAGGCATATAGAATTTCTTCTTTTTTATCCCCATCTATGGAATTAAAAATAAGCTCATTCAAGAAACCGTATATTACTTCTTTATACTCGAAAAAGCCGAGTTTATCTTTCTGCATGGTACAAAAGTAGAGCTTTATTTTCAATAATGCAAATCTGTAAATTTAAAATAAATAGTTAAACATAAGTTAAAGTTCTTTTTTATATAGATTATACTTTGTATATTTGTGGCATGCAGAAGGAACATAGCCATACTCAGAGGCGTTATACAAAATTCATTTTGCTGATAATGAAAGCTTTGGAAGAGGAAGGGTTTTGGGTTGATAAAAAAAACTACAAGATGACCTACTATGTAAATGACAAGGGACATGGAGTGTTTTTTCTGAAGAGGCTTTTGGAAGACCTGACAGGTTTTTTGATTATCTGCAAGAACGATTTATCAATAGGTACTATTACGTTTACGGATTTTCCATTCGGCAGAAAGCCTATTTTTGTATACCGCCGACATAATTTCATACAGACAATAAAATCAATAATAGACATACATGAATTTGAAGTTGACATTAACAGGAAAAAAACTAATCGTATCCAACAAAAAGAAAGAACTTCTGGAGAGCCTGTGTACCACAGTTCAAGTACTATTTGCAGGAGAGGCTTCGGAATATAAGGCAGGTGATGATGTATTGATATTCTCTAATTCAGATTTCGAGAAGTTTGCCTTTGACGGTGTTGAAGGGCTTTTTATAAGAAACGCAGATTTAGGAGTATTGGCAAAAGTTGAAAAAGATGTCGAATAGTGCAGGACTGTCTGCCCTAAAGCTAGAATTAAAGTATCCAAATAATTTCCGTCTTGTAGAAGCTTTGATCTATTTCTATTCCAAGTCGCAGACAAATGAAATACTTACAAAAAAAGAGTGTTCAATATTAAGGGAATACATCCTAAAGGGCTATTCGGATGAAACAAAGGATTATATAGAATCTACTTTTAACATCAAGAGAACCAACCTGAACTGTCACAATTATTCTTTACAGAAGAAAGGATTTTTAATCCCTCACAGCAAGAATCAAAATAACAAAATATTGAGCCCTGAGCTTCTAAAGATTAAAGAATTCTATGAAGGAAATTCCGAAAAGAAAGTAATCCTAGTAAACCTTATAGATGAAAACCGATAGCCTAGTAACAGAAGAAATGATTCTTTTGGAATATATGAAAGCCCGTCCCGATCTAGGAGAAAAAGTAGTCAGGGAGATTTGGAGAAACCTTAAAGATTTTGCAAAACAAACGGTTAAAAAAGACAAAGTTACAAGATTAAAAATAGGGAGAAACATAACCCTGTTTTCAGACATGTACCTGAAAGGCACAAAAGACTTGTATGAAGGAGAAGATTTGCAGTATTTAATGAACAGTTTATACAGCAATGAATATAGAGCATACGACCCAGAATATCTAATGAATATCAGATACCGAGAGAATAACATAGAAGAAATCGTAGAAGATGTGGAAAACTTTTTTAAGAATCCTCCTTTCAAGACTAAGAAAAGAAAACAATAATGCCCAAGTTTTTAAAAGAATAGAGATTTGTATTAAGTGCCCTTACAACAGCATTAACGCAGAAAAGATTTCAAAGAAACAGAAATTCCTGATAAGGCTTTCAAATTTCTACTCTTTTATGACAGGCAAAAAAGGAAAAGACAACAAAGGAAACTGCTTAGCTTGTGAAGCCTGCTCAATTTATTACAAGGCAAGGGAAAAAGAAGAACAGTGCCCAAAAAACAAATGGAATGAATTGTGATACTAATTAAAGATGTAAAAACAGGAGAAGAATTAAATCTTGACCTTAATAATATTAATATATCTAACCCAGTTGAAAGAGAATGGAATATCATAGAAGATTCTAGAAATGAAATATTTACCTATTTTTCTTTAGCTTATAAAGCACAATTAAGAAAAGTAGGTGCAGAAGAAAAAGTACCTCAAAATATTAAAAAAGTATATGTACCAAATATAGGAATGGTAAATTTATAAAAATGAATATAAAAATAACTAACTCAGAAATAGCAGAACTATCCCAAGACACAAACGGCTGGGTAATTAATTACGGCTATAAAAAGTGGGGGCAGGACTTAGCAACTAATCTAGAAATAGACAGCCAAGAAGAAAAGCTTACATTCCACCCAACTTGCGGATGCACGACCTCCTTCCAAGAAAAAACAGAAACAGGCTATAGCCTTACATTAAAGTACGATTCAAAAAGAAAAGGAAACTTCTCTAAAATCGTAAAAATAATGAAAGCCAACAAGCTATTCAAAGAAATTAAATTAACAGGAACAATAGTATCATAAAAATAAATAATATGGACGGTCAAGATTTCAAAGGAAACTTACACACTACTCTGGGAGACATATTCAAAAAATATCCTGAAATCCCTGCGATGGAAGTTTTATATGCAATTCAGCATAAAAGCAACTTCAAAGGACAGCACTATCTAAATATGAGCGAAGAAGATTTGTACAGCTCGGCAGAAAGATTCCTAAAGTATGGAGAAAGCTATACGGAAGACGAAATGCTTACGGATCAAGAGTGGGAAGAGTGGAGAACAAATAAATTTACAGTTTAGATGGTTGAAGAAAAATTAAAAGAAAAGTTTGAAGAAAAATACCAAAGCTGGAAAGAATATAAAAACTTTTTAGAAGCAGGTAATAAAGATTTGATAGCCAAACAGAAAGAGTTCTCTGAAAGAGTCCAGAATCTTGAAACAAAAGAACAGGTAAAAGAATACTTTCAATTGCAAGCCGAACCCGCAAAGCATCTGCATGATGTATCTGTCCTCACAAACAGCTTGTTAGAATTCTACAAAATCATAGAATCTGACATAGAGTTTCCAAAAGAAGTGAGAGATGAAATGGAAAGCCTACAATCATTCAAACAGTATTACGTTTACAAGGATGAGAAGCTGACAAAAATTAATGACGAAATGCACTCAGATATGGAAGAAAAATTCTACGCCAATATGGAAAAGATATTAAAGAATGAAAAATAACGAACAGATTGACGAGTTCATAAAAAGGAACAAGCCTAGGTTCAAAAAATGGGAAAGCCACCTCAAAGACTTCGATTGGAGTAAAGAGGTGGATTTGTTGTTTATAGAAGAAGGCACAGGAATCCCTATAGGAAAATCTTGGGATTATGAAATAGAACACTACAGAAAAAAGAATGAGTTCAGGGTACAGGTCGGCTTGGTAAAGAAAATACTAGACCGACTTAAATTTTTTATAGACAAGTCAAAAGGAGATTATAAAAATCCAAAATTCAAAAGTTTTTTCAAGCTTGCCACAAACATAGTAAGCATACATTTAAAAAGATGCGATGAATATTCCCTAGATATTGACGAAACGGACATAAAGATACATGATCTCAGAAGCATGGAAGCCGAATTCAATTCTTCCGTGTTCTCAGAGTATTCTAAAATAGATGCCACTTTAGAGTCATATGGCTTCGTAGAGGAAGAAGATAAGGGTTCGGAGAGCATTGAGTTCTTTGACAACAAGAAAGCCTCTCTGGCAGTCTATAAAGAGATTATGAGGGACTTTCCTGCCGTGAGGGAAAAGATGAAAACCTTGAAGATTGATTTTGACTCGCCTCCGCCAGAAACTCTCCACATCTTAAATGAAAAAGCCCCCCAATGGAATACTGAGAAGCATTTTTGGGAGCAGGAAAAAAATACAATACAGTATTATGTAGACGAGCTTAAAAAGATAGAAGACGGCGTAAAGATAGATGGGGTTTATTTTGACGGTTGGATATACTACCACATCAACCATTTTAGAGTTAAGTATCCCACAACGGTAATTGTTAATGGACATCCAAAATCTAAGGATATTATAGGAAGGCCACCTCTAAGAGATAATGAATGGATTATGTCAGAATATTTCGTTAAGGCTAGTAGAGAACAGGGTTATGCACTTATTGCTGCAACTAGACGTGCTGCTAAAACAACTTTGAATGCCTCTCGTGTAGAAAGGGCAAAAGTTCTGGGAAGAATGGGTATTCTTTTAGCTGGAGGATCCTCATCGGATTTAGGACAGATTGTGGATAATTGTAAAACAAATACAGATAATTGTGAGCCCGCATTTTCTTTAATGTCTCTTGGAGAAACAAAAGAAGGAAATGGAGAAGAGTTTGGAATTAGAACCAAAGATAATAAAAGAAAAAGGCACGCTGCTCTGTATATAAAAAATCTCGATGGTGGTACAAATAAAAAGAAAGGTGAGTCCTTAGCAGGATTCACCATTGATGAATTTATATTAGATGAGGCTTTCAAGTTCCCTTTTATGAATCAACTACAAGGATTGGAACCAGCCTTGTTTGGAGAAGGTGTGATGAGAGCAACGCCCCTACTAACAGCTTGTGTTTGTGCGGGGACTAAGGTTTGGAATAATCAAGGTAATTTAGTAAATATAGAAGATTTAAAACAAGATGATGGGATTGTAGGTTTTGACATAATGCAAGAAAAAATATCAAAAGAAGAGATAACTTACTGGCAAAAACCTATTGAAAAAGAATGTTATAGAGTGACAACAAATAAAGGAAGGATTCTTGAATGTAGTCACGACCATCCTATATTAACTCGTACAAGAGATGCTTGGGATTTCAGAAAAGGTAGAGATAAACCTTTTAGAAAAATGTTTTTTGATAAGACTGAAAATTTAAAAGTAGGTCAAAATATAGCAACTGTAGAAGACATTCCAATCGAAGGAACTAATATAATGTGGAATCCCAGACTTGTTGGACTTTTGATAGGAGATGGAAGTTATGGTAAAGACAAAACACCTATTTTATCCAATTGTGATGAAGAGGTAAATTCATATATCTCTAACAATTTTGATTCTGTAGTAGAAAGAGAAAGGTTTACTTTAGATGGAAGACATTATAAAGAGACAAGAATAAAGGGAATAACTAAGGAATTGAGAAATTTAGGTATATACGGGCAGACTAAAAATAATAAAAGGTTACCTTTAAATGTACACTCTTACAGAAACGAAGATATTTATGAATTAGTTGCAGGATTAATAGATTCTGATGGGCATGTAAGTATATCAAAAAATAATGCTACTATTGGAGTAACTTTTTCAGGGATAGAGTTAACAAGAGAGCTACAGTTATTACTACAAAAAATAGGTATACACTCTAATATACAAAAGAAAATGCCAACTGAGAGTAGCTATGGTACAAATCCATACTACACTTTACAGATATTGGATAGAGATAGTATATTAGTTTTCTGCGAAAAAATAAAGCTATTAATTCAATATAAGCAAATTAATTTGGAGAGACTAATTGATATTTATAAAGACAGGAAGAGCGGAGCAAAACAAAAAAATTTAAAGAATATAAGATTTGAAAATATAGTAAGTATAGAAAATATAGGTTTCAAACCTGTATACAATTTGACTGCGGGCAATACTAATACCTATATAGCCAATGGCATAATAACACATAATACAGGCGGCGATGACGAATTAGCAGCAGACGGTATAAAAATGTTAAGCAATCCTGAATCAAATAAAGTTATTTTAATGAATTGGGATGACCTTAATAGAGGAGTACCTGATGAACTAAAAACATGGACAGAAAGACCGTTTGGATTATTTCTACCAGGACAAATGTCAATTAGATTTGGGCAAAAAAACTCTATGACAATGAGTGAATACTTAGGTTTAGAACCTTCAAAATGTCCATCACTATCACAATTAATGATAGGGGTTACAGACTGGAAGAAGACTTTAGATAATATAAACATAGAACGGGATAGTAAAGCAGGAGACAAGAAAGCATATGTAAAACTCTTAGCTTATCATCCAATTGATCCTACTGAGATATTCTTATCAGGGAAAGTAAATCCTTTTCCAGTGGCAGAAGCAAAAGCTCATAGAAAGTATCTATTTGATTCAGGAAAATGGGACAGAAGAAGAGAACTGTTTAGAGACGGAAAAGGTAAGATACAAGTAGAACTTACCTCCAAAGAACTTGCAGTATACCCGTACAAAGGAATTATAGATGCACCATTTTTAATATTTGAAAACCCCCCAGAACATAAAGTTCCACGTGGAACTTATACGGCAGGATTTGATGATTACAAACAGGAAGATTCAGATACAGATTCTGTAGCGACTTTCTATGTCTGGAAAAATGAAATCTTAGGAGACAAGTTCAGCAAAAGAATAGTAGCTTCTTTATCAACACACCCGCCAAAACATAAAACAGTTTGGGAAAATTGGCTATTATTAATGGAAGCCTACCAATTAGATGGAACTTGTTTCGGAGAAAATGAAGATTACAAGATAAAAGATTTCTTAGATATAAGACACTTATCAGATAAATATTTAGCAGATAGTCTTGATTTCACTTCCCACTTTACAATATCAAATAACCAGAAAAGAAAAAGCGGATGGACTCCTAGAGCTTCAAAAAGATTCTTGTTTGACTTATTTGTGGCATATTGCAATGAAGAGTTTGAAGTGGAAGTAGAAGACGAAAATACAAGGGAAACAAAAACCATTATTATCAAGGGTGTCCAGCTAATAGATGACATATATTTGTTAGATGAAATCATCTCCTACCAAGAAAATGCGAATGTCGATAGGATAATTGGCGCAATGGGAGGATTTGGGTATATTCACTATCTAATAAGTGCCCATCACTGGGTACCTTCAAAATCCTTTGACAGGTATAAAGGTAGGCAGGAAGAAGCAAAAAAAGAAATAACTAGAAATAAGTCCTTCTATTCAAAAAACTTGAAAGTTAATTACAAGACTTCTAGGAGATAGCTATTTATTTAAAATTTACACTTTTTGCAAACCCAACTAAAAGGCTTAAATTTGCAACTTTACATCCAATTATGTCAAAATTCGAAGGCGAATTAGCCAATTTCAATACCATAGAAGGAGGAAATGGAACAACAATACCTATCCAATACCTGCCAAAATCAAAAAAAACTACTGCTTGGAAAAAGGCAACAGTAGACAGCCTATGTAATTACGGAACTAGAATGCTCCAAAGAAACAGAAAGTTTGCAGAGTACAGGAGAATGAAGGATGGTGAATACAGCTTTATAGCCACTGACTTCATAAGAGAATACCAAGACGATTTTGACTTATTCGGAGACGGAGGATTCCAAAGAGGAAACGTACCTGACTGGGTGAGGCACTATGACTTCACTTCTATTATTATAAATGCCTTCTGTTCTGTATTCAAAGAGTTAGATGATAGGTATAGGATAGAGAGTATAGATGAATATTCCACCAATGAATTTTTAAGATTCAAGAACGAGCAGATAAGAAAGAATGCCGAACTTCTTTTCACAGAGGAGCTTAATAAAATGTTACTTCTCAGAGGTGTTGATCCAAATAAATCAGATTTTCAGTCAGAGGAAGAACAACAGCAATATGGACAATATGTAGAAGAACAGGTAAAAAGCCTTACTCCGCCAGAAATTGAGAAATTTGTAGCAAAAGGGTTTAAGGTATTAGCTATAGAATGGGCGCAGAATAAGCTTACCGAGGATAAGAAAAGATTTGATTTTGGAGTTCTAGATTTAGAGCAGTTCATGGACATGCTTTTATCAGGAAGATATTTCAGGCATTACAGAGTAAAATTTGATACTTACGACATAGAGAGATGGCTTCCAGAAGAAGTTTATTTCTCTCAGGAACTAGA
>Ga0247812_10001490_pt1 | contig 13275 bp, 12 predicted proteins | sample UWRJL149409B1_FD_178011 | JGI IMG/M metagenome (GOLD analysis project Ga0247812, IMG submission 178011) | Plant litter microbial communities from Arlington Agricultural Research Station in Wisconsin, United States - UWRJ-L149-409B-1 | ecosystem: Environmental > Terrestrial > Plant litter >...
AGCTGACCGGAGGATGCAATTTCAGCTGTTGGTAGATTCTTCGGGGTCTGAAATGTAAGAGCAAACCTTTCCTTCACGGATACAACAGCTCTCAATCTACTCTCTGTGTAAAGGACCAACATATGAGCAAGACGGAGTAGTATTTGATGTTTCCTCAGTATATTACCTTCCGGGGCACCATCACAGCGCAGCCCGACGACAGTGTTACAGAAGCTGCATGCCAAATCCCGAAGAACGCTATTCTCTACTTCCGATCCAGATGCAGCTTGGTATATGTGGCCAGTAGCTTGAAATCCATATACAACGCCCGTCAAAGGTTCCCGTGGACTAAAGTAGGTGTTTCCTATGCCATCAAAGCTATTTTTGAAAACCCCGAGCTCTGCATTGCATTTCAAGCAGAAGCAAACAACTTCTTCCATAGTTTCGCCAAAGATCCTCTCCTTATTGTTGTTGATCCTCATGAGGTTGAGAAATCACTTTAACCATAACGCGCTGTGACGCGTGAACTCCAGAACAGAGCTCTGGCGCAAGCTGACTGAGAACGTGCAGGAGTGATGACTTTGATATTATATTGTAATCGCAGATTGCTGCTTGTGCAGTTTGACAGGTTTCATACAGCACATAGTTGTAAGAAACTGGATTGTAGTACTTTGTAAGGATTCTCTTGTTATCATCTCGGCTTTCCCTCCTCGGTATCTCTCTCAGCCTTATGATCGCTGGCCCCGCCCTGCCAAGACAAGGCCCTACCAAAATTTATTAGGATTTTGATTCCACTCCAGCCTTCTGCTTTCATCTTCAATTGTTGCGCCAACTTCACCGAACGCAACATATACATCATGTCATCTCATGAACAAAGTTCACCTCATGATGGTCAGAGAGATCTAGCCCATAAAGACCACGAAAACGTAACGGCAACAAACAAGAGAAAACGAGATAGTCAAGACGGAGGGGAAGACACCCCCAAGCCCGGTATGGGTCAAGCACTACCCCCCCTTCGCCAACCAGATATACCAGAGTTTAATCTGACGTCTCAAAGACCTGCCAGTCAAGGATCTGAGCGGCCAACCTTGAGCGGAGGCAATGGTCAACTTGTTGAGAATGAACCTCCTAAAAAGAAAGCAAAGAAACTGCCCAAGCGAGACTCAGAGAATTACCCTCGGATCAGCTTCTCCTCAAAGGATGCCAGAATAAACAGCTACATTAAGATTAGTGATTTGCAGAACTTGGTGCTTTATATTCTGGCAGACGGCACCTCTCCCCAATTTGTGTCAGTGAAGCATCGAAACCAGATACGAAAGGTTGTTGTCCTTATGGTACCTGGACTAGAGAAGGAAATGTTTGATCGGGGAGATACCAGCTCAAAAGTCACCAAAGCAACCACCAATACACATATATCTCCAGATGACTATTATCCCAAGAAACTGAAAGAAGAAGATTTGTCCGATAATCTAAAATCGTTCGCGAATATGTTTGAACACCTTTGGCCTGTTAAGACACCGGGAGACGACAAATATGCCAAGATGCATTCACCATTACATGCGATGCTCACCGCACAGATGCCGAAGAGTAAAGACGATAAGAAGTGGTCCAAAAATGGTAAAGGAAAGGGAGCATCCCAAGCCAAGGAGCCCGAAGGCTGGAAGAATACTCGTACACGCGTGACTGAATTTCTACTCACCCAAGAAGAGCTTCTTGAGAATGACTATGTCGGCCACCCCGCGATGTGCGAAGACGACGTGGAGAGAAATGTCTTGACGGAGCAGCGACGCACGGCAGGGCAGACAAAAGAGCACGGGTGGGTTAATACATCAGTTACTGATTATGCTGATGGAGCTGTTCCAGAAGCCAGCATTGAGAGCGGCAGCCTTACCGCCGGTCGAGAAATCCTTGCTATGGATTGTGAAATGTGCATGACTGGACAGGGTGAATTCTCTCTGACTCGTATAAGCATAGTGACCTGGGATGGGTCTGTTGTATTGGATGAATTGGTTGTGCCAGACAAGCCAATTATTGATTATGTCACTCAATATTCTGGTATCACGAAGGAGATGCTCGCAAACGTCACTACCTCTTTAGCAGATATCCAGGAGCGATTGGTGAAGCTGATCACTCCTCGGACCATCCTTCTTGGTCATTCACTCAACTCTGACCTTACAGCACTCAAACTTACACATCCCTTCATCATTGATACCGCCATTCTCTATCCTCACCCCAGAGGACCACCTCTCAAATCAGCTTTGAAGTGGTTAGCACAGAAATACCTCAACCGGGAAATACAAAAAGGACATGGCAACACTGGTGCGGGTGCAGGTCATGACTCTATCGAAGATGCAAGAACGTGTCTTGATCTTTTGAAGGTGAAGTGTGAAAAGGGAAAGGGTTGGGGTACTGGCGAAGCTACAAGTGAAAGCATATTCAAGCGAGTGAGCAGGTCAGGTATTAAATATAAGAACCAGGGAGGATCAGCAATTCCAAGTCCAATGGACGCTAGAATGACAGCTGCAATAGACTGGGGAGATCCAAAGAGAGGACCAGGTGGCGCTGCTTCATTCACCATTGGTTGCAAAAGCGACGAAGATGTGGTAAAAGGGGTTGTACGAGCAGTAAATGGAGATTCAGATGGGCTGGAGATTCCGGGCGGAGGTGTCGATTTTGTTTGGGCAAGAATGAGGGAGCTAGAGGCGTTGAAAGGATGGTGGAATAACAACAAAACTGTAGCTTCAACGGCTGCTGTGGTGGATGATAATACTGGCTCTATCGAAATCGAAGCAAAGGCAGATACATTTGCAAAGATGCCCGTCAAAGGTAGCTCCCCCCCAGAGGACGATGTTGCTCTTGCAGCTTTTATTAAACATGTGGTCGCAGGAGGTTCGTCCACTGCAATGGAAACGTCCACTGAACAAGAGCCAATGGCTATAGCTAATAATGCTCTTCCCCCACCTGCTTCCTCATCATCGCCCGATATGTCAAACCTGGACGAGGCGACAGCTAGACTGAGCGGCCGTATCGCGGAGGTATACGCTAGTCTTCCCCCTTGTACGGCCATGATCGTTTATTCGGGCAGTGGCGATCCTCGCGAGATGTCTCGGTTGCAGGCAATGCAAGCACAGTTTAAGCGGGAATACAAGACTAAGAAATGGGATCAATTGAGTGTAAAATGGACAGATACGGAGGAGCAACAATTGGTAAGTAAACTCTTATGGCAAGGGCTTACAAACAGCAGCTAATACGATTTTCAACAGAAACGTGCTACAAATTGGGCAAGACAGGGCATTTCATTCATGTGTGTGAAATAAATGGTATGGCATTCAACGGTGACAATTTACGATATGACTTGAGCTTATGGACTTGGGAGTTTTGATGGCTACCTTACTACTGTACATAAAATATCAGGGACGAAGACACATGTAAGGTTGTCTTACTAAAGCAAATAAAAAGTATGCTCTTGCTTGATAACTATTTATGGCTCTTATGAATGATACTACAGTATCCGCTTTTGCGAGAAAAGTCATTGGCTGTTGTACAGTTCAAGGTCGCATTTATTTGCTGCAGCTAAAAGTCTGTGTTGATATCTTGCTATCTGCCTATTTGGCATATCATAGCAATATTCCAGTTAATTGTACCGTATGAGCCAGTCCACGGAGTCATATTAATCTACTAAACACCTGGGTCACAACGTATATCTCGGTGTCCTCGTTGAACTTCATACCCTCCAGTGCTTCGATTCCATACCGGTTCTATGAAGCACTGTCCCGAAGACAAGCATCTCGGCTTTGATATCTACCAAGTAGAACGTTCTTCTTTAGCATGAGCGTTGTGGTTGTTATTCAAAGAGGGTAAAGGGGGCGGGGGCAGACACGGGGCTCTAGCGAGGCATTTAGCGTGATCTGAGCCTTGTTTGTATGGGGCTGGCTGGCTGGTCACGATAACTTCATCGCCACCATTGGTGTTTCCTTGTTCTTACCAACATCTTTTGTCTCTATCAGTATCCGAACAGACCGAGTAGCACCATCCCAAGGCGCTATGTGCTTGTTGTGATACATATCAATTATCTAGTCTACAATTCAGGAACGGCAAAGAAATGGAGGGTGCTAGTGTTGACGACCACCAGCCCGTATTGTCTTCTCGCATAGATAAAGGATGATTTGCTACCCTGTATCATAGTCAATTATACAAATCTCATATTTTCCTTCCTCTTCTGAACTGGCACATTTCATTCTACTTATGGTAATCTTGTGTGCCATTTCTTTGTACAGTTTGCTTGTGTAAGCCTAACTTCATCCGGGATGCCTTGCCAACTGCTCAGCCCTCCTGCTAGGGTAGATCACCACACAATCCTTCTCAACCCGTTCAGTGCTAGAACACGGTACTAGGTAAATTGTGCTGAAATGATGTTGTTTTATTGGTTTCTTATACCTCTGCTTCAAACTACTTTGACAATAATCAAGTGATTGGTGTGGAGTTTGATCAAGAGACAGCGGGTTGAATCCGCCTTGGGATTCTCCTAACAAAAGTTAAGTTGCAACTTTTACTCACGCTATTTCATGCTCAGCACTCAGCATAACCATATTATGAAGCCATGCTTGGATTATTCTGGCTGTTTAAATGCTCTAGTTCCCTATGGTTATTGAGTCGCTCTGACCTTTGGCTTTAACTCTCACGACATTCTGTTATACAGCTACTGCTTGGACCATATAGCACCGACTCTATCAACTAGAAAGTCACTCCATACCGTTAACATGACATCAATTTCACGAATGCCCGGAGACTGGCCTCTCGAAATTACTGAAGATTATTACACGGAGCAGTTATTCTTGAATCCTGATTATGTCCGGCCAGAAAGACGCAAAACTCCCCCAGCAACTCCATATTCGCCGCTACCAAGTCTAGACAATGACGGATGTACGTCTAGGTCGAGTTCATCAAATTTAGATCATGCAAAACTCACTCAATGGCTGATAAATTCTCATACATCACCTATGATTCCAAATAAACCATTCGTTCTCGGATCGGGACTCCCAGCTGCTGGTTACACCGCATTAAACGCAGCGTCTTCACTTTCATCTCCCATAGCTAGGAACGGGTCATCCATACCTCAGAACAACTTCAATGAATTTGACAACAACAGCTCTGCTCCACAAAACGATCCCAATAAACTTCTCGTTTCTAGGAGAAGTTCACAAATAATCACCATGTCGAATCCTACAGATTTACAAACTACATCGCTTTCGCAGACGCAGGAAGCTTTGCATCTTACTGCCACTACAATAGACCCCTGTCCAGAAGATCTTTCGTTACAGTTATTGCCACCCAGCGCACAAGATGAATTCTTCATTGCTTTCGGAGCACGAAATGCTCCTCCAATAAACTCACTGCGACCCTTCTACGATGAAAATGCAAACGAATTAACCTCTGAGAATCCGAAATGGATAATGTACGAGCCGCCAAATGAACTCCTCAGAACCCAGAACGTTACCTCAGTCGAGATCAATAATATCATTCTTCCTTCTATTCAAAGAGTCAGGGATCGGGAAATAAGAGAAGAAGTGAGACACAATGCAGCACAGGCGGAGACAACTTTGGCAAGACTAAACGTCAGTTCCCATACAGTGGCTAAACCAATTCGAGTGAGTCTTGTTTCATAACCACGATTTCTCTCTATTTACTGAAAATACTCAGATTCCTGTGCTTGGAAGTATGGACCCCTTACAAGGCTCGGAACAGAGTAACGAGAGTAACGAGATGAACGCTCCTCCACACGCACCTTCGTCTCCCGAGAACTCTGGTTATGGAACTTCACCAGAGATAGAAACTAGAGATTCGGTAGATTCGGTAGATACTAGTCAATCCCTTACAGCTAGAAAATTTACCGGACTGAGTGGACTATTTAAGCGGAAGACGAGATCTAGAAAAGAGGTCGATCTTTTAAGCGTGAACCAAGGTTCCGATAATCAGGATTCGTCGTTTTCTAGACCAGCTTCGTCACCTTCTTTAGATATTCTAGCTCAAGATCGATCGACTGGGTGCGTATTAAGGAAACTAAATCTCGAAACCTGCTGATTTTATCAGGGAATGTGTTTCTTGTCTAGAAGATTTCCCACGCCCGCAATTAGTGAATCTCACATGTCATAGTTATTGTGCAGAATGCTTTCAGGGACTCATAAAGTACTGTCCCAATGCAAATGGAGCCTTTCGGTTACTAATTTCTATAGAACCGCCCTAGAAACAGAGACGCACTGGCCTGCGAAGTGTTGTCTGAATATCATTCCTTCTGTGAAAATTTTATCAAATCTTGACAGCAAATCTCAGATAAGGTATAAACAACGTGAGGCGGAGTGGTCAATTCCAGTTGGAGATAGAGTATATTGCTCGAGACAAACATGTGGCGCTTGGATAGCTCCGAAGAACGTTAATAAGGCCACGAACAGTGCGAAATGTAACCAATGTGGCCGCAAGTCATGTTTAATGTGTCACGGAAAATTTCACAACGGAAACGAATGTCCGCAAGATCGAGGTGTGCAAGCAACACTTGAGCTTGCGGAACTGGAAGGCTGGAAAAGATGCTATCGATGTAGTGCTTTAGTAGAACACAACCAAGGCTGTCGCCACATGACTTGCCGCTGTAAAGCAGAATTCTGTTATATTTGCTCAGCGAAATGGCGGACATGCGCATGCACCGATCGAGATCTTGAAGGCGTCCGACAACGAGCTGCCAACAATCGACAAAACCAGGAGGCCAATATAGCATTGGCTGCAGCTGAAGCTAGGCTATTAAACCAGGCGAATGCACGCGAAGTAGCTCGACTGGCTGCAATTGAAGAAGAAGAACGCCAGATTCTGCTGGAGGTTGAGAACTATATCCGCGCGGAAGCTGAACGAGAAATTAGAGAAGCTGAGGAAGCTCGCTTGGCGATGGAAGCTGAACGACAAAGACGTGAGGAAGAACGGCTTGCAGCTATACATGTCTTATTCCAGAGACTACATGAAGAGTTTGACAGGCTGGGCTGGATGCAGTTGAATTCTCTAAATGAGCGCCACGAGCACGAAAGTGAAGCTTTGCAAGAGGATCATCGGAGGACATTAGATACCATTGCGATTAGTCATGAGGCAGAGATAGAAGCTCAGATAAAAGAGACGGAACAGAAAGTCACAGATTTTCAATTCAAGCTAATAAAGGAGTACGAGACCCGACGAGCAGAGGAACGCCGTGTAGAAAATAAATATGTGGACGAGCTTCGCGCCTTCTGGACAGGTAAACAAGATGCTGAATACAAGATCCGTGCTGCGCGTGATGAGTTGCGCAGTGAGCGGGCTCAAGATTACCGATATTGGAAATCGTATCGGCGAGCTCAGTTGAATGCGTTGGAAGATGGAGAGGGTAAGAAAATGGCACTGCTAATGGAACGGCATGAGACTGAGGCGAGGGCCGTCGGTGAAAAAAGTAAAGCTGATGCTTTGGAGCTGAAGAAAAAGAATTGGAGTGAAAAACAATGGTTTGTTGAGGTGTCCATGGAAAGGAGAGCAATGTTAGAAGAGTTACAGGTGCAGGAATATGCAAAGGCGTGATAAATATTGAATCCCTGTCTTTTCAAATAGTTTTGGAGAATCAGATCGTTAGTATTATGATTCACCAGTTGAAAAATTTAGGAGCTTCAGGTTAAGCGGATGATTTCATTAAATAAGCTGAAGACGAGATGCTACGCGAAGCAGACGCAGGGAGTGCAGGCCGGGATTTCACCATGAAGCAGGCGAGCATATTTAGTCTACAGTTGGCAATACTTCAATCACTTTTCAAAGAGTAGTTCCCAAACCTTTAAGATACAGCAGACTTCAACAACAGACAACATTTTCTTCAAACTTAAACGTTAAACCTGTATTCTTTTGACAAAGAGTTGTGCTCCGCTAGCAGAACACGATTTGGACCTCAAGATGGGAGAAGAGCTGCACTCTCCATTGGAAATTCGAAGCCCCAGCCGTGGTAGCTATACTAAATTATACAAAGATCTTACCGCTGAGGTAAAGGCTGAATATGACCTTCTTAACAAAAACATCCGTTATGCTGTCAGCAGGGAAGAGTAAGTACAACAACAAATTCTTCAGTAATGATTACAGAAGATTGGAAAAAACTGCTATATCTCAGTCAATTATAACGCAGCTGCTAACGTAAATGGTCTTAGGATAGCATTTGCGAGCAAGTATTCTGGCATTTTGACCTGTGCAACCAAGGATGCGACCAAACTTAAAGCATGGCGGGCATTCCTTGGAAACAGAGGGGAAGATGCGAGTGAGATTGTGGCCCGTATTTCTCTATACAATTTAACGGGAGAGCCGCCACGCTTCTTCCTTGGGGCTTCGATGAATATTCTAGACTTCGATGAACGTATATGTGACCAATTACGTATCACTGCGGAAAATTGGATGCTCTTGATGGCTTGTGGACAATTGGGTGAGTTAGCCAATGTCGAATCTGAAGGAGAAAGCTCTCGAACCTTGGCACCTGCAGCAGCATTGAAGGCATATATGGACTTATACAAGTCACAAAAAGGTTTCCGCAGTTGGAATCTGGATAGAATGGTAGATGTGGGTGCAGAAATCTACAAGGTTGTGGATGTATTTCGATCGAAGCATGAACTACATGAAATTTCGAACCGTAAGCAATATCCCCAGTTATCTGAAAAACAATGTGTTGAAGATTATTTGACTAACACTATATTTCGGGTGATAAGTAGCTAGGGAGACCTCACCAATTCAGGTATCATCACGCTATGAAACACGAGCAAACCGAGCGAAACGTGCCAGGGTGATTGAGGAAAGTGACGAAGATGACAATACACACAACGTCTCAGCTCAGGAATTAAACCACATCTCAAAGATCCAGAGGCAGATAGAGGAGATTGACAAGCTCGAAGCAGAAAATAGCGACCTTAAGAAGAATGTGGTTGATCCGAAGAAGATTGATGCACTCAATGAGGAAATTATCAAGCTTCAAGCCAAAAATGACCAGCTCATGAAGGCGCATGAAGCTAGAGGCTTCAATGAGTTCTCTGAAGACCGCAGGGGTTTGAAAGTGTCCTCGGGTCAAAGTTCTCCTTTAGAAATCGACGGCAATCATCCAAAACTTACCACTTTGTCCGGGCAAGCCTCCATACTTGAGGCACGACTTGGAGTTGCCAAGGAGAGAGTGACAACTGAATCTCGGCTCGTTCAAGAGGCAAAATTTCGGTATGAGAAAGCACAAGCGGAGTATGATAAGCTTACCAAAAAGAGGGAGTGAGTAATATTTCGAACATTTTGCTACAATGACACGGATGCTAATTAGGACTTTTCTTTAGTGAGGCTGCCAGAATCTTGAATTTCATCAACGAACTTTGACCTGGGGCCGCAGATTGTATACTATGCCGGGTATACATCATCATCAACCATTAATTATTGGTCCATATATGGGGCCATGGTGATGGTCTACAAAAGTTTTGCTAGTGAGGTGCTTTGCCATCAAATTTGACAAAGCCGACATACGAAAGATATTCAGAATCTATTTTATAATACAGAAATCTTGAGATGAACGCGAATACAGGCCATGAATGTGAGAATAGAGCTTACCCACTAATATCTGAATTGGTAGCGTTTTCCCTCGCAACTACTTGAACTATATCTGAAATGCCATCTGAAGGTTTTGGCACACTATGCTTTTATTCTAGGTTTGGGACCTACAAAATCCAAATGCTTATAATGTGGTGCATACACGAAGGGTGTGGAGTTTAGTAGTCCATGAAAAGTAGGTAAATTTGGCTCGTGAAAGTGGCTAATTTGATGCAGGTACAATTATTTAGCATGAAGTATGTACTGGGGCATAGTGTATAAGTGGACCAAAAGTAGTGGATCATTATCTCTTAGACTTGAGGACTCGGCGATTGGGGCAGGTCGATTAGCACTTCACACAGTAAACTCGTGACATCCACCTATCCATTGATCATTCGACCAACCATATTCTGAATACCATTTCTCGCCTGTTTTTGGACCTGTGAAAAACGCATTACTCCACACGTCTCACTCTCCACATGCTGTACAAGTCCACTTAACGCCTTGAAAGGCTTAGCACAGCTAGCCTTGGGACAACGATACAGAGGTTGTTCATGAGCAGGACTTTGGATATGCTGATTCAGGCCTTTTAGGGTTGTGAACTCTTTGTTGCAGAGGTAGCACTCGAAGAAATCGCCGTTCCAGGATCTAGCCGTTGCAATAGTTTCTACATGATCGTAGCCAGGCATGGTGAGCATAGGGCGAGTGATAACATTGTTCCGATCAAGGCTTCGAACAGTGGTGTTGATCTTAGTGCGGTCGATGCCAGATACACAGGATCCAGATTCTAGATGAATCGTGACACCCGATGCGGTTGTGTAGGTGTTTTGGCAGAAAGGGCATTTGATGGAATTGCCCATGTGAGCACGGCCGTGAAGATGCTGTTGTCACTCAGTACAAACCCTGATGATCAGTTGTTCTTCGTACCTGGTTCAAATTGTTCTCGTTCTGGAACATCCTATCACATGAGAAGCAGTACGGGTGACTGGAGGCATTACGATAATGCTGTTGTCGAGCAGAATCAGATCCAAAGCATCGATGGCAATACTCGCACTCCCAATCTGGCTCAGAGGGTGTGTCGTAACGATGCGCATCGCTGTTGTTAATGTGCTGGTAGTAACCGTTCTCGGTACTAAAGTCACGATTACAGTCCCGACAGTATGGCATTCTGGATCAGAAGTTTGATAGGAACTCAGTACTGAGTGTAGTGAGTAGTGCGTGTATGGAGGTTTAGAGCTGGTTGAGGGAAAGAGCGGGGTGGCGATAACACAGTTTAGGGGGGGTGTGGTCAAAAGAGGTTTAAGAAGAATCGCGCGAGTGTTTCATCTGATATCTGATGCGCTGCGACAGTCCCCAGAAGACATATGCATCATGTACTTTCGTATTACTGTAATGCTGCAATACAGTAGCCCCCTGCTCTCTGCCCCCCGCCATCTCCCACGGTCTCTAATTCCCGAGACCGATATATCAAAATCCACCGCGCAGTATTCTAAAGGTAAACTCATTACCCTAAAATATTTTGCGGTTAAAGAGCATCATTTTTTACCTACAACACAAGTGAGAGTTTACGGGAGTGTCTTGTGGTTTAGAGCTATCTGCAGGCAATTTTGCAAACACTTGGGTGTGTTTATCATCCTTAGAATCGTCAGACAGCTCAGCTTATCAGTGAGCAGGCGTAAGACCCGAGAATCTCATGATTGATTTGTCCTCATTGACCGCAGCTTTCTTGTTTCATGAAACTTGTTTTTTTTTGGATATCCATGTTGAACAAGTTGAGAATTGTATATTCGGAATATTGCTTTATAGAGCTTGGTAACATATCCTGACGAGTAATGCCGGGTGATTGCAGCAGAAAGAGCCAATAACAAAGCCGCTGGAATTTGTTTGTGTTTTCAAATCGGGCCCAGAGTACATGATCGGATGTTAAGGGATTTGCTTTTCCCGAAAGGTTCCCCTCATCAAAAAAGCAATTATAGAGCTGGCGAGACCGGATGAGTATCTTCATGTAGGATCCCTGGGGCATCCATCGCCTAACTTGACCTCAGCTTCTAGTTGACGTTTTGGGTTGAACTTATATCTAAATATGGCCGCTCCAATTGCCTATATCTTGTTGATCATGACTTCTTAGTGATAATGCTAGTACCAAGACTATCCTTCAAATATTTAATTATGCTTTTGTCCATTCCCTGGTCAACTTCTAAGGCACTGATCCGTTGTTTGAGCTCTTCGATAGTCTCATCCCTCTTCTTCAGGCTCATCCGTATTGCTTCTCTGCCTTTCAATATTCCAGATACTCTCATTTCATGCGTGGCCAGTAGCCCACCCAGTTTCGATTTTATTGCATTGTCAATATTTTGATCTTTCAGAAGCTCCATTACTTGATCTGAGATGCCATAACTCTGTGGGGTACTTGCTTGAGCCGAATCCTCCCGGAAGCGGCGTGGAGTTGGTGTTGGGAACGGGGTGCGCTCGTTGCCGTCCCACATACCTCCATTTAGCCTTGCTTTTCTCGGTGTAGGAGAAATAGGATCCGAAGTCTGAGGTGTTGGTAAATACTGTTCGTCGCGCTTCCTTTTGCTACCAGGAGTCGCAAACTGGTCAGACTTGATGGTCTTCCGAGGAGTTTCCGGAGTCGTTGTTCTTGGAAAGGTTGAAGGTTGTGTGGGAGCAACGCTACATTTCGAGACGGTGATCAAATCCTGTTCATCTTCTTGCGATACTCCAAACTCGTCACTATCATCCTCTTCCTCGGGCCTTTGGTCTTTCTTGCCAAGATTATGGATCCAATTCTTAGTTCCGACACTTGTCGCTGTAATGTGAGAGACATCGACAGCCCCCGCGGGCCGTCTGAATGGTTCGGCCTCAGATCGTTGATTACTTAATACCACTTTGGATTCTCTCCCGATAGCCTTTTCTTTCCACAGAAACATCTTGCATTGCTTACTTTGGCATGTATAGAACCACTTGCCCTTGGTCGGACCTTCTTTTTTGACCTCGAAGAAGGCAGCTGGCTGCCGGGGGTCACAATTACCTTCAAGGCAGGGTATCAGTAAACATTGTACGAATATTTCATTATACTTACAGTGCCAAACATCATCTTGAAATAAGCCCATTAAAGGCATCCTAGACACTATCTTAGTGGGGCTAGTGAAAAGGGTACCGGTGCCAGTAGTGGTTGGTGAGTTAAAAATGGATGGAGCATTGAACGACGACATGCCTGTGGAAGCGTTTGCAGTTGTTACATGAAAATAGGCACTGAAGGGCTCTCTGTATTGATTTCTCTTTTGTCGTCTCAACAATGTTGCCCCTCACATTTACACGTGACAAAGGGCCGCCAACTCCACCAACGGTAGCTTAGCTCGCTTAACCCCTTAAAGTTACTTTTCGCTAGACTGGCTGAGACTGGCAAACTGACGAGACATTTGTTACAAACCTCAATATGCTGCCATGACGGAGGCAGTTTGATAAAAATGATCATGAAATGAATTATGGCATCATAAGCAACTTTTGCACACTATACATATTGGTATGGGTCAATGATTCTATTCTGAGCGCAATTTTCGCATGTACCTCTAATCAAGTACTGAAAGATATCGTTTCTCACATGATGCTATTTTAACATGTATTCCGAGAGCAAGCCGATTGTAATGGATAACATAGTCGTCCAAAACCCCATCGAAAACCAAAGCCAGCAGC
>Ga0247812_10001498_pt1 | contig 13254 bp, 13 predicted proteins | sample UWRJL149409B1_FD_178011 | JGI IMG/M metagenome (GOLD analysis project Ga0247812, IMG submission 178011) | Plant litter microbial communities from Arlington Agricultural Research Station in Wisconsin, United States - UWRJ-L149-409B-1 | ecosystem: Environmental > Terrestrial > Plant litter >...
TGAACTGCTGCCGAAGCTGGCGGACGAGAGCAACCTCCCGCGCGTCGTGGCCGTGCTCGAGCTGAACCTCGAAGCGCTCATTGCCGCGGCATCCGTCGACGTCGTTCCGACTCCGATCTCGTCGCACTCCGCCGCAACCCAGGACCTCTCGCTCGTCGTGGGCGCCGAGGTCGCCGCGGGTGACGTAGTCGCCGCTGTCATCGAGGGCGCGGGCGAACTGCTCGAGACCGCCGTGCTCGTTGACGACTACCGCGGCCAGGGTGTGCCGGATGGCGCCAAGTCGCTCACGCTCGCGCTGCGATTCCGCGCGACCGACCGCACGCTCACGGCCGAGGAAGCCACGGCAGCGAAGCTCGCCGGCCTCGCTCTCGCGACCGAGCGCTTCGGCGCAACTCTCCGCGACTAACTCCATCCGCAAAACTCAGGCCCACGAGCACCCCCAGCCCTGCATACGAGCTGGGGGTCGCCGTGGGCCTGAGTTTTGCGCAAACGGAGGCGGGAGGAAGCGGGGGTCGATTGGCGCTCGGGTCGCGCCGCACACTATGGTCAGTACATGGACATCCGCGGAACTCGACTGGCGCTTCGTCGCCCGGTCATCCGCGCGCGCCGACCGTAGGCGACGTCGCTCCGCTGGTGTTTCCAGCGTTACCCGCCGCGTCGCCGCCCCGATCCGACATCCGATCGATCATTAAGGTAGAGCCATGTCTCTTTCCGTTGCTGTAGCCGGCGCCAGCGGCTACGCGGGAGGCGAGCTGCTTCGACTGCTCGCTGACCACCCCGATTTCACCGTGACAACGGTGACCGCATTCAGTAATGCCGGTCAGCCGCTCATTCAGCTTCAACCGCACCTTCGGTCGCTCGCGCACCTGACGCTCGTCGAGACGACGGCCGCCACGCTCGCCGGGCACGACGTCGTCTTTCTCGCGCTACCGCACGGCAAGTCCGGCGCGATCGCGGCCGAGCTCGGCGACTCGACCATCGTCGTCGACTGCGGTGCAGACCACCGACTCACGAGCGCGTCCGACTGGGCTGCGTTCTACGGCGGCGACTACCACGGCTCCTGGGCCTACGGGCTCCCGGAACTCGTCCACGCCGGGGGAGCGAAGCAGCGCTCGCTTCTCGAGGGCGTCACCCGCATCGCGGTTCCCGGATGCAACGTCACGGCCATTTCCCTCGGACTCGCGCCGGGCATCCAGGCCGGTCTCATCGAACCCGATGACATCGTCGCCGTGCTCGCCGTCGGCCCGTCGGGCGCTGGCAAGTCGCTCAAGCCCGAATACCTCGCGAGCGAGATCATGGGATCCGCCTCGGCCTACGGGGTCGGCGGCGTCCACCGGCACACGCCAGAAATCGTGCAGAACCTCACCCTCGCGGGTGGGGAGGGCGTGACCGTCTCGTTCACTCCGATGCTCGTGCCGATGTCGCGGGGAATCCTCGCCACCTCCACCGCGAAGCTCACGCCGGGCACCACCGCCGCACAGGTCCGGGCGGCGTTCGAGTCCGCCTACGGCGACGAACCGTTTGTGCACGTTCTGCCGGCGGGGAGCTACCCGCGTACGGCCGACACGGTCGGCGCGAACGTTGCCCTCATCGGTCTCGCGATCGACGAGACCGCCGGCCGCCTTGTCACGATCACCGCTCTCGACAACCTCGTTAAGGGCACGGCCGGAGCCGCCATTCAGTCAACCAACATCGCCCTCGGTCTCGCCGAGACGGCCGGACTCAACACGAACGGGGTAGCGCCGTGAGCGTCACACATGCGCAGGGATTTCTCGCCGCGGGCGTCGAAGCGGGGCTCAAGGGCAAGGGTGGACGCGACGTCGCCCTCGTTGTCAACCAGGGCCCGCTGTTCAACGCTGCCGTTGTCTTCACGAGCAATCGCGCGCAAGCCAACCCGATCATCTGGTCGAAGCAGGTCATCACCGACGGGCGTGCCGACGCGATCGTGCTGAACTCCGGTGGCGCAAACTGCTACACCGGTTCGTTCGGATTCCAGACCAGCCACCAGACGGCTGAGGCCGTCGCGAACGGCCTTGGCATCTCGGCGACCGACGTGCTGGTCTGCTCCACGGGCCTCATCGGCGTCGGCGGCCAGGACTTCCGTGACAAGGTGCTGGCCGGCGTCGATCTCGCGATTCCGGCACTGACCGCCGACAGCGGTCCGGATGCCGCTCTCGCCATCATGACGACCGACAGCATTCCGAAGCAGTCCGTGATCGAGGGCTCCGGCTGGACGATCGGCGGAATGGCCAAGGGCGCGGGCATGCTCGCCCCTGGACTTGCCACGATGCTCGTCGTCATCACGACGGATGCCGCCGTCGACTCCCCAACACTCGACGCGGCTCTCCGCGGCGCGACGCGGGTCACGTTCGATCGCCTCGACTCCGATGGCTGTATGTCGACCAACGACCAGGTCTCTCTGCTGGCGAGCGGGGCATCCGGAATCACTCCGGACAGCGACGAATTCCAGGCGGCCGTCACCGCGATCTGTGCCGATCTCGCCCTGCAGCTGCAAGCCGACGCCGAGGGCTCGAGCCACAACATCGCGATCGAGACGATCAACGCGGCGTCGGAGGACGACGCCGTTGAGGTCGGCCGCTCGGTCGCCCGCAACAACCTGTTCAAGGCCGCCGTCTTCGGCAACGATCCGAACTGGGGCCGCGTGCTCGCGGCCGTCGGTACAACATCAGCGGAGTTCGATCCGTTTGACATCGACGTGTCGATCAACGGGGTGCGGGTCTGCAAGTCGGGCGAGCCCGACCAGCCGGCCGATCTCGTCGACCTCACGCCGCGGGCGGTTCACGTGCTCATCGACCTCAAGGTCGGCTCGAGCACCGCGACGATTCTGACCAACGACCTCACGCACGACTACGTGCACGAGAACAGCGCGTACTCCAGCTGATGGCCGAGCTGAGAAACACCACAGCGGAGGAAGCCGCCGTCAAGGCCGGCGTGCTCATCGAATCACTGCCCTGGCTCAAACGCTTCAATGGTCAGATCGTCGTCGTGAAGTTCGGCGGAAACGCCATGGTCGACACCGAACTGCAGCGCGCGTTCGCCGAAGACATGGTCTACCTCAGGCACGTCGGGGTTCTTCCCGTCGTCGTGCACGGTGGCGGCCCGCAGATCTCCGCGCGCCTCAAGGAACTCGGTATCGAAAGCGAATTCCGCGGTGGCTACCGCGTGACGACGGCCGAGACGATCGATGTCGTTCGCGACGTGTTGTCCGGCCAGATCAGCCAGGAGCTCGCCCAGCTCATCAACGAGCACGGCGAGCTCGCCACGGCGATCTCCGGGGAGACTCGTGGATTGTTCTCCGGGCGCCGCCGCGGCGCTGTCGTCGACGGCGAAACGGTTGACCTCGGACTGGTCGGTGACGTCATCGACGTCGACCCCGCCGTGGTGCTCGAGGCGATCGCGGCCGGTCAGATCCCGGTGGTCTCGTCCATCGCGCCCGACGTCGATACGCCCGGCCAGTCACTCAATGTGAACGCCGACTCCGCGGCCGCAGCCCTCGCGATCGCGCTCGGTGCAGCCAAACTCATGATCCTGACCGATGTCGCCGGGCTCTACAGCGACTGGCCGAATCGTGATTCCCTCGTCTCCGTCATCGACACGGCCGAGCTCACCGAGCTGCTGCCGAGCCTCGAGAGCGGAATGATTCCCAAAATGACCGCGTGCCTCGAGGCGGTGAACGGCGGAGTCGAAAAAGCCGCCATCATCGACGGACGCACGCCACACTCGATCCTGCTCGAGGTCTTCACGACCAGCGGGATCGGCACGGAGGTAGTACCCGTATGACCGACGTCACCACCGATCACTGGCGCACCCAGTACGCCGACGCCCTGATGGGATCGGCGCCGCCGCCCCTGACCATGCTCGTGCGCGGGGAGGGAGCCTGGGTCTGGGACGTCGATGGCAACCGTTACCTCGACTTCCTCGCCGGGATCGCCGTCAACTCGCTCGGCCACGCGCATCCGGCACTCGTCGAAGCGGTCACGAAGCAGATCTCGGCGATCGCTCACGTGTCTAACTACTTCGCGACTCCGCCGCAGATCGAACTCGCCGAGCGCCTTCGCCGCATCACCGGCGCGGGGGAGCGCGGCCGCGTCTACTTCGGCAACTCGGGCGCGGAGGCAATCGAGGCCGCCATCAAGCTCGCTCGCCGCAACGGACCGAACAAGACGATCCTCGCGCTCAACAACTCGTTCCACGGTCGCACCGTCGGGTCGCTGTCGCTCACCGGAAAGCCCGCACTTCGCGAGGCGTTCGGTGCGCTGTTGCCCGGTGTCGAACACATCGATTCGACGATCGAGGCGCTCGAGGCATCCATCTCCGACCGGATCTCGGCGCTCGTCGTCGAACCGATCAAGGGCGAAGCGGGCGTCATCGACCTGCCGGACGGCTACCTCAAGCGTGCGCGCGAACTCACCGAGAAGCACGGTGTGCTGCTCATCCTCGATGAGATCCAGACCGGCGCCGGGCGCACCGGGTCATGGTTTGCCTACCAGCAGCACGGCATCGTTCCGGATGCCATTGCACTGGCGAAGGGGATCGGTGGCGGTCTTCCGATCGGTGCGCTCGTGACCTTCGGCGACGCCTCCGACCTCTTCACCCGCGGCCAGCACGGCTCGACCTTCGGCGGCAACCCGCTCGCGACCGCGGCCGCCAACGCCGTGCTCGGCGAGATCGAGACTGCCGGGCTTGTCGAGAACGCGGCCAAGCGCGGAGCGGAGATCCGCGCGGCCATCCTCGCGCTGAACTCTCCGCTCGTCCGCGAGATCCGCGGAGCAGGCCTGCTCATCGGCGTCGGACTCACCGACCCGGTTGCGCAGCGCGTCTCCGACAAGGCCCTCGAGCTCGGTCTCATCATCAACGCTCCGAACGACGAAAGCATCCGGATCGCTCCACCCCTCACCATCGGCGACGCAGAAATCGCCGAGTTCATCTCCCTTTTCGCCACGGCCCTGGAGGCATCAGCATGACCCGGCATTTCCTGCGCGACGACGATCTGACCCAGGCCGAACAGACCACGATCCTCGACCTCGCTGTCCAGCTCAAAAAGGACCGCTACCAGACCAAGCCGCTCGCCGGCCCGCAGACGGTCGCGGTGATCTTTGACAAGTCATCGACTCGCACCCGCGTGTCCTTCGCTGTCGGCATCGCCGACCTCGGCGGAACCCCGCTCATCATCTCGACGGCGAACAGCCAGCTCGGCGGCAAGGAGACCCCCTCCGACACCGCGCGCGTGCTCGAGCGCATGGTGTCGGCGATCGTCTGGCGCACCTACGCCCAGAGCGGTCTCGAAGAGATGGCCAACGGTACGACCGTGCCCGTGGTGAACGCGCTGAGCGACGAATTCCATCCATGCCAGCTGCTCGCCGACCTGCTAACGATCCGCGAGCACCGTGGAGACCTCGCCGGACTCACCGTCACCTTCCTCGGTGACGGCGCGAGCAACATGGCGCAGTCCTACCTTCTCGCGTGCGCGGTCGCCGGAATGCACGTGCGGATCGCCAGCCCGATCGACTATGCACCGGATGCCGCGGTCGTCTCCGACGCGGACGCGATCGCCGCGACCACCGGCGGATCGGTGACACTGTTCACCGACCCGGTGGAGGCCGTCGCCGGCGTTGATGTCGTCGTCACCGACACCTGGGTGTCGATGGGCAAGGAAGCCGAAAAGGCCGAGCGCCTCGTCACCTTCGGTGCCTACCGGGTCGACTCCGACCTGATGGCGCTTGCCAAGCCGGACGCGCTCTTCCTGCACTGCCTCCCGGCCGACCGCGGCTACGAAGTGACCGCCGAGGTCATCGACGGTGAGCAGAGTGTCATTTGGGACGAGGCCGAGAACCGCCTCCACGCCCAGAAGGCGCTGCTCGTCTGGTTACTGGAGCAGGCGGCGTGACTCTCGCGTCGTCGGAGTTCGGTGACGACCACGGCAACACCGTGCAGTCCCCGGCTCCGACGGCGCACCCGCGCCGCAACCCCATCGCGGCGCGACTGCGGGCTTACGGAACCTCGACCCGTATCGTCGGAGTCGACATCGCCCGCGGCCTTGCCGTTCTCGGCATGTTCGGCGCGCACATTGGCGTGACCGAGGCGTTCTCGCTAGGCCGGCCCGGCACGTGGCTCGACCTCGTCAACGGTCGCTCGTCGATCCTGTTCGCGGTGCTCGCCGGTATTTCCATCGCGATTATCTCCGGCCGCCAGACGCCCGTTGCCGGAAGGCAACTGGTCAGAGCGCGAGTCCGGATCCTGCTGCGGGCCGTCCTGATCTTTGCCATCGGCGCTGGGCTGCAGGTTCTCGATACACCGATCGCTGTCATCCTGCCCGTGTACGCGCTCCTGTTTGTGGTTACCCTGCCGTTCCTGCGCTGGCGGCCGCGCACCCTGTTCGTGCTCGCCGCCGGCCTCGCCGTGGTGATGCCCGTGCTGCGCGTTGCCGTTTTCCCGCGGCTCGGGCCGGGTGCCGACGAGAACCTGATTCTCGACCTCGTCGTGCTCGGCGCCTATCCGGCGATGGTCTGGATCTGCTTCTTTCTCGTGGGGATCGGCGTTGGCCGGCTCGACCTCGCGGCGTTGCGCGTGCAGGTCACACTGTTGCTCGTCGGGACAGCGCTCGCGATCGTCGGCTATGGTGCCGGTGTCGTCGCGGGTTCGGTGTTCCGCCCCGACAGCGACAGCGATAGCGACAGCGGCGTGCCGCGGCCCGAGGCATACCAGGGCAGCATCGATTCGCTGTGGACGATCGAGCCGCACAGCGGCACTCCGTTCGAGATCGTCGGTTCGACCGGATTCGCGCTCGCGGTGCTCGCGGCCAGCCTGCTCGCCGCGCGGCGCCTCCGTGTTGCACTCTTCCCGGTGGCATCCGTCGGGGCCATGGCCCTCACCGCCTACGCTGCCCACGTCATCGTGCTTGCCTCTCTCGGCGACGAAGCGTTCGCGCAGCCCGACAACGGGCTCTACCTGACCTTCCTGTTCGCGACCCTCGCGGTGTGCACGCTGTGGACCATCCTGCTCGGGCGCGGCCCGCTCGAACGACTGCTCACCTGGGCGTCGAACACCGCCGCGTCCACCGTAAGATCGACCCCGGAGTCGGCACCGGTCGGCAGAGGAGATTCATGACCAACCAGCCAGCGCTGAAGCCCAACCGCCGCCGCACCATCGTTCTGCTGAGCCTCATCGGTGCAGCTGCTCTACTCGCGATCGTCGTGGCCATCGCCCTGATCGCCACGAGCTTCGTGCGCGCCGGTGCTGAAACGGAGCAGGGTGAGGTGGCATCCGGTGTGACCTTCACGGCTCCCGCTGGCGACTACGAGGTCACCTTCCCCGAAGAGCCCGAGACGCAGACCCTGCCCCAGACGGCGGGGGAGTACGAGCTCGAGCTCAACATCGCGACCTGGGAGAGCGACGACGAGTATTTCGCCGTGAACTCCACGAGCTACCCGCCAGAGGTGATGGAACAGGACATCGACGAGATCCTCATCAACTCCGTGACCGGCATGGTCACCTCAACCCCCAACGGCACGCTCATCGAGAACGAATTCACCGAGCTCGACGGCGCGCGCGCCATCACCGGGTCGATCGATGTCGGCGAAACCGGAACGATGTTCTTCACGCTCTCCGTCTACAGCAACTCGCAATACACGCTGCTCTCACTCGGCCACGATCGCGACGTCCACGATGCGTTCGCCGCGTCGTTCGCCTACACCTCCTAGCCCCGCCCGCGAAAGCGGTACAGACCCGGCCCCGTAGACTTGGGGAGAACTTTTTAGCATGGAGGGCCAGCCAATGACCGACGAACGTGGAGCGGGCTCAACGACCGATGGGGCCCTGTGGGGTGCCAGATTCGCGAGCGGACCATCGCCGGAACTCGCGCGACTGAGCGTCTCGACGCACTTCGACTGGCAACTCGCGAAGTACGACCTTGCCGGAAGCAGCGCCCACGCGAAGGCCCTCGCGGCTGCGGGCTACCTCGATGACGACGAACTCGCCCGGATGCTCGCGGCGATCACCGACCTCGGCGACGCCGTCGCGCGCGGTGAGTTCCAGCCGCTCGAGTCGGAAGAAGACGTTCACGCCGCTCTCGAGCGCGGAATCATCGAGCGCACCGGAACGGAGCTTGGCGGAAAGCTGCGCGCCGGTCGTAGCCGCAACGACCAGATCGCCACACTGGTGCGTTTGTACCTGCTCGACCACGCGGCGACAATCGGTCACCTCATCGTCGATCTCGTCGACGCGATCGCCGCGCAGGCCGAGCAGCACCTCGAATCGCCGATGCCCGGCCGCACCCATCTCCAGCATGCCCAGCCGGTCGTGCTCGGACACCACCTTCTCGCCCACGCCTGGCCACTCGTGCGCGACCTCGAGCGCCTGCGGGACTGGCGAGTGCGGGCATCCGTTTCGCCCTATGGCTCCGGAGCGCTGGCTGGCAGCTCCCTCGGTCTCGACCCCGCGCTCGTCGCGAGTGAGCTCGGCCTGAGCGGCCCGTCCGAGAATTCGATGGATGCCACGGCCAGCCGCGACGTTGTGGCCGAGTTCGCCTACATCTCGGCGCAGCTCGGCGTCGATGTGTCTCGCTTCGCGGAAGACATCATCATCTGGAACACCCGGGAGTTCAACTTCGTGCAGCTGCACGATGCGTTCTCGACGGGATCCTCGATCATGCCGCAGAAGAAGAATCCCGACATCGCCGAGCTCGCCCGCGGAAAGTCCGGTCGCCTGATCGGAAACCTCTCCGGCCTGCTGGCAACCCTCAAGGGACTTCCGCTCGCGTACAACCGCGACCTGCAGGAAGACAAAGAGCCGGTGTTCGACTCGGTGCAGACCCTCGAGGTGCTGCTGCCGGCCTTCACCGGCATGGTTGCGACGCTCCGGTTCAACACCGAGCGCATGGCCGAGCTCGCGCCGCAGGGATTCTCGCTCGCCACGGATGTCGCGGACTGGCTCGTTCGCCAGCGCGTGCCGTTCCGCGAAGCCCACGAGATCAGTGGCTCGCTCGTCGCGTACTGCGAGGCCAACGGTCTCGAACTGCATGACCCAACCGACGAGCAGTACCTGGCGGTCTCGCCCCATCTCACTCCGGGCGTCCGTGCCGTGCTCACCGTCGCCGGTTCGCTCGCGAGCCGCGACGGCGCCGGAGGAACCGCGCCCGTCCGCGTCACCGAACAACTCGCAGCGCTCACCAAGCGCGTGCGCGACCTCGCAACGGGAGCATCAACATGACACTCGACAAAGACCGCAAGAAGAACCTCCGCCCGCCGATGCGCCGCGGCGTACTGATCGCCTGGATCTCGGCCGTCGTCGTCGTGCTGGTCTTCGTGGTCGTCGTGCTTATCGTGAGTGGCCAGAGCCTCTTCTAAACGCCTATCCGATGAGTGATCGAGATCGCCTCGCTGCGCCCGCTGTCGCTGTCGCGCCGCTGCTGCTCGGGTCATTTCTCACGAGCGGCGGGGTCACCGTCCGGATCACCGAAGTCGAGGCCTATCTCGGCGTCGGGATCGACCCGGGCTCGCACTCATTCCGTGGCCAGACGCCCCGCAACTCGGTGATGTTCGGAGAACCCGGGCACCTCTACACCTACTTCACCTACGGAATGCACACGTGCTGCAACGTCGTGACGTCGCCGGTGGGGGAGAGCTCGGCCGTACTCATCCGCGCCGGCGAGGTCGTCGACGGGATCGAACTCGCGCGCGAGCGGCGTACGACGTCCCGGTCAGATGCAGACCTCGCACGAGGACCAGCCCTGCTCTGCATCGCGCTCGGCATCGCGATGTCCGACAACGGAGCCGACCTGCTTGGCGGTGGTGCAGCGTCCCGGGTTTCCCTCGACCTCCGGGGCGAGGCATCCGCGCCCCCGATCGCGACCGGCCCGCGTACCGGGGTTTCCGGACCGGGTGGTGGCGACGAATTCCCGTGGCGATTCTGGATTCCCGGCGACCCGACAGTGTCGCGCTACAAGGCACACGTTCCCAAAAAACGCTGACGGCCGTACTCTCTGCGAGCGCTGCTACCGTGTGCTGATGGGCCGAGCGTCGCGATTCACCGATGTCGAGCAGGGGTTCGACGACCTCGCTCACCGCCTTCTCTCGCGAACACCGAGCACTGGTCCGGTGTCCTGGCTCGTCGAGTTTCTCGTCTTCGGACTCAAGCAGGCGTGGGCCTGTGTGTTCGGTGCAGCCATGCTGGCGGTCCTCATCGGCACGCGACTCTGGTATCCGGATGACACGGCTCTCGTCCGCTCCGACTTCCTCACCCTCGCCGCGATCGTCATCCAACTGGTCATGGTGCTCGCCCGGCTCGAGACGCTTCGCGAACTGCGGGTCATCCTGACCTTCCACATCGTCGGCACGATCATGGAGATATTCAAGACCGATGTCGGTTCATGGGCGTACGAGGGTGGGGGAGTGCTACACATCGGGGCGGTGCCGCTGTACAGCGGATTCATGTACGCGGCGGTCGGCTCGTACATGGTCAGGGTCTTCCGTCTGTTCGATCTGCGGTTTACCCGGTATCCACCGAGATGGATCACGGCCATTCTCGCGGCAGCGATATACCTGAACTTCTTCAGTCACCACTTCGTCGCGGACTTCCGGCTCGTGCTTTTTGTTGCCGTCGTGCTCGTCTACCTGCGCACGGTGATGCACTTCCGTATTTTCCGCGTGCGGTTGAAGATGCCGGTTCTGCTCGGCTTCCTGCTCGTGGCGCTCTTCATCTGGTTCGCGGAGAACATCGGCACCTGGTCGAACGCGTGGCTGTATCCGGGACAACTCGCGGGCTGGCAACTCGTCTCGATCGGCAAGCTCGGTTCGTGGTTCCTGCTCATGATCATCTCGGTTGTCCTGGTTACCTGGGTTTACAAACCACAGCCTCTTGGCGACGAAACCCTTGACCGCGGTCGATCAGGACAGGAGGCTTAGCGCATGGCAAAAGTTGAGCACTTCGAGATTCCGACCGACGACATCACACGGGCCCAGAACTTCTACCGCGAGGTGTTCCAATTCAGCTACGAACCGTGGGGTGACGATATGGGTGTCATCCTCGCGCCGGAAGAGGGCGGGATCAACGGCGACCTGCACCTGAGGGCCGAGGTGCCGCATCCGACGGTCGTGTTCACGGTCGACTCGATCGAAGACACCATCGCGACGGCCATCGCGAACGGGGGAGAGAAGGTCACCGAGATTCAGCCGCTGACCCCGACCTCTCGCTGGGCGTACGTCAAAGACAGCGAGGGCAACATCATCGGTCTCTACGATCAGGTGCCGGAAGCCGAGTAGCCAGCGCTAACGGAGAACGGTGCTGCGAGAGTGGCCGCCGACCTCCGCTAGCCTTGAGCTGTGCCAGAGAACACCCCCGCCCCGACAGCCCAGCAGAATGATGCGTCGTTCGACGACATCTGGGACGAACTCAACTGGCGTGGCCTCGTGCATGTCTCGACCAACGCGCAGGAGCTCAAGGAATTGCTCTCCGGCCCACCGATCACCTACTACTGCGGGTTCGACCCGACCGCACCGAGTCTGCACCTCGGAAACCTTGTCCAGCTGCTCGTCATGCGCCGCCTGCAGCTCGCCGGACACAAGCCGCTCGGCCTGGTCGGCGGCTCGACCGGTCTGATCGGAGACCCACGCCCGACCGCTGAGCGCACTCTCAATGAAGCGGATGTCGTGGCCGAGTGGGTGGGCTACCTTCAGGCCCAGGTCAGCAAGTTCCTGAGCTTTGAGGGCGACAATGCCGCGCGACTCGTCAACAACCTCGACTGGACGGCTCCGCTGTCTGCCATCGAGTTCCTTCGCGAGGTCGGCAAGCACTTCCGGGTCGGCACGATGCTCAAGAAAGACGCCGTGAGCACGCGCCTGAATTCCGACGAGGGCATCAGTTACACCGAGTTCAGCTACCAGATTCTGCAGGGTCTCGACTTCCGCGAGCTCTACCGCCAGTACGAGTGCGTGCTGCAAACCGGTGGGTCCGACCAGTGGGGAAACCTGGTCAGCGGCGTTGATCTCATCCACCGCTCTGAGGGTGTCGGCGTTCACGCGATCGGCACACCCCTCATCACCAATTCCGATGGACGCAAGTTCGGCAAGAGCGAGGGCAATGCGATCTGGCTCGACGCCGAGCTGACAAGCCCCTACGCGATGTACCAGTTCTGGCTCAACACCGATGACGCCGACGTCGTCGACCGCCTCAAAGTGTTCACTTTCCTCGGTCGGTCGGAGATCGAGGAGATTGCCGCACGCCACGCCGAAGCTCCGTTCAAGCGTGAGGGTCAGCGCCGCGTCGCCTACGAGGTCACGAGTCTCGTGCACGGTTCCGCCGCGACGGACGCGGCGATTGCCGCGGCCGAAGCACTGTTCGGCCAGGGAGAACTTCAGGCACTGGATGCCGCGACCCTTGCGTCAGCACTGCGAGAACTGCCGAATACGACCACCGTTTCGACGGCATCCGTTCCGCAGTTGCTCGTGGATACCGGACTCAGCCCGAGCCTCGGTGCCGCGCGCCGTTCGATCGGTGAGGGTGGCGTCTACGTGAACAACGTCCGCGTGGACGACGACGCGGCGACGCTCGAGTCTGCGGAGCTCGTCTCGGGCATGGCCGTGCTGCGTCGGGGTAAAAAGACCCTTGCCGGATTGTTTGTCGAGTAGACACACCCGTCCACTCGAAACATTCCCGTGACAATTGCGGGGTATCCTCACGTCGTTAGTGGATGAACACGGCGAGAGGGTAGTCATGGCGCAGGAGAACTCCGGGGCAGGTTCGCCCACGGGCGCGGTCGACTTCGATGGTCTGTTTCTGCCCGGCGCCCACGTGCTCGCTTCCCCCGCTGATTCCGCGGCCGAGCGTGAGCACGCTGCGCTGACTCAGGCACTCGCGAGCGCGCCCGGCCCGTCCTGGGGTGGAGCGCCGATACCCGCCGAAACTGTTTTCCCCGATACCGGGGCTGCCGCCAGTTCTGTCACGGGGGATTCCTCGCCGCGGGTAGCTTCGGGCACGGCTGCGTCGCCGGTCTTCGATTTCTCGGATCGTCCGGAGCGGCAGTCGGCTCGAACGCCACCCCTGGTCTGGGCAGCACTCGTCTTTGCATTTGTCGCTCCGCCCGTCGGAGTTGTTCTGAGCATTCTCGCCAGGGTGCTTCCGCAGCGCGGGCGCGGGGGTAAGACCTGGCCGGTGGCCGTTGCAACTCCGGTGTCGATCATTCTCACGGTGTGCCTGCTCGTGGGTGGGGCAATTGGCGGAATCTTTGCGAAGCAAGCG
>Ga0247812_10001501_pt1 | contig 13245 bp, 23 predicted proteins | sample UWRJL149409B1_FD_178011 | JGI IMG/M metagenome (GOLD analysis project Ga0247812, IMG submission 178011) | Plant litter microbial communities from Arlington Agricultural Research Station in Wisconsin, United States - UWRJ-L149-409B-1 | ecosystem: Environmental > Terrestrial > Plant litter >...
TCAACTCCGACGTCGAGATTGTTGGAATCCGTCCGACCCAGAAGACCACGGTCACTGGTATCGAGATGTTCCACAAGCAGCTCGACGAGGCGTGGGCCGGCGAGAACTGTGGTCTTCTGCTTCGCGGCACCAAGCGCGAAGACGTCGAGCGCGGCCAGGTTGTTGTGAAGCCGGGTTCGGTTACGCCGCACACGAACTTCACCGGTACCGCGTACATCCTTTCCAAGGATGAGGGTGGGCGTCACAACCCGTTCTTCACGAACTACCGCCCGCAGTTCTACTTCCGCACCACCGACGTCACCGGCGTCATCACGCTGCCTGAGGGCACCGAGATGGTCATGCCCGGCGACACCACCGACATGACCGTTGAGCTCATTCAGCCCATCGCCATGGAAGAGGGCCTCTCGTTCGCCATCCGTGAGGGTGGACGCACGGTTGGTGCCGGTACGGTTACGAGCATCATCAAGTAGTTCTTCTACTCGATAAGAGGGTCCGCGACTTCGGTCGCGGGCCTTCTTTGCGTTAACGGCACCATTTCGCAGCGGCGGTTTCGCCTGCGGCGGTTTCGCCTGCGGCGGTGGATATCGGCATGTGGACGCAGTTGTTGCGGCATCCGTACGCCTGCAATCTCGCCGAACCGCGTAGTTGCTGCCGCCGCACGGCGAGAAGAGTGCCGTTTGTACGGCCGCAGCACGTAGTTGGTACCGCCGCACCTCTCGGCGCCGACCCCCGAACGGGGCATTACGCCCGCAGGACGTCGCTCCCTACCGTTGAACTATCGAAGGGGGACGCCCATGACCGACGCGCAGACTGCTGCGACAATCGTTCTCCTGCTGACCCTTCTCACCGTCGATGCCCTGTACTTCGGCATTCTTGCGCGGGTGTGGACGGTCATCCGCATCGCCCTCGTTGCCCTCGGCACCGTGACAGTTGTTCTGGCTGTCGGGGCGTGGAGCGTTCTCGCCTGGGCGGTCGGCTTCCGGTCCGAGCCCACCAGGTAGCTTCGAACGAGCAGATGCCACGGCATCCGCTCTTCTCTGTACAAGCCCTGTCGATACCGGCGGTCTCGTCACCACTGCCACGCTCCTCTCATACGGTGGAGATTCACCGACGAAGGAGACGACCATGGGACTCGACGACATCACGAAGAAGGCACAGGCGTTCCTCGCTGACGAGAAGGTCACGAAGGCCCTGAAGAGCGAGAAGGCCGAGGAGGTCAGCGACAAGCTGCTCGACAGTGTCGCCGGCATCGCGCAGAAGGCGACCGGAGCCAAGTTCGACAAGCAGATCGACAACGCCCGCGAGGCAGCCGACAAGAAGATCGGCGACAAGTAGCGCTCACGCCGCGATCGCCGTAAAACCGGGCGTTTTCGCCCGTATTAGGCATGACAGTCGAGCGGATGACGCGACACGCCGATTCCGACACGCCCGGGTTGCAGCAATGCACGGAGTGTGGCAAACTCGTCTAGTTCAACATTCCGCCCCGAGGTGTAAAAGCCGGGTGCGCGGATCACTTCCAGGCAGTGCATAGTCAGTCCCCAAGGGATCGAGGCTAGGCCGCGGGAAGCAGAGCCAAGCTTCAATCGAACCCCACAAATGCGTGTGTGTAAAACCGCGTGCACGGGGATCGATGAACAACGCAACACCAGCATTTGACAGATACATAGCGGTGCGAAGCAGAAGTGCAGAGCTACCAGGCATCCAATAGTTGATCGGCTGCACACAGCAGACGACGGCCAAGATGCATTACAGAGAGAGAGTCAGACATGGCGGGACAGAAGATCCGCATTCGACTTAAGTCGTATGACCACGAGGTCATCGACTCATCGGCGCGCAAGATCGTCGACACAGTCACTCGCGCAGGTGCAACGGTTGTCGGCCCCGTGCCGCTTCCGACGGAAAAGAACGTGGTCGTTGTGATCCGTTCGCCGCACAAGTACAAGGACAGCCGCGAGCACTTCGAGAAGCGCACCCACAAGCGTCTGATCGACATCATTGACCCGACGCCGAAGGCCGTCGACTCGCTTATGCGTCTCGACCTCCCCGCCGACGTCAACATCGAGATCAAGCTCTAAGGAGGCGACTGATGGCTGCAATCCGTACCACCAAGGGCCTCCTGGGCAAGAAGCTCGGCATGACCCAGGTTTGGGATGAGAACAACAAGCTCATCCCCGTCACCGTTGTGGAGATCACTCCCAACGTCGTAACCCAGCTCCGCACCGAGGCTGTCGACGGCTATGTAGCCGTTCAGATCGCCTACGGCCAGATTGACCCCCGCAAGGCCAACAAGCCTGCTACCGGTCACTTCGCGAAGGCTGGCGTCACGCCCCGTCGTCACCTCACCGAGGTCCGTACCTCCGACGCGGCTGACTACAGCCTCGGCCAGGAGCTCACGGTCGACACCTTCACCGCAGGCCAGCTCGTCGACGTCGTCGGCACGAGCAAGGGTAAGGGCTTCGCCGGTGTTATGAAGCGTCACAACTTCAAGGGTGTCTCCTCCTCGCACGGTTCGCACCGCAACCACCGCAAGCCCGGTTCCATCGGTGCCTCGTCGACGCCTTCGCGCGTCTTCAAGGGCATGCGCATGGCCGGCCGCATGGGTGGCGACCGCGTTACCGTCCTCAACCTCAAGGTGCACGCAGTCGACCTCGAAAAGGGTCTCCTGCTCGTCAAGGGTGCCGTTCCCGGCGCTCGTGGCCGCATCGTGTTCGTCCGCAACGCAGTGAAGGGAGCGTAGTTCATATGGCTACCTCACTTGACGTCATCGACACGTCCGGCAAGAAGGTCGGCACCGTCGACCTCCCCGCTGAGACGTTCGACGTCCAGACCAACGTTCCGCTCATCCACCAGGTGGTTGTCGCTCAGCTCGCAGCTGCGCGCCAGGGCACGCACAACACGCTTCGCCGTGGTGAAGTGTCCGGTGCCGGCCGCAAGCCGTTCAAGCAGAAGGGCACAGGTCGCGCTCGCCAGGGCTCGATCCGCGCACCTCAGATGAAGGGTGGTGGCATCGTTCATGGTCCGCACCCGCGCGACTACGCACAGCGCACCCCCAAGAAGATGATCGCTGCAGCGCTTCGCGGAGCTCTCTCCGACCGCGCCCGCGGTGACCGTCTTCACGTCATCGACTCGCTGTCGGTTGGCGAGCTTCCTTCGACGAAGGCCGTTGTCGGCCTCCTCGCGAACATCGCCGAGGGCCGCAACGTTCTCGTCGTTCTCGAGCGCGAAGACGACCTCAGCTACAAGAGCGTTCGTAACATCCAGAACCTTCACGTTCTGCCCTACGACCAGCTCAACGCATACGACGTTCTCGTCAGTGACGACATTGTCTTCACCAAGGGTGCGTTCGACGCTTTCGTTGACTTCAACTCGAAGTCGCTCAAGAAGGAAGAGGTCAGCGCATGACCGAGATCAACAAGGACCCTCGCGACGTCATCCTCTCGCCGGTTGTCTCTGAGAAGAGCTACAACCTGATCGATGACGGCAAGTACACCTTCGTCGTCGACCCCCGTTCGAACAAGACGGAGATCAAGCTCGCTATCGAGAAGATCTTCAACGTCAAGGTCGCTTCGGTCAACACACTGAACCGCACGGGCAAGACCCGCCGCACCAAGTTCGGTCTCGGCAAGCGCAAGGACACCAAGCGTGCGATCGTCACGCTCAAGTCCGGCACTATCGACATCTTCACGGCTGTCGGCTAGGGACCAGGGAGAACACAATGGCTATTCGCAAGTACAAGCCCACGACCCCGGGTCGCCGCGGTTCGTCGGTTGCAGACTTCGCAGAGATCACCAGGTCAACGCCTGAGAAGTCCCTGCTCCGTCCGCTGCCGAAGACCGGTGGACGCAACAACGCTGGACGCATCACGACCCGCCACATCGGTGGAGGTCACAAGCGCCAGTACCGCGTCATCGACTTCAAGCGCAACGACAAGGATGGCGTCAACGCCAAGGTCGCTCACATCGAGTACGACCCCAACCGCACGGCGCGCATTGCGCTCCTGCACTACGTTGACGGCACGAAGCGCTACATCATCGCTCCGAACAAGCTCAACCAGGGCGACATCATCGAGAGCGGCCCCAGCGCCGACATCAAGCCCGGTAACAACCTGCCGCTCAAGAACATCCCGGTCGGTACCGTTATCCACGCGATCGAGCTGCGTCCGGGTGGTGGCGCCAAGATGGCCCGCTCCGCCGGTGCATCCGTTCGTCTCGTCGCCAAGGATGGCCCCTACGCGCAGCTCCGCCTGCCGTCGGGTGAAATCCGCAACGTCGACGTGCGCAACCGCGCCACGATCGGCGAGGTCGGCAACGCCGAGCAGTCGAACATCAACTGGGGAAAGGCTGGCCGCATGCGCTGGAAGGGCGTTCGCCCGACCGTCCGTGGTGTTGCCATGAACCCTGTTGACCACCCGCACGGTGGTGGTGAGGGCAAGACGTCCGGTGGACGTCACCCCGTTACCCCGTGGGGACAGAAGGAAGGCCGTACGCGTAAGCGCAAGCTTCCTTCCGACCAGCTCATCGTCCGCCGCCGCAACGCCGGCAAGAAGCGTAAGTAGAAGGTTTAGAAGATGCCACGCAGTCTGAAGAAGGGCCCCTTCGTCGATGACCACCTGCTTCGCAAGGTAGTTGTCGCCAATGAGGCCGGTAGCAAGAACGTAATCAAGACCTGGTCGCGCCGCTCGATGATCATCCCCGCAATGCTGGGACACACCATCGCCGTGCACGACGGTCGCAAGCACATCCCGGTGTTCGTCACCGAATCGATGGTTGGGCACAAGCTCGGAGAGTTTTCGCCCACCCGCACCTTCCGTGGACACGAGAAGGACGACAAGAAGGGTCGTCGCCGCTAGCGCGGGGACGGTAGGAGGAACAGAGAAATGGTTGAATCCATCGCTCGCGTGAAGCACATTCGCGTAACCCCCATGAAGGCTCGTCGCGTCGTCAACCTGATCCGCGGCAAGCAGGCAATCGAAGCACTGGCAATCCTGAAGTTCGCGCCCCAGGGTGCGAGCGAGCCCGTGTACAAGCTCGTCGCGTCGGCCATGGCCAACGCGAAGGTCAAGGCGGATGCCTCGAACAGCTACCTGGACGAACAGGACCTGTTCGTTTCGCAGGCATTCGTCGACGAAGGTACGACCCTCAAGCGGTTCCAGCCGCGTGCACAGGGCCGCGCCTTCCAGATCCTCAAGCGCACGAGCCACATCACGATCGTCCTGGCCACGCCGGACGAGGCTGATGCAAAGAGCGCCTCAACTGCGAAGGCAGGGAAGAAGTAATGGGCCAGAAAGTAAATCCGTACGGTTTCCGTCTCGGAATCACCACCGACCACGTGTCGCGTTGGTTCTCTGACAGCACCAAGGCCGGACAGCGTTACGCCGACTACGTTGCAGAAGACGTCAAGATCCGCGCACTGCTCACCAAGAGCCTCGACCGTGCCGGCGTTGCACGCATCGAGATCGAGCGCACCCGTGACCGCGTTCGCGTCGACATCCACACTGCCCGTCCGGGCATTGTGATCGGTCGCCGCGGCGCCGAGGCCGAGCGCATCCGCGCCGACCTCGAGAAGCTCTCGGGCAAGCAGATCCAGCTCAACATCCTCGAGGTCAAGAACCCCGAGGCTGAGGCGCAGCTTGTTGCGCAGGGCATTGCAGAGCAGCTTTCCGCTCGTGTGGCTTTCCGCCGCGCGATGAAGAAGGGCATGCAGGGAGCACAGCGCGCTGGAGCCAAGGGTGTCCGCATCCAGGTTTCCGGTCGTCTCGGTGGCGCAGAAATGAGCCGTTCCGAGTTCTACCGCGAGGGTCGCGTTCCGCTGCACACGCTGCGAGCCAACATCGACTACGGCTTCTACGAGGCCAAGACGACGTTCGGCCGCATCGGCGTGAAGGTCTGGATCTACAAGGGTGACATCACCAACAAGGAGCTCGCTCGCGAGCAGGCCAACCAGAAGTCGTCGCGTCCCGAGCGTCGTGACGACCGTCGTGATGGCGGAGACCGCCCGCGCCGCAACGCAGCCCCCAAGGCTGACGCTCCGGCAGCAGCAGCGGCACCCGCAGGAGTTGAGGCGTAACTATGTTGATTCCCCGCAAGGTCAAGCACCGCAAGCAGCACCACCCCGGTCGTACCGGTCACGCAACCGGTGGCACGAAGGTCTCGTTCGGCGAGTACGGCATCCAGGCGATCACGCCCGCGTATGTCACCAACCGCCAGATCGAGGCAGCTCGTATCGCCATGACGCGTCACATCAAGCGTGGCGGAAAGGTGTGGATCAACATCTACCCTGACCGCCCGCTTACCAAGAAGCCCGCTGAAACCCGCATGGGTTCCGGTAAGGGCTCGCCCGAGTGGTGGATCGCCAACGTCAAGCCAGGTCGCGTGCTCTTCGAGCTCAGCGGCGTGAGCGAGGAAGTTGCCCGCGAGGCCCTCACCCGTGCAATCCACAAGCTGCCCCTGAAGGCACGCATCATCAAGCGCGAGGAGGGCGACGCATAATGGCGATCGGATCCAAGGAGCTCGCCTCGGCTGAGCTCGACACTTTTGAAGACAGCCGTCTGGCTGACGAACTGAAGAAGGCGAAGGAAGAACTCTTCAACCTTCGCTTCCAGTCCGCCACCGGACAGCTCGAGAGCCACGGACGTCTTCGCGCTGTCAAGCGCGACATCGCTCGCATCTACACGGTCCTCCGTGAGCGCGAGCTCGGCATTCGTGCAACTCCCGTTGCCGTCGAGGCCCCGGCCAAGGCAGCAGCACCCAAGAAGACCAAGAAGGCGGATGCCGCAGCTGAGCCTGCAGCGGTCGCCGAGACTGAAACGAAGGAGGCGTAGTCATGGCTAAGGTCGAAGAAACCCCCACCACCGAGGCAACGGCAGACGCCGCTCTCGTTCGCGGCTACCGCAAGACCCGTCGTGGTTACGTCACCAGCGACAAGATGGACAAGACCATCGTCGTTGAGGTCGAGGACCGCGTAAAGCACCCGTTGTACGGCAAGGTCATCCGCCGTACCTCCAAGGTGAAGGTTCACGATGAGGCCAATGGCGCCGGCGTCGGTGACCTCGTTCTCATCAGCGAGACCCGTCCGCTCAGCGCTACCAAGCGCTGGCGCCTGGTCGAGATCCTAGAGAAGGCCAAGTAAATGCTTCAGCAGGAATCCCGAGTCAAGGTCGCCGATAACACCGGTGCCAAGGAACTCCTCACCATCCGCGTTCTCGGTGGCTCCGGCCGCCGCTACGCGGGACTGGGCGACGTCATCGTCGCCACCGTCAAGGACGCGATCCCTGGTGGCAACGTGAAGAAGGGTGATGTCGTCAAGGCAGTCATCGTTCGCGTTATCAAGCAGACGCGTCGCGCCGACGGCTCATACATCAAGTTCGACGAGAACGCCGCTGTCATCCTCAAGGCTGACGGCGACCCCCGTGGAACCCGTATCTTCGGACCGGTTGGCCGCGAACTCCGCGACAAGAAGTTCATGAAGATCATCTCGCTCGCACCGGAGGTCATTTAGTCATGGCGAACATCAAGAAGGGTGACCTGGTTCAGGTCATCAGCGGCCCGACCGAGGCTCGCGGTGGAAGCCGTGGCAAGCAGGGTCGTGTCATCGAGGTTCTCGCTGAGAAGAACCGTGTGATCGTGGAGGGTGTCAACTTCGTCACCAAGCACGTTCGCGTCGGACAGACCCAGCGCGGCACCAAGACCGGCGGCATTGAGACGCACGAAGCACCGATCCACGTTTCGAACGTTGCCCTGGTTGACCCGGATACCAAGAAGCCGACTCGCGTCGGTTTCCGCTCGGAGGTAGTAGAGAAGGACGGCGTCAAGAAGACCGTCCGCATCCGCTACGCCAAGAAGTCAGGTAAGGACCTGTAATGACTGACACAGCAGTAGCTGGCAAAATCCAGCCGCGCCTGAAGCAGAAGTACAAGGCAGACATTGCCGCTGCTCTCACCGAGCAGTTCGGGTTCACCAATGTTCACCAGGTTCCCAACATCGTCAAGGTTGTTGTGAACACGGGTGTTGGTGAAGCAGCCCGCGACGGCAAGATCATCGACGGTGCCATCAAAGACCTCGTCGCGATCACCGGCCAGAAGCCCCAGGTCACCCTGGCGCGTAAGTCGATCGCCCAGTTCAAGCTGCGCGAGGGCCAGGCAATCGGCGCACACGTCACCATGCGTGGCGACCGTGCGTGGGAATTCCTCGACCGCCTGATCACGCTCGCGCTTCCGCGTATCCGTGACTTCCGCGGCCTGTCGGACAAGCAGTTCGACGGCAACGGCAACTACACCTTCGGTCTCCAGGAGCAGAGCGTCTTCCACGAGATCGATCAGGACAAGATCGACCGCGTTCGTGGTTTCGACATCACTGTCGTCACGACCGCAAAGACGGACGACGAGGGTCGCGCGCTGCTCAAGGCGCTCGGTTTCCCCTTAAGACCGCGGAAAACCAGTAAGTACCACCCACCCCGTCCGCTGATCGAGCGTGACGAGATCTGATCTCGTCACGCCCGGTCATCGGACCTATCAACTAGGTCGGCATCCGTGTAACGGTTGCCGAAACCGGCTGAGAATGGAACACACACGTCATGACAATGACAGACCCGGTCGCAGATCTGCTGACCAGAGTCCGCAACGCGAACTCGGCGTACCACGAAACCGTGTCACTGCCGAACAGCAAGCTCAAGGCTCACATCGCTGACATCCTCAAGTCCGAGGGTTTCATCTCCGATTGGAAGGTCGAAGACGCTCGCGTCGGACAGACCCTCACGATCGACCTGAAGTACGGCCCGAACCGTGAGCGCTCCATCGTGGGCATCAAGCGCGTTTCGAAGCCCGGCCTTCGCGTGTACGCAAAGTCGACCGAGATCCCCAAGGTTCTCGGCGGACTCGGCGTCGCCATCCTGTCCACCTCCTCCGGTCTGTTGACTGACCGCCAGGCGTCGAAGAAGGGCGTGGGTGGGGAAGTCCTCGCCTACGTGTGGTAACCCGACATGTCACGTATTGGAAGACTCCCCATCGAGATCCCCGCGGGTGTCGATGTGAAGGTTGACGGCTCAGCCGTCAGCGTCAAGGGCCCGAAGGGCGAGCTTTCGCTCGTCGTCGCCAGCCCCATCCAGGTGCAGGTCGAGGACGGCCAGCTCCTGGTCACCCGCCCGGACGACGAGCGCGCTTCGCGTTCGCTCCACGGCCTCACCCGTACCCTCATCGCCAACCAGATCATCGGCGTCACCCAGGGTTACACCAAGGGCCTCGAGGTAGTCGGTACCGGTTACCGCGTCGCAGCGAAGGGCAGCTCGATCGAGTTCGCCCTTGGTTACTCGCACTCGATCACCGTTGACCCGCCCGCAGGCATCAGTTTCACGGTCGAGGGCAACAACAAGGTCACCGTCGTCGGGATCGACAAGCAGGCTGTCGGCGAAGTCGCGGCCAACATTCGTAAGTTGCGCAAGCCAGAGCCCTACAAGGGCAAGGGCGTGCGTTACGCAGGCGAGGTAGTCCGCCGCAAGGCCGGAAAGAGTGGTAAGTAATCATGGGTCTCGGAACTAGAGGCAAGAGCAAGTCGGCAGCCAAGGCTCGCCGTCACACACGCCTTCGCAAGAAGGTTGTCGGCACCGAGCTGCGTCCGCGCCTCGTTGTCACCCGCTCGGCTCGCCACGTATTCGTGCAGGTCGTCGATGACGCCAAGGGACACACGCTGGCATCAGCGTCGACTCTCGAAGCTGACATGCGCACCTTCGATGGTGACAAGACGGCCAAGGCTCACAAGATTGGCGAGCTCGTAGCTGAGCGCGCCAAGGCAGCCGGCGTCGAAGCCGTTGTATTTGACCGTGGTGGTAGCAAGTACGCAGGACGCGTTGCAGCTATCGCCGATGGAGCTCGAGAGGGTGGATTGAACCTGTGAGCGACGAAACGAACAACAAGGAGCCGATCGTGGCCGTTGAGGTTACTGCTGAGGCGGTTGCTACCGGTGCTGTCGTAGACGCACCCGCGACCGACGTAGTGAACGAGCCTCGCGAAGCCCGCCGTGGCGGACGCGAGCGCAGCCCGAACCGCGACCGTGGCAACAGCCGCGACGCGGAGAAGAGCCAGTTCCTGGAGAAGGTTGTCACCATCAACCGCGTCTCGAAGGTCGTCAAGGGTGGTCGTCGCTTCAGCTTCACCGCTCTCGTCGTCGTCGGCGACGGTAACGGTCTCGTTGGAGTCGGTTACGGCAAGGCACGTGAAGTGCCTACCGCGATCTCCAAGGGCGTCGAGGAAGCGAAGAAGAACTTCTTCCGCGTTCCCCGCGTCGGTGCCACCATTCCTCACCCCGTCCAGGGTGAAGCTGCTGCTGGCGTAGTCCTGCTGCGTCCGGCATCCGCTGGTACCGGTGTTATCGCCGGTGGTCCGGTTCGCGCCGTACTCGAGTGCGCTGGCATCCACGACGTCCTGAGCAAGTCGCTCGGTTCGTCCAACACGATCAACATCGTGCACGCAACCGTTGCTGCCCTCAAGCAGCTCGAGGAGCCGAGTGCGGTTGCCGCACGTCGTGGCCTCACGCTCGAGGAAGTCGCCCCCGCGCGCCTCCTCCGTGCACAGGCTGACGCAGCAGCGTCAGCGACCGCGAAGGCAGGTGTCTGATGGCCGCGCGCCTGAAGGTGACCCAGATCAAGTCCAAAATCAGTGAGAAGCAGAACCAGCGCGACACCCTGCGGAGCCTCGGGCTTCACCGCATCGGTGACGTGGTGGTTCGGGAGGACAACAGCCAGAACCGTGGCTACGTCCGTACCGTCGCTCACCTTGTCAAGGTCGAGGAGATTGACTAATGGCTGAAGAAGAAGCTACAAAGAAGGCGCCTGCAAAGGCTGCCCCCAAGGCAGCGGCTGACAAGCCTGCTGCTGCAAAGAAGCCGGCTGCGGCCAAGGCTCCTGCGAAGGCTGCGGCTGACAAGCCCGCCGCCGCGAAGAAGCCCGCTGCCAAGGCTCCGGCCACGGCTGCTGCTGACACGACCGCTGCTGCCCCCAAGGCAACGACGGCCGCCAAGGCTCCCGCTGCGAAGAAGGCTGCTCCGGCTGCCGACGTCGTTGCTCGCCCGCAGGTACTGAAGGTTCACCACCTTCGTCCCGCTGACGGTGCCAAGAAGGCAAAGACCCGCGTCGGTCGCGGTGAAGGCTCCAAGGGTAAGACTGCGGGCCGCGGTACCAAGGGTACGAAGGCTCGTTACAGCATGCGCGTCGGCTTCGAAGGTGGTGGCGTCAACTTCGTCATGCGCGCTCCGAAGCTGCGCGGGTTCAAGAACCCGTTCCGCGTCGAGTACCAGGTCGTCAACCTCGAGAAGCTTGCCGAGCTGTACCCCACGGGTGGAGATGTCACGATCAGTGACCTCGTCGCCAAGGGTGCCGTGCGCAAGAACGAGAAGGTCAAGGTTCTCGGCGATGGTGACATTGCGGTTAAGCTGACTGTTGCAGTTGACAAGGTCTCCGGCTCAGCAGAGCAGAAGATCGTCGCAGCTGGCGGCTCGGTAAAGTAACACCTGGCGCGAAAGCGTCTTTCGGCCGCTAACGCGGTTGCCAGTTTTCGTTCGTAAGTGGAGTCGCCGGTTTCGGTGGCTCCACTTACGGCGCTGGCCCTTAAAAACCTGGAGGACTTGTGTTCAGAGCCGTCGCGCGGATTTTCCGCACGCCTGACCTTCGAAGGAAGATCGGGTTCACGCTCGGTATCGTCGCCTTGTTCCGGCTCGGGTCCTTCATCCCCGCACCGTTCGTCAACTTCTCGAACGTGCAGGCGTGCCTCGCGGGCAACGCCAACGCATCGGGCCTCTACGAGCTCGTGAACCTGTTCAGCGGTGGCGCTCTCCTGCAGCTCTCCGTCTTTGCGCTCGGCATCATGCCGTACATCACCGCGTCGATCATCGTGCAGCTGCTGCGCGTCGTGATCCCTCACTTCGACACCCTCTACAAGGAGGGCCAGTCCGGCCAGGCGAAGCTGACGCAGTACACGCGTTACCTCACCATCGCGCTCGGCGTCCTCCAGTCGACGACCCTCATCACCGTGGCCCGCAGCGGCGCGCTCTTCCCCTCGAGCTCCGGTGTCTCCGCCTGTAGTGACCTCATCACGGACCAGACCTGGTACGCGATCATGCTCATGGTCATCACGATGACCGCCGGTACCGGCCTCATCATGTGGATGGGCGAGCTCATCACGGAACGCGGTATCGGTAACGGTATGTCGCTCCTCATCTTCACCTCGATCGCCGCGCAGTTCCCGGGTTCGCTCCTCAGCATCCGCGACGCCAAGGGCACCGAGACCTTCCTCCTCGTCATCGTGGTGGGAATCCTGATCATGGCTGCGGTCGTGTTCGTCGAGCAATCCCAGCGACGGATACCCGTGCAGTACGCCAAGCGCATGGTCGGGCGCCGCACCTACGGCGGCAACAACACGTACATCCCGATCAAGGTCAACATGGCCGGCGTCGTGCCCGTCATCTTCGCCTCGTCGCTGCTGTACCTGCCGGCGCTCATCGCGCAGTTCAACCAGCCGCCGACGGGCGAAGCACCCGCAGCGTGGGTGACCTGGATCCAGGACTACCTGACCAAGGGCGACCACCCGCTCTACATGCTGCTGTACTTCCTGCTCATCGTCGGCTTCACGTACTTCTACGTCGCGATCACCTTCAACCCCGAAGAGGTCGCCGACAACATGAAGAAGTACGGCGGGTTCATCCCGGGCATCCGTGCCGGTCGTCCGACCGCCGAGTACCTCGACTACGTGCTCACGCGCGTAACGCTCCCGGGATCCCTGTACCTCGGCCTGATCGCGCTCATCCCGCTCATCGCACTCGTGCTGGTGGGGGCGAACACGAACTTCCCGTTCGGTGGCGCGAGCATCCTGATCATCGTCGGCGTCGGTCTCGAGACGGTCAAGCAGATCGACTCCCAGCTGCAGCAGCGCCACTACGAGGGTCTGCTCCGTTGACCCGGCTGCTCATTGTCGGCCCGCCAGGGGCTGGCAAAGGGACGCAATCTGCACGACTCACCGAGGCGTTCAGCATTCCTGCGATCGCGACGGGCGACATCTTCCGCGCGAACATCAAGAACCAGACGGAACTCGGTAAGCAGGTCAAGGCGATCATCGACGCGGGCGACTTCGTTCCCGATTCGCTGACCAACGACCTCGTCGCGAGCAGGCTCAAGGAGGAGGACTGCCACGGTGGCTTCCTGCTCGACGGCTACCCGCGCACGCTCGACCAGCTGCACTTCCTCGATGAGATCCTCGCGGCG